>Ga0074048_10054183_pt1 | contig 12899 bp, 12 predicted proteins | sample SoimicmetaTmtLPB_FD_74462 | JGI IMG/M metagenome (GOLD analysis project Ga0074048, IMG submission 74462) | Soil and rhizosphere microbial communities from Centre INRS-Institut Armand-Frappier, Laval, Canada - Soil microcosm metaTmtLPB... | ecosystem: Engineered > Artificial ecosystem > Soil...
GCGCGCGCCACGTCGGCCAGCGGCGCGATGCGGGTCTGCGAAGCGGAGAACACCGTTTCAGGCAACACCACGACCTTCGCACCCGCGTCGGCCAGGCGATCGATGCCGGCGACGTAGCGTCGCAGCAGCGATGCGCCCACCGGTGTGTCGACATCCGCGCGGATGGGCCCATCGATCGCCAGCAGGCCGACGCGCGTTTCTGCATCCGGCGCGGGCGCGGCGAGCCGCCATGCCGCAAAGCCCAGGGTGATTGCCAGCATGCCGATCGTGCCGAAGCCCGCCTGCATGCGCGCCTTGCGCGGCAGTGCAGGCGACGTCATCGCCACGACACACGCCGCCACCCACCACAACACGAATCCGATGCCCCACAAGCCGGTCAGCGCCGCGATCTGGATCACCCACACCGCATCCATCTGCGTGTAGGCAATGTCGCCCCAGGTGCCATGCGGCGAGGACGCCGCGCTGGCGAACCCGATCGCCGTGGCGGTCGCCGCCGTCGCCAATGCCGCGCGCAAGGGCCGACCGCGACGCATCCATGCGCGGAAGATCGCAACGAGCAACGTGGCCACCAGCGCCGGCAGGACGATGAGCTGCACCAGCACGCTCGCCGGCAGGTGCAGCTTGTCGTGCAGGTAGGACCACAGGTTGAAACTGCCGAGCGCGAACGCGAGCAGCGTCGCGGGCATCCATACGCGCAGCGGGAAGCGGGTCGCGAGCCACAGCATCGGCATCGGCGCGAGCCACGTCATCCACCAGATCGGCTGCAGGCCGGTGCCGAACCACCACGCGCCGGCGGAGATCGCGATGGCGACGCAGGCCGCGGGCAACGCGTGGCGGGAATGCATTTCAGGCCTTGAGTCCATCGATCAATCTCCGCAGGGAGGCATCGTAGAAGTGGCGGAACGCCGGGGCGTCGTAGCTGAAGCGCCCGGCGCGGTAGAGCGCGATCAAGCCGTGCGAATGCGCCCAGAAGGTCATGACGATTTCCCACACGTCGTCGCGCCGCAGCACGCCTTCGTCCATCGCGCCCTGCACCAGGTCGGCGACGACGTTGAGCGTGGGCGAGCGCTGCGCACGCATGTCATCCGGGAATTGGCGCGTGCCGGTGTGCGCACTGGAGAACACGTAATCGAACAGGTGGGGGTGGGCGAGCGCGTAGTCGAGGTAGTTGCGATGCACGGCGATCAAGCGCGCCAGGGGTGGACCCTTGCGCGAGGCGGTCGCCCATTGCGTTGCGATCTCCCCGAAGGCGTCGTCGCTGATCCGTTGCAGCAGCGCCTCGCGATCCGGGAAATGCCGGTAGATCGCCATCGGCGTGATGCCGACCGCCTCGCCCACGCGACGCATCGACACCGCGCTGGCCCCTTCGCGTTCGAGGAGCGCGCGGGCCGCGTGGACGATGCGTTCGGCGGTGGTCGGGTCGGGCATGTATACAGCGTATACACGATGGGGCGGGGGGCGCAAGTGGCATCCTGTCGGTCCGCCTCGCGGAATGGCCAACGCATGTCCGATCTCGTGATCCGTCCCTTGTCGTCCATCGACCGCGCGCAGTGGTCTTCGCTCTGGTCGGGCTACAACGCGTTCTACGGACGGCAGGGCGCGACTGCGCTCTCCGATGCCATCAACGACACGACGTGGCGGCGCCTGCTGGATCCGTCAGAACCCATGCATGGGTTCGTGGCGGAGCAGGCCGGTGCGCTGGTCGGCCTCGCCCACGTCGTGCTGCACCGGAGCACGATCCAGGAGCAGGACAACTGTTACATGCAGGATCTGTTCGTCGACGATGCCGTGCGTGGCGCCGGTGTCGGGCGTGCTTTGATCGAAGCGGTGTATGCGTTCGCGCGTTCGAACGGACTGCCGAAGGTGTACTGGCAAACGCAGGAAGCCAACGCGACGGCACGTCGGCTCTACGACACGCTTGCGGCACCGACCGGATTCATCGTGTATCGCAGGGCGCTGTAACTCAGCGTCGCAATTCCGCCTCGATCTGCAGGTTCTCCTGGTCGCGCCCGATCGACGCCGCGGCCAGCAGGCGCCCGTCGCGATAGAAACGGGCGGTGCAATTCTTCTCCGACACGCTGCCATCGACGCGGAGATCGTCCCACTGCTCCGCGTGCCCCGTGTAGCGGAAATCGTGGCCCTGGTGGAACGTCCAGAAGAAGGGCACGTCGTCGAACACCTGCTTCGCGCCGAGCATGTTCGCGGCCGCCGCTTGCCCCTGGCGTTCTGCGTGCACCCAGTGTTCGATCCGGGCGCGCGCGTCGCCGAGCGGATAACGCGCGACATCGCCTGCCGCGTAGATGCCGGGCATCGAGGTCTGCAGCATCGCGTCGACAAGAATGCCGTTCTCCACTTGCAGGCCAGCGCGCTCGGCGAGCTGCGTGCGCGGCTTCACGCCGACGCCGACGATCACCAGGTCCGCGGGAATGCGCGTCCCGTCCTCCAGCGTGAGCGCCTGCCCATCGAACGACGTCGCGGTCGCTTTCAGATGGATGTTGACGCCATGCGTGCGATGCAATTCGGTGATGCCGTTGCCGAAGTCGCGCCCGAACACGCGTTCCAGCGGCACGTCTTCGCGCGCGATGACATGCACCTCGAGCCCGCGCGTGCGCAACGCCCCCGCCGCCTCCATGCCGATGAAACCCGCGCCGACGAGCGCCACCGATCTGGCCTTCTCCGCGGCGGCAAGGATCGCGCGCGCATCTTCCAGCGTGCGCAGCATGAACACGTTGGCGCGATCGAATCCCGGCGTGGGCAGGCGCACCGGTTCCGCGCCGGTGGCAAGCAGCAGCGCGTCGTAGCCGAAGCGTTCGCCCGACTGCGTCACGACCTCGCGCGCGGCGGTGTCGATCTCCGTGATATCGCAACGCAGGCGCAGGTCGATGCGTCGCTCGGTGTAGTACGACGGCGGCTGCAACGGAATCCACTCAGGCGGCGCGCTCCCGGCCAGGAAATCCTTCGACAGGTTGGGTCGATCGCAGGGCGGATCCTGGTCGGCGCTCAACATCGTCAACGCACCTTCGAAGCCCAGTTCGCGAAGGCGCGTGGCGGCAGCGAACCCCGCCGCGCCACCGCCGACGATTACGATGCGCTGCGGATGGGCCTGCGTGTTGGCCTTGGGCGCCTCGACGGCCTCTTGCTTCGCGCGCACGAACACCTTGTCGCCCTCGATCTCCACGCGCCACGCATCGAGCGGCGCGAACGCGGGCGCCTTCAATGCCCGCCCCGTGCGCAGGCTGAAACAGGCATGGTGCAACGGGCAATGGACGACATCGCCTTCGACCAGGCCTTCGCCGAGCACGCCGCCCCAGTGCGTGCATGTACCGCTGACGGCGTGGAGGCCATCGTCGAGTCGTGCAAGCAACACCGCTTCGCCATCGACGTGTCCGGCGAGCACGCCCGACGCAGGCACGTTCGACAAGGCGATGCCCTGCGCGAAATCCGGTCCCGGCGGCGGCGTGTCGGAATGGCCCATCGTTGTTCTCCTCGTCGGTCCAAAGCATTGGATGCAGCGGGCAGGGGCCGGTTCCCGGGAACCGCGGCCGCACTGGTGCATCCATTCGAACAGGCCCACCCGTGAGGTACGCGTCGTGCTCGACGACTCCCTGCAACTCATCGAACGTTCCCTTGCGCAGCCGGCGGCCCAACCGGCCGCACGCCCGACCCGCGAGGAAGCGGAGGCCGCGGTGCGCACGCTCATCCGTTGGGCGGGCGACGAGCCGGCGCGCGAAGGGCTGCACGAGACGCCCGCGCGCGTCGTGCGCGCCTACGAGGAATGGTTCGGCGGCTATCGCCTGGACCCCGAACGCATCCTCAGCCGCACCTTCGAGGAAACCGGCGGTTACGACGACATCGTGCTGCTGCGCGACATTCCCTTGCAGTCGGTCTGCGAGCACCACATGGCGGCGATCCGCGGCGTGGTGCACGTCGCCTACCTGCCAGGCAAACGGGTCGTGGGGATCTCCAAGCTCGCACGCCTGGTCGATGCCTACGGCCGCCGCCTGCAGATCCAGGAGCGGTTGACGGCGGAGATCGCCGATACGCTCGATCGCGTGCTGCAGCCGCGTGGCGTGGCGGTGGTGATCAAGGCGGCGCACGAGTGCATCGGCTCGCGCGGCGCGCGCATGCATGGCGTGGCGATGGTCACGCGGCGCCTGCTGGGCCAGTTCGAACAGGCGCCGTGGCGATGCGACATCCTGGACGCGCTCGCTTAATCGTCCAGCGGTTTGCGCATCTGCCACATGCGTCGATAGTGCGGGAGCATGTGGTCGAACGGGAGGATGGTCTCTCCGACGATCGTGAAACCCAGGCGCGTGTAGAACGCGATCGATTCCTCGCTGCTGTCCATCACGTGCAGCCATGCGTAACGGCGGTGCAGCTGTCGCGCGATGTCGAGCGCGAAATCCATCAAACGCGCGCCCAGGCCTTGCCCGGTGAATTCGCGCAGCAGGTAGATGCGTTCGATCTCCAGTCCGCCGGGCTCGCCGTCGAGGTCGCGTGCGAGGTTGAGCTTGAGATAGCCGACGCGTTGTCCTTCGACCTCGAGGTACCAGAAGCGCGAATTCGGGTCCGCCAGTTGGGAGGCCAGCGTCGTGGCGCCGTAGGTCGCCTCCGTGTACCACGCGCCTGCGTCGTCCCACAGGTGCGTGTAGAACTGCGGGTAGATGGCGCGGCACAGCGCGGACAACGCGGCGGCGTCGTCCTGCGCGATGGGAACGATGGCGATGTCGGCGGGCGGTGTCATGGGGGGCGTTTATACGCGACGGCGCAGGATTCGGATATCGCAGGGCAGGGCGTCGCAGTGACACTGCGCGCTCCTTTCCACCGGATCGATCGCCGATGCTCACGCTGTTCGATTACCTCCCGTCCCGCAACGCATGGAAAGTGCGGCAGTTGCTCGCCCACCTCGGGATGCCCTACGCAACGGAACATGTGTCGATCTTCGAAGGCGAAGGCCAGTCGCCTGGCTTCCTCGCGCTGAATCCGACAGGCCGCGTGCCGGCGATCCGCCTGGACGACGGCCGCGCCCTCGCCGAGTCCAACGCCATCCTGGCCTTCCTCGCCGACGGCACGCGCTACCTGCCCAGCGAGCCGTATGCGCGCGCCAAGGTGCACCAGTGGTTGTCGTTCGAGCAGGAGAACGTGGAGTCGACGATCGGCGCGCTGCGCCACTGGACGATGACCGGGAAGTTGCCGCGCCGCCCGGCGGAACTCGTCGCGGGCAAGCGCAAGGCGGGCCTGCGCGCGCTGGACATCCTGAATACGCAGCTCGCGCCACACGCATTCGTCACCGGCGACACTTACACCATCGCGGATATCGCCCTGTTCGCATACGCCAGCCGCGCGGAAGAGGCAGGCATCGCGCTGGCGCCCTATCCGCGCATCCGCGAATGGATCGCGCGCATCGAAGCGCAACCAGGCTTCGACGGCGTCGTGCACGCGTATTCAGTCGATCCGCATTCGGTGCGCGAATTGATGAGCTAGCGCAACTTCCGCAACGCAACACTCGCTTGTCCCACCATCCGGTCCGTCCGTCCGTTGGGTGCCCGTGAAGACCCATCGTGCGACGTAGCCTCCATCAAGCGCGAATCCCCTGCGCGCGAAGCGAGTACATCATGCATCGTCCGGCGCCCCCTTCCCCCGGGGTCACGCTCGTCGAACTGATGGTCGCGGTGATGGTGCTGATCATCCTGGCGCTGGTCGCCGTGCCTTCGTTCAGCGATTTCTTCGAGCGCGGCCGCGTGCGCAACGCAGCCGAAGACCTCGTCAGCCTGGTCAGCAACGCGCGCGCCGAGGCGGTCAAGCACGACCTCGACGTCAACATCTCGCTGCAGGGCAGCGGCACCAGTTGGTGTGCCGGCGGCAACGGTGCGGTCGCGCCCACGGGCGGCGCGCCCGCCGCCACGGCCGATGCCTGCGATTGCACGGACAGTGCGCAGTGCCTGATTGACTGCACGCGTTACGCGGTGGAGTCGGGTGCGCATCCGAGCGTGACGATCGGCGCCCTGCCCGCCAACATGACCTTCGACAGCAACATGGGCGTGCTCGTGCCGCTCGGTGCGCGGCAGATCACCCTGACCTCGCAGAGCGGCAAGTACGACGTGCAGGTGCAGATCAACCCGCTCGGACAGGCGAGCGCGTGCACGCCGTCGGGCAAGCCCACGATGTCGAGCCTGCCGTCATGTTGAACATCGGGCGCCCACGCCGCGATCGCGGCTTCACCCTGATCGAAATGATGGTGGCGCTCGCCCTCGGCCTGGTCGTCATGACCGCCGTGCTCGCGCTCGTGCTGTCGATCATCCGCTCCAACCGGCAGACGCTGCAGGCCACGCGGCTCAACCAGGAATTGCGCGCCACGCTCGCCGTGGTCGCGAGCGACATGCGCCGCGCGCGCGGCGTCGGCGATCCGCTGACCACCGCGCTGGCCGTCGGCGGCAATCCCTTCGGTGCGATGAGCGCCAACGGCAACTGCATCATGTACGCCTACGACGGCGCCGTGGACGGGCCGTGGCACATCGTGCGCCTGGACAACAACGGGCGCATCACCCTGCAAGGCTCGGTGAACCGCCCGGCGAGCTGCACGCCGGCAGGTACGCCGACGCAGATCGGATCCAACCAGGTCCAGATCACCGATCTCACGTTCACGCCCACGACGACATCGAGCACGCCACCGCTCGCCACCGACGAAAACGTGGTGCGCCAGTTCGACGTCACCATCACCGGCCACCTGGTCGACGACGACGCGAACGTCGCCAACGTCAACCGCACGATGAGCCAGACCGTATTCGTCCGTTCGGTCGGCACCGGCATCTGATCCACGACACAGGAGGGTGCCATGCGCACCGAAGGTCCGCTTGCCCGTCGCCGCCAATCCGGCATGGTGTTGGTGATTGCGATCGTCCTCCTGCTGCTTGCGGGCATCCTCACCGTGTTCGCGCTGAAGGTCGGGCTGTTCGAGCAGCGCAGCACCGGCAACGACATGCGCAGCAAGGAAGTTGCGGACGTGGCCGAGGCGGGCCTGGCGCAGGGCTTCGAATACCTGATCCGGCAGCATCGCGACATGCTCATCAATCCGGCGCTGTGGGAGAAGTGCGCGGACAACGACACGACCTTCCCGTGCGGTGCGATCAGCGATGCGACCTTCGACAACGACGGCGATCCGACCACGGCACCGGTCGTGCGCCGCGGCACCATGTACCGCCTGAAGGCCGACAACACCAACACGATCACGGGGCTCGATTCCGCGCTGACGCAGTACATGCTGCCGCTGGCCTCCGGATCGAAGATCGGCACGATGCCCAACGGCGAAACCGTCGCCTACGGCGTCGCGCCCGTGGTGTGTTTCGCGACGGCGCCGCCGAACGCCCTCAATACGGGCATCCCCTGCGGCAATGGCGTAGGCGCCACGCTGACCAGCACGAGCATCGTCACTTTCGTCAGCGTCGCACGCATTCCGGGCGAGAACGCGGGCAGCACGCTCGTGCAGACGATCGGCCAATACCCGAAGGTGCCGGACAACCTGGCCAACAAACCGCCGATCACGACCTCGGGGACGGCGGATGTCACGGGCAACCTGCAGATCGTCACCAATCCGAACGCGGGAGGGACGGGCGTGCCGGTGTCGGTGTGGACGCGGCACGATGTCGACAAGCACGGCACGCCCAACACCTGCTACGCGGATGAATTCTTCCGCTACACGCAAGGCAGCCACACGCCGAGCATCTACCAGAACACGATCCGCTGCGACGACTGCAAGTGCGACGCGAACGGTGCGCCCCAGACGCTCAGCTTCGATGCCAGCGGCTACAACCGGTGCGGAAGCAACACGGCTGATTGCGAAGGCATCGACGTCCTCGATGTGGATGCGGGCACCAACTCGCAGACGGGCTACAACACCGGCGGGCAGGTGGGCGCGAACTACAACGTGCGCTCGGACTCCCTGTCCTGGCCGAACTGCGAATTCCCGCCCGATCTGTTCCGTTTCGTGTTCGGCGTTTCCGCCTGGCAGGACAACGACCACGACTGCTTCGCCGAAACGAAGATGGCCAACGTGATCTACCAGAACCCCGACAACACCGCGGCGATCGCCTCGGTCGGGCCGGACGAAGCCTACCTGTACAAGATCGCGGACAGGATCATCCCGACCACTGCCAATCGCCCGCTCGTGAAAGCTAGCCAGCTCGGTACGACGGCGCTGCTGGGCTCCTCGGCCAGCCACGGCATCATCTGGTGCCAGACCGATTGCGACATCGGCAACGCGCAGGTCGGCACGCCGAGCAATCCCGTGTTGCTGATCCTGGATGGTCCCGTGCAGATCCACGGCACGATCTTCGGCTTCGTGTTCATTCGCGATCCCGGAACACCGCTCGATCCGGACACCGGCACCAGCACCGGCAGCGACATGCTGCGCATGAACGCGAACTCCGCGATCTACGGCGGCCTGGTGATCCAGGGCCAGATCAAGGTCAACGGCACGTCGGCCGTCATCTACGACGGCAACGTGATGCAGGGCGTCGTGGAAGACGCGGGCATGGTGTTCTCGACCCTGCCTGGCGCGTGGACCGACGCACGGTCGTATTGAAGCAGGAGCGCACCATGAATCGCATTTTCGTCGTGCATCGCCGGGCGCCTGGCTTCAGCCTCCTTGAAGTTCTGATCGCCGTCGTGGTGCTTTCCGTTGGGTTGCTTGCGCTCGCGGCGCTGCAGGGGAACATGACGCGATCTTCGGCGGATGCGAAGGTGCGCGGACGCGTGGCCGCGATGCTGAGCGCGCGCATGGACGGTTTGCGCAGCAGCGGCTACGGAAACCTCACGCCACTTGGTCCGCAGCCCGCGATCACGTCCGTCAGGGGCGTGAACAACTGCGGCGACACCACCAACGATTGGCTGGATTGCCCGCGCGACCAGGCTGGACTCGGCTCGCTCACGGTCTCGCAGAACATCACCGTCTGGGCGGGCGTGGGCGGCTTCACGGCCTTCACGACCGAACAGGATCCTGCGATCCCGCAATTCAAGCGCATCACGCTCACTTCCACGTGGACGGATGCCGCCGGCATTCCGCACAACCAATCGCTGTCCTCCGACGTCAGTTCGATGACGCTGACGAGCAACATCCTGGTCCCGCCCGATCCGGTGACGGTGCAGGCGGGCGGCCCGATCGTGCGCACCACGAGTCCCGCCGCCACCGCCGGCGTGCTCCCGATCGCGCTGGGCACCACGCAGAGTGACTCGGCGACCACCAATCCCATCCCGGAGCTCATCGGCCAGTCGAACAACCAGACGATCGTGGGCACGCGCTTCAGCGTGCTCAACTACCAGTCGGCGGGCAGCGGCTCGGTGATCATCCAGAAGCGCTTCGACAACGAAGTGGTGAAGTGCAAGTGCAAGTACGGCGCGGGCGGCAACAACCTGCCCGTGATCTACCGCACCGCGATGTGGCCGGCGGTGTGGACGGGCGATGCCTACGAAGTGGCCACGCCCACCGGCAACCCCGCGGCGCCGGGCCAGTCGCTCAGTTCCGGGCCGAAGAGCGGCATCGACCAGAGCGCGCTGTGCCAGGAATGCTGCCGCGACCACCACGACACCGGCGCCAACGGCGCGGTGCGCTTCGATCCGGAACGCTCCGGCACGGGCAAGTACGACGTGAACAACTCGGGCGTGCTGGTGGCCGTCGCGAACCAGAACAACGCGGACTACGTGGACAGCTGCCGGATGATCCGCATCGACGGTTTCTGGCGCACTGCATCCGACCTGTACGAACGCCAGTACGGCCTGCTCGAAACGCAAGCCGTGAGCAACGTCGCAGCCAAGAGCGGCCTGCCCACGCCGACGGCGGTGACCAACTACACCAACTACGTGAAGGACTTCCTCCGCCAGTACAACGGCCAGAGCGCGACGCCGACGACGAACGGGCAGACGGCCTTCCTCGCGTACACGCCGAGCTTCGCTGCGCCGACGATCGTCATCCCGACGGCGTCGAACACCGACTACCGCTACCTGCACGGTCGCGGCCTTTACGTGGATTACCTGGAACAGAAGGCACGACAAAAGCTGATCGACGTGCTCGCCGACAACGGACCGCAGGGGCGTTGCCCGAACGGGACGAACGCAGAAGACTGCGTGATGCCCTACCTGCCGTTCACCACGGCGAACCTCACCGAGATCGCGGAGTGGCGCGCATTCGATCCCGCCATCATCACGGTCAACAGCGGCAACCTGCTGTCCACCAATTCCCAGCAACCCTCCGGCGGCCGCACGATCGGCAAGGCCAATGGCACGACCAACAACCTGACGCAGATGCGCCGCTCCAACTCGGGCGTGGCAGTGAACTCCACGCTGACGAACATCAAGGGCGTGGACCCGGCGGACAACGGCGACCCGATCGTCGGCGATCCGGATGCGGTGCTGCTCACCGACTCGCAGAGCTTCCAGGTCGGCGGCGGCAACGGCCCGTCGTTCGACGTGCGCGTGAGCGGCGGCGGATCCAACCCCTTCGTGTTCTTCACCCTCGGCGTCGACAACAACGTCGAGTGCCTGCGGCCCGTCGGATCGGACAACCATTGCGTGACGACCACCGGGACGGTGCTACCGCAACCTGGTCTGGTCACCGCGTCGAACTATTGGATCGAAACCACGACGCTGGTCTCGTACACCAACGTGACCTGCGGGAACAAGACCGTCACGGACAGCTACGCCACGCCGACGTTCCGGAATTTCGTGGTGACGGCTGCCACCGTCAACAGCGTGCCGGGCGTGATCGGCGCGGCGAGCAACGACGGGAAGAAAACCGAATCCACGCCAATCAACTTCACCAGCATCGCCCAGGGCGCGCTGGTCCTCGTCACGCTGACCGAGCAGTCCGGCAGCCCGCAGTTGGCCACGATCGCCAGCTGCACTGCAGCCGGCAGCAAGTTCAAGTCGATCACATGGAACACGCCATGGACCGCGCCGTGATGCAGGGAGTGCGCATGAAACGCATCGCCCTTGCCTTGCTGGCCTGTGCCATCGCCGGCACCGCCATCGCCGGCTCCAATAAATGGCGCCTGCAGGTCAGCGGCGGAGCGGAGAGCGACGGCACCATTGCGTTCACGATCGCGCTCGACGACGGCCAGCGCATTCCGGTCACCGTCGACATCAAGAAGGGCACCGGCGAGAACAACGTCGCCAAGCGCATCAGCGATGCCGTCCGCGCGCAGGCGGCCGCCTGCTGCAAGTCCGAAGTGGACGACGGCGAAGACGTGCTGGTGAAGAAGAAGCGCGGGCAACCGGACCTGGACGTCGTCGACATCCAGATTTCGGTGAAAGGCGTGCGCATCACCAAGGACCGCGAATGAGCAACCATGTCTACAAGACCATCGAGCTGACCGGCTCGTCCCCCCGCAGCTCCGACGATGCGATTCGCACCGCGATCGAACGCGCATCGAAGACGATGCGCGACCTGAAGTGGTTCCAGGTCGTCGAGACGCGCGGCCACATCGAAGGCGGCGAGGTGGCCCACTGGCAGGTGACGATCAAGGTGGGTTTCACCCTCGGCGACGGCTAGTAGATCGGTGTCACCTTCATCTGCGGCGCGGGGCGCGGCGCGCCCTGCACGAGGTCGGGGTGCATGTCGTTCCAGATTTCGCCTTGCGCGATGAGCGAGGCCAGCAGCCGCGCGGATTCCACGCGCTGGAAGTAGGAGGAGAACGCGTAGGACGGCGGTTCGGTCTCCGCCGATTCCGGCAGCGCATACACCGGGGCGTAGTCGGTCACGCGCAGGCGCGCGTCGTTGGTGCGCGCGACCTGTTGCGTGTACTGCTGCAGCGCAGCCGCCAGGCAGCGCCAGCGGATCCAGTAGTGGTTGTCGAAGTCGAATGCGGAGAGGCGTTCGCCCGCGAGCGTGCCCTTGGCGGCGATGCCTGCGAGCACAGGGCCCGGCATGTCCAGGTTCATGCCGCCTTCGACAGGCGAGAGCGCGACGTGCACGATGCGGTCGCGTTGCCCCGGTGCGCGCGCGAGCAGCGTGTCGCGCCAGTTCTGCATGGTGGCGACGATGGCGAACAGGAAGCCCAGCAACTCCGATGCCGCCATGCGTCCGCCGATGGGTTGATACGTGCGCTGCCACCCCTGCGCGTTGTGCTCGGGCATCGAGACTGCATCGCGATCGGCCGGTGCGCGGTCGTCGCTGCCGGGGTACACCAGGTCGATCGCGAAGGTCGGCCACAGGGGCAGGGCGGCGTCGAACAGGTGGATCGGGAAGTTGCTCGAGATGCCGCCGTCGCTGAACCAGCATTTGCGGAACTCGGCGATGCGCGCGGGTGTGGCCCCTTCGCGCGTGCCGCCGGTGGCCAGGTGGTCCGCGGTTTCGGCGATGCTTTTCTCGGCTGCGGGTGCGGCGCTCTCCACGGTGCGTTCGCTCGCGTGCACGCGGCGCGCCGGTTCGTGCAAAGGCACCGCGCTGACGAGGAACGGAAAGCTCAGACTCATGCGCGTGGCGACGAGCACCGGCAGCGCGTCATCGGCGGGAAGCGGGTAATACGTCTTGCCTTCGACCACCTCCGGCGCCGTATCCCCGTGCGCCACCATCCAGTCCACCACGCCTTTCGGGAACAGGCGGTCGAATTCTTCGCGCAGGAACCAGAACTGGACATCGCGGAAGGGCAGCGTGCGCGGTTCGCGATGCGACACGCCGGTGGTGATCATGCGCAAGGCGATGGCGCCGGGCGTCGCGGGTTCGTCCGGATAGCGCGGCGCATCGTGCAGATCGTCGAAGGTCAGCGGTGCGTCCAACGGTTTGCCCGCGAGGCGTTGCAGGGTGTCGTGCAGCCATTCGGTGAGCGCGGGCGGTGCGTTGTCGTGGTTGCGCAAGCCGGAGCACAAGCCCAACAGGTTCGCGCGTGCCACGCGCGCGACGCGCATCG
>Ga0074048_10047927_pt1 | contig 12441 bp, 11 predicted proteins | sample SoimicmetaTmtLPB_FD_74462 | JGI IMG/M metagenome (GOLD analysis project Ga0074048, IMG submission 74462) | Soil and rhizosphere microbial communities from Centre INRS-Institut Armand-Frappier, Laval, Canada - Soil microcosm metaTmtLPB... | ecosystem: Engineered > Artificial ecosystem > Soil...
CCGAGTTCGTAGGCGATCTGCTTCGAGCGCAGGCCCTGCGCCACGCGCACCAGGATTTCGCGCTGCTTCTGCGTGAGCCCCGCGCCCGAGCGCTCGGCACCGGCACGGATGGTGCGCGCGGCCAGCGTCGGCGTCACGTAGGTGCGGCCCGCCAACACTTCCAGGATCGCGCGCACAAGCTCATCGCCCGCCGATGCCTTGATCACGTAACCGCTGGCGCCGGCCTGGATCGCTTCGGCGGCGAGCTCCGGATCAGCGTGCATCGTCAGGAACAGGAACGGGACGTCGATTCCGCGTTCGCGCAGCGCGCGCATGGCATCCACGCCGCTCATGCCCTCCATGCTGATGTCGGCGACCACGATGTCCGGCGGGTCGCGTTCCACCGATTCGACGATCGCTTCGCCGGAACGCACGGTGTCGATGCGGCAGAAGCATTCGAGCAACAAGCGCTCCAGCCCCTGTGCGACCAGCACGTGGTCATCGGCGAGCAGCAGGCGCGCCCGTTCGGGTGATATGCCGCTGTCGCTCGCGCTCATGGCCATGCAGTCCCCTCCGAATCGTGAGGCTGGCGTGGGGCGTGTTCATCCACGGTGACGAAGAAGTGAGGTTTCACGGCGCAGCGAATGGCGGTCACCGGGTGAATGCACCGGTTGTCGGCTGTCATCCAACGGCCCTTGCACGTGTTGTGCACGCCCTGTAAACCCGATGTCAATCGCGCAAGGGACTCTGCCATGGATCACGAAACCGTGCAGGCGGCCTGGGTCGCGCCTGCAACGTTGCTCGTTGCGACGGCGCTGGGCCAGGGGTTGACCGTCGATCCCTGGACGGCCACGTTCTTCGCGCAGATCGCATGGTGGCCCGGTGCGATCCTGATGTGCGGATTGCTCGCCAGTCCACGGTCGCGCTGGGCTGCGTGCACTGCGGGCGCATTGCTCGGCAGCGCGCTGGTGTGTGCGTCGATGGGCCGCGACCTGTTGCCCTACTGCGTGCGCCTCGCCGGCGAATTCGCACTGGTCGCCGTTGCGACGCTTGCGGTGCACCCGAAGCAGGACATCCCCATCCACGAATCGCGCGAATGCAGCCCCGCGCGCTTCGTGCTGGTCGCGGGCATCGCGCTGCCCTTGCTGGGTGCGGCGTGGTGCGTCGCCGCATCGAACCAGTTCGACATTCCCTCGCCGCGTTCGGACTGGGTGCAGATGGCGCTCGCGCGCAGCCTCGCCTACATGTTGCTGGTGCCCACCTTCGTCGGCGTGATGCGACTGGCCCATGGACGCACGCATGCGACGGCCCGCATGCCTTCGGCGATGGCGGCGCTGGGCGTGTTCGCGCTCGTGGCCGTGTGGATGTCGCCGCTCGGTCGCACCGACATCGCGCCCTTGCTGGCGGTCGCTCCGATCGTGTTGTTGATCTGGACCAACCACACCGTGGGCAGCGCATGGAGCTGGGTGGTGTGGTCCATCGCCTGCATCGCCTGCCTGTGGCTGAGCACGCTCGGCACCGGGCCGCTCGTGCACGACAGCATGCGCGCCACCATCGTCCACCTGCAGTGGTGGGCCATCGGCACCAGTGTCGTGCTGCTGTTGCTCACCACGCTGCGCGAACAGCGCGGGCTCGCACGCGATGCGCTGCGCGATTCCTACGAACGCCTGGGCCAGCTCGCGCGGCGCGTGATGACGATGCAGGAGAACGAACGCAGCCGCATCGCGCGCGACCTGCACGACGACGTGAACCAATCCCTCGCCTCGCTCTCGATCGAACTGAGCGGCCTGAAGCGCAACGTCGACAGCGACGGCCGCGCACGCATCGAAGCCTTGCAGGAGCACCTGCTCGGCGTGTCCGACGACATCCGCAGGCTTTCGCACGAACTGCACCCCAGCATGCTGCGCTACACCAGCCTGGCCGCCTCGCTGGAAGCCCTGTGCGCCAGCCATTCGCGCGAGGAGCTGCAGGTGCGCTGCGAGACCGAGGAGAGCTTCGCGCTGTCGGAGCAGCAGAAGCTCGAGCTGTTCCGCATCGCGCAGGAAGCCCTGCACAACGCGGAGAAGCACGCGGAAGCCTCGTGCGTGAACATCGCGCTGCGCCGCGATGGGGAAGGTGCGCTGTTGTGCATCGAGGACGATGGCCGCGGCCTGCCGGCGGACTATGCGTCGGCCCGCCACGGCGGCCTGGGTATGATCAGCATGGCCGAGCGCGTGAAGACGCTGCGGGGCCAGCTCGCGTTCGCCCGCATGGCGCACGGTGGAACGCGCGTGGAAGTGCGTTTCCCGGTCGGGGCGAAAGTGCAGCCCTCGACTCGGTAGAAGTACTGAGGCCCGCTGCGTAGAAGTCGGGGTGGGATGCGACGCGGGGATGCGGAGGATAGGACCCCCGTCGTCGCCGGAACCGACCGATGCCACTGCTGGCGCGTTGCCTCCCTCTCTGCACCGCACTCGCGCTCGGCGCGGCCTGCATGTCCGCGCACGCCACGGAAGGCGCGCTCGGTCGCCCGGTCACCGGACTCCAAGGCACTTCGTTCGCGGGCGTGGTTCCGCCGACGCCGGGATTCAACCTGCTCACCCAATACATCTATTACTCCGGCCAGATCGGCGCGCAACGCGAGGTTCCGATCGGCGGCAGCACGGCCCTGGGCATCGACGCGCAGTTCCAGTTGCTCTCGTTCACCGGCATGTACGTGTGGCCGACGGGCGAAGGCCGATGGAACTACGCCACCGCCGTCGCCGTGCCGTTCGCGAAGGTGGACGTGGACGCCGGCGTGCGCATCGGCCGCTTCGGCGCGTCGACCAGCGACAGCGACAGCGGCCTGTTCGACATCGCCGTGGTGCCGGTCATCGCCAGCCGGCACTTCAGCCAGACGAAACACATGTCGCTCGCGCTCTACATCTACACGCCAAGCGGCAGCTACGACCCGAACCGCCTGGCGAACGTGAGCCTCAACAACTGGACGTATTCACCGACCGTCGGCTACACGCAACTCGGCCAGGGCGGCACGCTCGAGTTCAGCACGCTCGCCGCGGTGGACTTCTACACGGAGAACCACGCCACCGACTACCAGAATGGCGCGGTGTTCCGCATCGATGCATTGCTGATCAAGCGCACACCCAGCGGCTGGGGCTTCGGCGCGTCGGGCGGCTGGATCCAGCAATTGGAAGACGACACCGGCCCGACCGCGGATCGGCTCAACGGCTTCAAGGGACATTCGCTCGCGATCGGCCCGATCGCCACGTACAAGACCGGCAAGGTCGAGTTCTCCGCGCGCTGGTTGTACGAGTTCGACGTCAAGAACCGACTGGAAGGCAATCCGGTCATGGTGACCGGCACGGTCAGCTTCTGACGTCGCCATTCCTACGGAGGCCACAACATGCTCAGGAAACTGCTTGCCGAAACGATCGGCACATTCTGGCTCGTGCTGGGAGGCTGCGGCAGCGCAGTGATCTCCGCCAACTTCGGCGGCGACGGCAATCCGCTCGGCATCGGCTTGCTGGGTGTCGCCCTCGCCTTCGGCCTGACCGTGCTCACCGGCGCATACGCACTCGGACATATCTCCGGTGGCCACTTCAATCCGGCGGTGAGCTTCGGCTTGTGGGCAGGCGGGCGCTTCCCGGCCTCGGGCCTGCTGCCCTACATCGTGGCGCAGACGCTCGGTGCGGTGCTCGCCGGCTTCGTGCTCTGGCAACTGGCACACGGCAACGGCACGACGGTGGACACCACCGTGCCCGGTGCGTTCGCCACCAACGGCTACGGATCGATGTCGCCGGGCGGCTACTCGATGACGGCCGCGTTGCTGAGCGAAGTGGTGATGACTGCGATGTTCCTGGTCGTGATCATGGGCGCCACCCATCCCAAGGCCACTGCGAGCGCGGCCCCCATTGCCATCGGCCTCGCACTCACGCTGATCCACCTGATCAGCATCCCGATCACGAACACCTCCGTGAACCCGGCGCGTTCCACCGGCGTTGCACTGTTCACCGGCGGCCTGCCGCTCGCGCAGCTGTGGTTCTTCTGGGTGTTCCCCATCATCGGCGGCATCATCGGCGGCGCGTTGTATCGCTGGTTGATGCAACAGGATTGACCATGAGCGCTGTTGCAAAATCCCCGACGGACGACCCCGCGCTCGGCACGCTGCTCGAAGCCGACGCGCAACTGTGCAAGCTCGGCCGCAAGATCCGCGTCCTCGATGCGATCGGCTGGCCGGCGGACATGGAATCGCAGTTCCTCGCAGGCTGGCGCGCCGGGAAACCGGCAATGCCCAAGCCCACCACGCAGCCGCAGAAGCTCGACGAGGAGATCGCCGCGCTCGAAGCCTTGATGAAGACGATCGATCGCGGACATCCGATCGGCCATTGGTTGTGGAAGTCGGCGTGGAGCTACCGCGTCGCCGCGCAGATGCTCACGCAGATCGGCAAGCCGGGCTTCACCGAGTGCTCCACCCTGCTCTACGGGCGGCCCGACACGCTCTACAAGTCGCAGGGAGAGCTCACCGCCGCCGATGCCGCGGCCGACATGCTGGACACCACCGACAAGCTCATCGACACGCGCCTGCTGCCCGAAGTGCCCTGCGACCTCACCGCCGCGCAGTTCGCCGAACGCATCCGCGAGCGCATCAAGCCCTTCTTCACCGACGACGAAGTCGCACTCGTGCTCGATCCCGACCTGGCGTCGAAGGCGGCCGCCGGCAGCAAGAAGATCACGATCCGCTCCACGGCGATGTTTTCCGAGCTCGACATCGAACAGCTCGTGCAGCACGAAGCCTTCATCCACACCGCCACGCTGCTCAACGGCAAGCACCAGCCTTACCTGAAAACGCTGGGCGTTGGCACGCCCCGCACCACGCGCACGCAGGAAGGCCTGGCGACGTTTTCCGAAATCATCACGGGCGCGATCGACATCAACCGGCTGCGCCGCGTCGCGCTGCGCGTGATCCGCGTGAAGGACGCGCTGGATGGCGCGAACTTCATGGATGTCTTCCGCGCATTCCTCGAAGCGGGCCAGAGCGACGTCGAAAGTTATCGCAGCGCTGCACGCGTGTTCCGCGGCGGCGACGTCAACGGGCGCATCTGCTTCACCAAGGACGGCGCGTACCTGGAAGGCGTCATCATGGTGTATTGCTTCATCCGCCGTGCATTGCACGAGGGGCGCGGCGAGGTGCTGCGCTTGCTGTTCTGTGGACGCGTGACGACCGCCGACGTGGTGAGCCTGGCGCCGTATCGCGACAGCGGCCTGATTGCTCCGGCGCACTACGTGCCACCGTGGGCGCGTTCGCCCGACCGCGTGCTGTCGATCATGGCCTTCTCGGCCGCGGTGCAGCGCTATCGCCTGGACACCTTCGACCTGGATCGCTTCGTCGATTACGAGGACGAGCAGATCGCGGCGTCCGGCATCGGTTGACGCTCAGGCCTGCTTTGGCGGGACCGGTTGCTGCGGTGGCTGTTCGCAGCGATGCTGGAACATCAGGTAGGGCGTGGCGACGAGCGAAGCGACCACCACGTAAAGCAGGATCGTGCCGCCGAAGGGACTGCCCGGCGCGCTCGACGAGGCGATGGTGAGCGCCACCACCGGATGTCGGCACGCGGTCGCGAGTGCAAGCACGACCGACGTATGGCGCGACGGCCCGCCCAGGAAATGCCCGACCGCAAGCCCGACCACGACGAACAACACGATCGCCACGATCGTGCCATCGCCCACCGCGTCCAACATCGGGCGCCAGGCCACCGCGAGCAGCACCACCACCGCGAGCGCCAACAGGATCGTGGCCCCCAGCTTGATCGGCCGCTCCATGCGATCGGCGAGCGCGGGCCACCGCGAACGGATGAAGGCGCCCGCCACCAGCGGCAGCACCACCATCAGCAGCAGGACTTTCGCGATCTTCCCGGACGACAGGATTTCCGGCCCGAGCCACGCACTCAGAATCATCCGCGCCAGGGGCACCGCGATGAGCGCCACCAGCGACAACCACAACAGCAACGAAATGCCGTAGGCATCCTCGCCCCCGCCCTTGTGCATGCGCCGCGGCAGCAAGGGCGGCATGGGCGAGATCGCCAGCGCGAGCAATGCGACTTCGACCACGGGCCGGAAATCGAACACGCGCACCAGGAGGATCGCGAACAAGGGCATCACGACCAGCACTGCGATCAGCGAACGCATGAACAGCGTCGGCCTGTGCCACAGGAACATCAGGTCCGCGCGCGTGGCGGCCAGCCCGAAGGAGAACACCGTCGCGGCGATGCTCACCTGGAAGGCGAGGAGGACGATCTGCTTGGGATCCATGTTCCGATTGTGCGGCTTCCAGGGGCCCCCTGCGTCCGAAAAACCTGCGGCCGTCGGCCCGGTAAAACTACTGAGCGAACCGCCGTCACGCGGCCGTAAAGCGGCCCTCGCCAAGCTGGCGCCACTCGTGAAGATGGGGTGATCCATGGCGAAGGACGTGCCGGTGCAACTGCTGTGGACGGGCGGATGGGATTCGACGTACCGCCTTCTCGAGCTGTTGCTCGACAAGCGCCTGCCCGTCGAACCGACCTACCTTGTGGATTCGGCACGCGCCTCGGCCTCCTGCGAGATCGACGCCATGGACCGCATTCGCGCCGCGCTTGCGGAGCAGCATCCGGACACGCGCGCGTTGCTGCTGCCCTCGCACCTGGTGCGCGTGGAGGAGCTGGAGCGCAAGGACGAGATCCAGCGCGCCTTCGATCGCATCGCCAGCCGCCATCGCTGCGGCAACCAGTACGCGTTCCTGTCGCGCTATTGCCAGCAACGCGGACTGGATGGCGTCGAGCTGCTGATCGAGAGGACCGAGCACGGCGCGTACTCCTTCCTCAAGGACGACATCATCGAAACGGTCACGCCGCAGGGCTACACCACGCATCGCCTTCGGCCGGACTGCCCCGAAGCGGACCTGCGCACCGTGTTCGGCCCGTTCGCACTGCCTGCCCTGACCGTCAGGAAACAGGAGACCGTCGACGTTGCAAGGCGCAAAGGGTGGATCGACCTGCTCGCGCTCACCTGGTTCTGCCACAGCCCGCGCGGCGGGCAACCCTGCGGACTTTGCAACCCGTGCCAGTACGCGCTGGAACAAGGCTTCGGCTGGCGCATCCCCCGCAGGCGGCGCACCTTGTCCACGATCTATCGCTACACGCTGATGCCGCTGCGCGTGCGCACGCGACAATGGTTGCGCCGCTTCCGCGCGACGGCGTAGCGCGAGCTCACACCAGGAAGTGCAGCACCAGCGCAGGCACCAACAGGAAGAACCAGACTGCCAGCTTGTAGAAGCCGAGGAAGGCGTACATGTAGCCGTCAATCTGCGCGTCCGTCAGCGCGAACCAACGCTGGTGGAGTCGCCGCATCGGCTGGCGTGCGGCGAGGTACACGAGGAACACCAGCACCAGCACGCCGTAGTTCACGGCGGCGCACCAGAGCAGGAAGCGAACCCAGGCTGCATGGTCCATCGCAAGACTCCTGTCAGAACCAGAACCGCACCCCCGCGACGATGCGGGTGTCGCTGGCGCCCTCGCCGGCCGAACGTCGGAAGGCAGCGGTGTCGCCGTAGGCCCGTTCATACACGATCCCGATGTAGGGCGCGAACCTGCGATCGATTTCGTAGCGCAGGCGCAGGCCCGTTTCCATCGTGGACAGACCGCTGCCGAGGTGGCGGACCGGGTCGTCCTCGCCGTTGAAGCCGAGTTCGAGCATGGGTTGCAGGACCAGGCGATTGGTCAGCAGCGCGTCGTAATCGGCTTCGATGCGCGCCTGCGCATGGCCTGAGGATCCAATGTAGGCCGTCGCCTCCAGTTCGATCTTGCCGGGCGCAACGCCGGTGACGCCGATCGCGGCGAAATCGCGCGACGGACCGGGCCCGAAATCATGGCGCACGCCCAGCAGCACATCCCACCAACGCGCGATCGGTCGCCCGTACAAGGCTTCGAGGTCCGATGCCTGCGTGTCGCCGCCGACGCGCTCGCCCTCGCTGCGCAACCACAGCTTGTCGGTATCGGTGCCGATCCAGGCGCGGGCTTTCCACGCCTGCCCCGTGCCGCGGTCCGCATCGAAGGCTTCCAGGCGATCCATCCGCACGAGGGAATGCACGGTGTTGTCGTGGATCGCATGCATGTGCTCCTGCGCGGCGGCATTGCATGCGATCGCCGCCAACGCGATTGCGAGAAGCGCGGCCTTCATGCTTCCACCTTCACTTCGCGCATCATCCCCGACTCCATGTGGAACAACAGGTGGCAGTGGTAGGCCCAACGCCCGAGGGCATCGGCGCGCACGCGATAGCTGCGCCGCGTGCCCGGCGGCATGTCGATGGTGTGCTTGCGCACCTGGAACGCGCCCTGTTCGTCTTCCAGGTCGCTCCACATGCCGTGCAGGTGGATGGGGTGCGTCATCATCGTGTCGTTGACCAGGACGATGCGCAGGCGTTCGCCATACGTCATCCGCAACGCTTGCGCCTGCGAGAACTTCTCGCCGTTGAAGCCCCACGCGTAGCGTTCCATGTGGCCGGTCAGGTGCAGTTCGATTTCGCGGTTCGGTTCACGGCCATCCGGGTCGTCGAAGGCGCTGTGCAACATGCCGTAGCTGAGCACGGTGCGGCCGTTGTCGCGCAGGCCGATGCCCGGGTCGTCGAGCCTGGCGGAGAGCGAAGTCGCCTGCATGTCGACGAAGGGGTTGTGCGATTCGCTGTCGGGATGCGACAGCGGCGTGGCGTGGTCCATGCTGCCGTGGTCCATGCTGCCGTGGTCCATGCCCGGCATGTCGGGCATGTCGGGCATCGAGGGCATCTCGTGCGCCGTGCCGCCGTGCCCCATGTCTGCCATCGACAGGACGGCGCGCGCATCCACCTCGGGCACCGGCGCGCGCAAGCCTTCGCGCACGGCCAGCGTGCCGCTCACGAAGCCCGTGCGCCCCATGTCCTGCGCGAAGATCGTGTACGCATCCTGCCCCGAGGGTTCGACGATCACGTCGAAGGTTTCCGCCGTCGCGATGCGGAACTCGTCGACCGTCACCGGATGCACGTATTGCCCGTCGGCGGCGACGACCGTCATCTTCAGCCCGGGAATGCGCACGTCGAAATGCGTCATCGATGCGCCGTTGATGAAGCGCAGCCGGACCTTTTCACCCGAACGGAACAGCCCGGTCCAGTTGCCCAGGCTCGTCGTGCCGTTGAGCAAGTAGGTGTAGGTGTGCGCGTTGACGTCCGACAGGTCCGTCGGCGTCATGCGCATGCCGCCCCACATCGCGCGGTCTTCCAGCGTGGCGTGCAGTCCCTCGCGCCGCGCATCGCGGAAGAAGTCGGCGACGGTGCGCTTGCCGTAATTGTCGTAGCCCGGCATTTTCTTCAGGCGCGCGAACAACGCGGCCGGATCCAGGTCCGTCCAGTCGGTGAGCATCACCACGTAGTCGCGATCGAAGGCGAATGGTTCGGGCGCCATCGGATCGATGATCAGCGGCCCGTACAAGCCGACCTGTTCCTGGAAGGCCGAATGGCTGTGGTACCAGTAAGTGCCCGCCTGCCGCACGTCGAAGCGGTACTGATACGTCTCGCCGCGGCCGATGCCGTCGAAGCTGATGCCCGGCACGCCATCCATGTTCGCGGGCAGCACGATGCCGTGCCAGTGGATCGAGGTCTGCTCGCCGTGCATCGAGCCGCGCGGCAGTGCGTTGGACACGCGCAGGTTCACGGTGGTGCCTTCGCGCCAGCGCAGCAGCGGCGCGGGCAGCGAATCGTTGACGGTGATCGCCGTGCGCGCACGGCCGGTGAAATTCATCGGCGTTTCGCCGATGCGCAGGTCGAACTCGGTGCCGGTGAGCACGGTGGGAAGACCTGCGGACTGCAGCGCCCATGTCGCGCGCGGCCACAGGCCGAGCCCCGCGATGGCGCCGCCTGCTGCGAGGCCCTGGACGAAACGACGACGCGACGGCTGCGCGAGCGCGCCGCGATACGGAAGATCGAACGACATTGAAACTCCATCGAATGGCGATCAGAACCGCGCGCGCCACGAACCGGGCGCGCACGACCATGCGGCGCTTTTCGCGCCAGGGATCGCTTAGCCGATGGGAGGTCGAAGCAGGTTGGTGGGCGTCGGTGCGCGGTGTTGCGCGGTGGCGGCGTGCGACGGTGCAACGGAAGCAAGTTCCGCCGCCGGAAGCGACACGCCAACTGCCGCCACGTAGCCGGTGCCCAGGCAATGCGACAGGCAGGTCACGTCGGTGCAGCACGAATCGCCGTCATGCGCAGGTGCAGGCGTGCGTTCGTGCGTGGGTGCGGCCATGGCCTCGTCGTGGCAAGCCGACGCCTGCGTTGCGGCCGACATCGCATGTGTCGCGACGTGCGTCGACGCCCCCGCGAACGCGCTCGCCACCCCGTTCAACACGAGGCTGGCGCACAACAGCAATCGCAGGAGCGGCAGGCAGGTTCGCACGGCTGCACTCTACCCCACGTCAGACGCGGCTGAACACCAGCGTCGCGTTGGTTCCTCCGAAGCCGAAGCTGTTCGACATGACGGTGTTCAGCTGCGCCTCGCGCATCTCGCGCAGGATCGGGAAGCCTTCCGCGCGCGGGTCCAGCGTGTCGATGTTCGCCGAGGCCGCCATGAAGCCGCCCTGCAGCATCAGCAGGCTGTAGATCGCTTCGTGCACGCTGGCTGCGCCGAGCGGATGGCCGGTGAGTCCCTTGGTCGAGGACAGCGGCGGCACGTTGCCGTCGAAGGCCTGGCGCACCGCTTCGAGTTCGACGATGTCGCCCAGCGGCGTGGAGGTGCCGTGGGTGTTGAGGTAATCGATGGCGCCCACGCCCTTCCCGTCCAGGCCCGCCAGCGCCATGCGCATGCAGCGCACCGCGCCTTCGCCGTTCGGCGCGACCATGTCGGCGCCGTCGGAGGTCACGCCGTAGCCCGTCAGCTCGGCATGGATGCGCGCACCGCGCGCCTTCGCGTGTTCGTAATCCTCCAGCACGAGCATGCCCGCCCCGGACCCGATGACGAAGCCGTCGCGGTCCACGTCGTAGGGACGCGACGCGCGTTCGGGCGTGTCGTTGAAATGCGTGGACAAGGCGCCCATCGCATCGAACTGGCACGTCATGCCCCAATGCAGTTCCTCGCCGCCGCCGGCGAAGATGATGTCCTGCGCGCCGTGGCGGATGAGATCCGCGGCCGCGCCAATGCAATGCGCGGACGTCGCGCACGCAGCCGACAGCGAATAGCTCACGCCACGGATGCCGAACGCGGTGGCGAGATTGGCCGACACGGTGGAGCTCATCGTGCGCGGCACCATGTACGGGCCGACGCGACGCACGCCCTTGGTTCGCAGCAGGTCGCTGGTTTCGGTCTGCCATTCCGGCGAACCGCCGCCGGAGCCGGCGATCAGGCCGGTGCGCGGGTCGTGCACCGCGTCGTCCGACAGGCCCGCGTCAGCGATGGCATCGCGCATCGCCACGTAGGAATACGCGGCCGCATCGCCCATAAAACGCTTGAGCTTGCGATCGATCAGCGCTTCCAGGTCGATGTCGCAGATGCCCGCGACATGGCTGCGCAGGTGTTCGGCTTCCTCGGGATACGCGCGCAGTCCGCTGCGCCCTTCGCGCAGTGCGGCCGCCACGCTCGCCGCATCATTGCCGAGCGGGGACACGATGCCCATTCCGGTCACGACAACGCGACGCATCAGAAACCCTCCGTCGACTGGAACAGGCCCACGCGCAGATCCTTGGCTTCGTAGATCAGTCGATCATCGACATAGGTGCGGCCGTCGGCCACCACAAGGCGCAACTTGCCGCGCACGACACGCTTCACGTCGATTTCGTAGCGCACGACCTTCGCGTTGGGCAGCACCTGGCCGGTGAACTTCACCTCGCCCACGCCCAGCGCGCGGCCGCGGCCCGGTTCACCAAGCCACGGCAGGTAGAAGCCCGCGAGTTGCCACATCGCATCCAGGCCCAGGCAGCCGGGCATCACCGGGTCGCCCTCGAAATGGCACTGGAAGAACCAGAGGTCCGGTCGGATGTCGAGTTCGGCCACCAGCTCGCCCTTGCCGTAGCCGCCGCCGTTGTCGTTGACGCGCGTGATGCGGTCGAACATGAGCATCGGCGGCGCGGGCAGGCGTGCGTTGCCAGGGCCGAACATCGCGCCGTGCGCGCATTGCAGCAGCTGGTCTTTGTCGAGCGAGGAAGGGCGGGACATGGGGCTGTAGCGTCGGGGAAACGGCGTAGCTTGAACCAAAACGTGTCAATTTGGTGCCATTCGGCGGCGGATGGACCCGTCCCGGTATCATGGCGCATGAACGAAGCCGTCGAATTTTCCGATCTTTCCATGGATCCCGCGCTGCTGCGGGGCCTGGATGCCTTGGGCCACGTCCGCATGACGCCCGTGCAGGCGCGCAGCCTGCCGACCCTGCTGGAAGGCCGCGACCTGATCGCGCAGGCACCCACCGGCAGCGGCAAGACCGCCGCCTTCGGGCTCG
>Ga0074048_10079477_pt1 | contig 12266 bp, 10 predicted proteins | sample SoimicmetaTmtLPB_FD_74462 | JGI IMG/M metagenome (GOLD analysis project Ga0074048, IMG submission 74462) | Soil and rhizosphere microbial communities from Centre INRS-Institut Armand-Frappier, Laval, Canada - Soil microcosm metaTmtLPB... | ecosystem: Engineered > Artificial ecosystem > Soil...
GACGCAGCGCGACGGCAAGCCCGCCGTGTGGGCCGCGCGTCCCATGGGAAGCAAGGAGACCGCGCGCGTCGAGCTCATGCCGGTGGCGGTGCGTGGATATCGCAATGACGCTGTGCTGGTGTCGGGCCCGAAGGAAGGCACGATCGTGGTGACCGCAGGCGTCCACAAAATGGCGCCCGGCCTGGTCGTTGCAGTGCCGGACCAGCAGGCCGCATCGCCCGCGCGCGCGCAGGCAGGTGCGCCATGAAGTCGTTCAACCTGACGCAGTGGGCGCTGGAGCACCGCTCCCTCGTCCTGTTCCTCATCCTCATCATCAGCGTCGCGGGTGTCCTTGGATTCCCGCGCCTCGGACAACTCGAAGATCCCAACTTCTCCGTGCCGTCGATGACGGCGATGGTGGCCTGGCCCGGAGCGACCTCGCAGCAGGTGCAGGACGAAGTCCTGAACCGCATGGAGAAGAAGTTCGAACAGCTCGATCACTTCGAGAAGGTGGTGACGTTCGCCCGCCAGGGCTACGGCGGCATGACCCTCACGGTGAAGGGCGGGACGTCGAAGGAAGACCAGCGCGAAGCCTGGTACCAGGCGCGCAAGAAGCTGGAGGACATCCGCCGCGAGTTGCCGGAAGGCGTGATCGGCCCGGTGATCAACGACGAGTACGGCGATGTCTACAGCCTGATGTACGCCGTCAAGGGCGATGGCTACGACCTCGCGGGCGTGTCCGACACGGCGGAGATCGTCAAGCGCCGCCTGCTGCACGTGCCCATGGTCAAGAAGATCGACATCATCGGCAAGCAACCCGAACGCGTGTACATCGAGTTCTCCAACGAGCGCCTCGCCGCACTCGGAGTGACGCCGCAACAGATCGCCGAAAGCCTGCAAAGCCAGAACGGCATGATCCCCGCCGGGTCGGTCGATACGCAGGGCGATCGCGTGTACGTGCGCACGAGCGGCCAGTTCACCAGCCTCGACGACATTCGCAACGTGCCCATTTCCGCGGGCGGTCGACTCATCCACCTGGGCGACTTCACCACGGTCAAGCGCGGTTACCAGGATCCGCCGACGTACACGATGCGCCACAACGGACAGCCCGTGCTGATGATCGGCGTGGTCATGACCAATGACGGCAACGTCGTCCAGTTGGGCAAGGCCGTCGGGCTTGCAGTGGACAGCATCCAGAAGGAGCTGCCCTATGGCGTCGAGCTCGAGCGCGTGGCCGACCAGCCGACGACGGTGAGCGAAGCGGTCTGGGACTTCGAGCGATCGCTGATCGAGGCGCTGGTCATCGTCATCGTCGTAAGCCTGCTGAGCCTGGGTTGGCGGACGGGCATCGTCGTCGCGTTGTCGGTACCGCTGGTGCTCAGCGTGGTCGCGATCGCGATGATGGCCCTGGGTTGGAACCTGGAACGGATCTCGCTGGGTTCGCTGATCATCGCGCTCGGCCTGTTGGTCGACGACTCGATCATCGCCCTCGAGATGATGATCTCCAAGATGGAGACCGGTTGGGACCGCACGAAGGCGGCTGCTTTTTCCTATTCGGCGACGGCGATGCCGCGCCTGAGTGGTGCCTTGATCACCGTGGCGGCGTTCATGCCGGTGGGCTTCTCGAAGTCCACGACGGGTGAATATGCGGGCGGCATCTTCTGGATCGTCGGCATTGCCGTCGTGGTCTCCTGGATCGTCTCCGGCATCTTCACGCCGTACCTCGCCGTCAAGATGTTGCCGAAGGAGCTGGGCAAGCACCACCACGGTGCGGACCCTTACCAGACCAAGGGCTATCGTCGCCTGCGTGGCTGGATCGATGCCGCGATCGCGAAGCGTTGGTGGGTGATCGGCGCCACGGCCGTGGCCATGGTGGTGGCGCTGGGCTGCATGAAGCTGGTGCCGCAGCAGTTCTTCCCGAACAGCACGCGTCCTGAGTTGATCGTCGATGTGCGATCCAAGGAAGGCTCTTCCTTCGCGGCGACGACCGAGCAGGTCAAGCGTCTGGAGTCAGTGCTCGCGCACGACAAGGACGTGCGCTTCTTTACCGCGTACACGGGTGCTGGCGCGCCGCGCTTCTACCTGTCGCTGAATCCGGAACTCCCCAACCCCGGATATGCGCAGTTCGTGGTGATGACGCGTGACCTGGAGGCGCGTGAACGCGTGCGGACGCGGTTGATGGCCGCGGCTGAGCAGAAGTTCCCCGAGGCGTGGATCCGCGTGAATCGACTCGAACTCGGCCCGCCTGTCGGATTCCCGGTGCAGTTCCGTATCGTCGGCCCCGACACCCAGGTCGTGCGCCGCATCGCCCGCCAGGTGGAAAGCGTCGTGCGCGCCAATCCGAACGTCCGCGACGTCCAGCTGGACTGGAACGACCCCGTGCGCACCATGCGCATCGAGCTCGACCAGGACAAGGTGCGATCGCTGGGCCTCTCGCCGTCGGATGTCTCGATGGTCACGCAGACCTTGACGAACGGCGCCACGCTTTCGCAACTGCGCGAGGGCGAGGAACTGATCGACATCGACGCGCGCGCCGTCCCGAACGAGCGGCTCGACATCGAAGCGTTGAAGAGCGTGAACCTTTACGCCCGCGATGGAACGGCCGTGCCGCTGGCGCAGGTGGCCCGCATCGTCAACGGCCTGGAAGAGCCGGTGCTGTGGCGCCGCAACCGCGACATGGCCATCACCGTGCGTGCCGACGTCAAGGACGGGCAGCAGGGCGTCTCCGTCACACAGGCGATCCTGCCGAACCTGAAGGACATCGAAGCGAAGCTGCCGTCTGGCTATCGCGTCGACGTGGGTGGCGCGGTCGAAGAGAGCAACAAGGCGAATACCGCATTGCTCGCCGTGGCCCCCGTGATGCTGGTGGTGATCCTGCTGATCCTGATGCTGCAGCTCCAGAGCTTCTCGCTGATGACGATGGTGTTCCTCACGGCACCGCTCGGCCTGATCGGCGTGGTCGCTGCGTTGCTGGTGTGCCAGGCGCCGCTGGGCTTTGTCGCGATCCTGGGTGTCATTGCGCTGTCGGGCATGATCATGCGCAACGCAGTGATCCTGGTTGACCAGATCCGCGCGGAGATCGCCGCCGGACGCGATCGCTGGAGTGCCGTCGTCGAGGCAGCCGTGCAGCGCGCACGTCCTGTCGTCCTCACCGCGGCCGCCACCGTGCTCGCCATGGTTCCGCTGACGCGCAGTGTGTTCTGGGGCCCGATGGCGATCGCGATCATGGGCGGCCTCACCGTCGCCACCGTGCTGACGATCTTCTTCGTGCCGGCCCTGTATGCCGCGTGGTTTGGACTGCGCCGTGAAGCAGCCGAATCGACCGACGGTGTTGCCGGTGCCCTCGCCATGGAGGCCTCATGAAGCGCCGCACGAAAAGGCGCCTGCGCAACATGGTGCCCGGACTGTTGATGGTTTCGTCGCTGTGCGCCGCCGGGGTCTCGACTCCGGCGGACGCGGCGGAAACCGGAGGGGCGGTCACGCTCACGGTCGAAAACGATGTGTTGACCGGATCCGACAACGCTTACACTAATGGACTCGGCGCCACGTGGGTTTCGAATGACCTGGCTTCCTACGACGACAAGTCGCCCGTCCGCCAATGGGGGCGGTTCTGGGATTTCCTTCCGTTCGTCGGGGACGCCGGTTACAAGACGTATGCGTCCTGGACGATCGCCCAGGAGATGCATACCCCCACCGACATCACGCTCTCCGACCCACCGCTGAGCGACCAGCCTTACGCGGGCGTGCTCTACGTCGACAACGTGCTCTACGCGCGTTCCGAGCGCTGGACCAACGCGTGGGAACTCCAACTCGGCGTCACCGGCGATGCCTCCGGCGCTGCGAGCACCCAACGCAAGTTCCACAAGGCCATCGGCGCGGACGAGCCCATGGGTTGGCACACGCAGTTGCCGCAGGAGCCGATCATCAATGTCGGCTTCACGACGGCGCACTTGTGGAAGCAGGGCAACGTCGGCGACTCCGCGCAATGGAGGCTCGTGCCGGTCGCCAACGTGGGCCTCGGAACCTATTTCACCGGTGTCGGCGCGGGCATGTACGGCGAAGTGGGCTGGAACCTGGTCGATGCGCTGGGAGGAACGTCCCTGCGCGAAGGCCTGAGCGCTGCGTCCACCGTTGGCGTCGCGCCGACCGATCGCTGGTCGGTGTCGTTCTTTGGTGGCGTCGGCGGACACGCAGTCGCGCATTACCTGCCACTGGACGGCACGGTGTTCCATGACAGCCGATCCGTGGACACGAGACCGTTCATCGGCAACGTCACGGTCGGCGCCTCCGCGCGTCGTGGCAGGTTCGTCCTGAGTCTTTCAAGCAACCATTCCACCAAGGCCTTCGACGGCCAGGAAAAAGGTGCCGATTTCGCGAACCTGAGCGTTTCGTGGATTCGGTGAGCGAGGAGAAATCGAATGTATCCAATCCCTTTGAATCCACTGCTCGTGCGGACCAGCGTCGTTCGTCTCTACCGAAACAGCGCCGACGGTGTGGCCGGCGTGATCGAGGACGTCGAGTCCGGGACATCGACGCCATTCCGCACGGTGGAAGAACTCTGGAAGGCCCTCCGCGAACCCTCGGAAACCGCCCGATGATCCAGCCAATGCCACGCGGCAGGCCAAAGACCCCCGACGTCGATCGGCGCATCCTCTTCGCCGCCCAGGCGAACTTTGCGAGCCGGGGCGTCGATGGCATCGCAATGGATGAACTGGCCAGGAAGATCGGCGTTTCCAAGACGACGATCTACCGCAGCTTCCGCACCAAGGAGGATCTGTTCAAGGCGGCGCTCGACTTCGGGTTGGCGCGCCTTCCGCGCGCATCAGAGCTGACTTCGGGCGTCACGGGCGCAATCGAAGAGCGACTGCTCATCGTCGCGAGACGGGCGAGCCAACTGCTTTCAAGCGCGAACTACGAACTGATTCGGCGCGCACTCGCGTCCGATCTCCCGCGCCCGTTGCGGGAGCACATCCGGGGGAGGGCGGTCATGCCGTATCTCGAGGCCATCGACGCATACCTCCGTGGCGAGGCGGCACACGGAATGCTTGTCCTGCAGGACCCCAGGTCTGCGACGTCCTTTTTTATTGCGCTCATTGCCGGCCCGGAGACATTCCGATCGCGATTGGGCGGCGTGGTCTTCGGGCCGATCGATGATTCGCACCTGCGCAACGCCGTGCAGGTGTTCATCAAGGGCCACTCCCCCTAGCGAAGAGTGGACCCCTTACTTTCATGCTCCACACAACAGGAAATTCGAATGTCCTTGAACACCCGCGCACTGATGCTTGCCGCAGCCCTGGCGGCGACCTCCCCGCTGATGGCGGCCAACCTCCCCAATCCCACGCTCGACGAAACCAGGGTCCTGGCACAAGCCCAGGAGATGCAGAACAAGACCCAACCGGAAAAACGAAACTTCATCAACCACGAACTGGCGCTCACACCAGGGCAGGCCGAACAGTTCTGGCCGATCTACGATGCGCACCAGCTCGCCCTGCGCGAACTCAATCGCCGGCGTATCGAAAACATCCTGTCTTATGCGCGCGCACTGAACCAGGGCAGCTTGGATGACAAGACCGCCAACGCCCTGGCGCGCGAGGTCTTCGACATTGAACAGGACGAGGTCGCGCTGTTGAAGCGCACCTATCGGTACGCGAGCAAGGCGACATCGCCGGTGCAGGCGGCGCTCTACGTGCAGATCGAAGCCAAGCTGCGCGCGAGGCTGCGCTTCGAGGAAACGGACATGCTGCCCCTGGTCAAATGACACCGGTCCCGGCGGTCAGCTCCGCGCACAATCCTTCGGCGCGCATCGCGCGTGCGAACAACCAGCCCTGCGCATAACGCACTCCATTGTCGTGAAGGAAATCGGCCTGGTGGGCGTGTTCCACGCCCTCGGCCACCAGGTCGAGCGAAAGCGTCCTGCCCATGTCGATGATGAGCAGGGCGACTTGCGCGGTGACGGCACCGGTGCCGATCGTATCGACGAAGGCCTTGTCGATCTTGATGGCGTCGACCTCGAAGTCCTGCAGGTAGGCGAGGTTGGCGTAGCCGGTGCCGAAGTCGTCGATCGCCACGCGCATGCCCAGCGAACGGATTTCTTTCAGCACGTGCGTGGCGGCTTCTTTTTCCATCACGCCGCGCTCGGTGGCTTCGACGGTCAGGTTGGTCGGCTTCAGGCCGGAGGTGAGCAGGCTCCGGAGGTGGTCGATGGTCGACGGATCGATGAGATCGTCCTGGGAAAGATTGACGCTGAAGCGGAAGTCCGGCCGTATTGCGACGATCGCCGGCGCGTCGATGGCGAGGAGTTCAAGCACGCGCCGGGACACGAGCGAAATCAAGCCGGCGTCCTCCGCCACGGGGATGAACACATCGGGCCGCACCATGCTTCCGTCCGCCCGTTTCCATCTGATCAGGGCTTCTGCGCCGATCCAACGGCCCGTGGCGAGTTCGACGATGGGTTGGTAGGTCAGGTAGAACTCGCCGTGCCGCAGCGCCGAGCGAATCACGGCAGGGAGTGCGCGCTGCTCACGTGCGCGCCAGAGCACGGCGAAGCAGGAGAATGCCCCGACCAGCAGTGCCGGCGGCAACAGCTTGGCGAACAGGGCATCGGCACGCTGTCGGATGAATCCTGTCGGGACTGCGACGTAGGTGACGAGATCGAAACGCGAGGAGCGTTGAAGCGACACCACGCTCGTACCGTCGACGAATGAGATCGACTTTGCCCGGCCGAGGCGATCTAGCCACGGCCGCGAGAACGCGCCGCGTCCGGCAATCGGCAAGCCGGTGCCGGTGGCGACGCCGACGACGATGTTGCGCATGTCGGGATAAAGTTCGGTGATCAGTTCCGGTGCGAGCACCACCGCGGTGCCCTTGCGCACGCCGACCACGCGCGTGCTTCCCGGCGCGAGCGGCAAGTGCAGGGCGGTTCGCAGTTCCAGGCCGAGCGCGTTGATGTAACGCGGTGGCCCGAGGGAGATGGGCGGGTCATGCATGCCCAAGGACGAACACAGCAGGCGATCGCCTTCCACGTAGCCCACGGCCAGCAACTGGCTCGATCCCAGGTCGATCTGCCGCATCACTTCCAGGTTGGCGGGAGAACACGGCTGCGAGCCGCGCACTGCAAGCAAGCGGTTGGCGGCGGCCTCGGCTTGCGACGCCACGGATTCGGAGCGGCGCAGCACGGACAGGGCCATGAGGTGCGTCTGCTCGAACTCGGCGTCACGGCTCCATTGGCGCGCGGCGTACCAACTGCCAGCCAAAGGGGCGAGCAAGACGACCGCCGCGAGCAGGACGTAGGGCCAGTGCTTGCCCATGCGCGGCAGCATACGCCTGCGCCGGCGGTGCTACCTCAACGGCTTCACGGCGCCGATGGAATCGCCACGTCGCCAGCATCCCGCGGATTCCGCCAATGCCGCGGCCGATTCGAGTCGCAGCTTGTGCTTGATGCTTTCGCGATGCGCATCGCAGCCGAGTTCGTTGCGGCGACTGAGGGAATGCTTGGCGCCACGTCGCCTGCATCCGCACGCGACAACACGAGCGAGGGCGAGCCGACGCTGGGCAAGTCGGGGAAAAAGTAGACGAAAAATTGGGGGTCGAGGAACAATCTGGTTCAGTCCTTTCGACCCCCGTTGTCCCCGCATGCGCGTCCCGACCCACATCCTGTCGCTGCCCGGCGACCAGAAACTGGCTTACTCGCTGTACGGCGCGCCCGCCGGCCGGCCGGTGCACTTCTTCCACGGCTTCCCCAACAGCCGCTTGCTCGCGGCCATGGTGCACGAGAAGGCCGCGGCGGCCGGTGTGTGCCTCGTGGCCGCGGACCGGCCGGGATTCGGCGCGTCGTCGGCCATTCCTGGCCGTTCGTTGACCGATTGGTCGACACAAGTGGAGGCGCTCGCAGACCACCTGGGGCATTCGCGCTTCGATGTCATCGGCGTGTCGTGCGGCGGTGCGTACGCGCTGGCGTGCGCGGCGCAACTACCGCAACGCATCGGACAGGTCGCGCTGTTGGCGGGCATGGGACCGATGGATCGTCCGGAGATCCGACGCGCGCAGATGCCTGCGCTCAAGGTCATGTTCGGCGTGGCGAAGCTGCATCCGTTGCTGGCCAGCCCGATGTTCCTGTTGGATCGGCGCGTATTCCGTGGCGATCCGGAGCGCGCGCTTCGCATGGTGGCGGGCCTGCTCACGCCGCCCGATCGCGCGGTGCTCGCTGCAGAACCCGATGTGGGACGGCAATTCATCGCGAGCATGGCCGAGGCCTATCGGCAGGGCATCGGTGCGGCGATGCAGGAGGCGCGATTGGTCGCGCAGCCGCGTCCGTATCGGCTGGAGGACATTCGCGTGCCGGTGCATGTGTTCCAGGGCGGCGCGGACAAGCATGTGCCTGAAGCGATGGGGCGTTACCTGGCGCGCACGATTCCCACCGCGCGCTGGCATCTGTTTCCGGAGGAAGGGCACCTTTCCATCGTGTGGAATCGGTTCGACGAATGCGTGGGCGCGTTGACCGGGAAGACCAACGATCCCGGCTGTTAGGGCGAGAAGATCTTTGCTGCGGAATATGCGCCGCACTCTGCGAGCCGATGCGCATTGAACGCTCGAGACGATTCGACCTGTCTCCGCGTTGACCCCCAAACTCTCGCAATCGACAGTGGACCGGATGCTGGTCCTTATCGACGAGGTGGCTCCGCATGCTCGAGACCGCGGGGCGCGTAGAGGACATCTGGTCTTTCCGCTGAGCGGAAAAAAGAAAGGGAGCGCCATGCGCTCCCTTTTCCGCACCCCCGGCCTATCCAGGCGATCGCCTGGCAAGCACACCCTACGGAGACGGTTCGGTCCGGAGGGGCTCGGTGTGCGCATCATCCGGCTTACAAGCAGAGCTTGCAAGACCGTTCATCCGGCGGAGATCCGGCTGTAGTCGGAATCAGACGGCGCCCCTGAAAAGCGAAAGCTCAACGCAGCAGCGCATGCACGATCACCGCCGGCAACCACGTAAACAGCCCCGACAGCGCAACCGAGACATAAAGCAATCCGAACACCACCGCGGACATCAGCCCGACCAGCAACAGCACGACCGGCGACAACAGCACCCACAACCACCACGGCGGCGACTTCCTCGCGCGCAGCGTCACATGCGCCCCCATCACGCCCAGCGCTTTCAGCCGACGATCCAGCGAAGGCGACATCGGCACGGCGGATCCGCCCAGGATGTTGCGCGCACCGATCGACGGGCTCGGAACGATCGCCATGTGCGCGATCCACGCCCCAAAGGGACCGCCGATCGCGGCCCCGCGAATCTTTTCCAGCGCACTGCCCAGCGTGTCCGGATCGCGCGTGAGCTGCACCGCGATCGCGTCGGCCGTGTACTTGCGCCGGCGCCACCCGAGCGACAACAGCGGGCCCAGCACGAAACTGCACAGCATGCCGCCAAAAAATCCGCTGATGACCAAGGGACCCACGAGCGGCATCCATGCCCAGGTGCGCCATTGGATCTTGCCGGTGTCGGTGGATGGCGCGCTCGACGTTTGTGTCGCGGTGTCGAAGGGATTGGTCAACAACATCGCCAAGTGCGCGTCGGCAGCGCTGGCGCCCGGTCGCAGCGAACGCAGCAAAAGGCGACCGAGGCGACCGGCGGCGCCCCGATCCGTGAAGGAATCGCTGAGCCGCGCCACCAACCCGAACATGCCAAGCAAACTCGCGAAGCGCGCACCGACGCCCAGGTCACCGTTGGCGATGGAGCCCACCAGATGCGCGGCGACGCCCTGCAGCTCCGCACGACTGGCACCCGCGAGTAATCCCGTGCTGACCACGATGTTGGCGTGGCGCTCGTCGGCGCCGTAAGCGACGGCATTGACCGCTTCTGTTTCGGCCACCCAAACCTGCGGCGCGGCGACGGATGCTGCGATCGCCATTTCAGCCACGGTATTGGCGAATTGTTGTTCGGCGAGGACTGCGGGATTGGGTGCGCGCGCGCCGTGGATCGACGGATCGTGGGCCATCGCCTCGCGCATCGATCGCCCCAGCGTGTGCAGCATCAGGAGCATCAGGCAGCCGCCCGGCAGTGCCGCGAGCAACAGAAACTCCAACCAGCGCGCAGGAGAAATGGCCTCGGGCGAATCGATCAGGGCGGAAACGCTGTCGGTCACCCGCCCGATCAGATCCGGCATCGGCACGACCAGGTTCACGAGATCCAGGACGATGCCGATGATCGCGTAGCACAGCGGCGCCATCAGCACCGACACCACAAAGGCGAGCAGGAGTGCGCAGGCACTCGCAAGCCAACCGAGGTAAGTGGCGCCACGCCGATGGCGCGCGATGCTGGCGAAGAACGACTCGCGCTCCGCGGGGGTGAACGACAGCGATGCCGGCTCCTGCATCAGCGATTGGTGCTGCACATGTGCCCGCTCCCTGTTGGATGCGACAAGGCGTCACCCCAAGAAGGCGGCGGTATTCATCCGGAGACGCCGAACAGGGGTGGGGCAGGCCATTGGAGAGATTGCAAACGCGCAGCCCAGCTGTATTCCGCCACCACCATTCGTCGGCTGCATGGCCGCAGCGCGCGGTCCCGGGGCGTTGCTCCGGTGGACTGAATGGGAGAACGTCATGCAACGCATCAGCTTGCTGCTCGCAGCGATCTTCGTCGCGAGCGTGGTTTACGCCGTGCACGCCACGCCGCCGGCGCCGAAGTACAAGATCGTGTCGATTGTCGAAAAGAAGACGCCGCCGGCGCATCCGGCAGGATCGGTCAGCGGCACGTTCAAGCTGATCGAGGCAGAGGACGGGTTCGCGCCGATCAAGATCGAAAACGGCCAGCCCTATGTCAGCGGTGGTGCGTGCCTGGTGTACCAGGACACGCACCACGTCAAGACGTGCCAGACGCAAGACGATTGCACGTCCAACCCGCCTGCGGGGCCAGAGAACGGCGTCGGGTATTGCCACAAGGCGTCAGGGACGTGTTGGTTCAAGAAGGATTCGGCGGTGACCGACGGCCCGGGCGGTTTCAAGCTCGACGACTACTGCCTCAAGTCGACGCCGGCGAAGACGCTCGTCGTCGACAACGTCAATCAGTTGCCGGTGCCGAAGGGACCGCCGAATACGACGCGCTGGCGCATCGTGACGTGCCAGGGACTCACGGACCCGGGTTGCGCGACAGGTGACGAAGATGTCACCCATCACACTGGATGGGGCGATGTGATCGAACCTTGAGCGGGAGCGGCCTGACGCTGACCAGATGCAACTCACCAAACCAGGTCGTCAGGCACCTGGAATTGCGCGTAGTACGCATCGTCCTCCGAGGTTGCCGGCGGGCTTTCGGCGCCCGCCTGCTTCCCATGGTCGAGCACGATCATGCTGGCGTCGCGTTCGCGCACCTTGTCGCCGGCCACGCGCGGCAATAGCTCGTAACGCTCGTCCAGCTGCGCGATCACCAGCGCGCCGGAGGACAACATCCTGCGCTGCTCTTCATTGACGAGCAGCGTGCGAATGGCGCCGCCCGCCGTGAAGCGATACTCGATTTCCCCCGAGCGCGGGACTTTCTTGTCTTCGATGATCTGCCGCGCCTGGGCACGCAGTTCAGCGACACGCGCAACAGCTTTGCGCTCGGCGGCCAGCGCGCGGTCCCGCTCGGCCTTTTCGGCCCGTGCGCGCTCGGCTTCCCGCTGGATTTCGCTGGGGTCGGAGGCGGCTTTGGCGTGGCGGGCCTTGTGCTGCTCGCGCGCCACCTCGGCCACCTTGGATTTCTTGACCAGGCCCGCCTTGAGCAGCTGTTCCTGGAGCGGATTGGGCTTTGCCATGTCGCGGTTTCGCATCGGGGGTTTCCCGCCCATCATACTTCCCGACCTTCGCCCGCTTTCGTGTCTGCTGCTGATGGATCCCCTGAAGTACCTCGTTGGCTATCCACCCCACGTGCTGGCGCGGGTGCAGGCGCTGTTGGAGCAGGGCCGGTTGGGCAAGGTGCTGGAGGAGCGGTACGGGCAGATGCACGCCGTGCGCACCGATGGCCAGCTGTACGACTACGTCCAGGCCCTCAAGGAGCGGCACCTGCGCCAATCGGTGCCGCTGGGCAAGGTGCTCTACGACAGCAAGCTGCAGGTGATGAAGCACGCCCTGGGCACGCACACGGCGATTTCCCGCGTGCAGGGCGACAGGCTCAAGGCCAGTCGCGAGATCCGCATCGCCACCGTGTTCCGCGAAGCGCCGGCGGAGTTCCTGAAGATGATCGTGGTGCATGAGCTGGCGCACCTGAAGGAGGCCGAGCACGACAAGGCCTTCTATCGGCTGTGCACGCACATGGAGCC
>Ga0074048_10050741_pt1 | contig 12190 bp, 8 predicted proteins | sample SoimicmetaTmtLPB_FD_74462 | JGI IMG/M metagenome (GOLD analysis project Ga0074048, IMG submission 74462) | Soil and rhizosphere microbial communities from Centre INRS-Institut Armand-Frappier, Laval, Canada - Soil microcosm metaTmtLPB... | ecosystem: Engineered > Artificial ecosystem > Soil...
AGCGTGGCCACCTCGGTGTCCCGGCGGAACGGGGCCTCGCCGGTAAGGCACTCGTAGGCCAAGCACCCGAGCGAGTAGACGTCGCCCCGGCCGTCGACCTTCTCACCCCGGATCTGCTCGGGAGCGCAGTAATCGACCGAACCCATGAACTGCCCGGTCTTGGTGACCCCGGTCCGGACCTCGGTCCGCCGGATAAGCCCGAAGTCGCAGAGGTACGCGACGTCCGGCCCGACCGACCCCTGCGCGAGAAGCACGTTGCCCGGTTTCACGTCGCGGTGCACGAGCCCGCGTGAGTGGGCGGCGTCGAGGGCCGCCGCGACCTGTGACACGATCCCGACGACGCGGTCGAGCGGGAGCCCACCCTCCTGGTCGATGAGGGCTCGCAGATCGGTCCCCTCCACGTACCGCATCGCGATGTACAGCTGCCCGCTCGCCTCGCCAGCGGCGTAGATCGGCACGATGTTCGGATGCTCCGTGGAGGCGGTGGCGTCGGACTCGTGGATGAACCGTTGCCGGAACGCGGGGTCCGAGGCGAGCTCGGGAGCGAGGAGCTTGAGTGCGACCTTCCGCTTCGGCGAGCTCTGCTCCGCGATGTAAACGACACCCATCCCGCCGCGAGCCAGCACCGACTGGATGCGGAAGCCTGCGATCTCCGTTCCGACGTGTGGATCCATCGCACCTCCGCGCAGGGTTGTACACCCGCACCTCAACCTCCACCAGCTTTCGGCGACTCCCACGCGGAGGGTTCCTCCTGGCGCCCGTGGGCGCCTGCCCGCAGAACCCGCGCAGAGGTTCGGCCGCCGCCCCGGTAACCCCTTCCGACCGCCCCCGGCCTCTCCGCGTCCAGGCCGATCCCGACCGTGAAGGCAGCTCCCGGTCGAGTCCGGGAGCCAGGTGAATGGGAACACGTGAACGAGAAGGCCAAGATGCTGCGTGATGCACCCCATGAGGGTTCGCCATCTGAATGGCAGCATCCTGACGATGTCGCTTCCGTCACAAAGCGACAGCTGAGCGCCGGGGACTAGCCTCCGACCTCCTGCGTAACCAGACAAGCCGGTGAGGCTCGCGCGCTGGTCATACAATCGTCGAGCTGGCGGAGAGCCGTGGGTTACCGAACCCACATCTGATCGAGCAGGCTGCCCCACTGCTGGCTGTACTGGTAGTTGCCCACTCGCTCGGAGACGAACTCGACGGCGATCGGATTCACGAGCCACACGTACGGGGCCTGGTCGACGATCGCCCGATCGACCTCGGCCCAGAGGGGGCCGGCCGCGGCCGGATCGTCGATCTGCGTCTGCGTCGCGCGGTCGATCATGGCATCGATCCGTGGGTCGCAGAAGCGCGCCGATGGGGTAAACGAGGAGTCGCACTTGAACCGGTTGGTGATGAAGTTCGAGGCGGCCGGATAGTCCATGATCCATGCGTCGACGACCATGTCGAACTCGAGGTCCGGCGTGTAGAAGTCCTCGTCCTCGGCGACGTGTTCCACGCTCCCGACGTATCCGAGGTCGTCGAGCAACTCGACCATGTAGTCCCCCAGGACGCGGACCTGAGCGTCAGAAAGCTTGAAGAAGAAGGCGGGGACCTTCACCAGGACCCGTGACCCGGCCGTGCCGGAGTGACGGACGAGCCTCCGAGCCTCCTCCATGTCCGGCCCGGTCCACGACCCCTCCCCTCCTGGCCCGGGGTCCGACGTGTATGGGCAGTAGGGCTCGTATCCGGGGAAGTTCGGCGGGAGTTGCTGGCACGTTGCTCGTGCCGCGGCTTCGCCGCCGAAGATCTGCTCGATCCGATCCCGGTCAAGCGCGAAGTTCATTGCCTGTCGCACGTCGACGTCGTCGAAGGGCGGGGCGCGGGTGTCGAGCACCGCGAAGAAAGTCCAGGCTGCCGGAGAGGTGTGGACCTGCGCCGGTGACCGCACGAAGAGGTCTTCGAGCCGCTCGGAAGCATCCGCCGGATTGCGCGCGAGGTCGGCTACTCCGGCGGCGACGGCCTCGACCTGCGCCTCCGGTTCCACCCCGAAGGGCCACTCGATCCGGTCTACATACCCATCGGGCCGTGCCGCCGGTGACCAGGCGCGGAAGTTGGGGTTGCGGACCAGCGTGAATCCCTCGTCCGTCATCGGCGCTTCGAGCATGTAGGGGCCCGTGCCCGGAACGCCCGCCGCCACCTGCTCTTCATCCGGGACGGACGGCGGAACGGGGAATGCGAACGGGATCGTGAGCTTGGCTAGGAACTCGGGGTCGGGGGCGACCAGGTGGAACGTGATCGTCCCGCTGGCATCATCGGTCACGATGCCTTCGGAGAGGTCGCACGTGGGAGGGTCCTTCCCGCACGCCTTGGCCCCGACGAGCCCACCGTAGAGGTCCTGGTGAGCACGCTGGTTGAGAGGCCACCCTCGTTCGAATGCACGGAGGAAGTCGGCGGGCGCCACGACCTCGCCGTTCGAGTATCGGATCCCGCGCCGCAGCTGGAACGTGTAGGTCAGGTCGCCGTCGGTCGGTGTCGGTATGGCTGTGGCAAGGTCGGGGACGGGGTCCCCACCGGTCGGCTCGAAGGCGACCAGGCCGTCCCCGATCAGGTGCAGCACTTCCCACGCGACGGAGTCATAGGTGTTCCCCGGATCAAGCGAAATCGGTGGGACGCGCGTGACCAGACGCAGCGTCCCTCCTCGATGCGACGTCGCCGTCCCGCGGACCGAGACCCAGAGGTCGCCGTTCACACCCGCGAGCCCCTGCGGGACGCTCCCGATCACGATTGGACGGGCCGACGTCTGACCGGGCTCGATCTGGGAGAGCGTGCCGTCCCATTCGTTCGCAACCCACACCGTTCCTTGCACGACCGCGATCCCCGACGGGCCGTCCCCGACGGGGATCATGTCCACGACCGAGTCGGTATCGGGGTTGATGCGGGAGACGGTGTCGTCGAGGGTGTTCACGACCCACGCGGCGTCCGCACTCACGGCCACCGAGACCGGCGCGTTGCCCACGCCGATCGGCCGCGTCACCGAGTTCGTGTCCGGGTCGACGCGCACGACCTGGTTCGAACCGCCCAGGGCCACCCACACATCACCGAACCCGACGGCGATCCCCCGAGGATCTGGCCCGACCGGGATCTCCTTGACCTCGTTCGTGTCGGGGTCGATGCGCGAGATCGTTCCGTCGAACCGGTTGGCAACCCACACGGCACCCTCGCCGGCCGCGATGCCCGCCGGGCCGTTCCCCACCTCGATCGCTTCTCCAACCACCGTGTTCGTTTCGGGGCTGATCCGCGAGACGGACGGCCCGCCGCTGTTCACGACCCAAACGGCGTCGAACCCGACGGCGATCCCGGTCGGGTTCTCTCCCACCGGGATCGAGTCGCGGATCTCCTGATCGTTTGGGTCGATCCGCGTGACGGTTCCGACGTCGGGCTTGGTCACCCACACCGCGTCCGCGTAAGACGCAACCGAACCCGGGCGGTCCTCGAGCTCCACCGTCGCCGTGACCTCGCCTGATTCGGGGTCAAGGACGCCGACCGAGTTTGGTTCGATCTCCGAGCTGCCCCCGGCCCTGCGAGCTACCAGCGGGACGGCGACCAAAGCGGCGACCACAGCGAACGCGACCACAGCCGCAACCGTCTTCCATCGTGCACGAGGTGGAGGCGCGATCGACCGGACGAACGGGGCGATCGCCAGGGCGTCGTCCCGTTCCTCAGAACGCACCGCGACCACGTGGACCGGCTTGTCGAGCCCCTTCAGCTCTGCCTGGCCACGCTCGGTGAACCGGACCCCGTCGACACGGAGGGCAAGGTGGACGATTTCCCGGCTCGCGAGCACCTCGCCCGCCTTGGCAAGCGAGCACAGACGTGCCGCGACGTTCAGGGCACCGCCGCGGTAGCCACCCTCGACGGGTACCGCCTCACCGGCGTCCAGTCCGATCCCCACGGTGAGCGGGAGGGATGGATCGGCGATCGTCTCCTCGACGAACCGCTGCTGTAGAGCGACGGCCCCACGGATCGCTGAGCGTGGCGAACCGAAAACGACGAGGGCCTCGTCACCGCGGAGCTCGAGCACGTGTCCGCGGTGATCCTCGACCACCGAGCGCGTCACCTCGGCGAAACGCCCGGCGAGGCGTCCGGCCTCCTCGTCCCCCCGTTCCTGTGTGAAGGCCGTGTAGCCACGAACGTCGGCGATCAGGAATGCATGGACGTCTGCGTCTCGGCTGGAGTCCGTCTGGGATTGAGCAGTACCCGAGGGCTCGCCCACCGACGGCGACTCGTCATCCGGTGGAACACTCACCCGGCGAGTATGGACCTCGTCGCACATGGCGGGAAGCGATGTCGCTTCCGCTCCAAAGCGACATTGAATGCGAGCAACCCCACGCTGGGCAACTGATCGACTGCGAGGAGGACCGGACGCTCCGGGCGGTGCTCGTCGGGATGCTGCGGGAGTCTGACCGCTAACGGCGCTCAGACATCGCTTGTATGTGCAGTTCTAGGCCTCCCTAGAGGGTGGGAGGTGATTCCACGATGAGCACCATGAATGACGGGCCTGCATACGAACCGCAGGCCCACCGTTGGACTAGCGAGACCGAGCGAATCGCTAGGGCGGCTGCTCGGCGCCTCTTTTGGGAGCGTTGGGAGCGCGACCTAGCCGCTAGGGAGGCGGCCCATTGGGCCAGGCTCCGAGGCGAGGAGCGAACCCGGCCACCCGGACCATTGAGGGGCGGCCCCGAGCGCCACGATCGGGGCGAGCACCAGCGCGACGTTCTCCCCAGAGAATGAAGGCGAATGAGGGGCGCACCGATCTCCCCGCCGAGGAACCGAAGCCGCTCCTGCAACGATCCGCCCGACAGCAGCAGTTGCAGGATGGCCACGTCGGCCGCCGTGGGATCGGCGTCCAGCTCGTGGGCCGAGGCGAACAGCGATAGCTCGTCCGGCTGGCACCGGCCGTCACGCGGACGAGGGGGTGATCGGGGACGGCGGTAGTGGTCGTGTTCGTGTACTACCCGGGCGCGCCCGACCCCGAGCGGGACGGCTCCCTGGTCGATCGCCGGTGCAGGTCACGGCGAGCTCTTGACCGGGTCCGACCCATCAGGTGGAGACCGGCCCGGTCGATAACCATGCGGTGGACACACGCAGCGATCGACTCGCCGGCTGGCTCACCCGGAGAACGAGTTCAGGCCGCTACATCGCCGAGATCGATGGCCTGCGTTTCGTGGCCATCGCGATGGTCGTGCTCTTCCATTCGCGGTGGCGCCTCGCCGATCTCCCGCCGCAAAACGTGTTCGATCTGTCCATCGCCCAGGGCCGGTTCGGCGTCGAACTGTTCTTCATCATCAGCGGATTCATTCTTGCACTTCCCTTCGCGGCGGAGAGGCTGGCTGGAGCGCGGCCCGTCCGGCTGAAGGCGTTTTACCTCCGACGGCTCACCCGACTTGAACCTCCGTACTTCGTAGTACTCACCCTGTACTTCCTACTGGGATCGACGACGCATCTGTGGAAGCTCTGGATCTGGAGCGACTACCACGACATCCTGCTGCCGAGGTTCGGAGCGGGCCTGGTCTACGCGCATGGCTTCATGTTCCGCGGAGAGCTGAACCCGATCCTGCCCCCAACGTGGTCGCTTGAGGTCGAGATCCAGTTCTACCTGCTCGTCCCCTTGCTCGCGCTCGTCTTCACGATCCGACGCACAGCCGCGCGCCGCGCGCTCATGTTCGGCGGAGCGATGTTCGCCGCGATCCTCCAGTGGTTCATGCTCGAATCGGTGGGCTTCCTTCCACCGACGGGCCTCCTTCCGCCGACGCTCCTCAGCTACCTGCAGTTCTTCCTCGTGGGCTTCCTCCTCGCGGACGTCTTCCTCCTCGATTGGCGCCAACACCCGTCGCAAGGATGGATCTGGGACGCCATCGGTTTCGCGGCGTTGTTGATCGTGTTCATCGGCCCGCCTCCCCTGGATGAGCGCATCCGGTGGGCGCATCAGCTCGTGCTGCTCCCCGGCCTGTTCGCGTGTGCGTTCTGCGCCGCCTTCCGCGGTCCGAAGATCAGGTCGCTCCTGACCTTTCGGTGGATCGCCATCATTGGCGGTATGTGCTACTCGATCTACTTGCTCCACTTCCCGTTGATGGCGATGCTCGCGCCGCATACGGCCGGCCTGGGGGGAGGCTCGGGGGCCGCAAATGTCATCGTCCAGTTCCTGGTGCTCGGTGGCATCTCGCTGCTCGTGAGCGCCGTCTTCTTCGCGTTCGTGGAGCGGCCGTGCATGGACCCGCGGTGGCCACAGCGGTTCGCAACGTGGGCAGGGGAGCGAGCCCGCAGGATGTCTCTCGGTCGTAGGGAGGAGGCTTCCGAGACCGCCCGATAGACCGCGCCGCCATGAAGCTGCGAGGAGGACCGGACGCCTCGGGCGGTGCTCGTCGGGATGCTGCGAGAAGCGAACTGAGCTCCCCTGGCCCTAGACGACCGAACCTAGGCGATCACGCACCGCAGCGAGGGTTCGATGCGTACCCTCGCCAAGTAGGTCCGATGGCTGGTTCATCTCCAAAGTGTCGGTCAGAAGACCGAACAGGAGCCGCGCTTCATCCTCTCCGAGCCAGAGCGTGAAGGACTCCTTCTCGTTGTCGAGCGCGTCGGCGTTTCCATCGATGAGCCGAACGCGCAGGCCTTCGATGGTGTCGAGGATCGCGTTGTCTGCGGGTTTCGAGGCGGTTGGTTCCTCTGCCAGAACTCGAATAGGAGTCCCGACAGCAGGCGGGCCTCGTCGTCCCCCAACGTAACGGCCTTCTCCCTCGCCACTGGCGTCCACGCCGCAGTTCCACCGCCAGCCAGATATGAGGAATAGGACTCGTGTCGTCCTGTTCCTTCCACGTCCGGGATGAGGTCCCGAGCCGCCACAGGGACGCGTTCTTCGACGAATCGAACGATCGCGACGGCCGTTGCGCGATCACGGAGCCTGAAGCGTGCAAGCGTCGTCTGGCCCGTGGCGAGTTCCTCGTAGCGCGGTTCATCGGCTTCGATGATTAAGCCTCCCTCGCCTTCGCTTCCGAGGAATGCGACAACATGCGCGAACTCGATGTCGAGAACAACATCCTTGGTCCTGGTGTAGGTCCATATGATCCGTTGGTCAGTCACCAGCATCAGGATCTCTAGCTCGGAGCTTGCGACCTTCTCCCAACCCCTTGCCTGAGTGAACTCGGTCTCGCCTGGTCGAAGCCGGGAGCGAAGGAGCGCCGGAGGAGACGTCTGTTTCCCGTAGGGGTACGCGACCTTCTTCGCGAGTCGCTTGAGACGTCCTTCTACGGGAGGCGGCGGCGGCAGTTGATCCATGGACCAAGCGATTGTGCGCCGCCAACGCAGGGCGTCTAATCGGACAAGTCTTCGTCCCCGCGCGCGCGGTCCGGCACCACCTAGGTGGTGAGTCCCCGTCTCACCCAGTTCAGGCGCACCGGGAGCCCGCGCCGCACGGCGAGCCGGCGGTCTAACGCTTTCTGGCCGCCGATCAGAAAAAGGTGCTATGCCGCCTATGCGGATGGGGTCCGAGGCGCGTTCATGAGGGCGATGGATCAGCAGGCGGCGGCAGCGACCGAGTCACCGGAAGATCTTCGAATCCAGTTCGCCTTCGAGGAGTTCTTCGAGACCGAGCGCGAACGGCTGTTCCGGGCGCTCCTGCTCGTCACGCACGACTGGCCGGAAGCAGAGGACCTCATGCAGGAGGCATTCGTGCGGGTATGGGAGCGTTGGGACCGCGTCGGCACCCTCGATGACCCCGTCGGCTACCTGTTCAAGACGGCGCTTAACCTGCACCGGTCGGCGCTCCGGCGAGCGGTGGTCGCGACCAGGCGATCGCTGCGCCCGCCCCGCGAGCACGACCCCTTCGAGAGAGTGATCGACCGCGACGAGGCCGTTCGGTCGTTGGCCGCGCTCACCCCCCGGCAGCGGGGAGCGGTCGTCGTCACCGAACTCCTCGGCTACAGCACTGAGGAGGCGGGCGTGATCCTCGGTATCCGACCGGGCACCGTGCGCATGCTCATTTCGCAGGCACGAGCGGCACTCCAGGAATGGAAGGAACGCGAGGATGTCTGACCTCAAAGCACTGCTCGAGCGCGCCGACCGCGCCGTCTCCGACGTGCCGCTGCCCTCCGACGGGCTCGAGGGGCTCCAGCGCCGCCGGGACCGCAAGCGCCGGAACCAGCGCATCGCGGCGGGGGTGGTCGGGATCGCGGTCTTCGTCGCGGCGGTCTGGATCGTGACGACTGTTGGGTCGCTGGACCGCTCGGAGACGCCGGCCGTGTCAGGTTCGGCGGAGACCGGACCGGCGGTGTCGAACTGCGTCGTTACCCGCTGCACGGAGACCGGACCGGTGCCGCCGACGCCGCCACCGGCGGGAATCATCGCCCCCCCGACCACCGGTTACCTGATCGACCTCAACACTGGCGAGAACTCTCGACTCCCCAAGAGCATCGCCGGGTACGGGTACGCGGTCTCACCGGACGGCACGATGGTGGCGTACACCTCTGGAGACGATGCGGGGACGCCCCAGGTCTTCATCGCCAGCCTGTACGGCACGGATGTCCAGCAGGTGACGCATGACCAGCGCGGGGCGTGGGTGTCAGACTGGTCACCCGACGGCGCGGCGATCGCGTACACGTCATTGGACGGGGACGTCACGAACATCTTCGTGCTGGACCTGGCGACGGGCGAGACCTCGCAGGTCACGAATGAGAAGCCGACGACCGAGGCATGCCTCGGCTGTGCCCCGCTCGGTGCCTACGGCCCCCGGTTCTCGCCGGACGGCGCGTCCATCGTCTACGACCTCTTTCGCACGGCGACGAGCGTGGACGTGCGGATCGTGCCCGTCACGGGCGGGAAGAGCGTCCTTCTCGTCCGCGGGGCGGCCGGGGGAACGCTCTCGCCCGATGGGTCAACGCTCGCCGTGGTGTGCGGCGGCCCGTTCGTTGGCGGGCAGCTCTGCATCGCGCACGCCGACGGGACGAACCTGCGCGTGTTGGTCAGCGGTAGTGGGTACGGACCGAAGTGGTCGCCCGACGGCACGCGGATCTCCTACATCAACCTCGAGTACAACCCCGACGGCGGAATCTTCGTGGTGGACGTCGCCACCGGCGAGACCACCTTCGTGGCCGAGGGGATCGCGGCCGATTGGCTCGACGACCACACGCTCATCATCGAGGACATCGGCCCGTAAGCTGCTCGGTACCAACACCTCGTTTCCCCGGCAAGCCGTGGCCGCGAGCCCGAGCAGTCCATCCCGCCGCCGCGCCACAGGGGCCCGCGCCGCACGGCGAGCCGGCGATGTAGCCCGCCGGGAGTGTGGGAGGGCGAAGAGACTGCCGACTGATTCGAGAAGCAACCGCGGCGCTCAGGAACTCTGATCGTTCTTTGATGGGGGAGATGTCGGAGTCCTGCACGAGCCTCTGCCCGCCATGGCCTTAGTCTTTGCGTCGAATGCACTCACCACGCAGTCCCGCCCGAGCCGAGGTGGTCGGATCTCTATTGCGGCCTCCGGCCTTGCGGCAGGCAATCGACGCCTTCTATGAGCAAGGCCACTCGGCCGTCCTGGATGAAGAGCGAGAGAGGGACCGAACAACTCTCCGTGAGATTGAGGACGCCGCCATACGCAACATCGTCCAGCGGCAGATCGACATCGGCCTCGACGTTGTCACCGACGGCGAGTTCCGGCGCTGGATGTTCATGAATTCGTTCTACGACGCGGTCGCTGGCGTGAGGACGGGGAAGACCGTGAGCTTTCGGAACGCGAGGGGAGAGGAAGTTCCGCTGAAGGTTCACGAGATCGTCGAGCCTCTGAAGCAGATCGATTCTCCCGCGGCTCGCGAGGCGGCCTTCCTCTCTAAGGTAACCGAGGGTTACCCGTTCAAGGTTTCGCTGCCCGCAGCCTCTATCTTCCTTCATCCGTTTACGACGGTGACGGGGGCGTACGAGTCGGTTGAGGAGTTCGCAGACGAAGCCATCCGCATCGAACGTCAACTCATTCAGGACATCCTCTCTGCAGCTCCTGTCTTCAAGAGCTACACACTTCAATTTGACTTCCCGCTCTACCCGTACCTCATCGACCCTGCCTGGGTCGAGCGCTTCGAGGCGCGCGGTCACCGCGTCGGCGATCTGCTGGAAGCCGCGATCGCCGCCGACACCGCGGTGCTCGAGGGCATCCCCGACGACGTGACCGTGGCGCTCCACATCTGCCGCGGGAACTACCGCTCGTCGTGGATGTGCGAGGGGTCGCTCGAACCGGTCGCCGAGCGAGTGTTCGGCGAGCTGCCCTACGACGCATTCCTGGTCGAGTGGGACGACCTCGGCCGCGACGGCGGGTTCGAGCCGGTGCGATACCTCAGGAAGGGGTCGACGATGGTCATGGGGATCGTCTCGACCAAGACGCCGGCGATCGAGAACGAAGACGATCTCCTGCGGAAGATGGAGGATGCGGCGGGCCTCGCCGGCGGGATGGATCGGCTCGCGATCAGCCCGCAGTGCGGTTTCGCGAGCGTGATGGTCGGCAACGAGATCGACGAGGACACACAGTGGCGCAAGCTCGAGCTGGTCGCGAGTGTTGCCGAACGGCTCTGGCGATGACCGCGACGCCGGGGCTACGCTCTGCGGTCATGGCGGACGCGGCGGAGCGGACCACCGGACCCGACCGAACCACGCTGGCGGCGTTCGTCGCGTTCGTGACACTGGCGGGCGGTAACGTCATCGCGGTCCGGTCCGTCTCGTGCGAAGACTGCGAGCTCGATCCGTTCTGGGCCGCCGCCTCGCGCTTCCTGCTCGCGTCCCTGATCCTCGCGGGGACCGCGCTCGCGCTCCGCGCCGGTTTCCCTCGTGGCCGAGCGCTCCTTGGCGCCGTGCTCTACGGCGTCCTCGGGTTCGGCGCCGCGTTCGCCTTCGCGTACTGGGGATTGCAGCGCGTTTCCGCGGGGCTCGGGGCCGTGTTTCTCGCGACCGTGCCGGTCCTGACGTTCGCGCTCGCGCTGCTTCACCGACAGGAGCGGTTCCGGTGGGACGGCCTGATCGGCGGCGTGCTCGCGGTCGCCGGGATGGCGGTGATCTTCCGCGAGGGGCTCGGGGCCGGTGTGCCGTTCGGCTCGCTGCTCTCGCTCTTCGGAGCGGCGGTGTGCTTCGCGGAGACCGGCATCGTGGTCAAGGCGTTCCCGCGCGTCCACCCCGTCTCGATGAACGCGATCGGGCTCGGCGTCGGCGGCCTGATGCTGCTCGTGCTCGCGGTGCTCCACGGTGATTCCCTCGCCGTGCCCGAGCTCGCCAAGACGTGGGTAGCCCAGGCCTACCTGGTGATCCTCGGCTCCGTCGTCGCGTTCTCGCTGTACGTCTACGTCCTGCGTCGCTGGACGGCGAGCGCGGTCTCGTACGAGGGCGTGCTGATCCCGATCGTGGCGATCCTGTTGGCGTCGTGGCTCCAGGACGAGGAGATCACTTGGGCGTTCGCGGCCGGCTCCGTGCTCGTGCTGATCGGCGTCTACGTCGGCGCGCTCCGCCGGCCCGCGGATGCACCGGATCCCGAACCGCGCCGGGTAGCATCCGAACCGTGACCGAGGCCGACGTCCCGCTGCGGCTCGACGCCCCTCGAGAGGAGGTGCTCGAGCACGCGGCCAAGCTGGTCGCCGAGGCCTGGCAGAGCTTCGACCGGTACCGGCCCGAGGAGCCCCCGCTCGACGAACGCGTTCGCGGGCTTCTGCAGACCGAGCTCCCGACCACGCCAGGGGCGGCTCACGAGGCCGTCGACGACGCGGCACGGATCCTGGACGAGTCGATCGCCCAGCCGCGCCCCCGGTACTTCGTCGGGGTGGGCTCGAGCGGCCTGGAGATCGGCACGATCGGCGACCTGCTCGCGCACACCTACGACATCAACCTCGCGGTCGACGCGCGCGCGGCGACGCTGATCGAGAAGCAGGCGGTCCGGTGGGCGGCGGAGTTCATCGGGTACGCGCCCGATGCCGCGGGGGCATTCACGAGCGGCGGAACGGTCTCGAACACGACCGCGCTGGCCGCGGCGCGCGAGCACTCCCTGCCCGGCTCGCGGTACGAGGGGCTCGGCGGTAAGCGAGTGGCGATCTACTGCTCGCAGGAGGTGCATTACTCGGTCACCCGTGCCGTCGAGACGCTCGGCGTCGGTTCGGCGAACCTGCGGGCGATCCCGCTCGGCCCCGAGCGCGGGCTCGAGCCC
>Ga0074048_10080932_pt1 | contig 12171 bp, 12 predicted proteins | sample SoimicmetaTmtLPB_FD_74462 | JGI IMG/M metagenome (GOLD analysis project Ga0074048, IMG submission 74462) | Soil and rhizosphere microbial communities from Centre INRS-Institut Armand-Frappier, Laval, Canada - Soil microcosm metaTmtLPB... | ecosystem: Engineered > Artificial ecosystem > Soil...
GTTTTGTCCACGCAAGGACTCCCCGGCGTACACCACGAACTTTCCTCCGTTGCATTTGCCCTCCCGGCAGCAGAACCATCGATGCGAAACTTCTCGGGAGCCAAAGAAATGTCCCAACAAAACCTCGTATCAATGACCATCACCGATGACGACGAACGCGCAGTGATGGAAGCGATCGATCTAATCGAGTCTCGCCTGAGGGGCATGGTGTCGCTGGCGCCGCACGGGCGGCGCTTCAAGCGGATGGGGCAGAAAGAGGAAGGCCGCGCGCGCAGCATCATCCGCGCCCTTCAACAGAACCCGCAGATGGTGCCGCCCGGCCTCGATGTCCCGGGGGCGCTGGCCGACCTCGGCGCGCTCGACCGGATGGTGCGCATCGACGACCGCATGCAGCGCCTGGCGTCGCTGGTCAAGGACACGCGCAGCGCGCTCGGCATCGACATCATGGCCGTGGCGTCGGTGGGCTATTCCATGTCGAAGACCTTCGGCGCCGCGCTCGGCCTGCAGGATCTGGTCAAGGAATTCGGTGCGCGCTTCGGTAGGAAGAAGAAGCAACCCGAGCCAAATTCCAACGAGTGAACAAGACGCGTCCGCGCGTTGACACGTTCTCGTCTGATATCGCAGCACCGGCACGCAACGGCACGATTCTCGCCGGAGTCTGAAAGCTCTGGCCTAAGTCGCAATCCCCTTGTTGCGAGCCGCAGCGATGTTGCTGCGTCGGGAGGGGACGAATACAACACCTCGCAAGAGGGAATTACTCCGCCGTCTTAGGCCGGCTTTCAGCCTCCCGACACCTTGCGTCGCACCCGCGACGCAAGTTCTTCCCGCATCGAGGAGGTTCCCATGTCAGAGAAATCCGACGCGCCGCGCGCGTCCACCGTGTACGCCATCCCGGAAGCCGCGCACGCCGACCTGGTCCAGCTGCGCAACCACCTGCACCTCATGTCGCAGCTGACCGCCGTCGGCTCGAACGCGAGCCGCCACGACGCCCGCCTGCGCCCGGATGCACTCGCCTGGTGGTTCACGCGTCTGTTCAAGGAGATCGACGCCGTCATCGCCGTGACGACGTTCTCGACCGAGCTGGCGAAGGCGTATGACGTGGTGGAGAAGGGGCGGAAGGCGAAGGCGACGTCTGCGACGTAAACGCGGCGCCCATTGGGCTGGCACCCAGGACTGGGCGCCAGCCTATCTGTGTCCATCCCTCCGTGATGGCCCGGGTTCCAAGGCCTGCCCGGGCTGTTCAACGCCGTAAACCCAACTTCTTAGGTTTTGGTAAGATGCCTACCGTCCTGAGGTTCCTGAGCTACCGCGTCGTCATCTACACCAACGATCACACGCCGCGCCATGTGCACGTCTTGGGCAATGGATACGAGGCGGTGTTTGAGCTGAACTGTCCGAATGGGCCGCCGGCTTTGAGGGTCAACCACAACATCCCGAGGCGATCCTTGGTCACGATTCAATCGCACCTGTCCGCCAATCTCGCAGGCTTGTGTGCGCAATGGAGCGCAATCCATGGCCATGACTAAAACCCAAATGGAAGCTGCCCGAAAGCGAGCGCGTGCGCTCAAGGCGCATGTTCCCAAGGCCGTGGCTGCGCGATACGACGCAACCCACCATGTGCTTGTAGTCCAACTCCAGGGCGGCTTCTTCGTCGGCTTTCCGACGGCCGCCTTGCAGGGCCTGGAAAACGCAAAGCCGCGCGATTTGCGGGACATCGAGATCAGCCCCAGCGGATACGGCCTCCATTTCCCCGCCGTGGATGCAGACTTCTATCTGCCCTCTCTTCTGGAAGGCATCTTTGGAACGCGCGCTTGGATGGCAGAGCGTGGCCGCAAGGGCGGGCAAGCGGTCTCGGCCGCAAAGAAGGCCGCGTCGCAAGCAAATGGCAGATTGGGGGGGCGGCCGCGAAAGGCAAACAACGAGATGGCAGTTGCCTGATCGAACAGAAGGGCAGGTCTCATCGCCATGACGACGGATTCGCAACCAGCCGCTCAATAATCCCGGTCGCCACCGCAGGCCCATCTTCCGCCCGCATGCGCACACCCAGTTCCGCAGCACGCTTACGCACCTCCGCACGTTCGGCAAACGCAATGCCCTCAGCAAGCTCCCGCGCACTACACCGATGTCCGCTCAGCGGCCGCGGCGCCACACCCGCACTCGCCAGCCGATCCCCCCAAAACACCTGATCCCCCGCAAACGCGAGCACCACCGAAGGCACCCCCGCCCGCGCGGCCGAATGACTCGTCCCCGACCCGCCGTGGTGCACCACCGCCGACACCCGCGGAAACAGCCAGTCGTGCGGCACGTCGTCGACGATGAAGAAATTGCCGGGCAGTTCCGCATCGCGTCCTGCCCAGCCAGGATGAAACAGCACGCGCCGATCGCCCACGGCGTCGAGCACGCACTGCATCACGCGTCGGCGATCGAAGCCGACCATGCTGCCGAAGCCGACATACAACGGCGCCTCGCCGGCCTCCAGGAACGCGCGCAGCGCCTCCGGCGGCGACCAGGCTTTGCTCGGCGTCATCCACTGTCCGGTCACGAAGGTGGTGTCCGGCCAATCCGATGCCGAAGGCACCAGCGACGGCGACACGCCGTAGATCATCGGATGTGTCGTCCAGGCGACTTCCCGCGGCGGCATTCCAAAGACTTCGGCGCGCGCGCGATTCGTGGCCTGCTTGAACGCGCGCCAGAGCACCTCGTTGATGAGCAGGTGGCTGGGCCGGTTGAGGAATCGCGGCAGGAACCGGGAGGCCAGGAAAGGCGAGGGGAAAGCGGCGGTCGGCGAAAACGGGATGAAGCCAACGCCGATCGCGGGAACGCCGCGGTACTCGGCGGCGGAGAACCCTGCGAACGCCGCCAGTCCGGACACGAGGATCGCGTCCGCATCCTGCGCGGCTTCCGCGATCTCACGCAGCCATGCGTTCGCATGCGTGTTGGCGATGTGCGCGAGCGCTTTCGCCATGCCCTGCACGCCGCGCTCCTTCGCGACGACGACATCGATTGCGGCCTGCGGATCATCGACACCCTTGATGTCGCCGCTGAGCGCCGACGTGGGCACGGCCAGAGCATCGGCGTGCCGCAATGTGGATCGATCAGCGAGCAGGTGCACGTCGTGTCCGGCGTCGATGAGCGCGCGACCGAGCGCCGCCAGCGGGCGCACGTCGCCTTCGGTGCCGTAGGTGGCGATGACGAGTTTCATGTGGCGCCTCAATCAACTATGAAAAGGACTGCGCCAACATCTGTGCGGGAGCGATGCGGCTCCGCGTTGTCGCCGACCTGGTAGCTCATGCCCGGCTTGAGGGTGAACACGCGCCCGTCTTCAAGCTCTGTGTGCAGCTCGCCCTGGAGGCACAGGAGCACGTGGCCCTTTGCGCACCAATGGTCGGACAAGTAACCCGGCGTGTATTCGACCATGCGAACCCGGATGCTTCCGAAGTGGCGCGTGCGCCAATAGGCCATGCCGGTTTCGCCGCGATGCTCGGAACGCTCGACTTCAGACCAATCGATGGCTTCGAAGGGGAAGGTTGGCATGTGCATGGTGGAGTCCTTGGAGATCTTCGGCGGTACGCTGCCCCACGGTGGTCGTGGATTTCAACTTGAAAAATTAAATCCCTGGAGGCCTCACAAGAATTTGGCGAAGGCGTTCATCCACGATCGCGCAAGGCCTCCACCACAAGCGAAAACGCCAACGACGGCTGCCGCCGACTCGGGTAGTACAAGTGGAACCCCGGAAACGGTTCGCACCATTCCTCCAGCACGCGAACCAGCCGTCCGTCCGCGATCGCCTCCGCCGCCACGTCTTCCATGAGAAACGCGAGCCCGATGCCGCGCACGGCAGCATCCAGCGCGACGATCGAATCATTGACGATCATCGGCCCCTCCACCCGCACGTTGACGTCGCGCCCGCCGCGCGAGAACTCCCACGCATACAGCCCGCCGCGCGTGGGCAAACGCAGATTGATGCAGCGGTGGCGGGTGAGGTCGTGCGGACTTTCGGGGATCGGATGTCGCTTGAAGTATTCGGGCGACCCCACCAGCGCTTGGCGGAGATCCGGGCCGATCCGCACCGCAATCATCTCGTTGGCCAATTGCTCGCCCAGCCGCACGCCAGCGTCGAACCGGTCCGCGACGATGTCCACCAACGTCGCGTCGAGATCCAGCTCCACGTGGATGTCCGGGTACTCCGCCATCAAGCCCGACAACTTCGGCAGCAGTACCGTCTGCGCCGCATGTCGACTGGTCGTGATGCGCACAAGCCCCGCCGGTTTCTCGCGCAATTCACCCAGCGCGCCTATCTTCGAATCGATGTCCTGCAGCGCGGGCTTCAACGTGGCGAGGAGTTCTTCGCCAGCGGCCGTGGGCGTCACGCTGCGCGTGCTGCGCGCCAGCAGGCGCACGACCAGGCGGGCCTCCAGGCGTCGCACCGTATGGCTGAGCGAGGACTGCGAGGTGCCGAGCTTGGCGGCCGCCTTGGTGAAGCTGCGTTCTTCGGCGACGGCGAGGAAGGCGACGAGGTCCGAGAGGTTCTGCCGCTCCATTGATGAATCCTGCGCATAAGGACATTCGGCTTTTACCACTTTATCCGCATGGCTGGCGGGACAAAGATGGCAGCCCCCAACACCCCTTGCGGAGCACCCCCGATGCAGATGGTCACGCTCAACAACGGCGTCCGGATGCCGATCCTCGGCTTCGGCGTCTACCAGATGACCGACGCCGAATGCGAGGCGAGCGTGCTCGAAGCGCTGCGCGTGGGCTATCGGCTCATCGATACCGCCGCCATCTACGGCAATGAGGAAGCGGTTGGGCGCGCGCTCAAGGCGAGCGGCGTTCCGCGCGAGGAGTTGTTCGTCACCACCAAGCTGTGGATCGACGATGCGACGGAGCAGGGCGCGAAGCGCGCCGTGGCGAAATCACTCCAACGCCTGCAGCTCGATTACCTCGACCTCTACCTCATCCACCAGCCCTACCACGACGTGCATGGCGCCTGGCGCGCGATGGAAGCGCTCAACGATGCGGGCACGCTGCGCGCCATCGGTGTCAGCAACTTCCAACCGGACCGCGTCATCGACTTGCTGGTGCACCATCGCGTGCCGCCTGCCGTGAACCAGGTCGAGACGCACCCGTTCTGCCAGCAGATCGGCCCGGGCGCGCTGCTCAAGGAGCGAGGCATCCAGCACGAGTCGTGGGCGCCGTTCGCGGAAGGTCGCAATGATCTGTTCCGCAATCCGGTCCTCACCGGCATCGCCGCGCGGCATGGCAAGAGCGTCGCGCAGGTGGTGCTGCTGTGGCTCACGCAGCGCGGCATCGTCGTGATTCCGAAGTCGATCAAGCCCGAACGCATCGCGGAGAACTTCGACATCTTCGGCTTCCAACTGGCGGCCGAGGAAATGGCCGCCATCGCCACGCTCGACACGGGCAAGAGCCTGTTCTTCGACCATCGCGATCCGAAGATGGTCGAGTTCCTGAGCGTGCGTCGCAAGACATCCGGACCCCCCGCAGGAGACCTCGCATGAAGACCCGCAGACTCGGCAACAGCCAACTCGAAGTCTCCGCCATCGGCCTCGGCTGCATGGGCCTCAGCTCGGGCTACGGCCCCCCGGTGGAGAAGTCCGCCGGCATCGCCCTGATCCGCGGCGCCTTCGACCGCGGCGTCACCTTCTTCGACACCGCCGAGGTCTACGGCCAGGGCGCGAATGAAAAACTCCTGGGCGAAGCCCTCGAACCCATCCGCGACCAGATCGTCATCGCCACCAAGTTCGGCTTCAAGAACGGCATCGCGACCGAAGGCATGGACAGCCGCCCCGAGAACATCCGGGCCGTCGCCGACGCCTCGCTCAAACACCTGCGCACCGATCGCATCGATCTGTTCTACCAACACCGCGTCGACCCCAACGTGCCCATCGAAGACGTCGCCGGCACGGTCAAGGCGTTGATCGCCGAAGGCAAGGTCAAGCACTTCGGTTTGTCGGAGGCAGGCGTGGAGTCGATCCGCCGCGCGCACGCCGTGCAACCCGTGACTGCGCTGCAAAGCGAATACTCGTTGTGGTGGCGCGAGCCGGAAGACAAGGTCTTCCCGACGCTGGAGGAACTCGGCATCGGCTTCGTGCCCTTCAGTCCGCTTGGCCGCGGCTTCCTGACGGGCAAGATCAGCGCGGATGCGACGTTCGGCGAGGACGATTTCCGCAGCATTGTGCCGCGCTTCTCACCGCAGGCGCTGCAGGCGAATCAGACCCTGGTCGATCTGCTCGGTGAGATCGCAAAGGACAAGCAAGCAACACCGGCGCAGATCGCGATCGCGTGGTTGCTCGCGCAGCGGCCGTGGATCGTGCCGATTCCGGGGACGACCAAGCTGCATCGCCTCGAGGAGAACCTCGGTGCCGATGCGATGACGCTGTCACCCGACGATCTCGACCGGATCACGCACGCGCTGGCGCAGGTGAAAATCGAAGGGGATCGTTATCCGCCGGCCTTGCAGGCGCGCGTCGGGCGCTGACTCCCCCTCGCCAACGCTGGCGGCCTGAGAAAAATTCTCGGCACGCAAGTCCGCTACCAGGATTCACCGGATCGGCGCAGGCGCCAGTTGTTATCATCCCCCGCGCACGCAACGAATGTGCAAGGGGATCGGGATGCTTTCCTGGAAATGGGTCTGGCTCACTTTGGGCCTGGCGGGGTTCACGTGGGTGATCGCGCACCGCGACGCCACGGGACAGGACAAGACAAACGCCACGACGCCGCCGCCGCAGGAGGCAAGCCGCCCCGCGTCGCCTATTGCATCGCCCGTGACCCCATCGCTCAACGCCGCCACCGCTCCGACCACGAGCGCCCCCGGGTATTCCCTCGATTTCTACGGCCGCATCGCGCCGGCCTGGCTTGACGTGGACCCGCCGAATAGCCCGCCCAGCATCTCCTTCGATGCGGTCGAGGTCGGCGATGTCACCGGCGATGGCCGCAACGACGTGATCGCCGTGCAGCACGGCGCGCACAACACCGCCAACTACGGCGACCTGTTCGTCTTCGCGCAAACGAGCGGCGGGGCCCTCGCGGCCGGCGTGCATTACCCGGTGCCGATCGACACCGACGGGTCGTCGTTCACCGCGCTCGGCGATTTCAACGAAGACCGCAAGCAGGACATCGTGGTCGTGGGCTACAAGAAGTTCACGATGTTCCTGACGAAGGCGGGCGGCGGGTTCGATGCCGTCGTCCATGACATCTACGATCCGGTGGAGCTCGGCACCGAAACACCGGCTGCCGTGATGGACGTGAATCGCGACGGACACCTGGATCTGGTGTTCTTCATGACGCGCACGCATGCGGGCTCCAGCGGACATCCGACGTCGGAAACGCATAGCCGGATCGTGGTGCATTACGGCGACGGGCTCGGCGGCTTCGCTGGCCGCTGGTTCCTCAAGACTTACGGCAATAGCGAATACGACGTGGAGAACGCGGTCTCGCTCGACACCGGCGACGTGAGCGGCGATGGCTGGCCGGACCTCGTCATCCGCTCGCGGCAGTACGATTTCGGTCTGCAGAGTCAGGTGAACCAGGTGCGCGTTTTCGCCAACACCGCACAGGGCCAGCTGGTGCCGACGGTGAGCTTCCCGGCCACCATGGTCACGGGCGTGGAGTACTCGGCGATGGACTACATCGCGCTGGGCGATTTCAACGGCGACGGCCGCCAGGACATCGCCGGGGCCACGGGCTCGATGGACGAGCGCGTGTGGATCAAGCTGCAGTCCTCGACCGGCGGATTCGACGCCGCGCCGCTCGTGCGCACAACGCAACCGATCGGCGACGTCGTGGAAGTCGCCGACCTCGACAACTCTGGCGGCGACGACATGCTCATCGGCCACGACGGCTGGGCGCGCGTCACCTACTACCTGCAGTCCGGCGGCCAACCCGGCGAGGAACAGATGCGCGACATCGCCAGTTCCGACGCGCGCATCGGTGCATCGGGCCTGGCCATCGGCGACCTCAATGGCGACGGGTGCAAGGACGCGGCGGTCGCGCAGGGGTATTACGGCGTGTACGTGATGCGCGGCAGCAACTGCAAAGCCAAGCGCCCCTTGCCGAAGGTGCAGGTGTGCTCCACGCAGGAGGCGAAGCCCGCAGGCACGAGCGCGCCGCTCGCCATCGGTCGCGCGCCTGCGCAGGCGATGCAGTGGGCGTGGTCGAGCAAGGCGAATGGATGGGTTGCGCGCTGACTGGAGCTGCGCGCGATCAGAGCCGCCTGTACGAACTGGCGACCAGATACCCGCCGGCGACGATGCAGGTTGCGATCAACAAGCCGGCGAGGTCGCCGTCCAGTTCGGTGAACTTGACCCTGAAGAGCGGCGTCCCGGCTTCGATCGATTCGACGAACGCGCGGCCACCCAGGAAGAGCATCAACAGGCCGACAACGAAAGCCGAGCCTTGGCCGAGGGGCGCTTTGGAGTAGTCCTTCATGGCTTCGACATGCAGATAGGGCAAAAAAATACCCCGGGCGCATGCATCAGCAGAGGCGGAACCGGGGTCTACGCCGCGGATTTTACTCCAACCCCAACTTGCGCACCAACACCCCAAACCGCGGATCCGTCCTTAACGGCGCCAGCCACAAATCCAGCTTGACGTCCGACAACCCCCCATCGCGCTGCGCATACGCGCGATCCAGCCACTCGAACGCCTTCTCCTTCTCCCCGCGCCAGCTGTACACCTCCGCGATCTGCACGGCGGCATCCTGCGCATACCCGGCGATCAACGCATCCAGTGCCTGCTGCGATTCCTTCGGATGTCCGAGCGTGTGTTCGGCCAGCGCCACGCCGAAGTCGCGCAGGTAGTCATCGTCGCTCTTCTTGAACATCGCCAGCGCTTCCTTCGCATTGCCGTCCAGCAGCTCCAGTTGCGCGAGGTTGGAATGCGAAAGCGCGCTCTCCGGGTTGAGCTGCAATGCGCGCTTCAACGCTTGCCGCGCTTCGTCCATCTGGCCCGCGGCGGTGAGGTAATACCCGAGGTTGCCCCACGACGGTGACGACAGCGGATCCAGCGTGACCGCCTTGCGCACGGCCGCGATGGCTTCGGGCATGTGCCCCTGGCTGGCCAGCAACTGCCCGTAGCGTCGCTGCACGGTGCTGTCGCTCGGATCGATCTCCAGCGCGCGGTGCAGGTCTTTGGTCGCGCCTTCCCAATCCCAGATGAAGTTCGCACGCATCCATCCGCGCGCCGCGTAGCCGTCGGCCAGGTCGGGGGCGAGAGCGATCGCCTTGTCCGCCGCTTCCATCGCGCGGTGCTTGGCGGCCGCATTCTCCGCTTCGCTTTCCGCCGAGTCGGCGGCGTACACCTCGGCCACGGCCAGGCCCGCGTATGCCGCTGCGTAGTTGGGGTCCAACGCGATGGCCTGCCGATAGGCGGCGACCGCTTTCTGCGTGCCGTCCGCCGTGGAGCGGCCGGCGTACTGCTTGGCGAGCAGGTACTGGTCGTAGGCCTTGGAATTGGTCGTGCGATGCGGGTTGGTGACGTGCTGCGCCGGCAGCAGTTTTACTTTCAGCGCTTCCACCACTGCGCCTGCAATTTCATCCTGCACCTTGAACACGTCGGTGACTTCACGGTCGTAGTTCGCCGACCACAACTGCGAACCATCGGACGCGCGCACCAGTTGCGCGGTGATGCGCATCGTCGAACCGGATTTGCGCACGCTGCCTTCCAACACCGTCGCCACATTGAGCGCGCGCGCAATCGTCGGCACGTCGACGCGCTTGTCCTTGAACGAGAACGACGAGGTGCGCGCAATCACGCGCAGCTGCGGGATCTGCCCCAGCATGTTGAGCAACTCGTCCGACAGCCCATCGGAGAAGTAATCCTGCGCGCGATCCGGGCTCATGTTGACGAAGGGCAGCACGGCGATCGAATGCGGATCCGCCGCGACCGGCGCGGGCGGGGGAGGCGCGGCCTGGAACGCCGGCTGCGCCTGGAAGTACCAGCCCAGCGCGACGACGACCAGCAACAAGGCGATGCTTGCGAATCGTTTGTTGCCTCGCGTGGCCGGGTCGAACTTCAGGCCCTCGGGCGTCCAGTCGATCACCCATGCGAGCGCGAGCGTCAGCGGGAACCCCAGCGCTGCGAAGAGGATGCACAGGCGCAGCATGCGCGGGGAGAAGTCGAACGCGGGGAAGCCGATCGATGCGGCCTGCACGGCCAGCCAAGCGACGACCAGGTAGGCGCCGCCCACCTTGAAGACCTTGCGCCGCTTGAGTTCGGCGAACAGTGCCATGCGTGCCCCGCAACGAGCCCCCAATAGGAGGACGTTGCGCGGGGCGCGTGGCGGACAGCGGTAAGGGAATCCCGGGCGTCGTTGGCTCAACGCGCCTGCGTGTGCTTCCCAAGAAACGCCAGCAACCGCGCGTAGAAGTCGGCTTCATCCTCATCCAGCGCAAGCCCGTGCCCGGCCTTGACGTACTCCTGGAACTCCACGTCCACGCCGGCCTCCTTCAACGCCTTCACCATCCGCTTGGCATGCGCGACATCCACGCGCGCATCCAGCCGCCCGTGCACGATGAACACCGGCACCTTGATCGCAGCGGCGTTCTTTACCGGCGAACGCTCGGCCAGCACTTTCTGGTCCTTGCCGATCACCTTCGCCAGGTAATCCAGGCCCAGGTCGCTGCGGCGGATGCTGCCCCACTTGTACATCTTGGCCAGGTCGTAGGGCCCCGCGGCGCCGACGATGCAGCGGTACAGCGTCGGTTCGCGCACGCCGCCCATCAGCGCGGCATAACCGCCGTAGCTCCATCCGTACAGGCAGATGCGATCCGGTGCGGCGATGCCCTGCGCGATCGCCCACTTGGTGGCATCGGTCACGTCGTCCTGCATCGCGCGGCCCCACTGCATCCAGCCGCTCTCTTCGAACTGCTTGCCGTAGCCGCCGGAGCCGCGGAAGTTCACGCGCAGCACGGCGTAGCCCTGGCTCGCGAGCAGCGCGGCTTCCTGGTCGTACATCGCCGAGTCGTACACGCCGTGCGGGCCGCCATGCGGGATCACGACCATTGGCAGGCCGTGGTCCGGGCCGTTCGGCGGAAGGGTGAGCACGCCGTACAGCGCGGTGCCGTCGCGCGCGGTGAGCTTCACTTCCCTGTTCTTCGGCAAGGTCGCTTCGGTGAGCCACGACTTCGCGCGCGCGATCAGCGCCGCCTTGTTCGTCGTGCGGTCGAAGACGAACCACGTGCCCGGATCGCGGTCGCCCGAGGTGGTCACGATGGCCTTGTTGCCATCGGCCGTGGTGCTGGTGACGTTGACGATCTTCCCCGGGAAGGCAGCAACGATGGCGGCCATCGCCTTCGCGTCGGGATCGGTGGCGTTCCAGATCACGGCCTTGGGCGCGGTGGCGCAGTAGTACGCGCCGATGGGCGTGATGTTGTCGAAGCCGTAGATGTAGTCGACGGGATCGCAGACCGGGTGGCGATACACGTCCGTGCGCTTGCCGGTGGCGAACTCGTAACGCTCCACGACATCGGGGCCGGTAGTGCGCTCGGCCCGCAGGAAGCCGGTCTTGCCATCGCGGTCCACGCCGACCGGCCATACGCTCACGCCGCTCTTCTCGCTGTCGTTGATGAGCGTCCAACCCTTTTCGTCGCCCACGTGTGCGTGGAGCTTGGTGTTGGCCTTGTCCTCGACGGAGGCGGCGAAACGCACGTTGCCGAAGCGATCGGAGAACAGCACTGAATCGCGATCGGGCGCCGTGATGATGGGATCGCCCATGCGCGTGGTGTGGCCGATCTCGACCTTGTGCACGGCGTCGTAGCAACCGCCTTCGCCCCAGTGGGTGCAACGCGTGACGAGCAGGTGGTCCGGGTCGCCGTCGATGGTGGCCAGGAAGCCCGCGGGCAGCATGTAGCGCCCCTTGCCGTCGCTCTGCACGATGGCCATGGCGCCGTCGTTGAAGGCCACGCCGTACTGCGCCACCACCGCGTTGGCGGACACGAGGAAGCGCGTGTCGTCGAGCCAGCGCAGCGTGTTGACCTCGCCGCCGTCGCCCGGGTCGAAGCGCGTCTGCAGCACGAGCGTCTTGATGTCGCGGATGGTGACGAAGGTGCGGTCGTCGGCGCGCTCGGCGACGGCCAGGCGCGTGCCATCGGGGGAGATCTGCACGCGCTCGATGGTGCCGCGCTTGAGGTACTGCGCCCAGGCGGGCGGCGGCGT
>Ga0074048_10053030_pt1 | contig 12168 bp, 12 predicted proteins | sample SoimicmetaTmtLPB_FD_74462 | JGI IMG/M metagenome (GOLD analysis project Ga0074048, IMG submission 74462) | Soil and rhizosphere microbial communities from Centre INRS-Institut Armand-Frappier, Laval, Canada - Soil microcosm metaTmtLPB... | ecosystem: Engineered > Artificial ecosystem > Soil...
ACCGACCTTCGGCCCCGCACCGCGCCGCGCCACGCGCCAGGTGTTGGTGGGCGGCATCGCCGTCGGTGGCCAGGCGCCGATCGTCGTGCAGTCGATGACGAACACCGACACGGCCGATGTCGCCGCGACCACGAAACAAGTCGCCCAGTTGTGGCGCGCCGGTTCCGAGCTCGTGCGCGTCACCGTCAACACGCCGGAAGCCGCGGCGGCCGTGCCGCACATCGTCGAGAAGCTCGCGATGATGGGCGTGGAGGTGCCGATCATCGGCGACTTCCACTACAACGGGCACCAGCTGCTCACGAATGAACCCGCGTGCGCCGAAGCGCTCGCGAAGTACCGCATCAATCCGGGCAACGTCGGCTTCGGCAAGAAGCGCGACACCCAGTTCGCGCAGCTCATCGAATTCGCGATCCAGTACAACAAGCCCGTGCGCATCGGCGCGAACTGGGGCTCGCTCGACCAAGCGCTCGCCGCGCAACTGATGGACGAGAACCACGCGCGCAGCGAGCCGTGGGATGCCGCGCGCGTGCTGCGCGAAGCGTTGATCCGTTCCGCGCTCGATTCCGCCGACCGCGCCGTCGCACTTGGCCTGCCCGCCGATCGCATCGTGCTGAGCGCGAAGGTCAGCGGCGTGCAGGAACTCATCGCGGTGTATCGCGAACTCGCCACGCGCGGGGATTACGCGCTGCACCTCGGCCTCACCGAAGCGGGCATCGGCAGCAAGGGCATCGTGGCCTCGAGTGCGGCCTTGTCGGTGCTGCTGCAGGAAGGCATCGGCGACACGATCCGCATTTCGCTCACGCCGGAACCGGGTGCGTCGCGCACGCAGGAAGTCATCGTCGCGCAGGAATTGCTGCAGACCATGGGCCTGCGCGCGTTCACGCCGATGGTCACCGCGTGCCCGGGGTGCGGGCGCACGACGTCGGAGTTCTTCCAGGAGCTGGCGAAGGTCGTGCAGAACCACGTGCGCGAGAAGATGCCGACTTGGAAGATCACGCATCCGGGCGCGGAGAACCTGACGCTGGCGGTGATGGGCTGCGTGGTGAACGGGCCGGGGGAATCGCGTCACGCGAACATCGGCATCTCGCTGCCGGGCACGGGCGAAGCGCCGTCCGCGCCGGTGTTCATCGATGGCGAGAAGGCGAAGACGCTGCGCGGGGAGAACATCGCGCAGGAGTTCGTCGCGATGATCGATGCGTACGTGGATGAGAAGTACGCGGCGCGCTGATCAGCGCGTTCGGTAGGCTTCCAACGCGGCTTCACGGCCCGCTGCAAGATCGACGATGGGCTGCGCCGGATAATCCCGCGTTCCGATCTCGGGCACCCAGCGCTTCACGTATGCGCCATCGGGATCGAAGCGCTTCGCCTGCAATAGTGGATTGAAGATGCGGAAGTAGGGCGCGGCATCCGCGCCGGTGCCGGCGACCCACTGCCAACCCAGCGTGTTGTTCGCGAGGTCCGCGTCCACCAGCGTGTCCCAGAACCATCGTGCCCCATGCGACCAATGCAGGCGCAGGTGTTTCGTCAGGAAGCTCGCGACCAGCATGCGCACTCGGTTGTGCATCCAACCCGTTTGCCACAGCTGCCGCATGCCGGCATCGACGATGGGAATGCCCGTGTGGCCATTCTTCCACGCATCGAAGGCCTTCGCATCGAAGCCCGCCCACGCGAAATCGTTGAAGCGCACATCGAGGTTTTCGGTCGGCGTATGCGGGAAATGGTGCAGCAAGTGATGCGCGAACTCGCGCCAACCGAGTTGTCGCTGAAAGGCCGCACGTGCTTCCGCCGGCGCATCGCACGCACCGACCGCAGCGAACACGCGTTGCACCGACACCTCGCCGAAATGCAGATGCGGTGAAAGCCGCGAAGTGCCCTCGACCGCGGGCAGGTCACGTGCGTCGGGATAAGAGGCAATGCGGGGCAGGGCAGCCTCGAGCGCAGCACGCGCACCCACTTCGCCCGGTGTCCAATGCGACCAGAACCCGCGATCCCAGGCAGGTACCGGCGCAGCAAGCAACGAATCCAACGCTTCGCCTTCATGCGCGACCGCGGGCAAGCGCTCCGGCGCATCCCACAGCGCACGCACCCGCACATTCGCCGCCTTCCAGAATGGCGTGAACACCTTGTACGGATCGCCACCTTTCGTCGCGACATCCCAAGGTTCCACCAACAACGAACCGTTGAAACTCTCCGCGCGCAATCCTGCCTTACGCAACGCACGTTTGATTGCGGTATCGCGCGCTTCGATCGCAGGCTCGTAGCGCCGCGTCCAGAACACCGCCTCCGCGCCATGCACCTGCGCCAGCCGCAACAACGCCTCCAACGAAGGCCCACGCGCCAACACCAGCCCAGACCCGCGCGCCCGCAACGAACCCTCCAACGCCTTCAGCGACAACCGCCGCCAAGCCTCCGACGCCGCCCCCGGCGCCCATTCCCCTTCCTCCTCCGGCGCATGCACATACACCGGCAGCGGCGCATACCCCTGCGCCAGCGCCGCCTGCAGCGCGGGCTGGTCATCGAGGCGGAGGTCGTCGCGGAACCAGACAAGGGCGGCAGGCATGCGCCCAGTATCGCGGCTCAGTCGTGTGCGAAGCGATAAACGAGCTGCAGGCGGAAGGACACGAGCGAGTCGTTGTCCGAGGAGCCGTCGGGGACGCGCAGCACCGTCAGCGGCACGTACAGCACTTCGGCCGCCGCATGCCACCCGTGCCAGAAATCGCGCCCCACACCCGCCGCGAGATAAGGCTGGTCATGCTGCGCCACCAGCCGCGAGCGATCGGGCAGCCCGTAGGTCTGCGCGTTCACCTGCACCTCGTTCTCCATGCGCACCAGGCCCACGGTGCCGTGCAAGGTCCACGGCCCGGTGACCAGCGCCGCCGTCCCATCGAACCCGTAGTAGTTCATCCACAAGGTATCCGACGACTTCGAATCGCACCCGAAGGGATTGCGCACGGGATCCTGCAGGCCCGCGATGTCCTCCGGACACGTGATGTCCCCCACCGCCGCACCGTGTTGCCCGACCACGCGCGCGGACACGATGAAGCCATTCGAATCGATCAAGCGCCGCCCGATCGCCGCCGAATACAGATCGCGCGGCTTGGTGCCATTGAGGCTCACCGGCGGCACGATGCCGAGCTCGGCGACGAAGCCCCAGGGCAATCCGATCCAACCACGCAAGCGCCCGACCACCGGCGACTTGTTCAGATCCTCGAGCTTGATCCCGTCGAACCCGACACGCCGCTGCGTGTCGTCCAGTCGCGGCACGCTGCCGAGCTCCGCGCCCACCTGCATCTGCCACGGTGCGAGCGCAGGTTCGGTGCCGAACGGCGTCATCAACGTCGTGCCCGTGTAGTAGCGCATCGCCCAGGCTTCGGGCCGCGACTCGGTCAGGTTCTCGTCGTTGCGGATGACCTCGTCCTGCGCCAGGGCCGAGGACGACCAGGCGAGGCAGGCGAGGACGAAGCAGAGTCGGATGGGCGCGGGCATGGGCCACCAATACCCGAGTCAGGTCCCGCGGTTCAACCGCGGCAGGCGAACCATGAGGTCTGCACCTCAGCCGTGAACCCCGTTTCCCGGTCGCATGCATGGATTCCTGTTCAACCCGCGAGGAAGGCGACCATGTCGTGGAAAGCGCTCAAGTGGCCCTCGCTCGGACTGCTGCTGCTCGTCGGTCCCGCGCAGGCGACCTTCCATCTCATCAAGATCGTCGAGGTCTTCCCCGGCACGCCCGCCGCGCCACAAGCGCAATACGTCGTGCTGCAGGCCTACGCGGCGGGCCAGAACCTCGTCGGCGGACATGCACTCACGATCTTCAACGCCACCGGCGGGCAGATCGCGAGCTTCACCTTCTCCTCCAACGTGTCCAACAGCGCCAACCAGATGAAGGTGCTGATCGCCACGCCGGAGGCGGAAACCTTCCTCGGCGTCCAGGCCAACCTCGAAATCACCGCGCAGCTGCTGCAGCGGGGCGGCAAGGTTTGCTGGGCAGGCACCATCGATTGCGTGTCCTGGGGCAACTACAGTGGAAGCACGGCAGGCGTCGGTTCGCCGTTCGCGCCTTCCACCGGCCTGAGCTCGCGGCAAGCCGCGCTGCGGCGACTGAACATCGCCGGCGGCGCCACCACGCTGGAAGCCACCGACGACACCAACAACAGCGCCAACGACTTCCTCTTCGGCGCACTCGCACCGCGCAACAACGCGGGCACGCTCGGCCACGTGCCGGCTGCGACCTGCGGCAACAACCGCACGGAAGGCCTGGAGGCCTGCGACGATGGCGGCAACACCGCCGCGGGCGACATGTGCAACAGCACCTGCAGCGCGGGCATCGGCACGTACCACGCGCAGGCGGACTTCAACAACGACGGACGCTCCGACATTCCGTGGCGCAACAACACGAGCGGCGCGAACACGATCTGGCGTTCGGCGTATTCGCCGACGGTGCAATCCACCACCGCCATCACCAGCACTGCATGGCACATCGTGGGCGTGGGCGACTTCGACAACAGCGGCACCGCCGACCTGTTGTGGCGCAACATGACGACGGGTGCGAACGTGATCTGGCGTTCGGCCAACTCGGCCACGCAGACCGCCGTCACCGCGGTGACCAACCTGCAGTTCCGCGTGGTGGGCGTGGGCGATTTCGACGCCGACGGCCGCGCCGACATCGCCTGGCGCAACGACACCACCGGCGCCGATGTGATCTGGCGCAGCGGCAACGCCGCCACGACGATCGCGGTCGCGACCCAGACCGGGCCGTGGCGCATCGTGGGCGTGGGCGATTTCAACAAGGATGGTCGCGCGGACCTGCTGTGGCGCAACACCAGCACCGGCGCGAATGCGATCTGGCGCAGCGGCCTCAACACGATGCCCACGGCGGTGACCACCATGCCGGTTGCATGGAGCGTGGCAGGGGTGGGCGATTTCAGCGGCGATCGCGCCGACGACATCCTGTGGCGCAACGTCTCCACCGGCGCCGACGTGATCTGGCGCTCCGGCGCCTCGGCCACGACGACGGCAGTGACCACGCAGACGGGCAACAGTTGGCGCGTGGTGGCGGTGGCCGACTACAACGGCGACCGTCGCGACGACATCCTGTGGCGCAACTTCAGCACCGGCGCAGACCGGATCTGGCGCTCGGGCAACTCGACCTTGTCGCAGGCGGTGACCACGCAGGCCAGCCAGGCCTGGCAGGTGGCGCCGTAGCGCTTACTCCCAGTCGTGCCCGCCGGGTTCGGTCGCCAGGTTGGGCATGTTGAGCGAGGACTCGATCTCCGAAAGCAGCATCTCGGTGATCGCGTCGCCGATGCGGGCTTCCCAGTCGCGCAGCTGCGTGCCGTCGGCATGGTGCGCGCCGCGCATCTCCGCCAGGACTTGTTCGATCTTCTTGAAGTTCATGGCCGCCACCCAACGGGATCCCCTGATCGGGTTACGTTGTAAGCGCCCCCGTGAGGCCAGCGTGAGAATCCCCGGGGCCGACCGACGAATTGCCGTTACTGGGCGACGAACAGCGCCGCGATCTTTTTTGCAGTGCGGTACGGCTCGGGGTCGTTGCGGTTGGTGAGCACCACGACGGTCACGTGGCGCTTCGGGTAACGCACGATGACGTTGCGGAAGCCCACGGTTTCGCCCGAATGCCAGAGGGTTTCGCCCGTGATGCGCCAGCCGAAGCCGTACTCGACGTCGGGCTCGTCGGTCTTCGTCGCCGGCGTAAAGGCCTGTTGCCAACTGGCGGCATGCAGGAGCCGTTCGTCGTAGAGCGCCGCGTCCCAGCGTTGGAGGTCGTCGATCGAGGAGTAGATGCCGCCGTCGCCGAGCACCGCGCTGGTGGTGCTCTGGTCGGTGCGCGTCCAGCGCCCGTCCTCGAAGGTGTAACCGTAGGCGCGATGGGCGACGGTGGAGATGCCGTTCTCGTAGGCCACCGTGTGCTGCATGCCGAGCGGTCGGAAGATGTGGTCGTGCAGGAAGTCGGCGTAGCGCTGGCCCGAGGCCTTTTCGACGATCAGCGAGAGCAGGGCGTAGCCGCTGTTGCTGTAGCGATAGCCCTTGCCCGGTTCGAAATACGATCGGTTTTCGTGCGAAAGCAATTCCAGCACGCCGCTGTCGTGGATCTGCGACGTGTCCTTCGGATCCATCAGGTCTTCGTAGTCGATCAGGCCCGAGGTGTGCGTGAGCAGGTGGCGGATGGTGATGTTGGACTGCGGCAGCGAGGGCAGCCAGCGCTGCACCGGATCGTCGATCGACAACTTGCCTTGCTCGGCGAGCAGCAGGATCGCGGCGGAGTTGAACTGCTTGCTCACCGAGGCGAGGCGGAAGTTGGTGGCGGGCGTGATCGCCTCGCGCGCTTCCAGGTTCGCCATGCCGTAACTCTTTTGCACGATCGCCTGGCCATCGCGCACCACGAGCACCGAGGCACCGGGGCCGTCGCCCGCGTAGTCGTGCATCAGCGCATCGATCTTGCTTTCGGTGGTCGTGCCTTCCACGGGCGAGGCTCCCGTCGCGCAGCCGGCGAGCAGGAGGGCGGTCAGGGTGAACCAGGCAGGCGCGCGCATCGCGCGATGGTAGCCGTTGTTGCAGAGCTACTTATGGTGCAGCGCGGCGAACGGGCTGGGCGAGTTGCTTGGACAGGCGCACCGCGTCGATGCGCCCGGCGTAGTAGCGCGCGACCACGCCCTGGATGCGGTAGCCCTGGGTCCGATAGAAGGCGATGGCCTCCGGATTGTCGGCGCGGCATTCCACGTCGATGCGGGCTACGCCCGCCATGCGCGCGCTGTCCTCCAGCCACTGCACCAGGTGCCTGCCCAGCCCCTTGCGGCGCTGCGTGGGCTGCACGCCCAGGAGCACGAGGTGGGCCGTGGTATCGCCGTACTGCATGATCCCGAACCCGTGCAGCCCGCCATGCACATGGACCACGGCCACGTTGGTCGTGCGGCTCTGGATGGCGGCGAGCACGCGGATGGGCGTGTAACGCCAGACCAGGCCGTCCTCGATGTAGTCCCGGGACAGCGCGGCGATGGCGTGTGCGTCCTCGCGGGTGGCGAGCCGGATGGTGGGCAGGGCGAGCATGGGAGGGCGAGCCTACAAGGAAGGGCTACATGCATTTCGTCAAGATTCGGATGCAAAAAATTCACTGCGGATTTCCTTTCCGCGCAGCACGCTCGGGCCCCCGAAAACGGAGGCCGGATCATGCAGCGTCCATCGTTTTTACCCCTCGCCGCGTCCCTCGCGCTGGGCGTCCCCCTCCTGGCGGGCGCGGCCACGCCGCACCAGCCCCAGTTCCGGATCGACAACTTCCACGCGCCCCTGCGCATCGACAACCCGTTTTCGGCGATGAAGCCCGGCACGCGCACCGTCACGTTCGAACTCGAGGACGGCGAGTGCAAGGTCAACGACGTGGTGGTGACGAACACCGCCAAGCGCGATTTCGAAGGGATCTACGCCGGCCTCACCGCGCGCGCGGTGAGCGACCGCGTGTGGAGCGACCCGACCTGCAAGGGCAAGCGCACGTTGTTGCTGGAGAACACCACCGACTATTACGGGCAGGACAACGGTGGCAACGTCTGGTACTTCGGCGAGAAGACCGTCGAGTACACCTACGACGACGCAGGCCATCGCACGAGCAGCGACACCGCGGGTTCGTGGATCGCGGGCAACGATGGCGCGTTGGCCGGCATCGTCATGCTCGCAAAGCCCGTGGTCGGCCAGTTCTATCGCCAGGAATTCCTTGCGGGCGAAGCAGAGGATGAAGCCTTGGTCGTCAACGTCGGCATCCATGCCTCGACCGGTCTCGGCGACTTCTCCGGCTGCGTGCGCACGCGCGAGACGACCGAGCTCTCGCCTGGCGATGTCGAATACAAGACGTATTGTCCGAACGTCGGCACCGTGCGCGTCGAAGCGCCCTCCGTGCATGGCGGCGCGGAGCTGGTGGTGATCACGTCGCTGTAGCGGTACCGTGCGCCGGGTGGATCCCCGGGGCGCGAAGCGATGACCAGGACGTTGCGGCTGCTGGCCGTGTCGATGTTGTTGGCGGGCTGCGCGACGACGCAGCCCGCGAAGCCACGCGTTTCGCCCGCGACGACGCCGGAAGAAGCCGGCCTCGTCGACGTGCGTTCGCTCGTCCCCGACATCGAGCTCGAGATGCGCTACGCGAGCGCGAACAACTTCACCGGGGCGCCGGTGGAGGGGTACGACGCGCCGCGTTGCTATCTGTTGCGGCCGGCGGCGGAAGCGCTGGCGAAGGTCGAACGCGCGCTGCGCGAGCGGCACATGGGATTGCGTTTGTACGACTGCTATCGCCCCGTGCGTGCGGTGCAGCGTTTCGTGGCGTGGACGCAGGCGCCGGAGGATGGGCGCACGAAGGCGGCGTATTACCCCGGGTTCGAGCGGCGCACGCTGTTGGGCGATTACATCGCGCCGACGTCGGGGCACAGTCGCGCGGCGACGGTGGATCTCGGGTTGTTGCAGTGCGATGCGCAGGGTTCGGCGTGCGAGCCGATCGACATGGGCACCACGTTCGACTACTTCGACACGCTTGCGAACACCGACTCACCGAAGGCCACTGCCCAGCAACGTGCCCATCGGCACGTGCTGGTGGATGCGATGGCGCGGGGCGGGTTCCGGAACTATCCGATGGAGTGGTGGCACTTCACCTTGAGCCCGGAGCCGACGCCGCAACTGATGTACGACGTGCCGGTGCGGTGAACGCTCAACGTGGCGGAATGGGGATGCATTTCCCGACCGCCACGCTGTAAGCCTGGCCTGTCGGGCACGCCGTCTTCGACGTCGCCGTGGGCACCGCGACCGGCGCCTTCGTCGCGAGCGGCGAACGCGTCTGGATGGGCGCCATCGGCATGGTCAGTTTGGTGGGTGGAACCGCGGACACGGCTTTCACCGCATGCGAAGGCTGCGCCTGCGGTGCGGTCGGCACCGCGAACTTCGCCTGCGCGACATAGCTCGCATCCTTCGCCACGCACACGCCGCGGCCCGCACACGCCATGCCCGTTCCGCACGATGTCGACGAATAGTTGTCGGCGCCCTCCATGCGCTCCAGCACCACCACGTCCTCGCCCGAACACACCTGTCCACGCCCCGGCACGCCGAGGTTGCCGAACGTCGCCGGCATGCCGTGCGTGTAGAGGTTGCAGTCCTCGTCGTGGTCCGCGTCGTCGAAGACTTCCGCATTGCCCGGGAAGCGATGGACGTCGAGGTCGTCGCAATCATCGCCGCCGGTGGCGAGGCTGTTGTGGCCGTCGCCGTCTTCATCGGTGCGGAGCGTGATGCAACGCTGCGCGGCTTCGTCGCAACGTTGCATGCCGCTGCAGGGCGTGGGGATTTCCGCGGCGACGCAGGTGCCGATGCCGTTCGAACCGACGCAGCGTTCCGCGCCGTTGCAATAGACGTGGTCCGAGCAATCCTGGTCGGTGGTGCACTGGGACTTGGATTGCGCGTGCGCGCTGCCCATGGCCGTGGCGAGGATCACGCCGGCCAGCAAGGTCGATCGAAGGTGCATGGTGGTCTCCCCGAAGGCGGAATGCGCCTGAAGGACGAACGAGATGGGGGCAGGGAGGCGGTCAGCGGACGGCCCTCCGTTCGTCAGCCACCCAGGCCCCCGAGCGGCGCCGGCGTCGCAACGCACTTGTCTTCCACCACGCTGTAGGCCTCGCCCTGCGGGCAGACGTGTTCCTTCTGCTTCTGCGCCTGGGCCTGGGACACGCAACGCTGCGCACTTTCGTCGCAGCGTTTCTTCGCCGAACACATCGGCCGCGCCGCAGGCTGGCACTGGTTCCTGCCCGGATTGCCGACGCAACGCTCCACGCCGTTGCACCAGATGCCGTCCTGGCAATCGTGGTCTGTGATGCAGGATTGGGCGTGCGCGTGACCGAAGAACGACGTGGCGAGGAGGAAGGCGAGGAGGGCGATCGGGCGGAGGGACATGGGCGGTCTCGCGCAAGGGCGGTTCGCTTGTGTCAACGACCCGCGTGCAGGAACGCGGCCAGTGGACGCGGGCCGTTGGTCGGGAAGGCTAACGCTTGAAGAACGCCAGCAAATCCGGATTGATCACGTCGCCATGCGTGGTGCACATCCCGTGTGGGAATCCCTTGTAGACCTTCAGCGTGGCGTTCTTGAGCAGCTTGCTCGAGAGCATCGCCGAATCGGCGATCGGGACGATCTGGTCGTCGTCGCCATGCAGGACCAGCGAGGGCACCTCGATCTTCTTCAGGTCTTCGGTGAAGTCCGTCTCCGAAAACGCCTTGATGCATTCGTATTGCGCGTTGGCCGCGCCCATCATCGCCTGGCGCCACCAGTTCTGGCGGATCGGTTCGGACAGCGGCGTGCCGTCGCGATTGAAGCTGTAGAACGGGATCGGGAAATCCCAATAGAAGCCGGCGCGATTCGCGGCCAGGCCCTTGCGCAAGCCATCGAAGACTTCGAGGGGCGTGCCGCCCGGATTCTTGTCGCTCTTCACCAGCACAGGCGGGACGGCGCCGATGAGCACCAACTTGGCGGCGCGACCCTTGCCATGCTTCGCAACGTAATGCGCAGCCTCGCCACCACCGGTGGAATGGCCGACGTGGATGGCGTCGCGCAGGTCGAGCTGTTCGACCAATGCGGCGACGTCGGCGGCGTAGGTGTCCATTTCATGGCCACCCGATGTCTGCGAGGAGCGTCCGTGTCCACGACGGTCGTGCGCGATGACGCGAAAGCCCTGCGCAAGGAAGAACAACATCTGTCCATCCCAATCGTCGCCGCTCAACGGCCAGCCGTGATGGAAGACGATGGGTTGTCCCTTGCCCCAATCCTTGTAGAAGATCTTCGTGCCGTCGCTGGTCGTGATGTGCATGGTCGCTTGCATCCCGGGAGTGGAGTTGCAAACTTTCGCATCCGATTCGTTAGAAACCGGACAACTCATCCGTAGTCGGAGAGCGCACATGAAGATCGTGGTCATCGGTGGCACCGGCCGTATCGGCAGTCGCGTGGTGCAGCGTTTGAGCGAAGCAGGGCATGAGGCGGTGGCGGCCGCGCCGCAGACGGGCGTGGACATCCTCAGCGGCAAGGGCCTGGACGAAGCGATGGCGGGCACGTCCGTCGTGGTGGACCTGGCCAACTCGCCGACGTTCACGGGCGATGCGCCGGTCGAGTTCTTCCGCACGGCCGGCAACAACCTCATCACTGCCGAAAAGAAGGCGGGCGTCTCGCACCACGTCGCACTGTCGGTCGTGGGCACCGAACGACTCGCAGCCAACGATTACTTCCGCGCGAAGCTCGAACAGGAGCGCCTCATCCGCGAATCCGGCATTCCCTACACGATCATCCACTCCACGCAGTTCTTCGAGTTCCTGCCGGCGATCATCGAGTCCGGCGCGCATGACGGCACGGTGCGGCTACCCTCTGCGTTGGTGCAGCCCATCGCCGCGGAAGACGTGGCGACGGCGGTCGCGCGCTTCGCGTTGCAAGCGCCCGCGAATGGCATCGTCGACATCGCAGGGCCCGAGCGCGCGCCGATGCCCGAGCTCGCACGTCGCTTCATGCAGGCGACGAAGGACACGCGCGATGTCATCGGAGATCCGGATGCGTTGTACTACGGCGGGAAGATCGCGAGCGATACGCTCGTGCCGACGGGCGAGGCTTGGAAGGGTGCGAAGGGATTCGATGCGTGGTTTGCGCAGTCCGACTATGCGAAGGGCAAGCCGGAGCAAAGGACGCCGGGTTAAGCTCGCCAGCGACCCTAGCCAGCGGATCGACCTCGTGGCACCCGAAAACCCAATCTCACATCCGCTGATCCTTCCCATGGCCGCGCAGGTCGCGTTGGCGGCCTGGCTCTACGTGCTGCTCACTGTCGTGCGGGCGCCGGCGATCTGGGGCATCGGGCGATTGCCGGATGGTGGCAACCCTTTGGCGAAGTTCGAGCCGCGCATCAGCGCGAACCTCAGGAACCAGTTCGAGTGGCCGCTGTTTTTCTACGTTGCATGTCTGTTGCTGATCCTGCGATCGGACACGAGCCCCGCGACGCTCGCGCTGGCCTGGACCTTCGTGATCGGCCGCGTCCTGCATAGCTTCGTGCAGGTACTGACGACCAACATCCGCTTGCGAGGCGTGGTGTTCACGATCAACTTCGTGGCGGTGTTGGGGCTTTGGGCGATGGTGGTGGTGCCTGGGCTCACTGGAACGCCA
>Ga0074048_10042546_pt1 | contig 12050 bp, 12 predicted proteins | sample SoimicmetaTmtLPB_FD_74462 | JGI IMG/M metagenome (GOLD analysis project Ga0074048, IMG submission 74462) | Soil and rhizosphere microbial communities from Centre INRS-Institut Armand-Frappier, Laval, Canada - Soil microcosm metaTmtLPB... | ecosystem: Engineered > Artificial ecosystem > Soil...
CGTGCTGCGCCTGCTCGCGCTGCGCCTGCGCATGCTGTTCCGCGCGCGCCTTCTGTTCACGGGCCTGCGCGTCGGCGCGCGCCTGCTCGGCGCCGCCCTTGTCGTGCTTGCCGTTGTCGCGCTTGTCGTGTTGCTGGGCCTGCTCCGGCTGGCGTGCCGCGGCGGGCGTTGCAGCGAAACCCGCGGCGAGCGCGAGCCCGATGGCGGAGGCGAGGAGCGCATTCTTGTGCAGTGTCATTGCGGGCCACCTTGGCGGTCTGCGTGGGATGCGCACAGTGGGCGGCCGTGGGGCTGAACGCGTTCTGAGAAAACGCGTGAAGGCACCGCGACGTTCAGCCCGCCGTCGCCCTTGTCGAGGCGTTGTAGGATGTTTCCCCGACTCCCATGCGAAGCAGGTGCCGGTGCACCACGACTTCACCCTGATCTCGACGTTGGCGACGGCGTTCGGTGCCGCGTTGATCCTGGGCTTCGTCGCCGCCAGGCTGAAACTGCCCGCGCTGGTGGGCTATCTGCTCGCGGGCATGCTCATCGGGCCCTTCACGCCGGGGGTCGTCGCCGACACGGGCATCGCCTCTGAGCTCGCCGAGATCGGCGTGATGCTGCTGATGTTCGGCGTGGGGCTGCATTTCTCGCTCGACGACCTGTGGGCGGTGCGCAAGATCGCGCTGCCCGGTGCAGTGCTGCAGATCGCCGCCGCCACCGCGATGGGCGCCTTCGCTGCGTGGTTCTGGGGATGGTCGTGGGGGGCGTCGATCGTGTTCGGCCTGGCCTTGTCGGTCGCGAGCACCGTGGTGCTGCTGCGTGCGCTCGAAGCGCGCGGCGTGCTCGAATCGATGAACGGACAGATCGCGGTGGGGTGGCTGGTCGTCGAAGACCTCGCGATGGTGCTCGTGCTCGTGTTGTTGCCGCCGTTGGCGGGCGCATTGGGGGGGAGCGCGCCGGAAGGCGGCGTTCCGGGCGCGATCGCGGCCTCGGGCAACGTCTGGGCGGTGCTCGGGCTCACGCTGCTCAAGGTCGGCGCCTTCCTCGCGCTGATGCTCATCTTCGGGCGCAAGCTGCTGCCGCGCCTGTTGTGGTGGGTGGCGCAGACGGGTTCGCGCGAACTGTTCACGCTGGCGACCGTGGCCTTCGCGGTCGGCATCGCCTTCGGCGCGGCGGAGTTGTTCGGCGTCTCCTTCGCGCTCGGTGCGTTCATCGCCGGCATGGTGCTGCGCGAGTCGGAGCTCTCGCATCGTGCCGCCGAGGAGTCCCTGCCGTTGCAGGATGCCTTCGCCGTGTTGTTCTTCGTTTCCGTCGGAATGTTGTTCGACTGGCATGTGCTCGTCGACGAGCCGATGCACGTGATCACGACCGTGGCGATCATCGTCTTCGGCAAGACGCTCGTCGCCGCGGTGATCGTCCTGCTCCTGCGCTATCCCCTGAACACTGCGCTCACTGTGTCGGCGAGCCTGGCGCAGATCGGCGAGTTCTCCTTCATCCTCGCGGGCCTGGGCGTGTCGCTGGGCGTGCTGCCGAAGGAAGGGCAGGGCCTCATCCTCGCCGGCGCGATCATTTCGATCGCCTTCAATCCGGTCCTGTTCGCCGCGGTCAGCCCGATCACGCGCTGGATGCGCGAGCGGTCCGCGCTCGCGCGCCAACTGGAGCAACCCGCGGATCCCACTGCGACCCTGCCCACGACCACCGATCCGAAGTACCTCGCAGGCCACGCGGTGCTCGTCGGTTACGGCCGCGTGGGCAAGCGCATCGCGCAGACGCTGAGCGAGCAGGGCGTCCCCGTCGTGGTCGCCGACCAGAACCGCGAGCGCGTGGAGCAACTGCGCGAACGCGACTTCGCCGCCGTGTCGGGCGACGCGTGCGAGCCGGCAACGCTCGTGCAGGCGCACATCGCTGGTGCGCGCTTCCTGGTCGTGGCGATCCCGGACACCTTCGACGTGCGCCGCATGGTCGCCACCGCGCGCACGATCAATCCCGGCATCGAGATCGTCGTGCGCAGCCACAACGCCGAGGAAGCCGCGTTGCTCTCGGAAGAGGGCGCAGGCCGTGTCTTCCTGGGCGAAGTCGAACTTGCGGATGGCATGACCGACTATGTGCTGTCCAGGAACACCGATCGATCACACTGACCCGGCGAAGCCCCCATGCCCGATCCGTTCGAACCCCTGCTCGCACGCGCGCATGCCCATGCGCTGGATTACCTCGACCACCTGCCGGACCGCTACGTCGGCTCGCTCGCCTCGCGCGACGAACTGATCGCGGCCCTGCGCGCGCCCCTGCCGCCACGCGGCGAGCCCGGCGAACACGTGATCGACCTGCTCGCATCGCAAGTGCCGCGCGGCACCACCGCGTGCAACTCACCTCGCTACTTCGGCTTCGTCATCGGCGGCGCAACACCGGTTTCGCTCGCCGTCGACTGGCTCGTCTCCACCTGGGACCAGAACGCCGGCATCTACGTGATTTCACCGCTGGTGGGCGTGATCGAGGAAGTCGCCGGCGAGTGGCTGCTGGACCTGTTCGACCTGCCGCGCGAATCGGGCGTGGGCTTCGTCACCGGTTGCCAGATGGCGAACCTCACGTGCCTGGCCGCCGCGCGCCATGGCGTCTTGCGGCGCGTGGGCTGGGATGTCGAGGCGGATGGATTGCAGGGCGCACCGCGCATCAACGTGGTCGCGTCCGCCGAATCGCACATCACCATCGATGTCGCGTTGCGTTACCTCGGCCTGGGCACGAAGTGCATCCAGCGCGTCGACGCCGACGCGCAGGGCCGCATGCGCGCCGACAAGCTGCGCGACCTGCTCGCCACGCTCGAAGGCCCGACGATCGTCTGCGCGCAGGCGGGCAACGTGAACACCGGTGCATTCGATCCCTTGCGCGAGATCGCCGACGCATGCGGCAAGCACGGCGCCTGGCTGCATGTCGACGGCGCCTTCGGCCTGTGGGCGCGCGCGAGCGCGGATGCACGCATGCGCGCGCTCGCCGACGGCATCGAACTCGCCGATTCGTGGGCCACCGACGCGCACAAGTGGCTCAACGTCCCTTACGACTGCGGCGTCGCGCTGGTGAAATCGCGCGAGGACCATCGCGCCGCGATGACATCCTCCGCGGCGTACCTGATCCAGACCAAGGGCCCCGAGCGCGACGCGGTCGACTGGGTGCCCGACTTCTCGCGCCGCGCGCGCGGCGTGCCCGTCTACGCGAACCTGCGCACGCTGGGGCGCACTGGTATCGCCGACCTGGTCGATCGCCTGTGCGCACGCGCGCGCCAGATGGCCGATGCGCTGCGCGACGAACCGGGCGTGCAGGTCCTGAACGACGTCGTGCTCAACCAGGTCCTCGTGCGTTTCGACGACGACGATGACACGACCCGTCGGGTGGTCGTCGGCGTGCAGCAGGATGGCACTTGCTGGCTGGCGGGCACGACCTGGCAGGGCCGCGCCGCGATGCGCATCTCGGTGTCCAACTGGGCCACCAGCGAAGAGGACGCCGCGCGCAGCGCCGACGCCATCCTCCGGGTCCACAAGGCCTTGCGCCGCGGCTGAGCGGCTCCGGCCCCGGCGCCCGCTTTGGCTCTGGCACCCGGCGGACCGCCCCCGAAAAATATTTCCAGGGCGATGTCGATTCCCGCCCCCGTGGGCCGTCGTCCTGTCACCACCCACCGAAACAGGAGCTCCACCATGCGTTTCCTCTCCATGGTCCGCGTCGCCGAAAACACCGGACAGGTCCCCAGCGAGCGGCTCATGACCGAGATGGGCAAGCTGATCGAAGAGTTCGCCGCCAAGGGCGCCCTCGTGGACACGGCCGGCCTGCGCCCGACCTCCGAAGGCATCCGCATCCGCAACAACCACGGCAAGCTCAGCCGCACGGACGGCCCGTTCACCGAAGCCCGCGAAGTCATCGGCGGCTACGCCATCCTCGAAGCCCCGTCGCTGGCCGACGCCATCAAGCTGACCGAACGCTTCCTCGAAATCCACGGCGACGAGTGGAACGTGGAATGCGAAGTGCGGCAGATGGAACTGCACGGCGAGGCTGATTGCAGCAAGGCGGCCTGACCTTCCTCCCCCACGACGCGAGGGGCATCGCCCCTCGCGTTGCTGCGCGCAGCGTCAGAACTTCCCGCTGAAGGTGATCGAATAGATCGGCCCGATGCGGCGGTTGCGCATCTCGTGGAAATCGATCGGCCCCGTGCGGCGGTCGACGTACACGGTGCGATCCCACATCGACATCGCATCGCCCAGGTTGCTCGCGGTGAAGCGCACGTTCATGCCGAACACGTCCTTGTTCTCGATGAACAGGTTCGCCCAGATCGGACCTTCCCACTGGCGGCCGACTTCGGTGAGGCGATAGTCGAGTTCGTAGTACGAGTAGTCGATCGCGCCGCCCCAGGCCCAGTTCGTGTCGGGGATGTCGTGGCGCAGCGCGATTTCCGCGAGGGATTCCAGGTTGTTGCTGATCGGCCGGTCCTGGAAGGTCAGGGGATCCTGGACGTTGCTGTGTTCCATCTGCCAGGTCGCATCCACCTTCGCGCCCTTCCAGCCGATCGGGTCGAGGTTGATCGTGCCCTTCCATTCGAAGCCGTAGACCGTCGCCTGGTCGATGTTGCCCGGGCTTTCGCCCGTCGCGCCGATCGGAATGGTGTCGACGATGTCGTCGATGCGTTGCCCGTACACGCGCAGCGTGGTGTTGCCCCACGCGCCGAGCTTGCGATTGGCTTCGACCGACATTTCCGTGGTCTGCGGCGGCACGAGGTCCGGGTTGCCGGCGTTCTGCTGGTTGTTGTTGAGGTTCACCGACGCGAGGAAGTCGTAGAAGTTGAGCTGCCCGATGCGTCGTTCCAGCTTGAAGTTGAAGTCCAGGTTGTCCGACTGCTTCCACGCCAGCGATACCAGGCCCTTCGGCCGCAGGAAGGTGCGCGACATGCCGCCCGCGCCGACCTGTTCGAGCTTCGAGTACTCGCCGCCCGCGTTGACCTGCAACTGCAGCGTGGGCGTGAGCGCGCGACCGTAGCTGGTCATCACTTCATAGCGGTCTTCCTGCACGGTGGCGGTGCCGCCGGGCAGCAGGAAGGGATCGTAGTTGCCGGTGACCGGATCGTAGAAGAACAACTCGGCGGTGCTGTCGAGTTTGTTGAACGCGTATTCGCCCGACACCTGCAGGTCGCCGCCCCAGCCCTTCCAGCGATACTCGGTGCGCGCGATGCGCTCGGTCTCGTCGCCCTTGCGTTCGAAGCGCGAGGCTTCGGTCGGCGTGGTGGCGTCGAGGAAATCGTCGATCACCGTGTCGGAGATGGGGTCGCGCGTGAAGCGGTACAGGCCGATGAATTTCCAGCGCCCCGCGCCGAAGCCGAATTCGTAATCGCCGCCGAGCTCGTAGTTGAAGCCGCCTTCCTCCGACATCACGCTGCGGTAGCGATCGGGCAGGCCGGAGCCGACGCGCATGCCGTTCTCGTCGTAGTCGTAGAACACGCGTTGGTAGCGGCCGTTGAAATTGGCCTTGTCGCCGTCCGCGCTGGTCCAGGCGAGTTGCGTGGAGAGCGTGGGCGCGTCGGACTCGCCCGTCCATTCGTCCACGCGCGTTTCGCGCACCGTGCCGTCGGCGTTGTAGATGACCGTCGGGCCGCCGGCGCCGCTGTGGTTGCCGTTGTTGGTCAGGCCGATCGTGTAATCCATGCGACCGGCCTTGCCGCTCACCGACACGTTGCCGCGCGTGTACTGCGGCGAGGTGTAGTACTTGCGCCAGTCTGGTCGCCATTCCCACTGGCCGCTGATGCCTTCGGCCCGGGTGACCACGTTGGCCACCTGGCCGGTGAGGCCGGGGATGTCGAGCGTGGCGCCGTCGACGATCTCGATGCGCACCACGTTGGAGGCAGGGATGCGTTGCAGTTGCCCGAGCACGTCCTGCGATTTCGCCGACAGGCGCTGGCCGTTGATGAGCACGTTGCCGGTGGCCTGGCCCAGGCCGCGTTCCTGCACCGCGTTGCGGATCACGAAGCCCGGCACCTGTTGCAGCATGTCGAGCGCGTTGTTCGGCGCGAAGCGCGTGAAGTCCGCGGGCAGGTAGGTGCGTGCACCTTCGGTGCTGGCCTTGGCGGGCGCGGCCGGCGCCTGCGCCAGCGCCGCGGAAATGCAGCATGGCAACAACGCAAGCCACAGCGCCACGCCCCGGATCGTCAACGACATCGGCCACCCCTTTGCAAAAACGACGGGGGAGGGATGCCCGAAGCGGGCCGACGGTTTAAACGCAGCGGGGCCGGAGGATGTCCGGCCCCGCGCGCGCCAATTCAGGTGATCGGTCTTGTCATTGCTTGGTGGTGCTGGACGTGCGCTGCTTCATGTCTTCCAGCCACGCCGCGCCGCGACGTTCCATCTCCTGCGGGCTCACGTCTTCCTTGTGCGTGCCGAGCATCCACTTGTGGCCGAAGGGATCCACGACCGTGCCCATGCGATCGCCCCAGAACTGGTCTTCGGGCGGCTGCACGACGGTCGCGCCCGCCTTGACCGCCTTGTCGATCGCGGCATCGGCATCGGGGACGTAGATCAGCATGCCCCCGGTCGCGCCACCGCGCGACTTCGGCGACAGCGCGCCCCATTCCGGGAATTCATCGGACAACATGAAGCGCGAACCGGCGATGTCCATCTCCGCGTGCGCGATCTTCTGGCCCATGGGCAGGCGATAGGTTTCCTTGGCGCCAAAGGCCTTCTGGTAGAAATCCAGCGCCTTGTTCGCGTCGTCGACGACGACCGAGGGCGTGAGCGCGTGGTAACCGGTGGGCATGAAGTTCTGCGTTGCCATTGCCTGAAGCTCCAGCGGTGGGGGAGCCGCCGAGGATGCATCGCGTGCCGTTATGCGGCGGTCATGGGACGACGCCGATGCCTCGCGTTATGCTGCTTGCCCTGCGACCGGAGGATCCGCCATGGCCACGGGCTGGGCCGGCGACAACGCCGTCAACGAACAGATCGATGCCACCATCAAGGACGGCATCAAGCGCATCCGCAGCCGCCTGCCGACGGGCCCTTCGCTGGAGGCCTGCGAGGAATGCGGTGCCGCGATCCCGGAAGCGCGTCGCGCCGCCTTGCCTGGCGTGCGCCTGTGCGTGCCGTGCCAGGAAGAACACGATCGCGAACAATCGTCGATGTCCGGTTACAACCGCCGCGGCAGCAAGGACAGCCAGTTGCGTTGACGTAAAGCAGGGCTCACTGGGGAGGCCCGTTGATGTCGAAGGCGATCCGCTTCCATTGGTGGCCGCGCGCGCTCGCGACGCTGTTGCTGCTCGTCGCCGCGCTCTGGGGCTGGGGGCAGGTGTCGCCGTGGCCTTCGGCGATGGTGATTCGCGCGGTCTTTTCCTCGGGCGGCGCACACACCGCCGCCGCGCTCGGCAAGCACGTGCCGCGCGGGACCATGGCGACCTTCGATGTGCCCTATGCACCGGGCAACGTGGATGAAACGCTCGACGTCTTCGTCCCGCGCACGCATGCGCGGCCGCTGACGACGATCGTCTGGATCCACGGCGGCGGCTTCGTCGCCGGCGACAAATCGGAAATCGCGAACTACGCGCGCATCCTCGCCGCGCAGGGTTACGGCGTGGTGACCGTCAATTACACGCTGTCGCCCGAAGCGCATTACCCGACGCAACTGCAGCAACTCAACCATGCGCTCGCCTGGGTGTCGGCCAACGCGGCGCGGCACGGACTCGATCGCAACCGCATCGTGCTCGCCGGCGATTCGGCCGGTGCGCAGCTTGCCGCGCAACTGGCCAACCTCGTGACATCGCCGGCGTATGCGCAGCGGGTCGGCGTGCGTCCTGCGTTGCTGCCTGCGCAGGTGATCGGCGCGGTGTTGTTCTGCGGTCCCTACGACAGCGATTACGCGAAGCCGGCGCCGGGCGCGAAACCGTCATGGTTCATGCAGACGGTGATGTGGTCGTACATGGGCCGCAAGGATTTCTGGAACCACCCCGGCATCGACGATTGGTCGGTGGCGCGGCACGTCACGCGCGCGTTCCCGCCCGCCTTCGTCTCGGTGGGCAACCACGATCCGCTGCAGCAGCATTCCTACGCGATGGCCTCCGCGCTGCAACGCGCCGGCGTGCGCGTGGACACGCTGTTCTGGCCGAAGGACCTGCAACCGGGCCTGCCGCACGAATACCAGTTCAACCTGGATCACGATGCGGGCAGGGAAGCGTTGCGGCGGCTGACGGTTTATCTCGCGGGGTTGTGAGGCGCGAGCAGGGCTTCGAGCCGATCGAGGAACTCGCACTGCGCAGGGATCAGGAGTGCGCGCGCCTGTTCGATCGTGGCCCAGGTGGCGCGATCGATTTCCGGATACGCCTGCACCTTGCCGCTGCGCGGCGGCCATTCGCATTCGAACGGGTTGCTTTGCAGTCGCGCGGGATCGAAGTCGCCTTCCAGCGCGAAGGCGTCCACCCACTTGCCGCCTTTCTGGCGGACGCGTCCGAGCGACTGCAGGTCGCCCGAAACCTGCGTGCCGAGTTCTTCCGCGAACTCGCGCAAGGCCGTGGCTTCGGCGGTCTCGTCGCCTTCGGGCGCGCCTTTCGGCAGCGTCCATGCGCCCGCATCGCGCTTCTGCCAGAACGGCCCGCCGGGATGGCAGACCAGCACGCGCAGCGCGTCGGGATCGCGGCGATAGAGCAACAGCCCGCAACTCCGCTCAGGCATGCGCGGCTCAGGCGGCGGCGGTGCGCGCGGCGGCCGCGGCGCACTCCTTGTAGAGCAGGCGCACTTCCAGCAGGTTGCGCACGCGCAGCAACAGCTCTTCCGGATCGAAGGGCTTGCGCAGGAAATCCTTCGCGCCGTAACGCAGCGCCTGCGTGCGATGGCCCGGTTCGGCGGTGAGCGCGAGCACGGGCAGGTAGCCCCCGCGTTCGAACGGCTTGAGCGATTCCATCACTTCGAAGCCATCCATGTGCGGCATCTGCACGTCCAGCAGGATCGCGTCGAAATCGCGTTCGCGATGGAGGTTCGCGACGGCGCGCGGATCGTGCATGGTGGCCACGTCCGCGTAGCCCGCGGCGGTGAGCATCTGCTGGAGCGTGCGCAGGGCATCGATGTCGTCGTCGACGACGAGGAGTCGGGCAGCGAGGATATCGGCGGCGCTGATCATGGGCATTCCTTGCCGGGGGCGTGGCGCGTGAACGTCGGGCCCGTGCAGTGAAATCCCGATGAACGGCTGTCCGCTGCCGCTTGGTACGGGCGTTGGCCGGGGCGCAGGGGTCACCATCGGAGGAAACGCGCCATGAACTACCGGATCGTCCGGGTCGTACTGCTTTGCCTGTCGCTGTTCGCCGCGCCAGCCTTCGCCCAGGACAGCGCCTACACGGAAGGCGCGGTTGTCCAAGTCAGCTCCATCAAGGTCGTCGATGGCCAGTTCGAGAATTACCTGGCCTACCTCCAGAAGAACTGGAAGGGCGTCATGGAAGAGGCCAAGAAGGCCGGCTACGTGATCGACTACGGCGTCTATCGCAACGATGCGCACAACCCGCAGGAACCCGACCTGTACCTGGTCGTGACCTATCCCAACATGGCGACGCTCGACGGCATGCAGGCCAAGATGGCGCCGATCATGAAGAAGGTGACGAACCTGAGCGTCAAGGAAGCGGACGAAGCCTCGGGCAAGCGCGTGGTCATGCGCGAGCTGCTCGGCTCCGAACTGCTGCGCGAGCTAAAGCTGAAGTAGTCTTCCGGCCGCGCGGCGCCTGCGTGCCCGCGCGGCTTGGTTTCGCATCGCCCAGTTCGATCCAGGTCGGCGCGTGGTCGCTCGCGCCCGGCAGGTCGCGCACCCAACGATCGACGTCGGCCGCACGCAAGCGCGGCGCAAGCGATGCGCTCAGCAACAGGTGGTCGATGCGCAGCCCGGCGTTGCGCGGCCAGTGGTTCCGGAAGTAATCCCAGAAGGTGAAGATCTTCTCCCCCGGATGCAGCGTGCGCAGCGCATCGGTCCAGCCTTGCGCGAGCAGTGCCTCCCAGCGCGCGCGGGATTCGGGTTGCAGCAGCGCATCCTTCTTCCACGATTTCGGATCGTAGATGTCGAGCGTGTCGGTGGGCACCACGTTGTAGTCGCCGGCGAGCACCACCGGGTGGCCGCTGTCGAACAAGCCTTGCGCGTGCTTGAGGAAGCGATCGAACCACGCCAGCTTGTAGTCGAACTTCGGCCCCGGCCGTGGATTGCCGTTGGGCAGGTAGAGGCATCCCACGATCACGCCGTGCGCGGCGGCTTCGAGATAGCGGCTCTGCACATCGTCGCGCGCACCGGGCAGGCCGCGACGGCTTTCCACCGGATCGCCGCCGCGCGACAGGATCGCCACGCCGTTCCACGAGGCCTGCCCATGCCACAGCGCGCCGTAGCCGACGTCGCGCAGTTCCGCGATCGGGAATTTGTCGTCGATCGCCTTGAGCTCCTGCAAACACGCGATGTCCGGCTGCTCGCGTTCCAGCCATTGCAGCAGGTGGGGCAGGCGCGAGCGGATGCCGTTGACGTTGAAAGTCGCGATGCGAAGCGTGGTGTCCTTGCGTGCCGGCATCAGGGCGTCTGGCGCGGCGTTTCTTCGTCGCGCATGGGCGTGAGCGTTTCGAAATCCAGGTCGATGTTCTCGACCTCGTGGTCGTGCACTTCGATACCCGGTACGGCTTCCCGCGCGATGGAAGGCGACATGGCGACTTCGGGGCGCCGCACGATCTTGCGATAGGGATCGCCGCCGTTGGCACTGCGCGCCTCCACGGGGACGCGCGGCGCTCGGCCCGACAGCCGTTCGAAGGCCTGCGGATCGTGCGAGCAGAAGATCTCGATCTCCGGATGCGAGCGATGCAGCGCACGCAGGCGCGCCTGGTTGCGCACGCGTTCGGACCGATCAAGGTCCAGCATGCGCTCGTACAGTCGCAGGCCCATGCGGCAGTGCGGGGGCTCGTCGATTTCGCGCGGATCGAAGAAGGCATCGCCGGCGTGCAGGCGCCAGCCCTCGTCGGCACGGATCGCCACGCCCGCATGGCCCAGCGTATGTCCCGCCAGCGGGATCAACAGGATGTCCGGCGGCAGGCCGTTCAACGGACGCACGCAGGGCAAGCCCATCCAGTGTTCGCCTTCCCGTGGCTCGTAGGCGATCCAATGGTTGCGCGTGGACCACTGCTGCGGGCGGTAGCGCTGCCGATCCATCCAGGTCTTCTGGCGCGCGGCATCGTCCCGCTCGCGGGCCAGCAGGTGGACGCGCGCGCGCGGGAAGTCGTCGAGCCCTCCGGCGGTGTCGAAATCCAAGTGCGTGAGGACGATGTCGCGCACGTCCGAGGCGCGGTAGCCCAGCCGTTCGATCTGCCGCGCCGCCGTCATCTCCGCACGGAACTGCGGCTTCATCAGGCGCACGAAGAAACGGCTGAGCCGTTGCCCCGGATCGGTGACATCGCCGAGGCCCAGGCCCGTATCGATGAGCACGAGCCCATCGTCCGATTCCACCAGCAGGCAATGGGCGATCAGATGGCCGCGCTCGAACACGCCGCCGGCATTCCGCCCCGACGGCGGGCTGGTCGTCATGCAGTTGAGATGATGGACCCGCATCGTTCGGGGGATATTCGAGGGGCGGTCTGTAGCGGCAACGCGAGAAGGGCATACGGGCGGTCGACCTTATGTCGGCATGCGTGTGGGCATGCTTGTTGCGCTGCGCAAAAAGCGTCACCAAGCTCTGCGCTTGCCACTGCATGCATGCATTCATTGGCCTATATGCGCGTCCAATTCGACGCGATGCGTTACATGCGCGTTAAATCAACCGTTGTCGCTTTCACCCCTCTGAATCGTTCCCAACGTGAATGCGCGAATGGCATGCGAATGCTCAGCAATTCGATGACGGGGGGGTGAAAAGTCATGTCGAGCGGTTACAGTCCCTCCACGCCATCACGAGACGTCGACAAAGTTGATCGACCGATCCATCGTGATTGCAGCGTGACTTCCTTCCATTGATCGGCTTGGCCCTTCGCCAAATTTCTTGCCGATCCAAAATCGAAAGGGGTTTTTACCTTGAACGACACCAAGCTCGTGCACGCCGTGCGCGAGGCAGG
>Ga0074048_10053819_pt1 | contig 12031 bp, 6 predicted proteins | sample SoimicmetaTmtLPB_FD_74462 | JGI IMG/M metagenome (GOLD analysis project Ga0074048, IMG submission 74462) | Soil and rhizosphere microbial communities from Centre INRS-Institut Armand-Frappier, Laval, Canada - Soil microcosm metaTmtLPB... | ecosystem: Engineered > Artificial ecosystem > Soil...
GGCGCAGGGCGCGCGCGGCGACCTGCAGGTGCTGTCCACGCTGCTGCCCTTCCTGAAGCCCTTCACGGGACGCATCGCCTTCGCGCTCGCCCTGGTGCTGGCCGGCAAGCTGGCCAACCTGCTGGTGCCGATGGTGCTCAAGCAGCTCGTCGATGGGCTGAACGTGCAGAAGAGCTTGCTGGTGCTGCCCGTGGGCCTGCTGCTCGCCTACGGTGCTTCACGCGTGTCGGTCACGCTGTTCACCGAATTGCGGCAGGTGGTGTTCGCGCGGGTGATGGCGCGCGTGTCGCGGCGCGTGACGCTGCAGGTGTTTCGCCACTTGCATGCCTTGTCGCTGCGCTTCCACCTCGCGCGCCGTACCGGCGGCGTGGCACGCGACGTCGAACGCGGCGGCACCGCCATCTCCGACCTGCTCGACTGGACGCTGTACACGATCGTCCCGACGATCGTGGAGATCGCGATGGTCACGGCGGTGCTGGCGTACTACTACGACTGGGGCTTCGTCGGCATCACCTTCATCACGCTCGTCGCGTACATCGCCTTCACCGTCTCGATCACCGAATGGCGCACGCGTTACTACCGCGCCGCGGTGGAAGCCGATACGAAGGCGAACGAGCGCGCCGTGGATTCGCTGCTCAACTACGAGACGGTGAAGTACTTCGGCAACGAGGATCACGAAGCCCGCCGCTACGACGAAAACCTGCAGCGCCTGGAAAATGCCTCGGTGATGAGCCGCAAGACGCTCGCGGTGCTCAACCTCGGGCAGACCGCGATCGTGGCGTTGGGCGTGTCCGCGATGATGTGGCGCGCGGCGGCGGGCGTTGTCGCGGGCGAGATGACCGTCGGCGACCTCGTGCTGGTCAACGCCTACCTGCTGCAGCTTTCCGCGCCGCTGAACATGCTCGGCATGATGTACCGCGAAGTGAAGCAGGCGATGACGAACCTGGAGCGCCTGTTCGGCCTGCTCGACGAGCGCCAGGACGTGCAGGACCGTGCGGGTGCGGTACCGCTGCACGCCACGCAGCCGAGCGTGCGCTTCGAGCGCGTGCGCTTCGCCTACGACCCGCGCCGCCAGATCCTGCGCGACGTGGATTTCAGCATCGCGCCGGGCGCGACGGTCGCGGTGGTGGGCCATTCGGGGTCCGGCAAGTCGACGCTCGCGCGCCTGCTCTACCGCTTCTACGACGTCGACGGTGGCCGCATCGCCATCACCGACGCGGCGGGCGTGGATCGCGACATCCGCGACTACACGCAGCATTCGGTGCGCGCGGCCATCGCCATCGTTCCGCAGGACACGGTGCTGTTCAACGACACGATCTACTACAACATCGAATACGGACGGCCGGGTGCGACGCGCGAGGAAGTCGAGCACGCGGCGCGCGCGGCGCACATCCACGAGTTGATCTCCGGCCTGCCGGACGGCTACGACACCGAAGTGGGCGAGCGCGGCCTGAAGCTCTCCGGCGGCGAAAAACAACGCGTGGCCATCGCCCGCGCGCTGCTGAAGAACCCGGCGATCCTGATCTTCGACGAAGCCACCTCGGCGCTCGATTCGCGTTCGGAAAAGGCGATCCAGTCGGAACTGGATCGGATTGCCTTGGGGCGAACCACGCTCACCATCGCCCATCGCCTGTCCACGGTGATGGATGCCGACGAGATTTTGGTGATGGATGCCGGCCGCATCGTCGAGCGCGGCACGCATCCCGATCTGATCGCGCGCCAGGGCCATTACGCGCAGATGTGGAAGCTGCAACAGCAGGAGCGCCAGGCCGAAGCGCTCGAACACGGCGAGGCCAACGCCTGATGTGCCTGATCGCGGTCGCATACCAGGCGCATCCGCGCTGGCGGCTCGCGGTGATCGCCAATCGCGATGAATTCCATGGGCGGCCGGCTGCGGCGGCTGCGCAGGATCCCGAGCATTCGGATGTCTTTGGCGGACGCGACCTGGAGCAGGGCGGCAGTTGGTTGCTCGTCTCCACGCGAAAGCGCTTCACCGCGGTGACCAACGTGCGCGCGGGAACGAATCCCGAAGCGGCGCCGCGCTCGCGCGGTGGATTGGTGCGCGGGTTCGCGACAGGCGAGGGCAGTGCCGCGGATTACATCGCCTCGCTCGAATGCGATGCCACGCAGTTCGGTCGCTTCAACCTGCTGTGCTGGGATGGCGATGCCTTGCACTTCGGCACCAACCATCCACGCTTTGATCGCAAACCCGTCGATGCGGGCGTGCATGCGATGTCCAATGGGGCGTTCGATGCGCCTTGGCCGAAGAGCGGACGCGCGACGCGCGCGCTCGAAGCGTGGCTCGCCTCGAACGCGAGTGGCGGCGACATCGGGATGGATGCGCTCGCGCCTTTGTTCGACGCACTCGCCGACACCACGCCCGCACCCGATGCACGTTTGCCCGACACCGGCGTGGGCATCGAGCTAGAACGAATGTTGTCGCCCCCGTTCGTGCGCGGCGCGCGTTACGGCACGCGTTGCAGCACCCTCGTGCTCGCCGATGCGCACGGTTTCGTCTTTGCTGAACGTCGCTTCGGACCAGACGCGCTACAGCAAGGCGATACGTTCGTGCAACTGCCATTTGCTGGAACACCGCGTGTGAATGGTGAAACGGCCCGGTGACCTTCGGCACGGTTTGCGTGGAGTGGTGCGCCATAGAATCCGCCGCGCATTCCCCACCCCACGAGTCAAACATCATGAAGCGTCAGTTCCTCGCCCTTGCCGCCCTCTCCGCGCTCGCCTTCGGTGCGAACGCCCAGCAGGCGGACGGCAACATCATGGGCACGGCCAAGGCCGGCGACATCATCGAAATCCACGCGCCCTCGACCGGCGTGCACCGCGAAATCACCGTCGAAACCGACGGCAAGTACCAGTTCCGCCGCGTGCCGCTGGGCACCTACCTGGTGACGGTGAAGCACGCCGACGGCCAGGCCGACCAGCCGAAGCAGGTCCGCGTCGTCGTCGGTGCCACTGCGCGCGTGCAGTAAGCGACAGCGCTGTTCAGTTTCAGGAGGGCGCCTCGCAAGGGGCGCCCTTCGCTTTTTGCGAACCAAGCGGGCGTAGAATTTTTGGCACGTCCCCCACGTGAGGGAGGTGTCCCATGGGTACGCAAGGCACGCGATACGCGCTCGCCCTCGTGCTCGCCGGACTGATCGCCCCGGGTGCGCTGGCCCAGTATTCGGGCGGCGGCATCATCGGCGATGGCAAGGCCGGCGACACGGTCAGCATCGAAGCGCCCGCAACAGGCATCAAACGCGAAACCACGCTGAAGGAAGACGGGAAGTACAACTTCTCCAGGATTCCCGTGGGCGTCTACATCGTGCGCGTCACGCATGCCGACGGCACGAAGGACACCCCGAAGCAGATCACCGTGCAGCTGGGCACCACCGCGCGCGTCAAGTAACGGCCGGTTGCGAATGCGAACTTCGTTTCCTTCCTCGACCGTGGTTCCGACATGTCTTCTGAGGGGGAGACAGGCATGGGCAGCATCATCCGAGAATTGTTCCCGGGCGAAGTCCTGTATCGCCAGGGGGATCCGTCCGACTGCGCGTGGCTCGTCGAACGCGGCGCCATCGAACTGAGTTCCGAACAGGGGCGGCGCACCATCCACCATGGCGTGCTCGGTCCCGGTGAATTGATCGGCGAACTCGGCATGCTGGACGGACAACCGCGCAGCGCCACCGCCACCGCGCGTGGCGACACGCAACTGCTCGCCATCGACCACGACCAATTCCTGGAACGCCTGGAAAGCGGCGACCCCATCGTGCGCACGCTCGTGCTGAGCCTGTTGCGACGCACGCGCAGCATCCTCGCCGCGCTGCCGGCGGAAGTGCAGTTGCCCGCGGAAGACCTCGCCATCGAATCGCACGAGGAACGCGCGGGCCTGGACAAGATTCGCCTGGAAGCGCGCCTGCGCGATGCACTCGACAATCGCACGCTGGAAGTGCGCTACCAGCCGATCCACGACATCGTGGAAGGCGCGGTGCGCGGCTATGAAGCACTCGTGCGCTGGCAGTTGCCGGATCGCGGTGCGGTTTCGCCCGCGGAGTTCATCAAGCTCGCGGAAGAGACCTCGCTGATCGTGCCGGTCGGCGAGTACGTGCTGGACCGCGTGATCGAAGTGCTGGTCGCTTTGCGCGATGCGGGCGTGTCGCCGCTGCCGAACATCGCAGTGAATCTCTCCGCGCGGCAGTTGGTGGAACCGGGCATGGCGCGGCAGATCGTGGCGCGCGTCGAACAGGCGAAGCTGCCGCCGGGCGCGCTCAAGCTCGAAGTCACCGAAAGCAGGATGCTCGACTACGCGCCCGTCGCCGCGGTGATGCAGCATTGCCGCGCGCACGGGATCCCCTTCGCGCTGGACGATTTCGGCACGGGTTATTCCAACCTCACGCACCTGCACAAGCTCGACTTCGAGTTCGTGAAGGTCGACCAGGCCTTTGCGCGGCACATGTTCGATACCGAGCGCGCGATGGCGATCGTGCGGGCGATCGTGGCGATGGCGCACGGCATCGGCGCGTCGGTGGTGTGCGAAGGCGTGGAAACGATCGAACAGTTGCAGGCATTGCGCGCGATGGGCGTGCGGTATGCACAGGGGTACCTGATCGGACAGGCGCAACCCGCGGCCGCCGTGCTCTCGGGCGACACCGCGAAAGGCCTGTCGGCCAGGCCTCCCGCGATCGCCTGAGCGCCGATCACGCCGGTTGCGATAGCGTCGCGGCATGCGTGTCCTCCTGCTCCTCGCGTTGACCCCGGTCGCGGCCCTCGCGCAGACGGCCACGCCTGCGATCCTCGATCAGGTGCAGGTCACCGCGACGCGTTTGCCGGAGGCGGCGCGCGATGTGCCTGCGTCGGTGAGCATCGTCGAACGCGAAGATGGGCGCACGGATACGCTCGGCGTTACGTTGTCCGAGCGCCTCGGCACCGTGCCCGGACTGCTTGCGCGCGATCGGCACAACTACGCGCAGGACGAACAGATCTCGATCCGCGGCTTCGGCACGCGCGCGAGTTTCGGCATCCGCGGGCTGCGGTTGTACCTGGACGGCGTGCCCGCGACGATGCCGGACGGGCAGGGGCAGGTGTCGCACATGCCCTTGCAGTTCGCGCGGCGCATCGAGGTGTTGCGCGGGCCGTTCTCGGTGTCCTACGGCAATGCGTCAGGTGGGGTGGTGCAGGTGTTCACCGACGATCCGGTTTCGCCCGGTAGTGCGCGCATCACGGGTGCGGTGGGGGCGGATGCAGCGCGTGTGTCGATCGAAGCCAACGACCGGCGCGGCGCATTCGGTTGGCTCGCGGGCGCGCAGCACTTCGCGACCGATGGGTTTCGCGAGCACTCGGCGGCGGAACGCACGTTGCTGCATGGCAAGGTGGTCTTCGACGCGGGGGCCACGCATGCGTCGCTCGTGCTCGATACGCTGGATGCGCCACACGCGCAAGATCCGCTCGGGCTGGATCGCGCGCAGTTTGAACGCGATCCAAAGCAAGCCTCGCCGAATGCGTTGTTATTCGATACGCGCAAGTCGGTCGAGCAGCGCCAACTCGGCGCGGTGGTCGAACACGGCGGCCTGCGCGCGATGGTATACGCGGGCCGCCGCGACATCGAACAGTTCCTCGCCGTCCCGGTGGCCACGCAACGCAACCCGCTGAGCAGCGGGGGCGTGGTGGATCTGCATGCGCCGTATTCGGGCGTCGACGTGCGTTGGAGCAACGGCGGGACGACCTTCGCGTGTGTCGCAGGACTCGCCTACGACCAGCAACGCCAGGACCGGCGCGGCTACGAGAACTTCATCGGCGACACGCTGGGCGTGCGTGGGGCACTGCGTGCCGACCAGACGGATCGCGTGGATGCACTCGATCCTTACTTGCAGGCGACCTGGAAACCGACCGATGCATGGTCGGTCACCGCCGGCGTGCGCCACAGCCGCGTGCGCTTCCGCTCCGACGATGCCTACATCACCGACGCCAATCCCGACGACAGCGGCCGCGTGACCTACACCGCGACCTCCCCCGTGCTCGGGATCCGCTGGCGCGCGAACGACGCCATCGATGTCTACGCCGCCTATGGCGAAGGCTTCGAAACACCCACCTTCAACGAACTCCAGTACCGCAGCGACGGCGGCAGCGGCCTGAACTTCGCGTTGCAAGCCGCGCAGACGCGCAGCATGGAAGCGGGGATGAAGTTCACGCGCGGCGGCATGCGCACCGAGCTCGCGCTGTTCCGCGCGAAGACCGACGACGAGCTCACCGTCAACACGAGTGCGGGTGGGCGCACGACGTATCAGAACGCGGGGCATGCAGAGCGCACGGGCCTGGAGCTCTCCGGCGAAGTGCCCTTGGGTGGCGCATGGCAGGCGGAATTCGCGCTGACGTGGCTCGATGCGCGCTACACCGATGGATTCCTCGCCTGCGCCGCTACGCCGTGCACGACGCCGAGCGTGCCGGTGCCGCCGAACACGCGCATCCCCGGTTTGCCTCGCAGCGCTGCGCAGGCTGCGGTGCGTTGGGGCGGCGATGTCGGCTGGCACGCGCGCATCGAAGGTGCGTATGTCGGCGCGGTGCCGGTCAACAACTTCGACGACGAACGCGCGCCGCCTTACGCGGTGTTCGGTGCGAGCGCGGGCTATGGCTTCACGGCCGGCGACGGCGAGGGGCGCGTGTTCCTCGCGGTCGACAACCTGGGGAATCGCACTTACGCGGGTTCGGTGATCGTCAACGAGGCGAACCGGCGCTACTACGAGCCTGCACCGGGGCGCGGCGCGACGATCGGCTTCGAATGGCGGTGGCATTGAGCGAAACGAGATTTTTCATCGCCATGAATCGAACCGGCTGATCTGCAAGAGGGGGTGACATTGCGGACCCTCCCGTCCTTCGAAGGAAGGAACGGTTCGGCGCATGCGAGTTGCAGGATGGATCGTGGCGGGGTGGTTGGCGTGCGCGGGGTCGGCGCAGGCGGTGCAGTCCGAGCAGGAGTGCAAGGTCAATTCCGAGGGGCACAAGGTCTGTAACCCGACGAGTACGCCGCCGCCGGAGCCTCCGGAGTTGGATCTCGTCACTGTCGTCGGGACTCCTCCGCCCACGCCGGAACCGCCGGTCCCGCCCGAGGCGTTCCACCGCTACGTCTACGACCTCTACAACCGCCAAACCGGCATCGACGCGCCGGACGTCTTCGACCTCGGCGGCAACGGCACCGAAGGCAACACCGACGACAGACGCTCCTGCGACGGCAAGGTCGGCAACCCCATCGTGCCCGCCACGGGCAACAAGCTCGAGCGCGAAGTCGAGTTCACCACCCCAGGCGAGATGCCGCTGTACCTCGAACGCACCTGGAACCATCACGGTCACTCGGGAATGGTGTTCGGCAGCAAGTGGAGCAGCAACTTCGACCTGAAGCTGGAGGTCGCCACCGACGGCCAGAGCATCGTCGCGGTGCGGCCGGATGGAGCGCGCATCCGCTACGTGCATCGCACGTCGCCCTCGATCGGGTGGTGGGAGGACCGTCCGGAAGGTCGCGGCCGCATCGTCGAAGACGGCACGGGCGGGCATGTGCTGCATGCGCCCGACAACACCATCGAGACCTACGGCACCCATGGCCACATCACGAGCCAGCGCAATCCGCGCGGCGTGGGCGTGGCCTTGCAGTACCGGATCCATGCCGTGCATGGCACGCCGATGCTCGAAGTGGCCACGCACACCTCGGGCCGCACGATCCGCTTCACATGGACCGACACCCCCATCGGACCCGTGATGACACGCGCGGTGGACCCGGCCGGCAACGCCTACACCTATGCCTACGACGCGTACCAACGACTGCAGACCGTCACGCAACCAGGAACCCCGGGCACCACGATCACGTACCACTACCCGACGCGCGATCGCGTGCTGCTCGGCAAGAGCCTCAATGGCGAGCGTCATTCCACGTTTGCTTACGACGCCAACGGGCGCGCGACGCTCACCGAGCACGCAGGCGGCGCAGATCGCCATACGTTCGCCTACACCGATAACGCCGACGGCACGCTGACCGTCGAGCACGTCAATTCGCTCGGCAAGCGCACGACCTCGCGCTACCGCGACGGGAAGCTCCTGTCCGCCACCGGGCATGCCTCGGCCTCATGCCCGGCCGCGTATCGCGAGGTCACCTACGACGCGAACGGATTCCTGGACATCGCGTCCGACTTCGCCGGCAACCTCACGGACTACGATCACTCGCTCTCGGGCCTGCTGCTGCGCAAGGTGGAAGCCGTCGGGACGCCCGAGCAGCGCACCACCACTTATGCGTGGGACGCCAACGGGCGCACGACGCGCCAGACCCTGGAAGGCGTTTCGCGCATCGATTACACGTACCGCAGCGATGGGCTCTTGTCGCGCGTCACGGTGACGAACCTGACGGCGCACGGCCGCTCCGGTGAATCGCGCAGCACCGACTACCGTTACACCTTCCACCCCAACGGCATGCTGGCGACGATCACCCAGGATGGTCCGCTCCCGGGCGACGGCGATGCCATCGTCAACACGCTGGATGCGTCCGGGAACCTGACGCGGCGCGCGAACTCGCTCGGGCACGCCACCACGTGGGCACTCCACACGATGGCCGGGCAGGCGGGACGCGAGACCGACGCGAATGGGGTCGTCGTCGAGCGCACCTTCGACGCGCGCGGTCGCGTGCTGACGGAAACGCGGCCCATCGATGGCGTCGCACACAAGGCCGCGTTCACCTACGACGGTCGAGGCAACCTGATATCAAGCGTCTTGCCGGATGGCGTGCACACGAGCTACTCGTACGACGGCGTGAGCCGCCTGGTCGAGGTCACGCGCAATGCGGCTTCGGGCAGCACGGGCGCGCCCGCACCGATGTCGCTGGCGCTGCAGCACGAAGCGCTGCCTGAGGAAGAGGAAGTCCAGCACTTCAGCGCCATCGCCCCGATGGCGTGCCACGACTGCGACTACGAACACAAACCCGGCGTGCCCGCGACGAAGGGCGCCATCGAAAGCGTCACGATGTCCGCCGGCAACGCGACCTTGCGTGGGTGGGCGTGTTCGGGTGGCTGGAACGAAGCGGTCGACGTGCACTTGTACGTCGGCGGTCCCGTCGGCATCGGCCTCTTCGTGGTCGGTACCAAGGCCAACCAGTACAGCGAGCCCGCCATCGGTGCGCAATGCGGATTGACCACCACTTTCCACCGCTATGCGATCCCGCTCACCGAGAGCTTCCGCAAGGCGCACCCGGGCAAGGCCTTGTACGTGTACGGCATCTCGCCGCTGGGCGCGCCCAATCCGTTGCTGACCAACTCGGGCACGGTCACCGTCCCCGCCGTCATCGATGACGCATCATTTGTCGAGCAGACGCTGCCTGCCGCCATCGAGGCGGGCGGCCGCTACACGGTGCGCGTGCAGATGCGCAACACCGGCAACACGGTGTGGACCGCAGCGAAGCATTACCGCCTCGGCGCGCAGGATCCGAACGACAACACGCGCTGGGGCGTGCATCGCGCCTATCTGTCCGCCGATGTGCATCCGGGTGGCACGGCCACCTTCGACTTCACGATCACCGCGCCGGCCACGGCAGGCGCGCACGCCTTCCGCTGGCGCATGGTGCGCGACAACGTCGCGTGGTTCGGAGCGCAGACGCCGACCGTTTCGCCCACCGTCCATCCGTTCCCGCGCGACTTCCAGCGCTTCGCTTACAACGCCAACAGCCAGGTGACGTTGGTCGAGACGGGTCGCGTCGCGCTGGGTGGCACCTCGGTGACGCGCCGCAGCCGCATGGAGTACGACGAACTGGGGCGCGTGCGAGTGGTGCGGGGTAACGCCGGCCAGCATGTCACGACGACCTACGACGCCAACGACAATCCGATCGCGACGACCGATGCGCTGAACCGCACGACGACCCATCGCTACGATGCGTTGTCGCGTTTGGTGGAAACCATCGACGCAGCCGGTGGCCGCACGCAGATCGGATACGACGCCAACGATCGCGTCGTGCGCGTCGTGGATCCCCGCCAACTTGCCACGCGATATGACATCGACGGCTTCGGCGATGTGTGGACGCAACACAGCCCGGACAGCCACACGACCCACTTCCAATACGACGCCGCCGGCCAACGGACCCGCATGACGCGCGCCGACGGCAGCCACCTGGATTACGAATACGACGTACTGGGCCGCCTGCGGAACGTCGGCAACGGCGTGCAATGGCGGCGCTACTGGTACGACTTCTGCACGTTGGGGGTCGGTCGCCTGTGCCAGGCCGGCGTGCTCACGCCGCAGGCCACGCGCAGCGTCTCGGTGTATACCTACGACGCGCACGGCGGCATCCGCTCGCGCCGCGACTCGGTTTACGGCGTGAACGACTGGACCTGGTACGACCGCGACGGCATGGGCCGCCTGACGCGCATCACGCACCCGAATGGCGTCAAGATCGATTACGCATGGTCAGGTGGCGCGGTGACGGCGGTGTCCGCCGACCTGGGCGCGGGTGCCGTTCCCGTTGCCACCGGCATTGCCTACGCCCCGTTTGGCGCCGTGGAGGCGTGGACCTACGGCAATGGCCTGCAGCGCCGTTACGACCGCGACCTCGATGGACGCGTGACGGCAATCAGCGCACACGATGCAAGCATGGTGCGCCAGAGCCTCACCTACCAGCACGACATCGCGGATCGGATCACGCGCATCACCAATGGAATCGACGCGGCGCGGACGCAGGCGTATGCCTATGACTCGCTGGATCGCCTGGTGCAGGCGAATGGTGAAGCGTTTGCCTACGACGCAACGGGCAACCGGACTGCGCGCGACCATGCGGGCGGGCTGACGAGTTACGAAACAGATCCGGGCAGCAATCGCCTGCTCTCCACGGCCGGTGGAGAGCCGTCAGCGTTTATGCACAATGCCAATGGCGATGTGACTGCATGGACCCTGGCGGGTGCAACCAACAGCGTGGTGTACGACGCGCTGAATCGGGTGACGAAGCACACGCGCGGCGGGGTGACGACGGAGTACGAGATCGATGCGTTCGATCAGCGGGTGGGGAAGTCGTCGGCGAGTGTGGGGCAGCGGCGGTTCATTAGCGATGGCCATCGACTGCTGGCGGAAGTTGGCAGTGATGGAAAGTGGAGCAACTATCTGTGGCTGGGCAACGAGCTGGTCGGGATCGCGCGCAACGGTGCGCTACATGGCGTGCACAACGACCATCTTGGCCGGCCCGAGGTCGTGACGAATGCATCGCGACAAACGGTCTGGCGCGCGGCAAACGATGCGTTCGGACGCGGGGCGACGCTGGTCGATTCAATTGGTGGGTTCAACATCGGGTTTCCGGGCCAGTACTACGACGCCGAATCTGGAAGTTGGTGGAACGGGTACCGCATCTATCTTGGCGGGAGATATATGCAGTCGGATCCGGTTGGCTTGGCGGCAGGCTTGAACACGTATGCCTACGCTGGTGGGAATCCAGTGATGTGGACGGACTCAATGGGGTTGATGACGGATTGCCAAATGAACGCAATCGCGAACGGGGTTGCTCAGGCCACTCCTTTCGTCGGCCTGGGTTTGGCAATGTTCGATAGAAACTTTGCGCCTTTTGGGGATGGCCCTGCGCTTGCGCACGCGCCGGCATCTGCGTCCGACTACATTTCCGGCACTGCGGACACCGCGATAGGCGCGATAGGTGGGGGCGTAGGTGAAAAGACGATGGGGATGTTGATCGATCAAGCCTATGAAGATCACGCATCCGGGAACAAGGCGGCGCGCCGCGCGATGCGGGACTCGTTTCGGAGCAACGCGGACATCACCCGAAAGGCAGCACGCATTGGGGGCCGGATTCTATTTGTTGTCGGCGCTGGCGCGGCAGCGTGGGGCGCATATGGGGAGTACCACGCTTGTGGATGCGAGAATTAGCGTGCGCCTCGCCCTGTACATCGTGATGGCGCTGACGCCGATAGGAATTGTTGGTTTGGCTGCGGCGCCGCTAGTCATGCGAAACATCAATGCGATCAACGACGCCTCCTTCTACGCAGTCGTAGCTGGTGCGATTCCGTTTTTGATC
>Ga0074048_10070087_pt1 | contig 11882 bp, 11 predicted proteins | sample SoimicmetaTmtLPB_FD_74462 | JGI IMG/M metagenome (GOLD analysis project Ga0074048, IMG submission 74462) | Soil and rhizosphere microbial communities from Centre INRS-Institut Armand-Frappier, Laval, Canada - Soil microcosm metaTmtLPB... | ecosystem: Engineered > Artificial ecosystem > Soil...
TGCGGATGCCGTCGGCGAGGCTCTCCTCCCCCACGATGACCGCAGCGCCGGCGGCGACCTCGCGGACCGCGGGATCGGGCACGGCGACGACAGGGGTGCCGGATGCCATCGCCTCGGCGACGGGTAGGGCGAACCCCTCGTAGCGGCTCGACTGGACGAGGCAGGCGGCCCCGCGATAGAGCTCGGCGAGCCGCTCGATCGCGACGTAGCCCTCGAGCCGGGCGCCGCGACTGCGGAGCTCGGAGGCCAGCGCGGCGTCCTTCTCCGGGCCGACGACGACGAGAGGCAGTCCGACGGCGGACGCGGCGTCGAGAGCGGCGAGTTGGTTCTTGCGCAGCTGGATGGCGCCCACGACGAGGACGTAGCCGCCTTGTAACACTGCGTCACTCGGACGATCGACCCTACCGTCCGAGGGGCGGAATGCGGGATCGACGCCGTTCGGCGTCACGACGATCCGCTCCTCGGGTACGCGGTAGAGCTCGACGAGGTCGGCCTTCGTCCGCTCCGACACGGTGAAGACACGCGCAGCTCGGCGCACGGCACGGGGGACGACGAACCGGAAGATCGCTCGGTCCTTCCGGCGCATGAGCGCCGGCTCTCGCGCGAACGACACGTCGTGGACGGTGACGACGGTCGGGCACGGCGATCGCAGGGGAAGGGCGTACTGCGTGTGGCACAGATCCGCCGGGAGCGTTCGCAGCGCGCGAGAGAGCGACCAGGCCATGCGGAGCTCCTGGAACCGTGACCGAAGCGTGAAGGGCTCGACGCCCTCCGGCACGAGCTCCGGGTACCGCGTGACTGCGACCAGCCGCAGCCCGGTGGACGTCGCGAGCGGGCCGAGCTCACGCAGGAGATTGCGAGCGTACGTCTCGTCCCCGGTCCGTCGCCTGCCGAGCACGTCGGCGTCGAAGGCGACGACCTTCATGCGAGCTCCCGCCAGAGGTCGACGACCGCGTCCGCCGACCGCTGCCAGCTGAAGGCCCGAGCTCGCTCTAAGCCCGCCCGAGCGAGCTCGTCCCGCCGCGCGTCTGCGGCCAGGATGCCGGCGGCGATCGCGGAGACGTCGAGAGGGTCCACGAGGACGGCCGCGCCCCCCGCGACCTCTGCCATCGCGGTGTCGAGAGACGTCACGACGGGCGTCCCGCATGCCATCGCCTCGAGGACGGGAAGGCCGAACCCCTCGTAGAGCGAGGGATAGAGGACCGAGCGTGCGCCGCGGTACAGCGTGGCGAGGTCAGCGTCGGGGAGCTCGCCGACCGAGCCGTCGACATCGACTCCTCCCCAACCTCGCGCGCCGACGACCCGCAGCTCGACCCCGGCCTCGCGCGCCGCCTCGACGGCCCGCACGAGGTTCTTGCGCGGCTCCAGGGTCGCGACTGCGAGGACGTAGTCGCCCTCGGCGCGCGGGCCGTCAGGCGTGAACGAGGTATCCACGCCGTTCGGGACGACGCGGATGCGCTCCGCGGGGACGCCCGCGAGCTCCTCGATCTCCCGGCGCGTGAACTCGGAAACGGCCACGATCGCCGCGGCCGCGCGGAGGACGCGGCGGAGGCCCGCCGTCCCGTACAGGCGATGCCAGCGCGGGAACGCACCCGGAGCGCGAAGGATCGCGAGATCGTGCACCGTCAGTACCGTCGGAACGCGCGAGCGGGACGGCCCGCGGAAGGTCGTGCAGTGCAGCACGTCGAGCACTCTGGCGCGCCGGCGAAGCGACACCGGGTACCAGTAGGCGTCACGCACGACGCTCGAAACACGTCCGGGCCCTCCGTGGGTCAGGAGCTCGAGGTCGAGCTCCGGGCGATCCCGGAGGGCGGCGAGCAGGCCGCGAACGTGCCGGGCGGTGCCGGCGCGCGTCTGCACGAGCGGCGAGATGTCGACTCCGACCCTCACGGCTGCCTCGCTGCGGCCTGAACCGCCTTCTGCGTCGTGTCGTACGGCAAGAGCGACAGGGCCTCGTCGAGATCGCACCAGCGATGGACGTCGTGCTCGGCATCGAGCGTGGGCTCCCAGCCCTCGGGGGCGTCGGCGACGAACGCGTGCACGGTCACGGTCTCGACACCAGGCGCGTAGCGAGCCCGGATGGCCGGCGGATCGTCGCGCAGCGAGTACGAGAGGGCGACCGGAACCTGCCGGACCTCCGCGCGCAGCCCCGTCTCCTCGAGGAGCTCGCGTTGCGCGGCCTCGCGCGGCGTCTCGTCCGCCTCGAGCCCACCGGCGACGAGGCTCCAGTACCCGAGGCGCTCGGGCGCCCGGCGTAGGACGAGGAACGCTCCCTCCCGGCGAACGACCACGACGATCTCCTGATCGCCCCTCACCGCCGTGCGGCCTCGTAGCCGCCGAGGAACACCTCACCGACCGCTCGCCAGGAGAACGCACGAGCATGCTCGAGGCCGAGCGTCGCGAGTTCCTCTCGCTCGGCTCGGGCCCGCTCGATGGCGGCCGCGAACGCTGCCGCATCCTGCGGGTCGGCCCGCAGAGCCGCACTCCCACTCGCCTCGTCGAGCGACTCGTGCGAGGAGGCGACGACGGGTACGCCACACGCCATCGCCTCGAGCACCGGGATCCCGAAGCCCTCGAAGCGGGAGGGAAAGGCGGCGACCTCCGCCCCGCGATAGAGGCGGGCGAGCTCCTCGTCCGAGACGTAGCCGAGGCGACGGATGCCGGGCCGGTCAAGGAGCGGCTGCTCCCCCCAGCCCTCGGCACCGACCACGGCGAGCTCGAGCTCTCCGTCGAGCAGTCGATGCGCGTCGGCGAGCACCTGGAGATTCTTCCTCGGCTCGAGCGTCGCGACCGTGAGGACGTAGGGAGCGCCGAGATCGGCACGCGGGCCGTCAGGTCGATACACGCTCTTCGGCGCCGGGTGCGCGACGCGGATCTTCTCGGGAGCGACGCCGAGCGTCTCGGCGACGTCGCGCCCCGTGAACGCCGAGTTCACGAAGACGACGTCGCAGGTGGAAGCGGCGTTTTCGTACTTCCGCCCGTGCATCGTGCGCGTCCTCGCGGTCGTCCATTCCGGGTGGTGCAAGGGCACGAGGTCGTGGATGGTCGTGGCACGCACGCCCTCGCGCTGAGGGGGGTACATCCAATCCGAAAAGTGGAGGACGTCGAAGCGGCCGAGGGCACGCTCCGTCGCGGGGTGCCCGAGCCGACTCCACGCCGTGCGCACGGCGTGGGAGAACGGGAGCGGCCAGGTCCTCAGCTCGACATCGACGTCGGCGAGCGCAGCGCGAATGCGACCAGGCCCGCGAATGCTCGTCGGCGCGAACGCGACGATCTCGTGCCTCCCGGCTGCGGCCTCGACCAGTCCGCCGAGCGAGCCCTGCATGTAGTTACCGATCCCGAGCAGCGGATGGGACAGCGGGCTGACGTCGAACGCGATCCGCACGTCAGCGGGTTGCTCTGTACGTGAAGCGATCGAAGTGCGCCCCGAGGACGCGTGGATCCGAGTTCGCTCCGCCCGTCACCTTCGCCGGGATCGCCGTGCGCTCGACCGTGAAGACCACGCGGCACTCGTTCGATCCCGGTTCGGACGTGACGGGAACGGACAGCCGGGCACGCTCGTCGGGAGCAAACGTCGCGCGTCCCACGACGACCCCGTTCGACCGGGCGACCACGGTCTGTGGCTCGAAGAAGAGGCTCGGGTCGCTCGACACCTCGACGGAGAGCCGTCCGGGCTCGCATCGACGCCTGCGGTACGTGACGGTCTCGCCAGACCACGTGTCGCTCGGATAGAGACCGTTGATCTTCACCGCTGAGACGAGGGGACGGTTCACTCTCCAGAGGTTGACACCCCAGCCCTTGTCGGTCGCGAGGATCACGCCGTCGGGCTCGAACGACGAGTCTGCGAGCAGGTACTCGTCCGTGACGTCGGCGCCGTCCGGGAAGGTGACGAGCCCCGTCTTCGGGTCGACCGTCACCGGTGTCTCCGGGAGCCCGCCCGGCGTCGGGGAAGAGAGGTAGTACACGGGGCCGACCTTGCGGTTGAAGAACTCCGTCTGATTCACGGTCAGGCGGTCGGTTCTCCCCGTCCACAGGAAGGCAGCCCGCGCGCCGTCGGGAAGGGCGCGGTCGACCCAGTCGCGCTCCGTCCTGCGAATGCCCTGGAAGAGGTACCCGCGCGACGTGCGCTCGAGGCCGTGCTTGCCCCACCAGATCGGCTTGAAGCCGGCCACCCACAGCCCGAGGACGAGGAAAGGCAGGACGAGCGCGAAGCGCCGTGGGACGAAGAGGAACGCCGCGCTCATTGCCACGGCCAGGCCGAACGCGACCGGCTTGATCCATCCAGCGCCGACGTGGTCTTGGAGCGACCAGAACGGGAGGAGCATCAAGGTGTCCGTCACGGCCGACGTCGTGAGGAAGCGGTCGAACGGGAGGAGGAGCACGAGGAGCGCGGACGCGGCGGCCGCGGCGGGGGCCAGGATGCGCGGTCGGGGTGCCCCGTGCTCGATCCACGCGAGGAGCGAGATCAGGAGGAGCGGAGCGAGATAGAACAGGTTCCGCTCCTGGATCCGGAACGAGAAGACGGACGCGAACGCCGCTACCGCGGGAACGAGGCAGACGAGGAGGGCAAGAGTCGCCGCCAGGAAGGCCTGGAGCTTCGCGTCGAGCGAGCGCGCGCGCGCGACGAGCACGATCGTGGCGGCCACCGGGACGAAGAGGACGTAGAGGCCGAGCTCGGCGACGTGCCAGACCACGTAGCGGAGCGTCTCGCCAACGTCGTAGCTCGCATCGCCGACCGGCGAGTACGCGCCGAGCAGGTCCCGCGGCGATCTGCCGCCGGCGAGCTGCACCACGACGGCAAGCACGCCGAGGACGACGAACGCCCCGTAGAGGAGCCGGTAGCGGGCGACGAGAGCGCGGAAGCCGCGGCGGTCGAAGACGGCGAGGAGGACGGGCGCGAGGAGAACCGCGGGCACAAGCACCGCCGCCTGCACGCGAGTGCCGTACGCGAGGGCGAGGAGCGCCAAGAGCAGCGCGACCCGCAGGCCGGTCGGACGCTCGAGCACGAGGACGAGGACGAGGGCGAACACCAGGAAGAGCGGATAGAACGCGTTCTCGGTCATGACCGTGCCCGTGTACGCGAGCGAAGGGAGTGCGACGGCGAGCACCGCTGCGAGGAGCGCGAGACCGTCGCCGACGACCCTGCGCGCGAGGAAGAAGGCCGGCACGGCGGCGAGCGACATCAGGACCGCGTTCTCCGACTTCACCGCCGCGTACGCCTGCGGCAGGCTCTCGAAGAGCAGGTACGCGGGGCTGATCAGTACCGGATAGACGACGCTGTACCCGGTGTCGGGCTCCCCCCGGACGAGCGGCTCCGCGGAGGCGGCGATACCCCTGGCGAGCTCCGACCAGATGACCTCGTCGACCATGATGAACGGAGCGACGATGTCGCGCGCGAGGAAGGCTCGGATGGCCGCGGAGCCGACGACGATCGCTGCCAGCCAGACCCAGACAGGGATCCTGCGGAGAGCTCTACCCAAGCTCGACCTCGGCGAGGCGCCTGGCGATCTCTGTCGCCTCGGCCGTGTCCGCCGAGATCCCGACGTCCGCCGCAGCCTGGCTGACCTCCCGCAGAACCGCGTCGTCGACAGCTGCGCCGCCCGCCGCTCCCTCGAGCGCGGCGAGGTACAGGTCGGCCACTCTCTCGACGTCGTGCTCGCGACGCGCGAGCTGGGCCGCCTTCGCACCCATCTGCACGCGGACGTCCTCACGCGACGCAAGGAGCTCGAGCGCTGCGGTGAGCGTGGGCACCTCGTCCTCGTCGGGCGGGATCTTGAGCGCGACATCGTCGGGCAGCTCGGAGAACCACCCGACGTCGCTCACGACGAGCGGCTTGCCGAGCGAGAGCCCACGGACGACGCTGCCCGACGTCTCGCCCATCGTCGGGTGGCGGAGGTTCACGACCACGGTGCTCGCAGCCATGAGCTCCCACAACCGCCGCTCGTCCACCCACTGCTCGCGCACGAGACCCGCGTCTGCCAGCCCGAGCCGCTGCAGCCGTCGCTCGAGGTCAAAGCGTGGCGCGGTGGGGCCGACGAGCAGCAGGGTGAGCTCCGGATGCGTGCCGCGCACCGTCGCCGTCGCCTGCAGGAGCTCCGGGATCCGCTTGCTCGCGTTGACGACACCGAAGCAACCCACCACCGGGCCAGGTGCGAGCGCGTGCGGCGTGATCTCGGGGACCGGCCACGCGGGGTGCGGGACGAGGCTGAGCGGGCCGGTGTAGCCCGCGGCTCGCACGTGGTCTCCGACGTACCGGGAGTGGACGATCACTCCGGTCGCGTGCTCGAGCACGAACAGCGCGAGCGGGAAGTCGGCAGGTCGCGCCTCCCACAGCGGCGGGATCCGCTTGTCGAGGACGCCGTGAGCGAGCAGCCGGCCGACGACGCCGTGCTCGCGCTCCATCGCATCGAGGTAGCCATGGCCGTCGCGCCGGCCGACCGTCATCCCCGCGACGAGGTGATGGACGACGAAGTCGTGGAGGACGACCACGCCGGGCCTCCGGCGCATGGCGTCGACGATCCAGGCGTGCGCGTCCGGGTTGTTGCCGACGTGGTAGAGGGCGACGTCGGTGCCGCGCGAGGCCCGTCTGCTTCCGCGGCGGACGACCGTCACGTCGACGCGCTCCCGCAGCGCCGGCAGGAGGAGCGCGCTGTAGTCGGCGATCCCCGTCTGCTCGGGCGGCATCGGCGAGAAGTACGCGACCTTCATGCCAGCAGCTTGGCGATCGCGCGGTCCCAGGTGACCTCGCTGGCGATCGCCTTCCCCGCCCTGCCGTAGGACGCGGCCTCGTCGCGGTGCTCGCGCAGCCAGCCGAGCGCACTCGCGATCTCCGCCGCGTCCGGAGTGACGACGAGCCCCGTGCTGCCGTCCGCGACCACCTCCAGCGGTCCACCCGCATCGGTGGTCGTGAGCACCGGCTTCTCCGCGAGAAAGGCTTCGAGCGGCACCATGCCGTAGTCCTCGTCGACCGGGGCGTAGTACACAGCGAGGCAACGGGCGTAGAGGTCGGCGAGCTCGCCCTCGGAGACCCTGCCGGCGAAGCGCGCCCGGCCGTTGAGCCCGCGATCGTGCGCGAGCTGCTCGAGCCGCGACCGGTCAGGCCCGTCCCCCGCGATGACCACGTCGAGCGCCGCATCGCGGGCGACCGCCTCCAGCAGGAGGTCGATGCGCTTCGCCCGGTCGAGGCGGTTCACGGAGAGCACGAAGTCGCCGTACCCCTGGCAGCGGTAGTCGAGCTCCTGCGGAGGATGAGGGAGGACTTCGGCCGCGAGCCCGGTGGACGCCTCTATCCGTCCGGCGACGTTCCGGGAGGTCGCGAACAGCCGCGTCGCCTCGCCGAGGGCGATGCGATCGAGCTCCTGCACCTTCCTGCGGAGCGCGCGATCCTCCGGCGAGGAGCCGAACTGTGCGAGCTCGGTGCGGTCGAGCTCGTACGCCTGGCGAAACTGGTGGACGAGCCAGACCCGCTTGTCGCGGTGTCGCACGAGGTAGGACGGGAACTTCGTCGGGACGACGACGTCGATGGTCCTTCCGTCCGCTTCCTCGAGGTCGAGCATGCGCCAGAGGAACGCCTGCGTCAGCACGCGCGCGCCCGGGTACCACTTGAAGGGCATGGAGACGAGGTCCGCCTCGTGGCCGCGCGCGCGAAGCTCGTCGACGAGCGTGTCCGTGAAGATCTCGGCGCCGCCGCGAGCGAACGGCACCTGTGGGCGGAGCACCGCGAGTCTCATGCTCGCGCCGAGCGGGCCGCTTCCAACTCGGCCTGCAGGCGATCGACCTGCTCCTGCAGATCGTCGATCAGGCGAAGCGTCGCGGCGTTGAACGAGCGCTGGTCGTAGGCGAGGGGCTCGACGTACCAACGCAGCAGCTTGCGCAGGACGGCTTTCACGGGCGTCCCCAAGCCGCCGCGAACCCCGGGCCGAAGCCTCAGCGACCGATCGGCCGAGACGGGCCAGAGCCGCTCGGCCTCCGCGCGTGCAGCCAGCCGATCGCCTTCGGCACCGAACGTCGCGCCCGGATCGGCTCCGGAGCGGCGCACTTCCTCGCGGAGAGCGCGGAAGAGCTCGTCGACGTCGACGGACGCCTCGGAAGAAAACCCTGCAGAATCGCCGTTTTTGGCGTCGTCAGCGGGCATCGCGGCATTCTAGCCGGGTCGGATGTCTGATCGGTGATGCCCGTCGATGCGGGGATGGCTGCGACCGAGCCGGGGACGCCGCCCGTGCGAGCGCGTATTGGTGAATACGGGCGAGTGCGGGCGGCGCCAACCGGCGATGCGTCGCAGCCACCATCCGCGCGGCGTGGAATTGCCGATCAACCATCTAGGCTCCGCTGGTGGTCACATCGATCGCGATCACGCCGGAGGAGCACCGCGCGCGGTGCGATGCGCTCCTGGAGGCGACGCTCGCCGACGGCCTGTCGGGGATCGTCCTCTTCGACCCCTACTACGTCCTCTACTACTCCGGCTTCGCGTTCGTGCCGACGGAGCGGCCGATCGCGTTCGTGCTCGGCGGCGACGGCATGCGCGCGCTCGTCGTACCGCGTCTCGAGGTCGAGCACGCCGAGGCGAAATCGGCATTCGATCGCGTCGCGCACTACGCCGAGTACCCGGGCGATCCACGCCCGGAGATCGTCCTTGCCACGACGCTCGCGGAGCTCGGCCTCACCGGGACGATCGGTGCTGACCAGGACGGGTACCCGTGGATCCTCGGCTACCGAGGGCCGACGCTCTCCGAGCTCTCGGGCGCCACCGTCGTGCGCGTCGTCGAGCGGCTCGAGGCGCAGATGGCGGTGAAGTCGGAAGGCGAGGTCACGCTCATCCGTGAGAGCGTGCGCTGGGGGAACCTCGCGCACCGGCTGCTCCAGCGCTACACGCGCGTGGGCGCGACCGAGACGGAGGTCTCGCAGCGCGCGAGCGACGAGGCGACGTTCGCGATGCTGGACGCGATCGGCGAGCTCTACCGCGCGCAGAGCTTCGTCGCAAGCGGTGCGCACGCCGGGTACCGCGGCCAGATCGGGCGCAACTCCGCCATCCCCCACGCCCTCGCGGGAAACATCGTGTTCCAGACAGGCGACGTCCTCGTGACGGGCGCGAGCGCTCCCGTATGGGGCTACCTCTCGGAGCTCGAGCGGACGATGGTGATCGGCGACCCCACCGCGCAGCAGGAGGAGATGTTCACCCACATGCTCGCGCTCCAGGACCTCGCGCTCGACGCGATCCGCCCCGGGCGGGCCTGTTCGGAGGTCGACCGGGCCGTGCGGGCGTACTTCGAGGAGCACGAGCTGTGGCCGTACTGGCGCCACCACACGGGCCATGCGATCGGGCTGCGGTACCACGAGGGCCCGTTCCTCGACTCGGGCGACGACACCGAGATCCAGCCCGGCATGGTGCTCACCGTCGAGCCGGGCCTCTACTCGCCGGAGCTCGGAGGCTTCCGCCACTCCGACACCGTGCTCGTGACCGAGACGACCATCGAGATCCTGACGTACTACCCGCGCGACCTCGGCAGCCTGATCATCCCGGCGTAGGGCGGTACGCTACGAGGAAAGGACGCGGTCGCAGGAGGCAGGCATGAGCGCAGCGGTGACAGCCGAGCTGAAGCTGATCGGGCACTGGATCGGTGGAGCGCCCGTGAGGGGCGAGTCGGGCCGGAAGGGTCCGGTCTACAACCCCGCCACGGGGGAGCAGACGGGCGAGGTGGGCTTCGCCTCGGCGGAGGAGGTCGACGCCGCCGTCGCGGCCGCGAAGGCCGCGTCGGCGATCTGGCGACAGTGGTCGCTGTCGAAGCGCGCGGAGCTGTTCTTCCGCATCTACCAGCTCGTCGACGAGCACCGCGAGGATCTCGCACGGCTCCTCACCGCGGAGCACGGGAAGGTGCTCTCCGACGCGCTCGGCGAGGTGCAGCGCGGCATCGAGGTCATCGAGTACGTGTGCGGCATCCCCGAGCTGCTGAAGGGCGGCTACTCCGAGCAGGCCTCGTCGGGAATCGACGTCTACTCGATCCGCCAGCCGCTCGGCGTCGTGGCCGGGATCACGCCGTTCAACTTCCCCGCGATGGTCCCGATGTGGATGTGGGCACCGGCGATCGCATGTGGTAACGCCTTCGTCCTCAAGCCCTCGGAGAAGGATCCCTCGGCCTCGCTCCTCACGGCCGAGCTCCTCAAGGAAGCCGGCCTGCCGGACGGCGTCTTCAACGTCGTGCAGGGGGACAAGGTCGCGGTCGACGCGATCCTCCAGCACCCGGACATCGCCGCCGTCTCCTTCGTCGGCTCGACGCCGATCGCGCGCTACGTCTACGAGACGGGGACGAAGGCGGGCAAGCGCGTGCAGGCGCTGGGCGGGGCGAAGAACCACATGGTCGTTCTCCCGGACGCGGACATCGACATGGCCGCGGACGCTGCGGTGAGCGCGGGCTACGGGTCGGCAGGTGAGCGCTGCATGGCGATCTCCGTCGTCGTGGCGGTCGGCGACGCGGCGGATCCGCTAGTCGGCGCGATCAAGGAGCGACTCCCGAAGGTGAAGGTCGGCGACGGCCTCGACCCGTCCTCCGAGATGGGTCCGCTCGTCACGCGCGAGCATCGCGACAAGGTCGCGTCGTATCTCGAGTCAGGCCCGGCCCAGGGGGCGACACTCGTCGCGGACGGGCGCGAGACCGCGCCCGACAACGGCGGGTTCTTCCTCGGCGTCTCTCTGCTCGACGACGTCACACCGGAGATGGACGCCTACCGCGACGAGATCTTCGGGCCGGTGCTCTCGGTGGTGCGCGTCGGAAGCTACGACGAGGCGCTCCGGCTCGTGAACGAGAACCCGTACGGGAACGGCGTCGCGATCTTCACCCGCGACGGCGGCGTCGCCCGGCGGTTCCAGTTCGACGTCAACGTCGGCATGGTCGGGGTCAACGTCCCGATCCCGGTTCCCGTCGCGTACTACTCGTTCGGCGGCTGGAAGAGCTCCCTGTTCGGCGACCGGCACATCTACGGCCCCGAGGGGATCGACTTCTACACGCGCACGAAGGCGGTCACGAGCCGCTGGCCCGACCCGGCGACGAGCAGGGTCGACCTCGGCTTCCCGCAGACGAGATAGGCCGCGTGGCACATCTCCGCCTCATAGACGAGGGCGAGGCAGACGGCGTCCTCGCCGAGGAGTACGACGCCGCCGTCGAGCGGGCCGGCAAGGTCTTCAACATCCTGAAAGCGATGAGCCTCAACCCGCGCGTGCTGCGCGCGTCGATGGAGCTCTACAAGGAGATCATGCTCGGGGAGTCGGGGCTCTCGCGCCGCGAGCGGGAGCTTCTCGCGACGGTCACCTCGGCCGAGCAGAGCTGCCATTACTGAACGTCGGCACACGCCGACGACCTCCGTGCCGAGGGCGCAGACGACGAGATGGCGGAGCACGCGATGCACGACTACCGCCGGGCGGATCTCTCGCCACGCGAGCGTGCGCTCTGCGACTTCGCCGTGAAGCTCACTCACCACGCCGCCGAGACAGAGGAGCCCGACGTCGACGCTCTTCGCGCGGAGGGTCTCGACGACCCGACGATCTCGGACGCGATACAGGTGGTCGGCTACTTCAACTACATCACGCGGGTCGCGGACGGCGTCGGGATCGAGGACGAGCCGGAGTGGGGCCGGACCCCACCGGCCTGACCACGCGAGTCGCATCTGTCAACCCAGCGCTGCGGCGATCCGACGCTGCTGCGCACGCGCCAGCGCCACGGTACGTGGCCTGGAGATGTCCAGACCGAGCACGCCGCCGACGATGCGACCGTACCGCCAGGCCACGAGCGTGTAGCCCGAGCTCGAGTCAACGCTGTAGACCCATCCCTGCGCGCCGATGTTCGCCGGCGTGCGTCTCAGGCCGCGCACGCCGCTCAGCTTCATCTCGC
>Ga0074048_10112393_pt1 | contig 11641 bp, 9 predicted proteins | sample SoimicmetaTmtLPB_FD_74462 | JGI IMG/M metagenome (GOLD analysis project Ga0074048, IMG submission 74462) | Soil and rhizosphere microbial communities from Centre INRS-Institut Armand-Frappier, Laval, Canada - Soil microcosm metaTmtLPB... | ecosystem: Engineered > Artificial ecosystem > Soil...
GAGCCGCAGCGCGTGATCGACCAGATGGGCGCGGACGTGCTGCGCCTGTGGATCGCCGCCACCGATTACCGCAACGAGATCGCCGTCTCCGACGAGATCCTCAAGCGCACGGGCGACGTGTATCGCCGCATCCGCAACACCGCGCGCTTCCTGCTCGGCAACCTGCATGGCTTCGATCCTGCGCGCGACCTCGCGCCGCTGGATGCGATGGTCGCGCTGGATCGCTGGATCGTGCATCGCGCGCACGCGCTGCAAGTGAAGATCGCCGACGCCTACGCGCGCTACGACTTCGCCGAAATCGTGCAGGCGCTGGGCAACTTCTGCAGCGTCGATCTCGGCGCGCTGTACCTGGACGTCACCAAGGACCGTCTCTACACGCTGCGCGAGGATGCGGCGGCGCGTCGCTCCGCGCAGTCCGCGATGTACCGCATCGCCGAAGCCTTCGTGCGCTGGATCGCCCCGATCCTGTCCTTCACCGCCGACGAAATGTGGCAGCACCTGCCGGGCAAGCGCGAAGGCAACGTGCTGTTCGCGACCTGGTACGAAGGCCTGGCGCCGCTCGACGACAACGCAGTGCTGTCGATCGCGGACATGGACCGCCTGCTCGCGCTGCGCGACGACGTCGCCAAGGTGCTCGAACCGATGCGTGCGAATGGCGCGATCGGTGCGGCGCTCGAAGCGGAAATCGGGCTGGTGTGTGGCGCCGCCGACCAGCAGTGGCTCGCGCCGTTCGTCGACGAACTGCGCTTCCTGCTGATCAGCGGCGACGTGCACGTGGTGCCGGACAATGGCGCGAACGCCATCCAGATCACCGCGGCCCCGACGCAGAAAACCAAGTGCGTGCGCTGCTGGCAGCACCGCGGCGACGTGGGCGCGGTGGATGCGCACCCGCAGTTGTGCGGCCGATGCGTGGGCAACATCGAAGGCCCGGGCGAAACGAGGATGTTCTTCTGATGCGCGCGCAACCCAATGCATTGCCCTGGCTGCTGGTCTCGGCGGTCGTCATCGTGCTCGACCAGCTGAGCAAGGCCTGGGTGCTCGCCCACCTGCCCGAATACACGGCCGTGCCCGTGATCGAAGGCTTCTGGAACTGGTACCGCAGCTACAACACGGGCGCGGCGTTCAGCTTCCTCAGCGATGCCGGCGGCTGGCAGAAGTGGTTCTTCATGGCGCTGGCCTTCGGCATCAGCGGCCTGCTGGGCACCTGGCTCGCGCGCACGCCGCGCCGTGAATGGCGCAGCGCGCTGCCCTTCGCGCTGGTCATCGGCGGCGCGCTGGGCAACGTGATCGACCGCCTGCGGCACGGCCACGTGGTGGATTTCATCCAGTGGTATTGGCACGACCACGCCTGGCCGTCCTTCAACGTGGCCGACTCGGCGATCGTGGCCGGCGCCATCGGAATCGCGCTGTTCGGGCTCCTGCAAGGCAAGCACGGCCGGGACGCGCGATAATCGCCGCCATGGACATCCTCCTCGCCAACCCGCGTGGTTTCTGCGCCGGCGTCGACCGCGCGATCGAGATCGTCAAGCGCGCCCTGGAACTGCTGGGCGCGCCGATCTACGTGCGGCACGAGGTCGTGCACAACCGCTTCGTGGTGGACGACCTCAAGCATCGCGGCGCGATCTTCGTCGAGGAGCTCGACGAGGTGCCGGACAACGCGACGGTCATCTTCTCCGCGCACGGCGTCTCGCAGGCCGTCCGCCAGGAAGCCGGGCGCCGCGGGCTCAAGGTGTTCGACGCCACGTGCCCGCTGGTGACCAAGGTGCACCTGGAAGTCGCGCGCCAGTGCCGCGCCGGCCGCGACATGGTGCTGATCGGCCACGCCGGGCATCCGGAAGTGGAAGGCACGATGGGCCAGTGGAATGCGCAGGCCGGGGCAGGGACGATCCACCTCGTCGAAGACATCGACGACGTCGCGCACCTGCACATCGCGCAACCGGAGAACTGCGCCTACACCACGCAGACCACGCTGTCGGTGGACGACACCCGCAGCATCATCGACGCGCTGCGCGCCCGTTACCCCGCGATGCAGGGCCCGAAGAACGACGACATCTGCTACGCCACCCAGAACCGGCAGGACGCGGTGCGCGAACTCGCGCGCGCCCGCTGCGACCTGGTCCTGGTGGTCGGCTCGCCCAACAGCTCCAACTCCAATCGGCTGCGTGAACTCGCCGAACGTGAGGGCGTGGAAGCCCACCTGATCGACGGCGCGAGCGAAATCGACCCGCGCTGGGTCGAGGGTCGCCGCCACATCGGCGTGACCGCAGGCGCCTCTGCGCCCGACGTCCTGGTCCGCGGCGTGATCGCCCGCCTGCGTGAACTGGGTGCCGGAGGTGTGCGGGAATTGGACGGAAAGCCCGAAGACATGGTGTTCGCGCTGCCGAAAGAGTTGCGCCTGACGCTGGTAGACCCCTAGAATTCACGCCCTCGCCGGAATAGCTCAGTTGGTAGAGCGGCGCATTCGTAATGCGTAGGTCGTAGGTTCGATTCCTATTTCCGGCACCAGACAGAGAAGGGCTTGCAAGGCACCACCTTGCAGGCCCTTTTTCTTTGTGGGCGCAGGGATCCAGCCTCCGGTATGTGCCCAAGGGCCAATTTCGCCGGGCTTCCGAAGAGAAGCAGGATGGGAGCGCCGCGGGCTTCCGGTCCCGGTCGCTCGGCGGTATCGGAGGGCCCAGGCATGGCCGAGTACTTGTTCAGCGACTCGCACGTCCACCTGACCAACTACGTGCAGGAAGGCCCGGACATTCGCGATTACCTCGCAATGATGGGCGACACGATCAAGCGTTCCGTCCTGTTCGGCCTGCCTGTCCAGCAATTCTGGTCGTACGCGGAGATGGGCGACACGGCCCCGACGTATTACATGATGTCGGACGCATCGCTGTGCTACTACTCGTTCACCGATGCGTACATGGCGATGCAGTTCCGCTCATTGGATGCGAAGGACCAGGCGCGCTTCGAACCGATGATCTCCGGCTTCAATCCGGCGGACATGTACGCCGCCGATCACGTCCGGCGGGTCCTCACGACGTTTCCCGGCGTGTTCTGCGGCATCGGGGAATTCTCGGTGATCAAGGAGTTCGTATCGGCCAAGATCGCGGGCGAGAAGGCGACCCTGGGCAACCCGGCACTCGGCCGCCTGCTCGATTTCGCCGGCGAAGTCGGCCTGGTCGCGTTGATCCACACCGATATCGAACGCCCTTTCCCGAAAAAAGGGCAGGTGCCGATCTTTGCGCGCCAGACCAGGGAACTCTTCATGCGCCATCCGAAGACCACCATCATCTGGGCGCACGTGGGTCTCGGTCGCGTTGTGAATCCGGTCGAACGCCAGGCCGAAATCATCGAAGACGCGATGAACAACCGCGACCTGGACCACGTCTATTTCGATATCTCGTGGGACAAGGTGGCGAACTACGCCGTCGAATCGAACGAGGCGTCGCTGCGCGTGGCCGGCGTGATCAATCGTCATCCCGAGCGCGTGCTGTTCGGCACGGACTGCGTGGCCCCCAAGCGCGCGCAATCGATGCTCGATGTGTTCCACCTTTACGACCCCGTGTGGAAGTTGCTGACGCCGGAAGCGAGCCGGATGGTGCGTTTCGAAAACCACGAGCGCATCTTCGACGAAGCGAAGCGGCGCACGCGGGCGTGGGAGCTTGCGAACGTTCCCGCCTTGCGGCCTGGAACGTTGGCGTAGCCGGCTAACGCCGCACGGCCAGGATCGTCCACGCGACAAACACCAACAGCACCACGCCCTGCGCGATGACGAACGGCGGCTCCGCCTGCGTCGGCGCCAGGGCGTGCAACGCCGGCACCTTCGCGAACAACTGCACGACCAGCACGAACACGTTGAGGTAGAGCGAGATCATCGCGCCGACGACGAAGATCCATCGCCACGCACCGATCAACTTGCGCGCGTACAGCGCGTAGAGCGTGGGAACGAGGACGAGCGTGGACACGACGCCGGTGCCGAGCGCCGGCGTGAACCCGCGGAAGGGGAACAGGAATCCGGTGAGCGTCGTCGCCACCGTGGTCCAGAGGAACACCGTCGTCCAACCCGGCGAGCGATGCGACGACAGAAAACCCTTGGCGACCACCAGCCCCGCCGCGATGGCGACCAGGCTGAGCACGACATGGAACAGCGTGAAAGGGTGCGTCAACGGCAGGACGGGCTGCATGCGTGTCCCTCGGATTGGTTTTCGTTGGCAAACGTCGCAACCGGCCTGCGTCGGCCGGGCCGATCAGAAAAATTCTCGGATCGGTCGCCTTCGCTTGCTTGGAATAATGCCGGCGGGCCAGGGGAGCCCATTCTTTCGACAACACCCAGGGGATGGATCTTGAAGAAGACGTTGATCGCAATGACGCTGTGCGCCATCGGCGCGCTGCAGCCGGCACTCGCGCAGGAAGCCGCCACCACCGCAGCACCCACGACCTCGGCGCCCACGACCGCGGCCGAAACACCCGCACCCGCCGCGACGCCCGCGCCGGTCGCCGCGACGAAGACCTTGCCGAAGCTGGCCATCACCTGGGACTGCGGTGAGTGCGAGCACAACGACAAGGTGCCGGGGCTGATCGAAGAAGCCTATGCGAAGGAAGCGAAGGAGCGCGGTTACACCGTGTCCGACACCGAGACCGCCGACGCGGCCATCATCGACATCCGCCAGCGTCCGCCGGGCGTGCGCGTGATGTTCGGCTTCATGGCGGGCAAGGATCGCCTCGGCCTGCGCCTTCGCTACCAGGGCCACGAGTACACCGTGTCCGACTACGAGGCGAACGCGCTGCTGGGCATGAACCATCTTTCGGCATCGGTGGCGAAGCGTGCGGTCGTCCGCTTGATGCTGTCGCCGCCGGAAACCGCGTCGGCGGCGCCGACGGAGACGTCGGGCAAGTAATCGCGCCCGGATCTGTCGTTCATTCACGGCCCCGCTTCACGCGGGGCCGTTTCGTTTCCGGCGCTGGCTCTCCTTCGCGCTCGCGCAACCACAAGGGCACCAGCCCCACGAGCTGCGCCGCACCGATGCCCAGCAAGGTCTCCCACGCGCGCGCGAAGGCGTAGTGCCACGGGTCGGCGCGATAGGCGAGCATCACGATGGCCGCGACGTAGCCGGCCACGCGTGCAGCCGACGGTTCCAGTCGCAACAGGTACGTGAGCAGCATCGAGGCGAGGATGGCCACGCCGAGCGCGATCGGTCCGATCGGCAGCACGTGCAGCAACACTGCGCCGGCGAACGCACCGATGAGCGTGCCCGCCATGCGTTGCCAGCCCAGGCGACGCGTCATGGCGGGCGACAGGTCGGTCACGATGATCGCGCCGACCAGCGCATAGATCGCATAGTCCGCGTGCAACAGGCGCGCGACCCAGTAAGCGAGCCCCGCCGCGACTGCGGCGCGCAGGGAAACCTGGATCGCTTGGGTGGCCAGGAAGCGCATGGGGCGCACTTTAGGGCAAGCGACTGTTCGCGCGTACGCACCTCGGCCGTTGCGTCGCAGCATTCCCCCGTGGTGAACATGTGCCTTTACGGTCACGCAGCCGTCGCGAGTGCAATTCAGTGGAATGAAGCAACTCAGCCGTTCCTGCGTCCACACATTCCACACATTCCACACTCCACGTTCGCCCGCGTCCAAAGGAGGAGGGCGGGGCAATGGCGATCAACATGGCCGCGCGCGCAGGCGCGATCGCGGGAACGACGGTGCTCGCGTTGAGTGCGTGGGCGCTGAGCGGAAGGCATTCGTCTCCGGCACCGGCACGGACCGGCACGCTGGTGCAACGCGCATCGGCAATGTCGGCAACCGACAAGGCGCGCAACAACGTCTACATCGATACCGCAGTCGCCGCGCACTACGCGATCGCCGAAGCGCTCCTGCCGTCGGCCGCCGGCGCGGATCCGCTGCAGGTCGAACCGCGCATCCCGCGCGCTGCAGGCGCAACCTGCGTGCAGACGATCATGACCAACACGCTGATCGTGCGCTTCCCCGAAATGGAGCCGCTGCCGGTGCCCGCGACGTCCTGCCCGGGCCCCTGGTCGAAGGTCGTGCTCGTGGTCGAACTCACCGGGCCGCGCGAGAACGCCGACCCGTCCGGAAACATCCAGTTGTTCTACACCGACTTTTCGGAGAACAACGCGGGCACCTTGTGGGCGGGCTCCACGCAGATCACCGACGACATCGGCTTGTGGCGCTTCGAACGCGACGTCACCGAGATCTCCAAGTACTTCACGCGTCCGGAAGCCGCCAAGTTCCCCGGCAGCTACGACAACGATTACCTGGTCTTCAACGAGCTCGCAGCCAGCGTGCGTTCGGTGCGCCTGGTGTTCTGGCGCGGGTCGGCGACGACGCCCGCGCAGCGCGTGGCGGACGAAGTCTTCCCGCTGATTCCCAACGGCGATGCCTACGGCAACAACGCCAACTTCGAGGGCACGTTCCCGCGCAACACCATCAAGGCCTACGCCGACGTGTATGCGCAAGTGCTCGGCACCGATCGGCGGATCTGGGCGAACTGCGCGCCGGCTGCGTCGTTCACCGCCTTCCCTTTGCTGCACAGGGCCTACGCGATGGGCGACTCGCATTCGATCTTCGGCGACCCGCCGCACGGCTGCAGCGGCGGCAGCTTCCGCGAAGTGGAAGTGCTGGTCGACGGCACGCTCGCAGGGCTCGCGCCTGTGTTTCCGTGGCTGCCGAGCAACATGACCAACGCGTTGCGCAACACGGTCAACGATCCGGCCCCCGGGGTGCAGGCGCTGAACTTCATCCCCTTCCGCGTCGATCTCACGCCGTTCGCAGGGCGCCTCAACAATGGCGCGGTGCATAACGTGACGGTGCGCATCGCGGGCGATGCATCGGCGCAGGCCTTCGTCGGCGGACAGCTGATCCTCTACACCGATCACGGCCGCGCAGTGGTGCCCGGCGCAGTCACGGCGAATTCGCTCGCCGCCGCAAGTCCCGCGGAGACGAACACCTTGTCGCAGACCAACCAAGGCTGCGTGTGGGACACGTCCGCCCTCTGCCACCACCTCACGGGTACGGTGACCACGCGCGCGCGTCGCGATTTCCGCATCGACGGCTACGTCGACACGTCCAGCGGTCGCATCCGCAGCTCGGTCATCCAGAGCAATCGCTTCAACAACGCCGTGACCTGGGACGTGACGGGACCGGACGTGCAGACCGACGGCACCTTCACTTCCTTCCTCCAACGCGTGCGTTTGTCGAGCAACGTCGATCGCACCAGCTACCGCACCCTGGGCAGCACGCTGCTCAGCGAGGACAAAATCGCCACGAGCTATCCGCTGACCATCGACTATTTCCAGGATGGGCAATGGCTTTCGGGCGACGAGTACTCCGGGATCAGCTCCGACCACATCGACATGGACGTGCACCAGGCACGCAGCATCCGCACCTCGCAGTTGCATCGCGGGACACCGCGATATGACACGCACGTGCTGGATGTGTTCGACGGCACGCACCATTGGCTGCCCGAGACCCTGCCCACGGCGGCCGACTGGAATTCCAGCCGCGACTACCTGTTCACCGACAATCGCGGCGGCTGCTACAGCGCTGGCCTGACCACGGAAGTCGGCGAACTGCAGACGCGCACGCGCGGCGACGCCTGCCCGGGCGGCCTCAATACCCTGCGCTGGTACTCGCATCCGGACGGCTCGCCGGACTCGATGGGGTGGGCGCCCGCGCCGTGACGGGCGCGCCATGAAGGCCGGGGGGCGCTTCGTTAGACTGCGCCCCCATGATCCATCGCATCCTGATCATCTGCGTCGGCAACATCTGCCGATCGCCCATGGCCGAAATCCTGTTGCGCAAGCACCTGGGCGAAGGCAATGACGTCGTGGTCGAATCGGCGGGCCTGGCTGCGCTGGTCGGCAATCCGGTGGATCCGCTCGCCGAGCGCGTGCTCGAAGACAACGGCCTCAGTGGCGAGGGACACGCGGCGCGACAGGTGACGCCCGAGATGATCGGCCGCGCCGACCTCGTGCTCGCGATGCAGAAGCGGCACATCGATGCGATCCACGCCATTTCGCCGCAGGCGCGCGGCAAGACCTTCCTGCTGGGGCGTTGGGAGGGCAATTGCGAGGTGCCCGATCCCTACGGCAAGACACTGCCGGTGTTCGAGGAGTCCTACCGGCTGATCGACCGCACCGCGCATGCCTGGCGGATGCACCTTTGATGCCAACGCAGCGGTCCATGGAAGGAGAACGCGGGAAACAATTGCACTCGGCCATTCCGACGGCCGTTGCTGAACGGCCCGATATTCGGTGCGTCTCGACGCACGATTAACGTTCTTTCTTCACCTTTCCAACAACCCGGCCTCAATAGCCTCTCCAGAACCTGTTGCGGCGCGGCGTTTCGTTAACGCTGCGTGCAAGCGGCAGGACCGGGGTCGAAGCCAGGCGCGACGCCTCCCGGACATGTCCCGGTCATCGAGAGGCGCTGCATGGAAGAGGCAAAACTGGTGGCCGCAAGTGCGATTGCGCTGGCCGTAACGCTCTTCGCGATCTTTTCACTGCGCCCCATGGCGCGGCGGATGGGTCTCGTGGACAAGCCGGGTGGACGCAAAGCGCACCGGGGCCGCGTGCCCCTGATCGGCGGGCTGTGCTTCTTCTTCGGCACCGTCGTGGGCCTGGCCTATCTCGGATACGTCGACGCCTTCGTCGCGAGCCTGCTCGTGCCGTGCGCGTTGATCGTCATGACCGGCGCCGTCGACGACCTCAACAACCTGAGCGTGAAATCGCGCCTGATCATCCAGGCCAGCACCGCGTGGCTGGTGATCGGCGCGACGGGTGTGTACCTGGACAGCGCGGGCCACCTGTTCGGCGAGCACGTCCTGCAACTGGGCCTGGTCGGCATCCCGATCACGATCGTCGCGGTCATCGGGCTGGTGAACGCGTTCAACATGATGGACGGCATCGATGGCCTCGCCGCGGGCATGGCGATGGTGACCATCGGCACGATCATGTTGTTCGCCAACGGCGGTTGGCCGGTGATCGGCGTGGTGTTGCTGCTGCAGGTGCTGTTCGCCGCGCTCGTTCCTTATCTGTGCGTCAACCTGGGTTGGCCCGATGGCCGCAAGGTCTTCATGGGCGATGCGGGCAGCACGCTGATCGGCTTCCTGATGGCGTGGAGCCTGATCTACCTGAGCAACCAGAAGGTCGGTGTGCTCGCGCCGGTCGATACGTTGTGGTGCGTCGCGCTGCCGGTGATGGATACGCTGGCCGTCATGCAACGCCGCATGCGGCTGGGGCAATCGCCGTTCAAGCCCGATCGCCAGCATTTGCACCACCTGGTGGTGGACGCCGGCTTCCCGCCGCGCGTTGCGCTGGCGATGATCGTGGGGCTGGGCCTCGCCCTCGGCGCACTCGGTTACCTGCTGCGTGATGTGTCCGAGGCGCTGAGCCTGGCTGCGTTCTGCGTCGCGCTGGCGCTGTACATGTCGCGCGCCCCGACCGTGATCGCGGCGCTGGCGGGCCTGTTCGTGAAGCCCGCGGCCTCGCAGGGCACGCATCCGACCATCGAGGGCTTCTCGTCGCTGCCGGCGCATGGGCCGGGTGCGGGCGTCGTCAAGGCGCTGTTCGTGCTGGGCGCTGCGCCGGGCGCCGCGCAGAGTGCGCCGATCATCGAACAGATGGCGCGCGACGCACGCTTCGAAGCGCGCGTGTGCATCGCCACGCAGAGCACCGATCACCCCGAGCGCGTTCTCGAGCTGTTCGACCTGGTGCCGGACGTGCGGGTGACGCTGGCCGACGACGTCGGCGACGACGCCCAGGTCACTTCCGCCGCGCTCGGCGGGATCGATCGGGTGCTGCACGACTTCAAGCCCGACATCGTGCTGGTGCCGGGCGGCGCGCCGACCAGCGTGGCCACTGCGCTGGCCGCGACCTACCAGCACATTCCGGTGATCTCGCTCGAACCGGCGGGGGCCTGCACGCCGCATGCGGCGCAGGAAGCCACGCGCAAGGTGATCGGCTCGCTCGCCGCCTTGCACTTCACCGCCACCGAATCGATCGGCCGTTCGCTGGTCGCCGACGGCGTTCCTTCCGATCGCGTGTTCGTCGCCGGCGATCCGGCCGCGCGCACGCTGCATACGGCGGTCGAACGCATGCACAACGACGAAGGCACCTTGCGCCGGCTGACGCAGCGCTTCGGATTCCTGCGCGAGGACGCGCCGCTGTTGCTCGTGCTCGGCCGCGAGAAGATGGGCGAACGCCTGGAACCGCTCGCGCGCGCATTGCGTCGCATCGCGCTGCGTCGTCCCGACATCGACGTCATCTGCCTGATGCCGCCCTCGCGCAACATGGATGGCATCGACGGCATGCTCGGCGCCTTCGCCAACATCCACCTGGTCGCGCCGGACGAGTACCTGGACTTCGCGTACCTGGCCGATGCGGCCTACCTGGTGCTGGCGGTGGCCGGCGACGTCGCGGCCGAGGCTGCGCCGCTGGGCAAACCCGTCCTGCTGCTGAACAACGGACCCGATTCCGGGGCCGGCGGACCGCTGACCAGCGAGACGCCCAACGTCCGGCGCATCGATATTCACGAGCAGACAATCTCCGATGTCGTACTCAACCTGATCTCGGACCGCCACGCCTGGGAGTTGCTGCGCAACCCCGAGCAGCCGCGGGTGGATGCGTGCGAACGCATCGTCGAGGCGCTTGCTGCGCTGAGGCCGACGGCCGGAACGGTCGTTCCGCTGGCGCCGGTCGCGGACCTGGCGCGTTACGCATCGGGCGACCGCATGCGCGAAGTGTCCTGAAGGGGCCAGCAGGGCAGGCAAGCGCGGGCCGCGGCGAGAGGAGCGCACGGTCCGTTGTGGCGCGTTCACCCGCGACGCAACGCGTGCCTGTCCTTGATGCATACCAAATTCCAGATTCCTGACGAGAGCGATGACTGATGGCGACTTACCTTTCGACCCGCACCAGCCCACCGCCCCAGATCGTCCCGCCTTCGGTGCGCGACGAGGAAATCGACCTGCGCACGCTGTTGGCGACCCTGGGCGACAGCAAGCGGATGATCCTCGTGGGAACACTCATGTTCCTGCTGGCGAGCGTGCTGTACGTGGTCCTCGCCACACCGAAGTACGAAGCCTCGGCCACGGTGCAGGTCGAGCGGCGCACGCCGACCTTCCCGGGCCTGTCGGCGAATTCGGCCGCGCAATCCACCGCCGCCGAATCCCCGGCCGCCACCGAAATCCAGTTGCTCACCTCGCGCAGCGTGCTCAGCGAAGCGCTCGACAACCTGGACCTGGACGTGCAGGTCAAGCCGGCGCGCTTCCCGGTGTTCGGCAATTACATCGCGCGCAACTTCTCCTCCGATCGTCCGAACGACGTCAACTCGCCGTGGTTCGGCCTGTCGCGTTACGGCTGGGGCGGCGACAGCGTGTCGATCTCGCGCCTGGACGTGCCGGCCGAACTGGTCGACCAGCCGCTCAAGCTCGTCGCCGGTGATTCGAACCACTACACGCTGTACGACCCGGACGGCGACGTGCTCGTCAACGGCATCGTCGGCAAGCCGGCGCAGGCCGCGGGCGTCAACGTGCTGGTGCGCGGCATGGCCGCCAACCCCGGCATGCGTTTCGACGTCACGCGCTTGAACACGCTGGCGATCCTCTCGCAACTGCGCAAGGACATCAGCGCGAGCGAGC
>Ga0074048_10076931_pt1 | contig 11606 bp, 15 predicted proteins | sample SoimicmetaTmtLPB_FD_74462 | JGI IMG/M metagenome (GOLD analysis project Ga0074048, IMG submission 74462) | Soil and rhizosphere microbial communities from Centre INRS-Institut Armand-Frappier, Laval, Canada - Soil microcosm metaTmtLPB... | ecosystem: Engineered > Artificial ecosystem > Soil...
CTCGCCAAGCGCGTGGTCGCCAATGCCGGCGTGAAGGAAGGCGAGGTGGTGTTGATCAACGGCCGCCCGCAGGACGCCGAACTGCTCGAAGACCTCGCCGTCGCCGCGCGCAGCGTCGGTGCGTTCCCGATGGTCCTGCACAGCAGCGATCGCCTGTCCAAGCGCATGTTCTTCGACGTGCCCGAGAAGTTCGACACGCAGGCCGACGTGCTCGACACGAAACTCGCCGGCATCGTCAACGTGGTCATCTCGCTGGGCAACGGCATGAGCGAGAACCTGTTCGAAGGCGCCGACCCGAAACGCATGGCCGCACGCGGCAAGGCGAACGAAGGCCTCGCGCAGCTGTACCTCAAGAACAACGTGCGCAACATCGAGCTCGGCAACAACCTGTATCCCACACCCTGGCGCGCCGCGCGATTCGGCATGACCGAAGACGAACTGGCGAAGACCTTCTGGGACGGCGTCAACATCGATTACGCCGATTTGCAGAAGCGCGGCGGCGAAGTGAAGGCCGCGCTCGCTGCAGGCGACGAAGTGAAACTCACGCATCCGAACGGCACCGACCTGACGGTGAAGATCAAGGGCCGCCCGATCCTGGTGAGCGACGGCATCATCTCCGCGGAAGACATGAAGGCCGGCGGCGCCGCGAACGCGGCGTATCTGCCCGCGGGCGAGGTCTACACCACGCCGGTGGCCGGCACCGCGAACGGCAAGCTGGTGAATTCCAAGTCGTTCTATCGCGGCAAGGAGATCAACAACCTCACGCTGACCTTCAAGGACGGCAAGATGGTCTCGATGACGGGCGACGGCCCGGGCTTCGCGGACATGAAGGCCGAATACGACGCGGTCAGCGATCCGCGCAAGGACGAGTTCTCCTTCGTCGACCTCGGCATCAATCCCAACGTGAAGCTGCCGGCCAACAGCGCCGTCGGCAACTGGGTGCCCGCCGGCACGATCAGCGTGGGCACGGGCGGCAACACCTGGGCGGGCGGCACCAACAACGTGCCGTACGGCCAGACCATCTCGCTGCCGGGCGCCACCGTGACGCTGGATGGCAAGCCGATCATCGAAGGCGGCACGCTGAAGATCTGATTAGACTCGGCGGGTCCTCCCAAAAGGGCCCGCCATGCCGCGCCAGTACCTGCTCGTCGATTTCGAGAACGTGCAGCCCGCCAGCCTCGGTGCGTTGAAGCCGGGCGAGTGGGACGTGCGTGTGTTCGTGGGGCAGAACCAGACGCGCGTGGATTTCGGGCTCGTGCGCGAGTTGCATGCCTTCGGCGCGCATGCCGATTACATCCAGATCGCAGGCTCGGGAAAGAACGCGCTCGATTTCCACATCGCGTTCTACATCGGCAAGTTGGCGGCCGCGCATCCGGATGCGCAGTTCGTCATCGTCTCGCGCGATACGGGCTTCGATCCGCTGATCAAGCACGTCGAAAAGCTCGGCATCCACTGCAAGCGCATGGCGACGATCCCGGGCGCGACGGTGAAAGCGCCGGTGGCGAAGGCCGCGCCCGTTGCGAAAGCGACGAAAGCGACCAAGGCCGCGAAGGCGCCCGCCAAGGCCCCTGCCAAGCGCGCTGCCAGGAAAGTGGCCGCACCGCCGCGCTTCCAGGAAGTCGTCGAACGCCTGGCGGGCATGAAGAAGGCGCGGCCCGGCACGGTGAAGACGCTGCGTTCCTGGCTGGGCAACTTCAAGCCCGCTTTCGCCGAAGCCGAGTTCGACGCGATGTTGGAAGCCCTGCAGCGGGGCGGCCAACTGAAACTCGAAGGCACGAAGATCGTCTACGCCGCCTGAGTCTTTCGACGGCTTCACACCGCCAGCGCTAGGGTCGCCCGCCATGGCCGAAGAACAGTACGACGACCGCCGCAAATACCCGCGCCAGCAGGTCGTGCGCGCGATCCTGGTGCGCCCCAACGGGCACAAGCTCGACGCGCAACTGCTCGACCTCTCGCTGGGCGGCGCGCGCGTGACCTTGCCGCAGCACTGGTCGCCGGAGAACGGCGCGGCATTGCGCCTGTACTTCGAGAACGAAGACAACCACGAATCGATCACCCTGCGCGGCCACGTGACGCGCGTGGGGCTGGACGACCTCGGCGTGGAATTCGATCCGGCGCAGGAAGCCGACATCAAGGACCTGTTCGCCTCGCTGGGGCCGCGGCAATGATGCGGGCGCTCGCCGTCGCATCGGCGCTCGCGATCGGCGCAGCGCAAGCCTCGCCCGCGGCGCTCATCGGCACCTGGACGGGCACTTCGACCTGCACGCCCGACGCGCGCGCGGCGTGCAAGAACGAAGTCGTCGTCTATCGCTTCGTGCGCCACGACGCGCAGCACGCTTACCTCTACGCCGACAAGATCATCGCGGGCAAGCGCGAGCCGATGGGCGCGCTCGACATGCAGCTCTCCAACGGCGATCGCAGTGCGTCGAAACATTTCACGCACGGCAACACGTCGGGCACCTGGGCCTACACGATGGGCAGCGACACGGCGCTGTCCGGCACGCTGCGCGTCGATCCCGACAACCTGCTCGTGCGCAACGTGCAGGCGCACCGCGTCGACGACAAGACACTGCCGCCCGCGCCGGCGATCAGCGACTACGGCTCCCCAGACTGAACCGCCCCAGTCAGTGAGCTGAATCGTCCCGTTCCCCACGGATGAGCCAATGCACATCCATTGACGATTGGCTCACGATGCGCGGCGCACCCTCCGGGCACTTTCCAGTGAGAGGTGGTCGCATGAATCGCAAGACCCTGTTTTTTGCACTCCTCGCCATGACCAGCGGCGCCGCCCTGGCGCATGGCCCCGGCCAGGACAAATGGAAGTCGATGGACACCGACGGCAACGGCATGGTCAGCAGCGCTGAACACGCCGCCGCCGCGACGAAGCGCTTCAACGACATGGATGCCGACCACGATGGCTTCGTGACCGCGACCGAGATGGATGCATCCCGCGCCAAGATGGGCGGCGAGCACATGGACAAGATGTCCTCCGCCGACATGATCAAGGAGATGGACACCGACGGCGACGGCAAGCTCTCCGCCTCCGAGCATGACGCCAGTGCGGCGAGCATGTTCGCGGCGATGGACGGCAACAAGGACGGCAGCGTTTCCAAGGACGAAATGAACGCCGCCAAGGCCAAGGTCCAGCAGGTCGCCAAGGACCATCACTGACCCGATCCACCCGGCCGACCCGACCCGCTCCCGAAACGGCGGCTGAAGCAACGGTGGTCCGCGCGCCGCTCCGCATCGATGCGGAGCGGCGTGCGCTTCGTGTGAAGGGAGATTAATGTGGGCGATGGTCCAATGCGGGGCAGGGGGGACGCCATGCTGCGCCAGACATCATCGACCGGTCCTGCCCAAGCGCAGGACTGGAAGTACGACGACGCCATCTATCGCCGCCTCGTGGGCGCGGTGCCGGATTACGCCATTTTCCTGCTCGATTCCGAGGGCTACGTGCGCAGCTGGAACGCCGGCGCGCAGCAGATCAAGGGCTACGACGAAAGCGAAATCATCGGCCGTCATTTCTCCGCGTTCTATCCGCTCGAGCAGGTCGAGCGGAAATGGCCGGAGCACGAACTCAAGATGGCCCGCGAAACCGGCCGCTTCGAAGACGAAGGCTGGCGCGTGCGCAAGGACGGCACGCGGTTCTGGGCGAACGTGGTCATCACGCGCATCAACGACGACGACGGGAACCTGATCTGCTTCTCCAAGATCACCCGCGACCTCACGGCGCGCCGCCAGCAGGAAGAGCAGCTGCGCTGGAGCGAGGAACGCTTTCGCCTGCTGGTGGAAGGCGTGCGCGACTACGCGATCTTCATGCTCGACCCGAAGGGCCATGTCGCCAGCTGGAACATCGGCGCGCAACAAGCGAAGGGTTACACGCCCGAGGAAATCATCGGCCAGCACTTCTCGGTGTTCTATCCGCCGGAAGTGGTGGCCAGCGGCTGGCCCGAACGCGAGCTGGAAATCGCGCTCGCCGAAGGGCGCTGCGAAGACGAGAACTGGCGCGTGCGCAAGGACGGCACGCGCTTCTGGGCCAGCGTGATCATCACTGCGTTGCACGACGCGAAGGGCCACCACATCGGCTTCGCCAAGGTCACGCGCGATCTCACCGACAAGCGTCGCGTGCTCGCACTGGAAGACGAAGGCCGCCGCGTCACCACGTTCCTGGCGATGCTCGGGCACGAACTGCGCAATCCGCTGGCGCCGATATCCAATGCGGTGTCGATCATGCAGCTGGAGCCGCTCGAATCCGAACGCATGCGCATGTGCCGCGACGTGATTTCGCGCCAGCTGCAACAGATGACGCGCCTGGTGGACGACCTGCTCGACGTCGGCCGCATTACGGCGGGCAAGATCCACCTGGAAATGCAGCCCGTCGAACTCGGCGACGTGTTGCGCGAAGCCATCGAGACCATCGAACCCTTCGCGCGCAGCCGCGCGCAGACGCTCACGCTCGATGTGTCCGCGGCGCCGGCCTGGGTCGCCGGCGATCGCACGCGCCTGTTGCAGATCGCCAGCAACCTGATCGGCAACGCCACCAAGTTCACGCAGCGCAACGGCACCATCACGGCCGCGCTGCGGCGCAGCGGGGCCTATGTCGAATTCAGCGTGCTGGACAACGGACCGGGCATCGCGCCGCATCGCTTGCGCGATGTGTTCCGCTTGTTCGTGCAAGGCGACCAGGATGTTGCGCGCACGCAGGGCGGCCTCGGCCTCGGCCTGAGCCTGGTGCAGCAGTTGGTGACCTTGCACGGTGGCGAAGTCAGTGCGTACAGCGCGGGCCTGGGCAAGGGCGCGGAATTCATCGTGCGCCTGCCGCTGGTCAAGGCGCCGACCGCGAGCGTGACGGCGACGGTGGATGATGCCGCCTTCGCGCAGGCGCGCCAGGTGCTGGTGGTCGACGACAACCGCGATGCGGCCATCACGCTGGCGGCCTTGCTGCAGCAGATGGGCTACCATGCGCGGACCGCACACGATGCGCATGCCGCGCTCGAGGCGATGCGTGCGCAACGCCCCGACCTGGCGATCCTCGACATCGGCCTGCCGCAGATCGACGGCATGGCGCTCGCGATGCTGATCCACGCCGAATTCGGAGAGGCACTGCCGCTGATGGCCCTGACCGGCTACGGGCAGGAATCCGACCGCGACGCCGCACTCCACGCCGGCTTCAGCGAGTACCTGACCAAGCCGCTCGCGCCGGAATCCCTGTCGGACGCGCTGGCGCGGATTTTCCCGATCAGCGCTGCGTGACGAATTCGCGCCGCACCCACTGGTCGATCATGCGCTTCTCGTAGCGCAAGGTATCCGACGCAACGAACGGCGGCGGGCCCATGAGGTAGGCGAGGTCGGCGAGCTTGCGATCGCCTTCGGACACGACGTTGCCGTTCGCGTCCATGTGGCGGAAGCGCAGTTCGATGCGCGGCGGGTAGATGTCGCGCAGCACGCGCAGGTCGTGCGCGGTGCCGTAATTCCATTCGTATTGGCCGGCGCGCTGGATGTCGAGGATCTGCACGTCGACCTTGTCGCCGGCGGGCACCGCACGCGCGGTGCTTTGCGAAACGTAATCGGCGAGCTTGACCACCCAATCGCCTTCGGACGCGAGCGACGGGTTGGTGCTGTAACGGATCTCCGTGAATTGCGCCGGGTCCGTCCACGAAACGGTGACGGGGGTGCCTTCGCCCACGGCGTGGGGCAGCGAAGGATCGGTGACCCGCGTGATCCCGCCCGTGGCGCAGGCGGTCAGCACCCCGGCCAGGGCCAGGCTGAGGAGGCGAAGGGACTTCATGGCGGGACTCCGGAAAACGCAGGGAACGCATACAAGAGTGTGTGTCCGGGCGGGCCGGGGTTCAACGCGCGCGTGCGGCCCGTATCGTCGGGTTCAGCGTCTTGACGGCCGCTTGATGAACACGGGTCCAGCCTTCCGCGATCCCCCGCCCGGAGTGCGCCATGAACATCGCTGCGATCCGCGTTTTCGGCACGGCCCTGGCCCTGGGCTCCCTGCTCATCGGGACCTGCGCCGCCCACGGCCAATACAACCCGACCACCACCACGCCCCGCACCAGCAACCCGGTGCCGGCATCGGTGCGCCTGCCGCAGAACGCCGAGCAGCGCCTGGCCGCGATGGACAAGGACGGCAACGGCACGATCAGCGAAGACGAATACGAAGACGCGATCGCCAGCATCTTTCGCGACCTGGACGCCGACCACAACAACCGCGTCAGCGCCGACGAACTCGCCAGCGCGAGCGCCCCGCAACACGAGGGCATGCTCTCGCCCGCCGATCGCATCCGCCGCATCGACATGAACACCGACGGCGAGCTCACCGAGGAAGAGCTCAAGCGCGGCGCCGAACAGGCCTTCCACATCCTGGACACCAACGGCGACGACGCCCTGGACTTGGCCGAGCTGAAATCCGGCGGCGGTTGAGCCACGCGCCTCCGGCCCGGCTAGACTGCCCCCAGGCGATCCCGGGGGGAGGCGATGGCCGGTCCGGAGGGCGACACCCACAGCGAGCAGCCAGGCCTGGCCGACGATGTCGCGCCCCAAGGCGGCTTCAGCGCGCGCCTCACCGAACTGCTGGCCGAAGTCTCGCGCGAGGCGCTGCAGGGCGAAGACCTCGAAGCGGTCCTGCGCCACATCGTCGACTGCCTCGTGCGCCACCTGCCCGTGGCCATCGCCAGCATCATCCTGCTCGACGACGAAGGCACCACCTTCATCCAGGAAGTGTGGGCCGGTGAGCTCGCGTTGGCCTCCGCCGAGCTTGCGCCGGACTGGCCCGTGACCATCGGCGCCGCGGGGCGCTGCGCGCGCACGGGCGAGGCGCAACTGATCACCGACGTCGCCACCGATCCGGATTACGTGCCGGGCAACCCTGCGGTGCTTTCGGAATACCTGGTGCCGATCCGCCACCGCGCGCGCCTGCATGGCGTGCTCAACATCGAAACCACGCGCGCGGACTTCTTCGATGCCGAAGCACGCGGCGTGTTCGACGCGATCGCCGTGCAGATCGCCGGCGCGATCCATCTTGCGCGCGTGGTGAACGAACTCGAAGCCGCCAATCGCAAGCTCGAACTGCTGTCGATGATCGACGGCCTCACCGGCATCGCGAACCGCCGTTGCTTCGACCAGCGCCTGGTCGCCGAATGGGAATGGCTGCAGGGCGAAGGCCGCGAACTGGCGCTGGTGCTCGTCGACGCCGATGCGTTCAAGCCGCTCAACGATGCGCACGGGCACCTGTACGGCGATGAATGCCTGCGCGAACTCGCGCGCATCTGCACGCGCTTCGCCGATGGGCCCGACGACCTGGTCGCGCGCTTCGGCGGCGAGGAACTCGTGCTGTTGTTGCCCGGGCGCGACCTGACGGCTGCTTCGACGCTCGCCGAATGGATCCGGCGCGAAGTGGAAGCCGTGGCGATGCCGCATACCAATTCGCAGGTGGCACCCTACGTGACCGTGAGTGCCGGGGTGAGCGCCGTGCGCCCCACGGCGGCGGTATCGCCCGATCACCTGATCGATGCCGCCGATCGCGCGCTGTATGCGGCCAAGGCGCAGGGCCGCAATCGCGTGGTCGTCCGATCGGTCGTGCCGCCGTGACGGAATGATTGCCCCGAATGCGGGACGGTGATTCCGCGTTCCGCAGTCTTATCGCTGTCGCCATCTGCCTCTAGCCTTGGTCGTCCCCGTTCTCCCCCAAACGAGGTCGACCCATGCGCTCGAATCGACGCCGCGGCTTCATCGCCGCTTTCTCCCGCTTCCTCCGACTGTTCGCGCGTGCCCCTCGTGAAGCCCGGAGCGTGGGCGAGCTGGGATGAACGATGCCGGGCGAGTTCTGTACGATCCGCGGATGGCCGATTCCGTCGTCACCATCCGCAACGTCAGCAAGACCTACGCCGGCGGCTTCACCGCGCTCAAGCACGTCGACCTCGACATCCACCGTGGCGAGATCTTCGCGCTGCTCGGCCCGAACGGCGCGGGCAAGACCACGCTGATCAGCATCATCTGCGGCATCGTCACCGCGAGTTCCGGCACGGTGCACGTGGACGGACACGACATCGTTCCCGAGTACCGCGCCGCGCGCAGCCGCATCGGGCTGGTGCCGCAGGAGTTGTCGACGGACACCTTCGAAACCGTGTGGTCCACGCTGAAGTTCAGCCGCGGCCTGTTCGGCAAGAAGCCTGATCCCGCGCACCTGGAGCGCGTGCTGCGCGAGCTCTCGCTTTGGGACAAGAAGGATTCCAAGATCATGGCGCTCTCCGGCGGCATGAAGCGCCGCGTGCTGATCGCCAAGGCGCTCGCGCACGAACCGGAAATCCTGTTCCTCGACGAACCCACCGCCGGCGTCGACGTCGAACTGCGCCACGACATGTGGCAGATGGTGCGCAGGCTGCGCGAACAGGGCACCACCATCATCCTCACCACGCACTACATCGAAGAAGCCGAGGAGATGGCCGACCGCATCGGCGTCATCCGCAAGGGCGAGTTGATCCTGGTGGAGGAAAAGGCGCGGTTGATGCGCAAGCTGGGCAGCAAGCAGTTGGCGATCCAGTTGCAGTCGCCGCTGGCGCGCATCCCCGATGGGTTGGCCGATCTTCCGCTCAGCCTGTCGGAGGATGGCCAGTCGCTGGTCTACACCTTCGACACGCAGGCGGAGGAAACCGGTATCGCGCCCTTGCTGCGCCGCTTGAACGAGCAGGGCATCGACTTCAAGGACCTGCATTCGAGCGAGACCTCGCTCGAGGACATCTTCGTCAGCCTGGTGAGGCAGCCGGCATGATCCGGCCTCATTACGGTATGAACACCCAAGCGATCAAGGCCATCTACAGGTTCGAGATGGCGCGCACCTTCCGCACGACGCTGGAAAGCATCCTGTCGCCGGTGCTGTCCACGTCGCTGTACTTCATCGTCTTCGGCGCGGCGATCGGTTCGCGCATGGGCGACGTGGGCGGCGTGAGCTACGGGGCCTTCATCATCCCCGGACTGATCATGTTGTCGCTGCTCAACGAGAGCATCTCCAACGCCTCCTTCGGCATCTACCTGCCGAAGTGGTCGGGCACGATCTTCGAATTGCTGTCCGCGCCGGTGTCCTACCTGGAAGCGGTGATCGGTTACGTGGGCGCGGCGGCCACCAAGTCGTTGATGCTCGGCGTGCTGATCCTGGTGACGGCGCGGGCGTTCGTGCCCTACGAGATCCAGCACCCGTTCTGGATGCTGTGCTTCCTGTTGCTCACCGCGGTCACCTTCAGCCTGTTCGGTTTCATCATCGGCATCTGGGCGGACAGCTTCCAGCGCCTGCAGGTGATCCCGCTGCTGATCATCACGCCGCTCACCTTCCTCGGCGGCGCGTTCTATTCCATCGACATGCTGCCGGAGCCGTGGCGCACGTTCACGCTGGTCAATCCTGTCGTGTATCTCATCAGCGGTATGCGCTGGAGCTTCTACGGCATCTCGGACGTCAACGTGGGATTGAGTGCCGCCGCGATCGTGGGCTTCCTCATCCTGTGCCTGCTGACCGTGTGGTGGATCTTCCGGACGGGCTACAAGCTCAAGGCGTGAAGCGGAGCAGGGTGGCGGTGAACCAGCGCGCTTCCGCGACTTCCTTCTGCACGTACTCGCGATAGAGATCCGCGGGCAGCGGTTGCTCCATTTCGTGGCGCGCGATGTTGCAGTGCCTGCACGCGGCGACGATGTTGCGACGTTCTTCGCCGCCGTCCCGGCGCGCCACCATGTGCTCCGCGGTGCATTGGAAATGGCCGCAGTCTTCCAGGCGCAGGCCGTGCCGTTCGGCGAAGCCTTCGGGGTTCTTCGACCACATCGGTGCGCTGCAGTAGTGGCAGAGGTGTTGCTGGCGTCGGGCGGCGACTTTGCGGAAGCGCCGGAGCTTGTGGTTGTTGGCCATGACTGCCGGCGATCAGGCGCCCACGCGCTTGCGCACGATGTCGACGTCGCGCACGGGGCGCACTTCGATGCAGCCCGTCTGCGCCCATGGGAACTCGGCGGCGATGCGCACGGCTTCGTCGATGTCGTCGGCTTCGATCAGGTTGAAGCCGCCGAGCAATTCCTTGGTCTCCGCGAACGGGCCGTCGATGACGCTCGTCTTGCCGTTGCGGATGCGCACGGCGCGCGCCGTCGAGGGCGCCTCCAGTTGCTGGAACCCGAGCAACGTGCCCTCGCGCTGCAGTTCGTCGGCGTGTTGCAGGCACGACTTCATCATCGTGTCGTAACGGCCGGGCGGCAGCGCGTCCATCAATTCGGTGTCGGTGTAGACCAGGAGCAGGAACTGCATCGGCCGTCTCCGTTGTGTGCGATCAGTCTTGCTGTTCGGCCGGCGAGAGGAACCAGGCTTCCACCTTGCCCTTCACCTTCATCGTCATCGGCTGGCCGTGGCGGTCCAGCGACTTGCCCACCGGCAGGCGCACCCAGCCTTCGCTGATGCAGTATTCCTCGACGTTGTGCCGCTCCACGCCGTTGAACTTGATGCCGATGCCGCGCTCGAGCGCGGAGGCGTCATGGAACTTGCTGCGCGGGTCGTTGGACAGGTGGTCGGGAGGCGTGTCGGTCATGGCGGGCCTTGCGTGTGTGCGCGACGGAAGGGCCGCATTCTACGGTGCCTCGCCGCGCCCCTGCGCCTTGGCGCGCGCGATCACGCGGTGGACCAGCTCCCGATCGGCGTGGCGCGAGATCGGCATGACCCCGAGCGCGATCGCGCGTTCACGCATGTCGGCATCCACGTCGTAGTGGGCCCCGCTGGTCTTGTCCTGGAAGGCGCGGCGCGGCATGCCGAGCTCCGCGGCCATCGCATGGAGCTCGTCCAGGGTGTCGGCCATCAGGTGCGCCCAGCGGCGGCCACGCCAGAGGGTCACCGCGTTGTCGACGTAGACGCTCATCCTGCCGCGCAGGATGGCCGCCGGCATTGCATCCTGTCCACCGCGCCGCCACATCCAAGCCCATGCAGACCCCCGACCCGACGCCGCCAACGCCGCCAACGCCCCCGCCGGTTTCCGATGAGGTCGCTGCCGCCCCGGACACCACCGCCGGGAGCGCGCCCGTCGCCAAGGCCAGCAGCACGCGCGCGGACTGGCAGGTGCTCGCCACGCTGGTGCCGTTCCTGAAGCCTTTCACCGGGCGGATTTCCTTCGCGTTGGCGCTCGTGCTCGCCGGCAAGCTGGCCAACCTCGCGGTGCCGATGGTGCTCAAGCACCTGGTGGACCAGCTCAACGTACCGAAGAGCTTGCTGGTGCTGCCCGTCGCCTTGCTGCTGGCCTATGGCGCCTCGCGCGTGGCGGTCACGCTGTTCACCGAATTGCGGCAGGTGGTGTTCGCGCGCGTGATGGCGCGCGTGTCGCGGCGGGTGACGCTGCAAGTGTTCCGCCACCTGCATGCCCTGTCGCTGCGCTTCCACCTCGCGCGCCGCACGGGTGGGGTGGCGCGCGACGTCGAACGCGGCGGGACCGCCATTTCCGACCTGCTCGACTGGACGCTGTACACCATCGTGCCGACGATCGTGGAGATCGCCATGGTCACGGCGGTGCTGGCCTATTACTACGACTGGGGCTTCGTCGGCATCACCTTCGTCACGCTCGTGGCCTACATCGCCTTCACCGTCT
>Ga0074048_10000317_pt1 | contig 11573 bp, 16 predicted proteins | sample SoimicmetaTmtLPB_FD_74462 | JGI IMG/M metagenome (GOLD analysis project Ga0074048, IMG submission 74462) | Soil and rhizosphere microbial communities from Centre INRS-Institut Armand-Frappier, Laval, Canada - Soil microcosm metaTmtLPB... | ecosystem: Engineered > Artificial ecosystem > Soil...
AAGTACTGGAGAAGGGCGAGAGGTAAGGCCCGCGGGCTAACTGCTAGCCATTGCGACGATTGTGCTCAGCGCACCACCGACGCCTGCCCGTAAAACTGATCCGGCGTAATCCGCGCATACGGATGATCGACGAGCTGCCGCATGATCCCGCGGCGCGCATCCAGCCCCAGCGACGAGGACGTCATGACGCCCAGGTACAGCGCGTCCTCGCGCCCCTCGTACTTCTTCGGATAGGTCACCAGGATGTAGTTGCCGTCCGGTCCGCGATACGCGTTCATCAGCCACATGGCGCTGCCCCCTGTGTCCCGATCCTTGCGGGTTTTGCCAATCCAACGCGGGGGCTCGCCGGGGGCGGACAAACCGTCGCTTCCGGGCGCCTTTCCCCCAGTCAGTAATGCAAATTTGTGCTTAGCCATTCACTCACTTCCTCCGCCCCGTGGCCTTCCCAGGCCTTGCGGAGCGAGATGACGTAGATGGTGTCCTCGGGGTGCGCCTGCTTGCGTATGCGCGCCAGCAATTGGTTCGCGAATTCCGCCGTGGTCACCGCATAGGCCGACGAGGAGAGCTTCGCCCAGCCCGGCGACTTCTTGATTTCCTCCAGCACGGCCGGCCGGCGCTGGCCCGGTTCGGAGAGGTCGAAGGTGACGAGGAAAACGCTCATACCCCCGGACAACGCCGAATCCGGCGGGGGCGGACCGAGAAAAATTCTCGCCACGCGGGTCACTGCGTTACTCCCGGTGGCGGGCCATGCGGCACTGCGGTCTCGTGTTACACAGCGCCCCGGGGAAGGACACCCCAGGGAGCACACCATGCAGTTGCTCTATGCATCGCCGAGTTTCGGCTTCGGGCACACGTTGCGCACGGCATTGGAAGGCGAGGGGATTCGCGCCTTCTGCTCGGAGGCGGAAGATCCGGCGACGAGTTTGGAAGAGCCGATGTCGGGGCCGCAGACGCGCGTGTATGTCGCGCCGGATGATTACGCGCGTGCGGTGGAAGTGTTGGAGCGGATGCTGGTGGTGGATGAGCCGGCGGCGACGGCGCACGTCGAAACCGCGGAGCCGTAGGTGCCGATGTGGGCGGCGATCGCGATGCTGGTGTTCGGGATTGCGGTGGCGGGGGCGATCGTGTCGCAGTGACAGCGGTCGGTGCCCGTGCCATTGACGCTTAGAGCCACAAAAACAAAGCCCCGCCGAAGCGGGGCCGAATACCAGAGCCAGCAGGCTTGTCGTGACCGCTTACCGAACCGGCACACCCTTCCACTTCACCGGCGCGCGCAGCGACTTCACCAACGACGGCGCGAGCGGCGCATTCGCAGGCAGGAATGCGTTGCGTTGCGCGGCGTTGTTGGCGGGGTTCTTGTCGGTCGCCGTCGTCGTCGCGATGGCCTTCGCCATGAGCATGCTGCGCGAATCCAAACCCGTCGCGACGATCGGGATCACCACCGTGCGGTTCGACAGACCCGCCAGGTATGCGCCGGTGCAACGCACCTGGGCGCTCGTCGTCGTCGAGGCGAGCTTGGTGCACTCGGCAGGCAGGTCGCCGACCGTGAGCGTGCCGCGCGTGGTCGCCAGGGTCAGGTCGACCTTCGGCGAAGGAACCATGGCCATGCCGTAGGCATCGAGGCGGATCGCGACCGACGTCGGCGTCACCCCCAGGCTCACGCCCAGGTCCACTTTCTTCGGCGTCGCACCACAGCCCAGGCCGGTGAGCAGGTTGATGCCGTGCACGTAGCCCGTGACGACATCCGGGCATCCGTCGCCGGTGAGGTCGCCCACCGCGACGCCCTCGGTACTCCACGGGGTTTCCGGCAGCGCGAACACCTGTTCCTCGCCCAGGTTGCCGTAGTCGTCCTGCAGGTACACGCCGATGGTGCCGCTGAAGCGCCCGTCGACGATGTCGCCGATCGTGCCGATCACGACGTCATCGTCGCCGTCGGCGTCGATGTCCGTGCCGACCATGGCGCGCGCGTCGAGGTCGCTCGGAAGGTAGACCGGATCCCGGAGGACGCCGTCATAGCCCTGGGTCCACAGGCCGATGGACGTGGCGTCGTGCTGCGCGACCACGTCGAACCGGCCGTCCAGGTTGAAATCGCCCGAGGCCAGGCCGCCCAGCGAGGCGAAATACATGCCGGTGGGATTGAACGGCACCGCCGGCGCCATGCTGTCCTGGCCATTGTTGTAGTGGATCGACCCGGTCACGCCCTGGCCACCGCGCACGATGATGTCGTCGAACTCGTCGCCGTTGATATCGCGGGCTTCCAGGTCGTTCTGCCCCTGGCCCAGCGTTTCGATGTATCCGCGACGCGCCACGTTGCCCTTGCCGTCGCCGAAGAACACCGTCGCGCCGCTGTCCCAGCTCTGCGCCACGATGTCGAGCTTGCCGTCGCGGTTGATGTCCGCGGTGACGACATTGATGGCATCTTCCGCCGGCGCGAGCACCGGGAAGTGGCGGACCCGAGGCGCCGTCCGCGGACGACCGACCGTGATGGGGTCGAGGTCGACGATCGAGATGCCATCGCCCTGGGCGAAGACGATCTCCTGTCGGCGATCGCCGTCGAGGTCGGCGACCGCCAGGCCGATCCGCGCATCGACCGTGAAGTGCACCTTGATGGGCGCCGCCAGCGTGCCGTTGCTCGACTGCAGGTAGATGCGCAGCTCGGTGTTGGTGGCCACGTTGTCGACGTACAGCACGGCCTGGGCGAGATCGTTGCGCCCGTCGCCGTTGAAGTCGCCGATCTCCAGGGCATAGGTGTATCCCGTGCCGATGGGTTGCGGAGACGACAGGGTCCACGCCGCCGCGGGACCCGCGACGGCCGAAGAGAGGGCGAACGACAACAGCGACAGCGAAAGTCGGCTTTTCATGGTCAGGGCGTGCCTTCGTCCCAGAACAGATAGGTGTCGTTGATCACCGCACCCGTCGGCAGCGTGCAGTTCACGCCCACCAGGTCGGCGCCCAGGTCGGTGTCCATCGCGTCCGCGGTGTCGTCGGCGGAGAAGGTGAGCGAGGTCTGCGTGTGCGCATCCACGACCACGGACTTGTTGATCGCGACCGCGCCCGTCATGCCCTGCCAACCCGTCAACAGCGTGCAGTTGACCGTGATCGAGGCCGAGGCGTTGCTGTTGTTGAAGTACATCGTCACGCCGCGCACGTAACTGGAGTCCTCGGTGAAGCCCTTCTCGAAGGAGCACGCGACATTCATCGTCGCGCCGACGTTCTCCGAGCCGACCACGCGGTTGCGGATCGTGTTCGTAGGACCGGGCGTGAAGGCCTGGCAATGGGCCGGCGCGTTCGCCATCAGGCCCTTGGTGGTGACCACGGCCTGGGCCGAATTGGACGCAACGAGACCCGCAACGGCCAGCGTCAGCGACGCGGCCTTCGTGACAAATTCCATGTAATCCCCTGTGATCTGAGCCGCCCGACGGCGGAGTTGCTGAAGTCGGCCAACGGCCGCTTTCCCCGGCCGAACGATGCCAGAGCGTGGCGACGGCGAACAAGTGCAACGGGACGCACCAAGAAATTTTCTTGGTCCGCGCGCAGCGAGCGACGCCCCAGCCATTAAAGTGTCCGCCCATGCATATCAAGCCATCCCTCTTCGCCCTCGTGCTTTTGCTCGCCATCGCGCCCGCGTTCGCCGCCGAGCCCGTCACCACGCGCGATAGCGGCGATGCCGTCCACCTCTTTGGCTATACCCCGAAGCCCGGCATGGATGAGCAGTTCGACGCGGGCTACCAGAAACACCTCGCGTGGCACCGCGCGCACCAGGATCCGTTGGTCTGGTACGGCTGGACGGTTCCTCAGTGAGTCACGCAGGTAACGGCCCCGTGCCGTGCCGCGAGACCACCTGCCATCGACCGTCGCGCCACACCCACACGTCGGTGACCAGGAACGCGCCGCTCCAATCCTGATCGCCTACCGTTGCCTGCTGGCGCGTGCGTGCGTGCACAATTGCGACGTCGCCGAAGGAACGCACGCGGACTTCGTCCCAAGCGAACGAGGTTCCGCGGATGGGGCCCATGGCGCCGTCCAGCCATGCCGACTTGTCCAACAACATGCCGCGCGCGCTGGTGAGCAGGAAGTCGTCCGCGAGGATCGCTTCGCAGGTCGCGCGATCCTTGTCGAGCCAGGCCTGCATCCACTGGGCTTCGAGGGCGGGGAGTGCGGTCTCTGCTGCGTCCATCGCTTGGGCTCCGGTCGGATCGCTGGCCCGGGCGGGCCGCGCGGCGCAATATGGCACGGCCGCCCCCCAGGTCGCCCGCCGTGCCGCGTTCTTCCCACATCGCCGACATCGGAGTTCGCGGACAAGCGCTTTGCCAGAAGGCGACGCCCGACCTCGCCATCGCACACCTGCGCCCCACGATTCCAGAACACGACATCCACCATCACCAGCACACCGACATGCATCTGGTGTTGTTGCTGGCGGGCCGCTACGTCAGCGATGCGGCTGGCATGCCGGAGGTTTGCGCGGAGCCCGCCGTGATCTTCAATCCACCCGGCACGGAACACCGCGATCGCTTCCGCTCACGCGATGGCCTGTTCCTCACGCTGACGATGCCCGCCGAAACCTTCGCGCGCTTCTGCGATGGCATGGCGCGCAACGATCAGGCCCGGCGCTTGCCGCGCCAATCCCTGCCGACCGCGATGCGCTTGCTGCGCGAAGTGTGGAATTGGGACGACACTTCGCCACTCGCGATCGAATCGATCTTCAGCGAACTCGTCGTCGACGCGCAGCAGCCGCAAACAACCGAAGCAACCGACAAACTCCAACGCGTCCTCGACCGCCTCGAAGCCGACACCACAACCCCAACGCTCCAGGAACTCGCAACCCTCGCCGATTTCCACCCCGTCTACCTCGCCCGCGCCTTCCGCAAACGCTTCGGCCTCTCGCCCAGCGACTACCTCCGCAAGCGCCGCCTGCACCGGTCGATCTCGCTGATCGCGCAAGGCCGCACCCTCGCCAGCGCCGCGGCGGACCTGGGCTTCGTCGACGAAAGCCATCTGCATCGCAGCTTCGTCGCCGAGTTCGGCATGACGCCGGGCGCCTTCCGTCGCCTGGCCCTCGGCCGCGCCGAGGTTTCGCGGATACAAGATGCGCGCCTGCGCAGGTGTTAGCGTGCGCGGCATGAAACGCACCCTGCTGACTTGCGGCCTCGCCGCTGCCACCTTCTCCGCCACCGCCGCCGACCCCGCCAAGTTCGACCACGCCACCAAGGCGGTCGAGAACGGCGACTTCAAAGCGATCACCAGCATCCTGGTCGCGCAGGACGGCAAGATCGTCTACGAACACTACTTCGACAAGGACGGCGCGGAAGCGCGGCGCAACACGCGTTCGGCCACCAAGACCATCGCGGGCATGCTCGCCGGCCTTGCGATCGAAGACGGCAAACTCGCAGGCACCCAGGCCCGCATCTTCGACATCCTGCCGCCCGCGCGCCGCAAGCACATGCAGAACCCCGACCCGCGCAAGGACGCGATCAAGGTCGAAGACCTGCTCACGATGTCCTCGATCGTCGAATGCGACGACGAAAACCAGATGTCGCGCGGAAACGAAGAACGCATGTACCTGATCGAGGATTGGGTGCAGTTCTACGCCGACCTGCCGGTGCAGGGCTTCCCCGCGTGGATGCCGAAGCCCGCCGACTCGCCGCACGGCCGCAGCTTCCGCTATTGCACCGCCGGCGTGACCACCCTGGGCGAAGTCATCCAGTCGGCCGTGCACGAACCGCTGCAGGACTACGCGCAACGCCGCCTGTTCGATCCGCTCGACATCCAGAAGCCCGAATGGCAGTTCTCGCCGCTGGGCCTCGCACAAGCGGGCGGCGGCCTGGGCCTGCGCACGCGCGACCTGTGGAAGCTCGGCCAGTTGTACCTCGACGGCGGCCGCGCCAACGGAAAACAAGTGATCCCTGAAGCCTGGGTGCGCGCATCGCTCTCGCCGCAGGCGTTCGCGCGCGACGAGGCGGATTACGGTTACCTCTGGTGGCTGATGAAGATCCCCGTCGGCGACAAGACGATCGTTGCGCCCACGATGGCAGGCACCGGCGGCAATAGCGTGTTCCTGCTGCAGGACAAGCACGCGGTGGTCGTCATCACCACCACCAACTACAACGAGCGCCAGCCGCACCTGCTCACGTTCAAGCTGCTCACGCAGGAACTGATCCCCGCGCTCTAACCGGGACGCACGCGGAAGATCACGTTGTCGCGGTACGGCGTGCCCAACGCCTCCGCGCGCTGCCCCTGTGCCTGCATGTAGCGTTGCACTTCAGGCCAATGCGAAGTCGAGCACACCCACACGTCGTGGGGATGGTTGCGGTCGTCCAACAACTCGCTCCGCGCGTCTTCATCGAAGCGCGGATTGATCGCCGTCGTCGGGGGTCGCGGGAACGCAGCGAGCGTGATGTCTTCCACCTCCGCGTTCAAATGCACGCGCAATCCGTAGCGCGGCACCTGGTCGACGAACACCACCTCGCGCACCGGCCCGCCCGCGCGCACCTGGATCGCCTGCGCCAACGCGCGCGAATCCTGCGGCGACTCGAGGATCCCACCCGCGAATCGCAGCGCGATCAGCAAGGGCACCCACACGATCAGGCGACGCCACGGCAGCGCCTCGTCGAATTCACCCTGGCGCTGCGCCACCATCAAGGCCATCGGCGCGAACAGGGGCAGCACGTACAAGGGCAGGCGCGAACGCGAAATGCAGAACACCACCAACGGCAGGAACCACCACGCGAACAACAGCAGCGCCTTGCTGTCGCCCTGCGACTTCTCCTTCGTCAGCCACACCAATCCGCGTTGCGGCAGGCGCCGCAGCCACGCGAGCCATTCCAGCGTCCACGGCATCGTGCCGATCAACAACGTCGGCACATACACCACCAACCACCCGTACCACTCGCCGTGCCGGCTGAACTCGTTGGTCGCCACCCGATCGGCCACCTCGCGCCCGAGGAAGTAATGCAGCAACGCGGGATTGCGCGAGACCACCACCACGAACCACCACAGCGCCACCACCACGAACACCAGCAGCGCAAACGGATGGAACGCGCGCCGGCGCGAAGGCGCGAGCAGCTCCATCGCCACGATCGCAAGCAAGGGCAGCAAACCCGGCGGCCCCTTGGTCAGGAAGGCGAGCGCGAACGCCGCCCACATCAACACGTCCCAATGCAGTTGCCCGTCGCCCCATCGCAGTTCCGTGTAGGCCCACAACGCGAGCGTCTCCAACGCGGTGAGCAGGAAATCCGTGGTCACCAATTGCGAGGCGAGCGCCGGCGCGAACATCGTCGCGAACACCAGCGCCGCGAACACCTCGCGCCCCGGCGCCACCCTCCGCGCAATGCGCATCACGCACCAGGTGGCGAACAAATAGGCGAGCGCCACCGGCAAGCGCGCCGACCACGTGTTCATGCCGAACACGCTGAAGCTCGCCGCGATCGCCCAGTACGTCAGCGGCGGCTTGGTCCAGTGACCGATCTCGTGGTTGCGATGCGGCATGATCCAGTCGCCGCTGGACACCATGTTCGCCGCGACGTTGGTGTAACGCCCTTCGTCGGGATCCCACAGCCCGCGGCTGCCCAGGAAGGCGAAGGCCAGCGCGAAGACGACCAGCGCGACGATCCATCGCGCGCGCATCGAGACGCTGTGCGTGACTGCCGGTGCGGCTGGCGCACCTGTCGGGAGGACGACATCGAGCGGCATGCACTGGCTCCCGTGGTCGGGACGGGCCCAGCTTGCTGGGCCGCCTATGTGACGTGTCTCAGCCCAATCTCAGCGACTCGTTAACGGCGCTGAGCTTAACTGCGAATTCACCGTCCGGCCCTTACCGTTCCTCGGAATTCCAGGGTTGGCAGTACGCATGATCGGCAAGGTAACGGTGCGTTTCGACGCGTGCCGCGTAGAGGTGGTCTTCCACGGTCCCGTGAGTTACCAGGACCGCATGGACACGATGGATATCGTCTGTCCCATCCTCCTGATGCACAAATTCACCCGCGTGCTGCTCGATTTCACGAATGCCTGGCCCAACACCACCGTCGGCGCCACGCGCGAAGAGTTCATCGCGCGCATCGAAGCCGAACCCGCGATGGCGGGCGTATGCCTGGCCTTCGTCAACGGCTCCGACTCCCACACCCTGCCGACGGAACACGCCTCGCATGTCGCAGGCTTCGTCGCGCGACGCTTCTACGACCGCGCCTCGGCCACCGCCTGGCTCGACGCCACCGCGCCGGCAACCGAAGGACCGCAATGCAGGTGCGAGCCCTTGCCCGCCCGCCCCATGGCGTGACACCTTCACGCGTAGCTCGCGTTGCTGATGCCAGCGCAACGCGACAGCGAAACTTTCACGCCGCCCGCCAGCGAACCGGTTAGCGTGCGCCCACGCTGCCCCCGCAGCGGAACCACCGAAGGCTGACAATGGGCCTGCTCAATGTGTACCGCGCTCCCGATGGCTACGTGCTCGCCGCGAATGCCGAGGCAGTGCCGTGTCCCTCTTACGCATGGCTCGGTTGCGTCTCGCCCGAGGTGTTCGAAGCGCCCTTGCGCGACCAGATCGAACGCGACCTGCAGGACGCGGCTTACGTGATGCTGAGTGCTGATCAGTTCTTCGGCGTCAAGCTGGAAAGCAATCCCCCGGTCGAGTGATGCGTTGCCGCTGAGTCATTACGGCATCACGCACGCGAAGCGAAACCTTTACGCATTCGGAATGCGAAACGCGTAGCGTTTGCGGCCGTTGCGCATGGAGCGCAGCTGGGGAGGGATGCAGCGATGCGTTTGCTCAACGTGTACCGTGCACCGCACGGGTACCTGCTTGCACCACAGCCTGAAGGCGTCGCGGCGCCGCATTACACGTGGCTCGGATTCGTCTCGACGGATGCATTCGAAGAACGCGTGCGACGCAAGCTCGAACGCGACCTGGAGTTCGAAGCCTTCGCCGTGCTCACTGCCGCGCAGTTCTACGGTACGCGGCACCACGATCCCTTGCCGCGGCGGCACTAAGGCGTCGGCGTGACCTGCGCCACGCGCATGCGGCCTGATGCGTCCGGCGTCGCCGACCAACCGCTCGCCAACTTCAGCGTCATCCCGCGCGGCGTCGGCCAAGGCACGAACACGGCCTTCCAATCCTGCTCGATGCGCACCGGCGCGCCTTCGGACTGCAGCGAACCCCAATCGCTGGTGAGCGTGATCTTGTCGTAGACCGACGAACCGTCGGGCATCGGATAGACGCGATTGGGATCGAAGTCGAGCTGGATGCGCGCGAGCGGCAAGCGCAGGCCTTTGGTTTCGGAGGTTTGCGTCGTGGCGGCATCGAGCACCGCCACGCGCTTCATCGCGCGTGCGTGTTCCTCGCTGCGGATTGCGTCGCCGCCGTAGGCCACGGTGTCGAGTTCCTTCGCGGGCTTGCGGCGCGGCACGAGATCGGGAAGATCGGCGTCCGGCTTGCTGCGCAATTTGCTCCGCCACTCCGGCTCCAGCATGTCGAGCAACATCCCCCACGCAGGCCCGCTCACGTAAGCGAAGCTGCGCGAGAACGACGGCCGCTCGGCGCCGTGCAACAGCGCCTTCTGCGTCAGCCACAGCGGATCCGTCGACAGCTTGACGCCCGTGTATTCCGCGAGCCCTTCGTGGCGCATCTGCAGGCGCTCTTCCTTCGCGGCATCGGGTGCCAGCGCCAGGCGTTGCTTGCGGAACGCGAGTGCCTGTTCGGTGTGGTGCGTGCGTTCGTCGCCGCCGGTATTCAATGCAAACTCGAGCGCCTTCCATTCCAGGCGCATCCAATAGCGCGCGTCCTCCGAATCCAGGTGCGAGGCGACCGCCATGTTGTTCGGCAAGCCGATCTCGGCCTGGTGGACGTGGAAGGCCTCGTGGTAGACGAGCGCGCGCAAGTCCGCCGCATCCTGGGGCAGTGGGGCGAGCACCATCACCCACTTGCGGCCGCCCCAATCGACTGAGGTGTTGGCGCGCGTGGCAGGCAGAGGCGCCGCGGGGCGCGGCTCACTCGTCAGCACGATCGTCCCGCCCGGCCCGACGACCACGATCGGCGCGCACAGCGACATGTTCCAGAGCCCGCGGCCGACAGCGTCGCAGTCGCGGGTGTAGTCGCGCAGGACGGACTCGACGGGAGCGGGCGGGGTTTGTGCGGCGGCCAGCGTGGAGGCCATCAAGGCCATGCTGCCGAGTGCGATGCGCGTGTGCATGAAGGTCTCCGCGGCCTGGCGGGAGGATACAGCCGCTGTAACGGCGATGGCCTGCCGAGGAGGTCAGACCCCCGGGCGCGCGTGGAAACCCAAAGCGTTGGCGACCACCGGGACCGCCTCGTCGTCGCGCATGTGCGCGATCCAGCCCGCGTAGGCGTCGGCGCCGGTTTCATACGTCCACAGGGTGTAGTGGTACTCGCGCAGCTTGTCGAAGGCGCGTTGCAGGAGCGCCGGGGCGTCGGTGTTGGCGAGGAACTCGGCGTCGGAGGGGTCTTCGGTGTCCCAATCGATGCGCAGGCCGACGCGCGAGGAGAGCTCATCGAGGACCTCGACCAGGCCGCCGACGTCGCGCTCGGCGATCCAGAAGCCGGATTTCCAATCGATGGCGTCGCGCAGGACCTCGGTGGGGGCGTCACCGGAGGCCAGGCCTTCGCGGGACTGGTTGAACTGCAGCAGGGCGGCGTCTTCGTCGCCGGGATTGATGAGTAGGAGGAACTGCCACGCGACGGCTTCTAGCGCGGCGTCTTCGTCCAGGTCTTCCGAGGTGTGGAAGGAGTGGGCGAAGTTGTCGTCGGGGTCGAAGTCGTCGAAGTCGGGGTGCATGGGGGGAAGCGTATGCCTTGGAGCGGGGCAAGGCTACTTCACGCCGGGGAAGGTCTTCACGTACTTGATCTTGAAATCGGGAAAGCGATTGACGATCTGGATCTTGTAGTCGGGGAACTGCTTGACGATCTGCCATCGGCCCGGCGCGTTGGCGAAGTCATCGACTAGTTGCACGTGGAGATCCGCGAGGTGTTCGACGACCTGCACCTTGTAGTCGGCGAAGCGATTCACGAGTTGGATCTTGCCGTAGATGACGGACAGGTCGTTCGGCCTGGGCATGGGTTGGCTCGAGGGATGACTTGCGTGGCGGTTCGCACACAATAGCGCTTCGTCGCCGTCAGTCACCGTCGCACTGGCCGCGTGGAGCCGGCCCCAGCGTTGAAGCGGCTGAACCGGGAGACAGCCGTGCACCGCATTGAATCGCTGATCGAGGAATATCAGATTCCGTGGTACGGATTCCACAAGTGGTTCTCCATCGAATCCGTCCTGGAAGTCCTTCCGCTCCGAAACGCGGAACACCTTTCCGCCCGCATTCTCGACAACCCTTGGGTCTGCAATGCGGCGGAGGAACTGGGGCCAGCGTTGGATGTCGCCGTGCTCGGTTGGATCGATCAGGTGGTCCTGATGGTTCCGTTCGTCTCCGAGGACGTGCCGTCGGGCCTTCAGGACGGCGCGCGCTATCTGGATGACTTTCGCCCGGATCAAAACGGGGATGCAATGCTGCTTGTCACCAATCGCGACTGGTTGGATTTCCTGGCGGTCGATATCTCGTTCGACGACGATCGCATG
>Ga0074048_10082900_pt1 | contig 11496 bp, 12 predicted proteins | sample SoimicmetaTmtLPB_FD_74462 | JGI IMG/M metagenome (GOLD analysis project Ga0074048, IMG submission 74462) | Soil and rhizosphere microbial communities from Centre INRS-Institut Armand-Frappier, Laval, Canada - Soil microcosm metaTmtLPB... | ecosystem: Engineered > Artificial ecosystem > Soil...
GATGCCGGTGTGCGGGTTGCGGTGCGAGTCGGTGCCCGCCGAACGCATCATGTAACCGGCGGCGCCGGCGCGGATCGCGGCGGAGGGGCCGGCGCTACGGATGCGCGAGCCCATGCCGTAGCCGCTGCCGTCCTTCGCGCGTTCCATGACATGGTCGATGAAGGCGATCTTGCCCGCGAGCGAGCCGGCAGGCGCGGCCTGCAGCGAGGCGAGGTCCGCGAAGCGCACGACTTCGCCTTCGATGGTGCCGCCCGGCGAACCGCCGAGCGCGGTGACGGTGAGCTTCTGCGCGTGGTCGCCGAGCACCTGCGCGCTTTCGCTGCGGCGCTCCCACTTCGGGAAGGTCACCGGCTCGGTCCACACCTTGTCGAAACCGAGTGCCTTGAACTTCGCCTGCGCCCACGCGACGGCGCGTGCATCGGCTTCGCTGCCGGCCATGCGCGGGCCGACTTCGGTGGTGAGCGATTCGACGATCTTGTAGCCGATGTCGCTGCCCATCGCGCGCTCGCGCAATTGCGTGGCGGCGTCGATCGACTTGGGCGAGATCGTGGTCTGCGACGGCGTCGCGGCCTGCGCGGCACCCAGGGTCACGGCGAGGGCGACGGCAAGCATCGTCGGGGACAAACGCATTGCGGAACTCCGGAAGGCAGGCGATGGAAGCCACGGAGCGTAGCAGCGGCCCCCGGCGGTGCCGGGGTGCCGCAGGTCATGGTCGAAGCGTCAACGCTTCAAGGAATCGCGGATCTCCCGCAGCAGGAGCACGTCTTCGGGCGTCGCCGCCTCGGGGGCCGGGTCGCGCAGGCGGTTGTAGGCCTTGAGGAACAGGAAGATCACGAAGGCGATCAGGACGAAGTCGATCAGGGTCTGCAGCACCATGCCGTACTTGAAGGCGACCTCGGCGGTCTGCTTGCCTGCCGCGTCGACCGCCGCGGGCGTGACCACGTACTTCCAGTCCGCCACGCTCGTGCCGCCCGTGAGCAGCGCGACGACGGGCATGACGATGCCGTCCACCAGCGCCGTGACGATCTTGCCGAAGGCCGCGCCGATCACGACGCCGACCGCCAGGTCGACGACGTTGCCGCGCGCGATGAAGGCCTTGAACTCCGTGAGCATGCCCATCGACGTTCCTCCCTTTGCCGGCGGGGGGCCGGTTGCGGTCGAGGTTAGCGCGTGGCGCGCGGCGGCGCGATGGTGCCGGCCAGGTGCAGCACGTCGTCGAGGCGGGCTTCGAAGCGATCGCCGACCTGCAGGGCCGAGACGCCCGCGGGCGTGCCCATGAAGACCAGGTCGCCCGCCTTGAGTTCGAACAGTTCGGACAGTTCGGCCAGGACTTCGGGGACGTCCCAGATCAGCTGGTCGAGCGTGGAGCGCTGGCGCTCCGTGCCATTGACGGTGAGCGAGAGCGTACGCGGAGCGAGGTCGCCGACGAGCGCGGCGGGGACGATCTCGCCGATGGGCGCGGAGTGGTCGAAGGCCTTGCCCGTATCCCAGGGCAGGCCCTTCGCCTTCGCGGCCGATTGCAGGTCGCGGCGCGTCAGGTCGAGGCCGACGGCGTAACCGAAGACGCGTGCGCCTTCGCCGAGCGCGACGACGAGTTCCACTTCATGGTGCAGGTCGTGCGTGGCGGAGGCATACGGCACGACCCCGTCGACGACGATCGCGTCGGCGGGCTTGGTGAAGAAGACGGGCTGGCCGCGTTCCGCCTTCGAGGCGGGCACCGGGGCGCCCATTTCCTTCGCGTGGTCGGCGAAGTTGCGGCCGATGCAGAAGATGCGGCGCACCGGGAACGTGCCACCGCCACGCACGGGCACCCGCGCTTGCGCGGGTGCGGCGAACACATCACTCATGCGGAGGGCAGGGCGTGCTTGCGCACGACGCGGAATTCGCCGTCGAGCACATTGCGGTCGCGCGCGACGGGCTTGCCGCGCTGCTTGAGCAGGCGCACCGCCAGGCCGATGGCGAGCATCGCGATGCCGACGAACACGCTGACGAACACGAGCGCCAGCAACACGGCGACGCCAACGACGCCGAGGAGCACGCGCAGCCAGGTATTGCGCGGCTTGCGCGGAGCGAAGCGGGAGAAGTCGAAGCGGTGGGCGTAAAACTTCATCGTCGGGGGCCGTGACACAATGCGGCAGTGCCGGGGCCGCGAGTATCGGACCGGCGTTTCCCGGGTGTGTGAGGACTTCGTTAAACCGTGATGACAGCCGACTCGCAAGATCGATCCAGGCCACAGGTCCTCGCCCGACTGGACCAGATCGAAGACGGCGGCTTCTTCGAAACCGAAGCACGCGTGGACGGCGACGACGAATCCGTGATCCTCCACCGCGAGGGCGCCGTCGTGCGCGCCTGGCTCAATGTCTGCCCGCACGCCGGCCGCCGCCTCGATTGGGCGCCGGGCAAGTTCCTGCGCGACAAGCAGGGGCACCTGATGTGCGCGGTGCATGGTGCGACCTTCGAACTCGCCGCGGGCGAATGCATCGCGGGGCCGTGCAAGGGATCGGCGCTGAAACAGATCGACGTCGTCGTGCGCGAGGGCGCGGTGGTGCTCAGTACATGATGTTGAGCCCGATCACCACGATCACGAGATAGAGCAGCGACAGCGGCGCACCGAGGCGCCACAGGTCGCGCGGCTGGTAACCCGCGGGGCCGGTGATCATCGACATCACCGGATTGGACGCGGTCATGAAGTTGTTCGACGCCGAGAGCGCGACCATGAGCGCGAAGGCGGTCGGATTGCCGCCCGCCGCCAGCGCGAGGTTGATGCCCATCGGCACCATCACGATCGTCGCGCCCACGTGGCCGATGACCAGCGAAAAGAGTGTCGTCAGCAAGCCGAGCGCAACTTCCAGCAAGACGACGGGCACGCCTTCGGGCAATCGCTCGATGGTGTGTCCTGCGATCCACGCCGCCGCGCCGCTGGAGTCCATCGCCCATCCCAGTGGAATGAGGCAGGCCATGACGAACACGGTCTTCCAGTTGATCGCCGCGTAGGCCTCGTCGATGTGCAGCACGCCCGCGACGAGCATGCCGGCCACGCCGGTCATCAGCGCGATCGACACCGGGATGCGCGTGGACAGCGCTAGCAGCATCGTGACCACGAAGATGCCGATGGCGAGCTTGAACTTGTGCGGACGCTGCTCGCCCTTCGGGTAGTCGGTGACCACCACGAAGTCCTTGTTCTCCGAGGCCGAGGCCAGGTCCTGCCAGATGCCGTGCAGCACCAGCATGTCGCCGGCGCGCAGCGCGAGCTGGCGGACGTTCTCGCGATGCACCTGCTTGTCGCGGTTCACCGCGAGCAGGCTGATGCCGTACTGCTTGCGCAGCTGCAGTTCGGCCTGCGACTTGCCGAGGTATTGCGAGGTCGGCGGCACCACCGCTTCGGCGATGCCGGCGCGGCTGGGGTTGAACAGGTCGCCGAAGGTGCGCAGGCGCGTGCTCAGGCGCAGGAAGTTGTTCTGGGCGAAGTCGGCCACTTCCTCGCGCTTGCCCATCGCACCGAGCACGCTGCCGACCCAGATGCGCGCATCCGCGGGCGGCGCCAGGCGCGATTCGTTGCCGGTCTTCAGGGCGAGCAGCAAGGGGGCCCCGCGCACGGCTTCGGCTTCGCCAAGCGACATGCCCACCAGCGGGCTGTCGGCGGACACCGTGAGTTCGTACACGTCGCCTTCGATGCCGTAGGCCTGCGCGAAGTAGCTCTGCGTGCGCGCGGGCGTGACGCCGCGGTCGATGTCGTAGCGCTCCAGCTGCTTGTCGCCGAAGTAGCGGAAGTACAGCAGGCCCGCGACGAGCAGCGCGAAGCCGATCGGCATGGGCGCGAACATGTGCAGCGGTTCGAGCGTCGCCGCGCCGGAGGGCAGGTTCGCGTTCGACGACACGAGCAAGTCGTTGAGCAGGATCAGCGGCGACGTACCGACCATCGTCAGCGAACCGCCCATCACGATCGCCACCGTGAGCGGCAACAGGAAGCGCGACAACGGCAGGCCCGTGCGCGAGCTCAGGCGCGAGGCGACGGGCATGTAGAGCGCCATCACCGACGGGTTCTGCATGAAGGAGGAGTTGAGGCCGGCGATGCCCTGGATGAGCAGCAGCAGGCGCGACTCGCTGCCTTTCGCGCGGCGCAGCAACCAGGCGGCGAGTCGGTTGAGCGCGCCGGTGCGATCCAGGCCCGCGCCGAGGATCATCGTCGCGATCACCGACATCACGGCGTTACCGGAGAAACCGCCGAACAGGTCTTCCGGCGCGACGAGCCCGGTGAGCCCGAGCAGCACCAGGACGACGAGCGCGACGACGTCGGCGCGGATGCGCTCGAACAGGAACATCACCATCGTGAAGCCCACCAGCCCGAGCACGAGCTTCATGTCGGTGGTGAGCATCAACGCGGAATCGTTCACGCGCGCGTTTCCCCTGGCGTCCTTTCGACCTTGTCGTACAGCAGGTCCCACGTGCCGTGGCCCAGCTTCTGGCCGCGCGTCTCGAAATGCGTCTGCGGACGCCATTCGGGGCGGGGTACGGCACCGCGCGGACCGGCACGGTTGGCCAGCCCCGGTGTCGCATCGAGCACGTCCCACATCTGCTCGGCATAGTCGTGCCAATCGGTGGCGAGGTGCAAGCGCCCGCCGGGCGCGAGTTTCGACACCAGCAGCGCGGCGAACGCGGGGTTCACCAGGCGGCGCTTGTTGTGGCGCTTCTTGTGCCAGGGATCGGGGAAGTAGATGCGGATCTCGTCGAGCGAGGCGTCGGCGATTTCGTGCTGCAGGACTTCCACCGCATCGTGGTGGTACAGGCGCACGTTGCGGGCCTCGTCGGCGGCGAGCGCGTTGAGCAGGCGGCCCACGCCGGGGGCGTGGACTTCGATGCCGATCAGGTCGCGGGCCGGGTCGTGCGCTGCGGCGAAGCGCAGCGCCTCGCCATTGCCGAAGCCGATCTCGAGCACGCGCGGGGCGCGGCGTCCGAAGGTCGCGTCGAAATCGCGCGGCGCGGCGGCGTAGTCCAGGCCGAAGCGCGGCCAGAGTTCTTCGAACGCGCGCTGCTGCGCCGGCGTGAAGCGCCCCTGCCGCAGCACGAAACTGCGCACCTTGCGCTGCCCGGGTTCGGCGGTGAAGGGCTTCTTGTCGGTCGGATCGGACATCAGCCGATCAGGCCATCGATCGGGCTCGAGGCCGACGCGAAACGCTTGCGGGGAATGCGACCGGCGCGGAAGGCCGCGCGGCCGGCTTCGACGGCGAGCTTCATCGCATGCGCCATCAGCACCGGATCCTTCGCGCCGGCGATGGCGGTGTTCATCAGCACGCCGTCGCAGCCGAGCTCCATCGCGATGGACGCGTCGGACGCAGTGCCGACGCCGGCGTCGACGATGATCGGCACCTTCGCGTTCTCGATGATCTCGATCAGGTTGTACTTGTTCTGGATGCCCAGGCCCGAGCCGATCGGCGCGGCGAGCGGCATCACGGCGACGCAGCCGATCTCTTCCAGGCGCTTGGCGAGGATGGGGTCGTCGGAGGTGTAGACCATGACGTCGAAGCCGTCGGCCACGAGCGTTTCGGCGGCCCGGAGCGTCTGCACGACGTCGGGATAGAGCGTGCGCGCATCGCCGAGCACTTCGAGCTTCACGAGCTTGTGGCCGTCGAGCAACTCGCGCGCCAGGCGGCACGTGCGCACGGCGTCGTCGGCCGTGTAGCAGCCGGCGGTGTTGGGCAGCAGCGTGTACTTGTCGGGCGGGAGCACGTCGAGCAGGTTCGGCTCGTCCGGCGATTGCCCGAGGTTGGTGCGGCGGATCGCGACGGTCACGATCTGCGCGCCCGCGGCCTCGGTGGCGCGACGGGTCTCGTCGAAATCCTTGAACTTGCCCGTGCCGGTGAGCAGTCGGGAACGGTAACGGCGGCCCGCGACGACCAGGGTGTCGTCGGCCGCGAGGGCGAGGGTGTCTTGCATGTGCGAATGGTACCGCCGTTCGTCGGTCGAAGCGCTCCGGGCATCGCGATTCGTGTGGAAAACATGCACACCTGTCCGCTGCGACCCGGTGCCCGCGTAACGCAGGAGGAGTGGGGCAAGGAAGCGTCGAACGGGCACACCCCTGACCCGGACCGCCGTGGCCTCCCACTGCGCGCGATGCCCATCGCGCGGTACGCAAAGAGCACACCCGCGCGAAAGCCGGGGTCGCAAAGCTACGGGTCCTCCGGCACTCCCCCTGCCGCGGACAGCCGGGTTCCCGTGACCGCCCGATGGTGTCATCGCGCGGTTTTTTTTGAGGGAGGGAGACGTGCTCGGCGGTGGTGTCAGCCGCCGCCGAGCGCGTGGACGACTTCGACCTTGTCCCCGGGTTGCAGCGCATGCGTGGCGTGCTGGCCGCGCGGGACGATGGCGCCGTTGACCTCGACCGCGACGCGGCGATCGGCCAGGCCTTCCAGGCGGAGCAGGTCGATGATGGAAGCGGCCGGCGCCAGGGTCCGCGGCTCGCCGTTGAGCAGAATGTTCATGGGCCTATTGTCGCCGGTCGCACGACGGGCCGTCGCGTGTAGCATGGCCTTCACATCCCAGGGATCAGGAGCGTTTCGATGAAGTCGACCCACCGGGCCTTCCGGCCCGTCCGCCGTCTCCTTGCCGCCGCACTCGCGTTCGCCGCCCTCCCGGCCGCCGCGCAGAGCTATTCGCAGACCGTGTTCTTCGGCGACAGCCTCACCGACTCGGGCTGGTTCCGCCCGGCGCTGATCCAGGTCGGCGGTCCCTCGGCCGCGGTGCTGGGCCGCTTCAGCACCAACCCGACGCAGGTGTGGTCCGAACACCTCGCCGACTACTACGGCACCAATGCCACGAGCGCGAACCAGGGCGGCACGAACTGGGCCACCGGCGGCGCGCGCACCGGCACGACGTACGCAGGTCCGCTCGGCGAGATCGCATCGCTCAACACGCAGATCACGCGTTACCTCACGGCCAACGGCGGCCACGCGGACGCCAATGCGCTGTACACCGTGTGGGGCGGCGCGAACGACCTGTTCGCCATCACCGCGGGCGCCGATCCGGCGACGACGATGGCGCAGGCGGTCGGTGCGCAGGTCACCAACGTCGGCATGCTCGCCAATGCAGGCGCGCGCTACATCATGGTCGCCACCGTGCCGGACCTCGGCGCGACGCCGAGCTTCCGCGCGCAGGGGCCGGTCGCCATGGCCACCGGCACCGCGCTTGCGTCCACGTACAACGACGCGCTGTTCAACGGCCTGGCGTCGCAGGGCCTGCGCGTGATTCCGCTCGACACGTTCAACCTGTTGCGCGAAGTCATCGCCGATCCGGGCGCCTACGGTTTCACCAATGTCACCGGCACCGCGTGCCAGCCGCAGATCACCGCGTCCTCGCTCACCTGCAACCCGGGCACGTATGTGTCGCCGGATGCGCCGAACACCTACCTGTTCGCCGATGGCGTGCACCCGACCGGCGCCACGCACGCGATGATCGCGCAGTACGCCGAATCGATCCTCGAAGCGCCGCGCCAGATCGCGCTGCTGCCGTACACGCAGTCGCTGACCGGCAAGATGCGCGCCGAGCAGGTTGCCTCGCACGTCGCCGGCAAGCCGGAACAGGACGGCATGGCGTGGTGGGGCAACGTGCGCGGCGACAACCAGCGTTCGGAACAGAGCAACTACGACGGCACGGGTCCGGCGGTGTTGCTCGGCGTGGACTGGACGATGGGCGACTTCGTGTTCGGCGGCTTCGCGGGTTGGGGCCGGCAGGATTTCGACTTCGGCCATCGCATGGGCGACTTCAACCAGGATGACCTGTCGATCGGTGGTTTCGCCGGTTGGTATTCGGGCGATGCCTGGGTCAACGCGCAACTGAGCTGGACCAAGACCAGTTACGACGTCCACCGCCGCGTGCACCTCGGCCCCGCCGAGCGCGGCTACGACGGCTCGCCGGATGGCGACAACACCACCTTCGGCGTCAACGGCGGTTGGGACTTCCACGCCGGCGCGCTCACGCACGGCCCGGTGGCTTCGGTGCTGGTCCAGCGCATCAAGGTGGATGGCTACGCGGAAAATCGCGTCGACTCCGCGGGCCTGGCCTATCCCGACCAGGACCTCGACTCGACGGTCGGCAGCCTCGGTTGGCAGGCCAGCTACAAGATCAACGAGTCGGCCATGCCATACGCGAAGGTCGCGTGGGAACACGAGTTCGAAAACGCGCCGGAAGAAGCGTTCGCGCGTTCGCTCACGCTCGCGAGCACGCTGCCTTACGCCGTGCCGAACCTGCAGCACGACGAGAACTACGGCACCCTCGCGCTCGGCGTGCGCACGCAGTTCTGGGGCGTGGACACCGACATCGGCGCGCTGGGCAGCTTCGACCAGACCGGCGGCGACTACGCGACGGTCTTCGTGACCTTCGGCAAGCACTTCTGATCCGCGAAAACAAAAGCGCCGGCCTTTCGGGGCCGGCGCTTTTTTGTTGCGCGATGACTGGAGCGGGTGATGGGAATCGAACCCACGCTAGCAGCTTGGGAAGCTGCAGTTCTACCATTGAACTACACCCGCGATGGGCGGCAGTCTATGCCCCGGGCCCACGGCTGGCAACGCGCGCCCCGGACTGCCGACAGGCCTTCATTCCGCTAACACGCGCTCGTTTATGCTGCGCGCCCCACGTCATGAACCCTGGCCGGATCGCCCCGGCCGGATCGGCATTCCCGGAGGAACGATGGCCGCGCGAGTCGTGCTCGGTTGGCGGGAGTGGTTGGCGTTGCCGGCGCTCGGCATCGTCGCCATCCGCGCGAAAGTCGATACCGGCGCGCGCAGTTCTTCGCTGCACGTGGACAAGCAGTGGCGCTTCACCGAAGGCGGTGCGCCCTGGGCGGGCTTCCGCATCACCACGGGCATCCTCGGTGGCCAGGTGATCGAAGCACGGGCGCCGGTGCAAGACGAGCGGCCGGTCACCGATTCGGGCGGCAACGCGAGCCTGCGGGTGTTCCTGCGCACACCGCTGCGCGTGGCGGGGGTGGAGCGCGAGGTGGAAATCAACCTGACCGATCGGCGCGGCATGCTGTTCCCGATGCTGCTCGGCCGGACGGCGCTCGCGCGTGCGTTCGTCATCGATCCGGCCCGCTCTTTCCTGCACGGCAAGCCCTCTTTCGGAGCCCCCACCGAATGAAACTCGCGATCCTCTCGCGCAACGCCAAGCTCTACTCGACCCGGCGCCTGGTCGAGGCGGCGCGCGAACGCGGCCACAGCGTGCGCGTGCTCGATCCCCTGCGCTGCTACATGCGCATCGCGGTGGACGGCTTCGCCATGCACCACCAGGGCAGGCCGCTGACGGGCTACCAGGCGGTGATCCCGCGCATCGGCGCATCGGTCACGCGCTACGGCACGGCGGTGCTGCGCCAGTTCGAACTCATGGGCTCCTACACGCCCAACCCGTCCGATTCGATCCTCAAGGCGCGCGACAAGCTGCGCTGCCACCAGATCCTCGCCGCGCAAGGCCTCGGCCTGCCGGCCACCGTGTTCGGCGACAACCCCGACGACACGGGCGACCTGCTGAAGATGCTCGGCCCCACGCCGCACGTCATCAAGCTCAACGAAGGCACGCAGGGCGCGGGCGTGATGCTCACCGAAAAGCTCTCCGCGTCGCGCAGCGTGATCGAAGCCTTGCGCGGCCTGTACGCGAACTTCCTGGTGCAGGAGTTCGTCGCCGAAGCCAAGGGGGCGGACCTGCGCTGCTTCGTCGTCGGCGGCCAGGTGGTCGCGACGATGAAACGCCAGGCGCCGCGCGGCGACTTCCGTTCGAACCTCCATCGCGGCGGCACGGCCAAGGCCGTCACCGCCACCGCGGCCGAGCAGCAGACGGCCGTCCGGGCCGCCCAGCTGCTGGGGCTGGGGGTGGCGGGCGTGGACCTCATCCGGTCCCGGCGCGGTCCTTTGATCCTGGAGGTCAACGCCTCCCCCGGCCTGGAGGGGATCGAGACGGCCAGCGGCGTCGATATTGCAGGGAGCATCATCGAATGTGTGGCGAAGAGCGCCAAACGGTCGTCTTCGCCGACCCCCAAGGTCGTCGCCCAGCCGGGGTGAGGGTTCGCATTTTCCCGCCGTTACAGTCCTTCCGGCCGCCGGTTTTTAACAAGGGTTTAATCGGCCCGGCCTTAGCCTGTGCCCTACCGCAGATCTGTCTGTAGGCCGCTCGGCAACACGCAACGGACGAAGCCAGATTACGGTCATCGGGGCTTGATTTGGCCCAGGCACGGTCGACGTGCCTGGGCCTTTGTTTTTTCGGCGCCCCGTTCGATAGTGGTGCGCGCGTTGATGCCGTCGTCGCTCGAGGAAGTGGCAGAATCGCGCCCGTCCACTGCCGCTTGCCGGAACCCCGGCACGTGCGCCGGGTCGAACACAGCCCCCATAGAAGGACATCGCCCGGATGCGCATTCTCGTCATCGAAGACAACCAGGACATCGCGGCCAACCTCGGCGACTACCTCGAGGACCGCGGGCACACGGTCGACTTCGCGGCGGACGGCGTGACGGGCCTGCACCTGGCGGTGGTGCACGACTTCGACGCGATCGTGCTCGACCTCAGCCTGCCGGGCCTCGACGGCCTGGAGGTCTGCCGCAAGCTGCGCAACGAAGCGCGCAAGCAGACGCCGGTGCTGATGCTCACCGCGCGCGATTCGCTCGACAACAAACTCGCCGGCTTCGATTCCGGCGCCGACGATTACCTGATCAAGCCTTTCGCGCTGCAGGAAGTCGAGGTGCGGCTCAACGCACTCGCGCGCCGCGGCCGCGGCGTGCAGACGCGCGTGCTCAACGTCGGCGAACTCGAATACAACCTCGACACGCTCGAAGTGCGGCGCGAAGGCAAGCTGCTCCAGCTCAATCCCACCGCGCTGAAGATCCTGCAGGCGCTGATGGAAGCCTCGCCCGCGGTGGTGACGCGCCAGGAACTCGAAACGCGCGTGTGGGGCGAAGAACTCCCGGATTCGGATTCCTTGCGCGTGCACATCCATGGCCTGCGCGCGGTGGTCGACAAGCCGTTCGACACGCCGCTGATCCAGACCCGCCACGGCATCGGTTACCGGATCGCCGCGCCAGATGCCGCCAGCTGACACCGCGCGCCGCCCCGTCCGCCGTTATCGGCGGCAGCTCCGCAGCCGCATCATCCTGTCGTTCGTCCTGCTCGGGTTCGGGCTGACGGCGCTGTTCGCCTATGCGGTGGACAAGGTGCGCAACCAGGTCGAGGACAAGCTCGTCGTCGACCTGATGAACCGCAACATCGATTTGTACGCGCAGCAGTACGCGCGCGATCCGCTCAACCCGAGCCTGCCGGTCGATCAGATCCGCGCGTTCGCCTTCACGCCCGACAAGTTCGAGAGCGTGCGCGAGAACCAGCCGCAGTGGTACGAGTTGCCCGACGGCATCCACGGCCTGAGCGGCGTGGACGAAAGCGGCGCGGCCTTCTCCTACAAGCTCGCGGTGCGCAAGACGCCGCAGGTGTGGTTCTTCCTCGCCTACGACATGACGCAGACGCT
>Ga0074048_10039085_pt1 | contig 11484 bp, 9 predicted proteins | sample SoimicmetaTmtLPB_FD_74462 | JGI IMG/M metagenome (GOLD analysis project Ga0074048, IMG submission 74462) | Soil and rhizosphere microbial communities from Centre INRS-Institut Armand-Frappier, Laval, Canada - Soil microcosm metaTmtLPB... | ecosystem: Engineered > Artificial ecosystem > Soil...
CGCGACAACACGCAGGTCGGCATCGCCTTGCGCAAGGGCACGCAGCAGGTGGCGATCAGCAAGAACGTGTTCGAGCGCAATGCCCCTGGCCGTCCGCGCGCCTCGCGCGACGGGCGCGATCCGCGCTGGGCGCGCCACCTGGAAGTCACGCCCGACTCGGGTGCGGTAGAAATAGCGCCCGACAATCGCCTGGACTGACCCATGCACGCGCTCACGTTCTCCCGTTTCGGCGGCCCCGAGGTCCTGGAGTGGACGGCCTTGCCCGATCCGCAAGCAGCGCCGGGCGTGGCCGTGGTGCGCACGCGCGCCATCGGCCTCAACTTCGCCGACGTGTATCGCCGGCAGGGGCGTTACCACCTGGCCGGTTCGCCGCCGTGGATCGCGGGCTACGAAGGGGCGGGCGAGATCGTGGCCTTGCATCCCGATGACATGGGCGGCGCCATCGACGGCGCGTTCCAGGTGGGCCAGCGCGTCGCATTCGCCGACAGTGCCTTCGCCAATGCCGAACAGGTGGCGGTGCCGTTGGATCGCCTGATCGCATTGCCCGACGACATCGACTTCGACGTCGCGGCTGCGTTGTTGCTGCAGGGACTGACCGCGCAATTCCTGCTCGAGGACAGCCACGTGGTGCACGCAGGCGAATGCTTGCTGGTGCATGCGGCCGGTGGTGGCGTGGGGCAGTTGCTGGTCCAGCTTGCGCGCGCGAAAGGCGCAAAGGTGATTGCGCTCGCGTCCTCCGACGACAAGCGACGTGCGGCGCAGGCGGCCGGTGCGACGCACGCAGTGGATTCGGGCGAAGGCTGGGTCGAACGCGTGCGCGCATTGGCGCCCGACGGCGTCGACGTCGTGTACGACTCGATCGGTCGCACGCTGGCCGACAGCCTCGCGCTCGCGCGCATCGGCGGCACGGTGGTGTTCTACGGTATGGCGGCGGGCGATCCCGACCCCGTGGATCCCCGCGTGCTGATGGATCGCTCGCTGACGCTGGTCGGTGGCGACCTCTGGAACGTGCTGACCAGCGCCCAAGCCAGGCAAGCCAAGGCCGACCGCCTGTTCGCCGCGGTCCGCGACGGCGACCTGGCGGTGAACGTGGCCGCGCGTTTCCCCCTGCGCGAGGGGGCGAAGGCGCATGCCTTGCTCGAAGGGCGGGGCAGCGTCGGCAAGGTCCTTTTGATCCCTGACGAAAGCTGAATGCGCGGGGGCGTGGGGCTTCGGCCTTACGAAATTTTTACACCGTCACAAATCCGCATTTTCGCGCGTGACAGCCGGCGCGTGCCGTCCGTAGTGTCGGCTCGCCGACGAAGCAATTCGAAGGACGCCGGGGCCCAGCGCAGAGCGCGGACCCGGCGCGGGGCGGACGCGCTGGGGGGCGCTTCCGCCCCTTTTTTTTGCCCGCCCTCGCACGTTCGATGCGTTGTTCTTCACGCCTGCGTCGCTATCGTCCCGCAGCTCATCCGCGGGGAAAGACAGGGGCATGGAGGAACCGACCGCAACGATGTCGACGGCCACGCCGCCCGCATCCGATCCATCGCGCGTGGCCCAGTGGCTGATCCCCGGCTGGAAGCGGGGGCTCAAGACCATTTCGATGCTGGGCGCGGCGACCGCGCTCGGCGCGGTGTTCGTCTTCCTCACGCAAACGCTGCTCGCGCGCGAGCTCGGGCCGAAGGCCTACGGTCTGTTCGCCTCGTCGCTTGCGACGGTCACGATGATCGCGCCGCTCGCCGGCTTCGGCCTCGGGCAATTCCGCTTGCGCGTGTACGGCGTCGAAGGCTGGGCGGCGAGCCGGTGGGTGAAGCCTTCGCTGCGCTTCAGCGTCGGCACCACGTTGCTCGCGCTGGCGATCATCGTGTTCTGGGCGATCTTCATCGCGCCCGATGCGGACACGAAGTTCGCGCTGATCGTCCTCATGCCGGTGGTGCTCAGCGTGTTGGCCATCGAGTTGATGAGCAACCAGACGCGCCTGGAGGATCGCTACGCAAAGATGGCGTCGTGGCAGATGGCGATCCCCGCGAGCCGCTTCATCGCCGCGGTGATGCTGCTGCTGATCCCGAACCTCACCGAGCGTTTCGTGGCGGTGAGCTACGGCGTGATTTCGCTCGTGATCGTGGCGCTGGCGGTGCCGCAGTTGCGCAACATGCTGCGCGGGGAAATCGACCTGCGCGGCCACGGCCCGCGCCGCGAGATCCCGGGCCCCGTGCAGGTGCCGCGCGTGTCCGATGTGTGGGCGCAGTCGTGGGCCTACGGCATGTACGCCGTGCTGTACCCGGTCTTCTTCCAGGTCTCGACCATCCTGCTCAAGTACCTGGGAAGCAATACGCAGGCCGGGCGCTGGGCGATCGCGCTGGCCGTCATGAGCGCCATTTATCTCATCCCGGCGACCATCTACCAGAAGTTCCTCATGGGGAAGCTGCTGCGCTGGGCGCACCACGACCCGGACAAGTTCTGGCTGGTCTACAAGCGCGGCAACGTGGGCATGACCGCGCTGGGGATGGCCGTGAGCCTGGCGATGGTGGCCGTTGCGCCCTACGTCGTGCCGTTGGTCTTCGGTGAGAAATACAAACCCGTCGTGGGGATCCTGCTCGTGCTTTCGCTGTGCCCGCCGATCCGTTTCCTGTCGACCTCGATGGGCTCGGCGTTGCTGACCGACGAGCACAACCGTTACCGCGTTTACGCCATGGCGTGGGCAACGCTCGTCGCCGTGGGCCTGAACGCTTTGCTGATCCCCCGTTTCGCGGAAATGGGCGCGGCCTGGGCCACCGTCGTGGCCGAGCTCGTGCTGCTGTTCGGGACTTGGCATGGCGTGCGCCACTTCCATCGGGCCAGGCGCGGCCGGCTCGGAGGTCATCAATGACGACCCGCTCACGCCGCGCTGGTTATTGAATGGGCATGCAAGACGTCCCCTACGCCGATCTCGCGGCAGAACACCGGGCGCCCCCTTCGCGCAACACGCTGGGGAAGGCGAGCGTGTACGCGATCTTCATCTGCTGGACCCTGTTCGCGGTCTTCATCTACAGCCGCTACAGCCAGCTCGGCGACGCGCGCGCCTACATGAGCGGCGGTTACGACGACGAAGCGTCGGCGCGCACGTACATGGTCACGCAGATCGCGACCACGCTGATCGGTCTGTTGCGCGTGGACGTGCTGGCGCACCTGGCGTTCTCGTTGTTCGCGGCCAGCGGCGTGGTGTACCTCGTCGGACAAGCGCGGTTGCATGGCCACTATCGCTGGCCCTTGGTCGCGTTGTTGCTGACGCCCAGCTTTGGCGTGTGGGCCTCGGTGGTCGGACGCGAATCGCTGTACATCGGATTGCTCGGGTTCTTCATGGGCGCGATGGTCGGGTACTTCCGCGCGCGCGGCATGCATCGGCTGTTGTTCGCGATGCTGTGCGTGGCGGGCATGGTGTTCATCCGCGCGCCATTCGGTGGTGCGATGGCATTGTTCTTCCTCATGGCCTGGATGCTGATGCGCGGGCCGCGCGTCGGGCTGAGCCTCGGCGTGCAGGCGGCGATGCTGCTGACGGTGGGCGCGATCGCGGTCGTGTTCCTGTGGCCGCAGCTGGACGACTACATCGCCGGCGAAGTACTGCCGAAGGCGCGCAGCTACTTCACCATCTATTCCGATTCCACGCGCATGTGGATCAACATCCAGACCACCCACGAGTTGTTCTCCAGCCTGTGGTGGACCCTGCCGCTGGCGATCGTGGGACCCACGCCAGGCGAGGTGCTTTCGCGCCCGGTGTTGTTGCCGTTCTTCGCATCCGGCCTGGTCGTGTTCTTCTTGTTGCTTTACGCGATCCAGCAGGCCTTCCGCGCGCCGGCGGGCCTGCCGCGCAAGGTGCTGGTGCTGGGCTGGCTGCCGGCGATGATGGTCACGCTGATCAGCTACGTGCCCTTCGGTGTCTACAACGCGGGCAGCGGCATCCGCTACGCCTCGTGCTTCCTGTTGTTCCTCGTCTTCCCATGGATGCTGCGTTCGGCGATCGCCTCGACCGCCGAACAGCCCGCATCGCTGCGTCGCAGGCGCGACTTCCACCATTATCGTCTTGCGGAGCTCCGATGAAGTTTGTCTTCTATGCGAACACCGACTGGTACCTCTACAACTTCCGCCTCTCCACTGCGCTGCAGCTGAAGGCGGAAGGCCACGAGGTGGTGATGCTCTCGCCGCCGGGCGAGTTCGGCGATCGCTTCGCCGAGCACGGCATGCGCTGGGTCGTGCTTGCGATGGATCGCGCGAGCCTCAATCCCGTGCGCGAAGTCGCCGTGCTGCGCGACCTGACGCGCGTGCTGCGCGATGAACGCCCCGACCTGTTGCACAACTTCACCGTGAAGTGCGCGATCTACGGCGCACTCGCCGCGCGCGCCGCAGGCGTGCCCGCGGTGGTCAACGCGGTGGCGGGGATGGGCTACGTCTTCGCCAGCGATCGCATGCTCGCGCGCACGCTGCGCCCGATGGTCAAGTTGCTGATGCGCGGCACGCTGGGCAGCAAGCAATCGCGCCTGATCCTGCAGAACCCGGACGACGCGGATGCCTTCGTGCGCGCGCGCCTGGTACCGGAGAAACACATCCGCGTGATCCGCAGTTCGGGCGTCAACCTGGAACGCTTCCTGCCCGTGGTGCCCGCCGCCGAACCGCGCCCGCTGCGCGTGCTGCTCGCCGCGCGCCTGCTATGGGAGAAGGGGATCGGCGAATACATCGAGGCCGCGCGCATGTTGCATGCGCAGGGGCGCAGGATCGATTTCGTGATCGCCGGTTCGCCGGATCCGGGCAATCCGCGCTCGGTGAGCCGCGAACAAGTGCAAAGCTGGGTCGCCGAAGGCCTAGTCGACTGGCGCGGCCATGTCGAGGACATGCCGGCGCTGATGCGCTCGATGGACGTGATCGCCTTGCCGAGTTATTACCGCGAAGGCGTGCCGAAGAGCCTGATCGAAGCGGCGGCCTGCGGGCTCGCCGTGGTCACGACGAATTTGCCGGGCTGCCGCGAGGTGGTCAGCGAGCATGGCGTGGATGGCCTGCACGTGGAGCCGCGTTGCGCGCGTTCGCTCGCCGAGCACATCGCGCTGCTCGACGACGATCGCGCGCTGGTGCGCCGCCTCGGCGACTGCGCACGGCGCAAGGCGATGGAACACTTCGACGAGCAGATGGTGATCCGCCGCACGATCGAGGTGTACGACGAACTGCTGCCGCATCGTCGTGCGTCGCGGCCGCGGGCCAGGGCCGCCTGATCGTGTCGCTGCTGCGCGATGCGCTCGTGGCGCTGACGTATCCGCTCGCGCTCACGCTGGCGGTGCTGCTGCTCGCCTTGCTGTTGCAGCGGCTGCGCTGGACGCGCACGGCGGGCGTGCTCGCGCTGGCGGCATTCGCGTGGTCGGCGTTCTGGTCGATTCCGCACAACGCGGAGTGGCTGCGCAGTTCGCTGGAAGATCGCTACGTCGTTGCGCCGGATCCTGCGTCGCTGCCACGGGCCGATGCGATCGTCGTGCTCGGCGGAGGCGGTTACACCTGGGTCAACCGGCCCGGCGTGACGCTGGAGAAACTCAAGTACAGCCGCCTTGCCGCGGGCGTGCGGCTCTACGATGCCGGTCGCGCGCCGCGCGTGATCCTGTCCGGCGGCGGCGAGGGCGTGCGCACCGAAGCGCGCAACATGGCGCGCGGCATGGAGAAACTCGGCGTGCCGCACTCGGCGCTGCTGATCGAAGAGCGCAGCACCGACACCACGACGAACGCGAAATACAGCGCGCAGATCGCGCGCGAGCACGGCATCCATCGCGTGCTGCTGGTGACCTCGGCGTTGCACATGCCGCGCGCGAGCCTGCTGTTCCGCCGCAACGGCATCGAGGTGGTGGAGGTCTCGGTGCCCGAGCCGACGGCCGGCGAAAGCTGGGCAGACCGGTGGTTGCCGAGCCCTTGGGCGCTGTGGAAGAGCGGCCGCGCGCTGAAGGAATACGCGGGCCTGCTGGCCCTGTGCGTGGAAGGTAAGACGGCGTGAAAGACCTGCCGACACACGGTGGGGTGGTTTTCACGCGACGCGCGCATTCTCGTCCGTAGGCTGCCCCGGACAACCTGAATTCGGCCCGCCGACGCGGTGCCGCCCAGCTAGGAGGGCTCCACCTTGAACACCCATCTGTCTCGCATCCTTGCGTTGGCAACCGTGCTTGCGCTTACAGGCTGCATTCCGGGCCAGAAATTGTCGGTGCAGGCCCCGAACACCACGGTGGCGGCCGGGCAGGAAATCCCGGTGCAGGCCATCACCGCGGAGATGGTGTCGGGCAAGCGACAGCCGGTGACGCTGCCCCCTGAACTCCTCTCCTTCCAGCCCACGGCCTACCACGTCTCGCCGGGCGACACGCTCATCATCACCGTGTGGGACCACCCGGAACTGACCACGCCGGCCGGTTCGCAGCAGCAGGCGATCACCAACGGCCGCCAGGTGCAGTCCGACGGCACGCTCTTCTATCCCTATGCGGGCAAGATCAACGTCTCCGGCATGACGGTGGAGCAGGTGCGCGGCACGCTCGAGAAGAAGCTCTCGCGCTACCTCAAGGAACCGCAGATCGACGTCAACGTCGTCGGCTTCGGCGGACGCGTGTCGCTGCAGGGCGCCTTCACCACCACGGCGCCGCAGGACACCACGACCGTGCCGCAGACCCTGTCGCAGGTGATCGGCCGCGCAGGCGTGGACGTCGCCAACGCCGACCTCTCGGGCCTGGTGCTCACGCGCGACGGCCGCAACTACAACATCGACCTTGACGCGATCAATCGCGATGGCGCCGCGCAGGACATCTACCTCAAGCCCGGCGACCGCCTGTACCTGCCGTACAACGATCGCAAGGAAGTCTACGTGGTGGGCGAAGCGCGCCAGCCGCAGGCGATCCAGTTCAAGACGACCGACCTCACGCTCACCCAGGCGCTCGGTCGCGCGGGTGGCCTGAATCCGGAAACCTCGAAGGGCGCGGCGGTGTACGTCGTGCGCGGCATGGACGACAAGGGCAACCCGGCGGCCGTCTACAACCTCGATGCCACCAACCCGGCGGCCTATGCCGTGGCCTCGCGCTTCCATCTGCGCGCGGGCGACGTGGTGTGGATCGGCCCGGCCGGCATCACCCGTTGGAACCGTTACGTCACGCAGCTGCTGCCGTTCTCGGGCCTGATCCGGAACGCAGCCACCGCCGGCGGCGATCTCAACAACCTGTAAGGCAGGCGTTCGACAACAGGGACGCGACGCCACGGACGGCGACGCAAAGGCCGGGCACATGCCCGGCCTTCTTTTTTGCGCGGATCGCGGGCCGCGTCTTATCGCCTGAGATGGCGGCCGGTACAGTGCAGCTTCGTCCTCGCCTTCGAAGTCCGCGCGCATGGCCAAGTCCGCCACCAAACGCTCCTCCGCCCACGTCTGCAACGAATGCGGCGCCGATTACGCCAAGTGGCAAGGGCAGTGCGATGCGTGCGGCGCATGGAATTCGCTCAGCGAGATCGTGCTGGAAGCCGCGAACCAGGCGCCCGCCGCGCGCCGATCCGGCTGGGCCGGCAAGATCGATCCGCCGAAGGTCACCGCGCTGCGGGACGTGCGCAGCAGCGAAGACGCGCGCGTGCCCACCGGCATCGGCGAATTCGATCGCGTGCTCGGCGGCGGCCTGGTGGAAGGGGCGGTGGTGCTGGTGGGTGGCGATCCCGGCATCGGCAAGTCGACGTTGCTGCTGCAGGCGCTTGCGCAGATGGGCACGACGCTGCCGGGCCTGTACGTCACCGGCGAGGAATCGCTCGCGCAGGTCGCCGGCCGCGCCATGCGCCTCGGGCTGCCGATCGACGGTTTGCACGCGCTCGCGGAAACCGGCGTCGAACGCATCCTGGAACAGGCCGTCGCGCATCGCCCGAAGGTGATCGTCGCCGACTCGGTGCAGACGCTGTGGACCGAATCCATCGCCGCCGCGCCCGGCTCGGTGAGCCAGGTGCGCGAGAGCGCCGCGCGCCTGGTGCGCTATGCGAAGGAAACCGGCACGACGGTCTTCCTGGTCGGCCATGTCACGAAGGAAGGCGGCATCGCCGGCCCGCGCGTGCTGGAACACATGGTGGATGCCGTGTTGTATTTCGAAGGCGAGAGCGGCAGCCGCTTCCGCGTGTTGCGCGCCTTCAAGAACCGCTTCGGCGCGGTCAACGAACTCGGCGTGTTCGCGATGGGCGAGAAGGGCCTGCGCGAAGTGCCCAATCCTTCCGCGATCTTCCTCTCCGGCGGCAGCACCGCGCAGCCGGGCAGTGCGGTGATGGTCACGCGCGAAGGCACGCGGCCCTTGCTGGTGGAAGTGCAGGCGCTGGTGGATGGTTCGCCGCTGTCGAATCCTCGCCGCGTCGCGGTGGGACTGGAACAGAATCGCCTCGCGATGCTGCTCGCGGTACTGCATCGCCATGGCGGCGTGGGCGTGGGCGACCAGGACGTGTTCGTCAACGTCGTCGGCGGCATCCGCCTGCAGGAAACGGCGGCGGACCTGCCCGTGCTGCTCGCGGTCCTGTCCTCGCTGCGCGATCGCCCCTTGCCGGAAAAGACCGTGGCCTTCGGCGAAGTGGGCCTCTCGGGCGAGATCCGCCCGGTGCCCAACGGGGAAGAACGCCTGAAGGAAGCCGCGACGCACGGGTTCAAGCGCGCCATCGTGCCGAAGGCGAATGCGCCGAAGGCCGGCACGTTCAAGGGCTTGGAAGTGATCGCGGTGGAGCGCCTGGGCGACGCCTTGTCCGCCGCGGTCTGAGGCTTGCACGCAGCGCAGCGCGATCCGGTTCGCATCGGGACATCTCCCTGCTGCGCGCGCGTTTCGAATCGCTATGGTCGTCGCGTCCCCACCGCGATGCGCACCATGGCCAACATCCTGATCGTCGACGACTCCCTGTTCGACCGCACGCGCGCCGTCGAAGCCGTGCGCCTGCTCGGGCATTCGCCCCTCGTCGCCACCGATGCGCATAGCGCGCTGGAGATGTGTCGCACCACGCGCCCCGACCTGGTGCTGATGGACCTGGTGCTGCCCGGCGGCGAAGATGGTTATTCGGTGACGCGGCGCATTCGCAACGATCCGGACCTGTTCGACATCCCCGTCGTCATGGTCAGCAGCCGCGACCAGCGCAGCGATGCGTTCTGGGGATTCCGGCAGGGCGCGGCGGGCTACGTGACCAAGCCCTACCGCGCCGAGGAACTCGCGAGCGTGATCGCGCGCCTGCTCGTGGAATGAACCGTCAGTGCCCGCCGGCCGCCTCGGGGCCGGCCTTCGCCTGGAACGGCGGCTTGGCGATCCACACGAACGCGATGACGCTGAGGAAGATGATGCCGAGCAGGTGGAAGATCTCGTTGAAGCCGATCTGCGCCGCCTGGTTGGAGATCATGCGTTCCAGTATCGCCGCGCCGCGTTGCAGGTCGCCGTTGCCGAGCGCCAATGCGGTCTGCATCGTGTCCGGATCATAGGCCGACAGCTTTTCCGTCATGTGCGCGTGGTGTACGGCGCCGCGTTCGGTCCAGGCATACGTGGTGAGCGATGCGGCGAAGCTGCCGCCCAGCGTTCGCATGAACGTCGCCAGCCCGGAACCCGCCGCGATCTCGTGCGGTTGCAGGTCCGACAGCAGGATCTGCAGCACCGGCATGAAGAACAGCGCGACGCCGAAGCCCTGGAACAGCTGCACCAGCGCGATGTGTTTGAAATCCACGTCGAGGTTGAAGCCCGCACGCGCGAAACTCGTCAGCGACATCGCGATGAAGGCCACGCTCGCCAGCGCGCGGAGGTCGAACTTGTGCGCGTACTTCCCCACGAAGGGCGTGAGCAACACCGGCAGGATGCCGATCGGCGCCGTCGCGAAGCCCGCCCAGATCGGCGTGAAGCCCAGGTTGCGCTGCAACCACAGCGGCACGAGGATGCCGACGCTGAAGAACGCCGCGTAGGCCACGACCATCGCGATCGTGCCCGCGGTGAAATTGCGGTGGCGGAACAGGCGCAGGTTGACGATCGGATCCTTGTCCGTCATCTCCCAGATCACGAACACGGCGAGCGAGATCGTCGAGAGGATCGCCAGCGCGACGATCAGGTTCGAACGGAACCAGTCTTCGTCGTTGCCCAGGTCGAGCAGGATCTGCAGCGCGCCCACGCCGAGCACGAGCGTGACCAGCCCGACGTAATCCATCTTCGGCTTTTCGAGGCGCTCGGGGCGTCCCTTCAACTGCCGGCCGACCACGAACGAGGCGAACAGCCCGATCGGGACGTTGATGAAGAAGATCCATTCCCACGAATAGTTGTCGGTGATGTAGCCACCGAGGATCGGGCCCGCGATGGGTGCCACGACCGTCACCATCGCGAGCAGCGCGATGGCTTGCCCGCGTTTGTGCGCGGGATAGATGGAGATCAGCAGCGCCTGCGTGATCGGATACATCGGCCCGGCGACGAAGCCCTGCAACGCACGCGCCGCCACCAGCAGGCCCATGCTGTTGGCCAGGCCGCACAGCAGCGAGGCGACGACGAAGAGTGCCGTCGCCCACACGAACAACTTGCGCTCACCGAAATGGCGCGTGAGCCAACCGGTGAGCGGCAGGGCGATCGCGTTGCTCACCGCGAAGGAAGTGATCACCCACGTCGCCTGGTTCGCGCTGCCGCCGAGGTTGCCGGAGATCGTCGGCAACGAGACGTTCGCGATGGTCAGGTCGAGCACCTGCATGAACGACGCGAGCGCCAGGCCCAGCGTCGTCAGCGGGATGTTGGGCGGGCGGAACCCTGCCTGGGGCAGGGGCGCTGCGTCGGCGGTCGTGGCGGACATCGGGACCTGCTGCGATCAGCCGCGACGGCCGAGGTTGGCGCGCACGATCTCGTTGATGCGTTCTTCCGCTTCGGCGAGCTGCTTGGCATACGCATCGGTGGTGAGCAGCGGCTTGGCCGGCGGCGCGGCGGCGAGCAGCGCACCGTCCTGGTCGCGGATGCTCACGTCGGTGTGCATCGACAGGCCCAGGCGCAGCGGATGGTCCTTCAACTGCGTGGTGTCGACGGAGATGCGCACCGGCACGCGCTGCACGATCTTGATCCAGTTGCCGCTGGCGTTCTGCGCCGGCAGCAACGCGAACGCGCTACCGGTGCCCAGGCCCAGGCTCACCAGCTTGCCGTCGTAGCGCACGTCCTTGCCGTACAGGTCCGAATGCAGTTCGACCGGCTGGCCGATGCGCATCTTCGCCAGCTGTGTTTCCTTGAAGTTGGCTTCCACCCACACCTGTTCGAGCGGCACGACCGTCATCAGCGTGGTGCCCGGTTGCACGCGCTGGCCGAGCTGCACGCTGCGCTTGGCGACGTAACCGGTCACCGGCGCGACGATCGACATGCGTTGCAGGTTGAGGTACGCGGCGCGCACCTGCGCGGCGGCGGCGGCGACCTGCGGCTGGTCCTGGATCGTGGTGGCATCGACCAGCGCACGATTGCGCGAGAGGTTTTCGCCGGCGCTGGCGAGCGCGGCTTCCGCGGCGGTGAGTTCGTC
>Ga0074048_10105650_pt1 | contig 11349 bp, 7 predicted proteins | sample SoimicmetaTmtLPB_FD_74462 | JGI IMG/M metagenome (GOLD analysis project Ga0074048, IMG submission 74462) | Soil and rhizosphere microbial communities from Centre INRS-Institut Armand-Frappier, Laval, Canada - Soil microcosm metaTmtLPB... | ecosystem: Engineered > Artificial ecosystem > Soil...
GCGGATCCGCGGCGATGCGCGCCACGTGCTCGGCGAACGCCTGGTGGCGCGCGCCCTGGAACGCGACCCGAACGCAGGCGAGGCGGCGATCGAAAAGGACCGCATGCGCTTCTCCCACGCGCCGCTGGTGATCGCGGTCATCGCGAAACAGGGCCCCGATGAGAAGATCCCCGCCTCCGAACGCTTCAGCGCCGCCTCGTGCGTGTGCTTCGCGCTGCTGCAGGCCGCGCAGGCCTGCGGCTTCGGCGCGCAATGGCTGACGGGCTGGCCGGCCTACGACGAAGACATCCTGCGCATGCTCGGCCTGGCCGAAGACGAACGCATGGTCGGCTTCCTCCACATCGGCACGCCGAAACTCGAAGCGCCCGAACGCGACCGCCCCGACCCGCGCACCCTGCTCACCGACTGGACTCCCGCATGAACCTGCCCGCGCGCCCGCAGCCGACGCTCTACCTCGTCGACGCGAGCATGTACGTCTTCCGCGCCTGGCATTCGATGCCGAACGAATTCCACGACGCCGACGGCTGGCCGACCAACGCCGTGCACGGCTTCGCGCGCTTCTTGCTCGAACTGCTGGAGAAGGAACGCCCGCGCCACATCGCCGTGGCCTTCGACGAAGCCCTCGACTCCTGCTTCCGCAACACGCTCTACCCCGCCTACAAGGCCAACCGCGAATCGGCACCGGAAGAACTCAAGCGCCAGTTCGTGCACTGCAAGACGCTGTGCATCGCGCTCGGCCTGCCTGTCCTCGCACACGGCGACTACGAAGCCGACGACCTGATCGGCAGCGCCCTGCATGCCGCACGCGCGCATGGCCATCGCGGCGTGATCGTCTCGGCCGACAAGGATCTCTCGCAGTTGCTCATCGGCCCCGACGAACAATGGGACTTCGCGCGCGGCCAACGCTGGACGAGTGCCGGCGTGAAGGCGCGCCACGGCGTGGATGCGCACCAGATCGCGGATTACCTCGCACTCACCGGCGATGCCGTCGACAACATCCCCGGCGTGCCCGGCGTGGGGCCGAAGACCGCCGCGGTGCTGCTCGCGCATTTCGGCAGCCTCGACGCGTTGCTGGCGCGCGTGGAAGAAGTCCCGTTCCTGCGCGTGCGCGGCGCGGCCGGCATCGCGGCGAAGCTGCGCGAGAATCGCGAGCAGGCGCTGTTGTGGCGCCGTCTCACCACCATCGCACTCGACGCGCCGCTGGAATCGACCACGGATTTCCCGCGCGGCCGTGGCGATGCCGATTCCCTGGTCGCCCTCTGCGACGCGCTCCGCTTCGGCCCCCTCACCCGCCGCCGGTTGCACGAAGCCGCCGGCGTGCAGACGGCTGCCACGATTGCGGGCTAGCATCGGGCCCATGGATCCCAACGAAGACCTGACACCGCACGTCCTCCACGAAGGCCAGTGGTTGCGCCTGGTGCGCCGCGGCCATTGGGAGTCGTGCGAACGCACGCACGGCAAAGGCATGGCGGTGATCATCATTGCCGCGACGCCGGACGATGAAGTGTTGTTCGTCGAGCAGTACCGCGTGCCGCTGGGCGCGAAGACGATCGAGATGCCGGCCGGCCTGGTCGGCGATCAATCCGATGACGACACACTCGAAGCTGCGGCGATCCGCGAGCTGGAAGAAGAAACCGGCTGGCTTCCGTCACGCGTGCAGGTGTTGCTGATCGGGCCGACGTCGGCCGGCATGAGCAACGAGCGCATCGCCTTCGTGCGCGCCGAAGGGCTGGTGAAGACCGGCCACGGTGGCGGCGTCGATGGCGAAGACATCATCGTGCATGCGGTGCCTCGCAAGGAGGCGGCTGCGTGGCTGCTCTCCAAGCAGCGCGAGGGCTACGAGCTCGACCTCAAGCTCTGGGGTGGGCTGTGGATGCTGGAGCGCGAACCCGACGGGACGATGCGCGGGTAACGCGACACGAGAGGGGCGAGCCGAACCAAAAAGGTTGATTCCGGCGCATGCATCAGTCCTTCCGGAGCACGCTCGATTGATCCCGGAGAGCGCTCGCTTGGTTACGGAGCACGCTCGCTTGATTCCTGAGCATGCTCGCTTGGTTCCCGAGCACGCAGGAGCCCTTCCCAAGCACGTTCGATTGGACTCGAAACAAGTTTCGGTCCTTCCCACGCACGCTCCATTGGTTCCGAAGCACGCGCGACTCCTTCACACCGAAAGGGCGCTCCGCACAAACCACGCTAGGCACGTCGCCTGCCAGAGGCAGTGAAGGCACGAAGGTGCGAGGGCCGAGGTGGGCGACGTGACGTCGGCCCGAAGCCGGATGTTCGCGTGCTCGATCGCGTTGCGTCGAAGCGCCACACCAGACGCTCAGCGAGGGCATCAAGTCGCGACGGCGGGACGGTGCGTGCGTTGATTCCGACCTGGTTGCGATCTGCGTTATGTGAGCGGCCAGGTCGGAATCAACGCGCGTGCCGGCACGCCCCTCTCGTGGAGGGACTACCCTCAAGCGAACTTATCAGTCGCCCGCACCAACGCATCGATATTCTCAGGCTCGAACGCCGAATGCCCCGACGTCGGCGAAATCACCAACTCCGCCTTCGGCCACGCCTGCTTCAGATCCCACGCATTGGCGATCGGACACACCACGTCGTACCGCCCATGCACGATCACCCCGGGAATCGCCCCGATCCGATGCGCATCGCGCAACAGCTGATCCTCCACCTCGAAGAACCCCCCATTGACGAAATAGTGGTTCTCGATCCGCGCAAACGCCAACGCAAACTGCGCCTCGTCGTGCCCGTGGATGAACTCCGGATCCATGCGCAGGAAACTCGTCGCCCCCTCCCACACGCTCCACGCCCGCGCCGCCGCCAACTGCGTCGCCTCGTCCGTGCTCGTCAATCGACGGTGGTACGCACTCATCATGTCGAAGCGCTCCACCGGCGGAATCGCCGCCACGTATTGCTCCCACACATCCGGGAACAAACGCGACGCACCCTCCTGGTAGAACCACTCCAACTCCCAACGGCGCAACATGAAAATGCCGCGCAGCACGAGCTCGGTCACGCGCTCCGGATGCTTCTCCGCATACGCGAGCGCCAACGTCGAACCCCACGAGCCACCGAACACCTGCCACCGCTCGATGCCCAACTGCTTGCGCAGCGTTTCGATGTCCGCGACCAGGTGCCACGTGGTGTTGTCGACGAGATCCGCGTGCGGCGTCGAACGCCCGCTGCCGCGCTGGTCGAACAGCACGATGCGGTACTTCGCCGGATCGTGGAACCGCCGCATGCGGTCGCTGCAACCGCCACCGGGTCCGCCGTGCAACATCACGACGGGCTTGCCCTTCGGGTTGCCGCACTGCTCGTAATACATGACGTGCCGACCGTCGAGCTTGAGCGTGCCCGAATCGAAAGGCTGGATGTCCGGATAGAGGTCGCGCAAAGCACTGGCCTGGTCGCGCATCGCGGACATCCCGTGGGATCGGTGGGAGGCGCAGTTTAGCCGAGGTGCCGGTGCGTCAGCCCTTCACGCCCGAAGTCACGCGCTCGCGCTTTTCCACGTCGTTGGCGGTCTCCACGTCGCGCAGGTGGGCCGCGTCGAACAGCGCACGCACTTTTGCGCCCTGGCGGTAGCCGTGCTCGACGAACAGCGCGCCGCCCGGGACCAGGTGCGAGGCGGCATCGCGCAGGATGGCGCGGATCGCATCCAGGCCGTCGTGGCCCGAAGTGAGCGCGGAGGCCGGTTCGTAGCGCAGGTCTTCCAGGTGCAGGTCGCCGAGCGCGACGTAAGGCGGGTTGCTCGCGATGACGTCGAAGGTTTCGTCGGCCAGCGGCGCGCACCAATCGCCGAGGCGGAACTCGACGTTCGTCAGTCGCAGGGCCTTTGCGTTCTCGCGCGCGACTTCGAGCGCGGCCACGCTCGCGTCGATCGCCACCACGTGCGCGCGCGGGCGTTCGTAGGCGATCGCCAATGCGATGGCGCCGCTGCCCGTGCCGAGGTCGGCCACGCGCACGGGGCGATCGCGCGGCAGGTGCGCGAGCGCGAGTTCGACGAGCAGTTCGGTTTCCGGACGCGGGATCAGCGTGTCGGGCGTGACACGCAGTTCGAAACGCCAGAAGCCCTTGCGGCCAGTGAGATAGGCGAGCGGTTCGCCGGCGATGCGGCGATCGAGGAAGGCGGCGTAGCGTTGCGCAGGGTCCTCCGGCAACACGTCGTCGCCATGCGCGTAGAGCCAACTGCGCGACTTGCCCAGCGTGTGCGCGAGCAGCAACTCGGCATCCGCATGCTCCAGCCCCGCCTGCACGACACGCGCCCGCGCAGTGCGAAGCACTTCGTCGATGCGTGCGGGGGACACGGGGGACATGGGGCGCATCGTAGCCGATGCGCCCCTGCTTTCGTCGCTTACTTCGCGACGCCCTGCTTCGAAGCAGTGAAGGTCGGCGGAACGTCCTTGCGGGCGTCCTTCTGCGCCGAGCACAGGCGGATGCCTTCCACCGTCTGCTTCAGCTCCAGCGGGCCGCCTTCGATGTTCTTCATGCGGTCTTCGAAGCGGGACTGGACGTCCGTGGCCTGCGCATCGCTGCACATGCCGGAGGCGTACAAGCCCACGAGCGCGGCGCCGGCCGGGGCCAGGCGCGCCTCGAGCTCGCTGAAGTGCGCATCGACCCACTGGCGCAGGGCCGGACGCATCTTCTCTTCATCGGACTGGCCACCGACCACCGGGAAGATCTCGTTGCGGCGGAGCAGGTCCTTCTCGAAGACCAGGGCGCGCGCGCGATCGGCCAGGGCCGGATCCTGCGTATCGCCCATGGCACCGAGCAGCTGGCTGCGGATCGTCGCGTCCTGGCTGGCGCGGAAGTGCTTCTCGGCGGCGTCGAAGGCCTCCTTGCCGCCTTCCTGCACGGCCACGCCGAGCGCGATGGCGCGCAGGTCCTTCGACACGGCGTCGGCATGCAGCGCACCGTCACCGCCCAGGCCCAGCACCGTGCGGCCCTGCTTGTTCATTTCCGCGCGCACGGCCGGATCCTTGAAGAAGCCGGCGAACATGCGGACGAGCGTGGTGCGCAGGATGCGGTCGTCGTCCGGCTCGCCCGACTTCGGCGACAGGCCGAGCTGGGTCAGGCGCGGGCGATAGATGTCGGCGGCCTTCGCGCGGAATGCGGCACGCTCGGCTTCGGTGTGCAGCAGGTTTTCGTCCATCCAGGCCAGCGAGCCCATGCCCGCGGTGACGGTCTGGCGCACGGACGCCGAAGCGAACTGCGGCAGCGTGGCGATGAACTGCGAGGGCGTCATCTTGCCGGCGCCGTAGGCTGCGGTGACCGAGTCGGCGTAGACGCGTTGTTCGAGTTCGTCGAGTTGCGCGAACGCACCCGACAACGACTGCTGGTACTTCGGCGCGAGCGCGAAGCGGTAGTAGCCGGCGCCATGCGCGTTCGGCATCACCCACGCCGGGCAGGACTGCGCCTGCTTGAGTTCGAAGCGCGCGGTGTTGCCGGTGACGATGCCCTTCTCTTCGCGGATCGTGCCGTTGTCGGAGTAGCGCACGCTCAGCGGAATGCCCCAGGTCTGCGCCGCGCTCGCGGTGGAGCCCAGTGGCAGGTAGCGCTGCTGCGTGACCACGAGCGTCGGCTTGCCCGCGCCGCACTGCACATCGATGCTCACGAAGGGCACGCCCGGCTGGTCGATGAAGCTCTTGAACGCTGCGTCGACGGCGACCGGATCGTTGCTCTGCGCCGCGACGGCCGCGATCAAATCCCCGCTCGTCGCGTTGCCGCGTGCGTGCGCCTTGATGTAGTTGCGGATGCCGGTGCGGAAATTGTCCTCGCCGATGTACTGCTCGAACATGCGCAGCACCGCACCGCCCTTCTGGTAGGTGATGCCGTCGAACGCCGACTGGATCTGCGTGAAGTCCTTGATCGGCTCATGGATGCGGCGCGTGCTCGACAGGCTGTCGGCACCCATCGCACCGATGCCGCCTTCCAGGATGCCGCGGTCGGTATGCGCTTCCGGACGCAGCTGGCCGTGGATCTTGTTGCCCATCCAGGTGGCGAAGGCTTCGTTGAGCCACAGGTCGTCCCACCAGCGCATGGTGACCAGGTCGCCGAACCACTGGTGCGCGAGTTCGTGCGAACTCGTGCCCCAGAACGACTGGCGCTGGCTCACCGAGGAGTTTTCATCCGGGAACATCAGGCTGTCGCGGTAGACGATCATGCCCGCGTTTTCCATCGCGCCCGCCCAGAAATCGGGGGCGGCGACGTTGTCGAGCTTCTCGAAGGGATACGGTACGCCGAAGTAGTTTTCCAGCGCCGTCACGATCGCCGGCGTGTTGGCCAGCGAGTAATGCATGCGCGGGCCCTGCCCCTTGGCGGCGACGCCGCGCAGCGGGATCGGCGTGGTGCGGCTGCCGTTCGGCGCGATGTCCGGGCCCTTCGGCACGTCCCACGGACCGACGGCGAAGGAGACGAGATAACTCGGCAACGCTTCGGTGCGGTTGAAGGTGATCTTCTTCCAGCCGCCCGGGAGCTTTTCGGTCTTCGCTTCGTTGGTGTTGGCGATGGCCGCGTCGTTTTCCGGAACGATCAGCGTGATGTCCCAGGGCTGCTTGAAGCTCGGCTCGTCGAAGCCCGGGAACGTGTGGCGGGCGCCGAGCGGTTCCATCTGCGTGATGACGTAATCGTTGCCGTCGGGCTTCACGCGATACGCGCCCTGCAGTTCGCCGAACGGCGCTTCGTATGCGATCTCGATCACCGCATCGCCGGCCGGGATCGTCTGCGCGGCGGTCATCTTGAGCACGCCGGAGACGTCGGCCTCGGTCGGCGTGAGCGCGATGCGCTTCTTGCCGACGATGGCTTCGGCCTTGGAAATCTTCAGGCCCTGGCCGTGCATCCAGATGACGTCGGTCGCTTCGGCGACCTTGGCGTTGATGCGCGTGCTACCGGTGAAGTTGGCCTGCTTGGGATCCAGCTTGAGTTCGAGCTGCACCAGCGAGGGCACGACGTTGCGCGAAAGCGGACCCTTCGGCACGTCGTTGCCGCTGTCGGCGGCATGGGCGACGCCGAGGGTGGCGAGCAAGGCGGTGGCGAGCAGACTGCGGCGAAGCACAGGCATCGGGAAACTCCATGGACGAATTTCCCGAGCTTACGGCCCAGCTTGCCCCTTGGGTCTAGGGCAAAGGTCATGGTGAATGGGGAGATCGTCACCATGCGATGGCGGATGGAGCAGTCCGGACTGCCAAGAGATCACTCGCCGCTTTGAAATGGCGCTGACTTCATCGAACAAGCGGTCCTCGTCGAGAAGCGCGTCCAGCGACGAGCCTATGTGCTGATGTTTCGATTCCACGTCACCTCCATCAAAGAAGGGGCGGCCACGCCGCCCCTTCTGCACCTGGCGATCAGAACTTCTGCGAGTACTGCACGTACAGGAAGCGCCCGATGTCGAAGCCACCGTAGTACGGGAAGCTGCTGTTCGGTCGCGAGTACAGCGTGGGGCCGACCTTGTCGAAGACGTTGTTCACGCCGAGCGACACGGTCGAATTCCACTTCGTGGCGTAACGGAACTGCACGTCGTTGAACGTGTTGGAGCCCACGCGGTTGCGCGGCACGATGATGCCGTTGGTGTACGGAGCCGCCCACTGCGGGTCGCTGCACTCGGCCACGTACGTGCAGGTTTCACGCATCGAGGAGAAGTGGCGCGCCGTCCAGCGCACGCCGAAATCGCCGAGGCTCCAGTCCGCCGACAGGTTGGAACGCACGCGGAAGGTCGAGCCCACGCCGGTCGACTGCACGGCATACGTCGCCGCCGGGTCGAACTTCGACTCGTAGTAGTCGACATAGGTGGTGTCCCAAATGAACGCGAGCTTGCCCCAGGGCTGCGTCGGCAAGTGGTACGACGCCAACAGGTCGTAACCCGCGGTTTCCACGTAGCCGAAGTTCTTGATGTTGAACGACAGCGTCTGGATCGCGCCGGTGACGGGATCGCGTGTGAACTGCGCGCAGCGCTCCGCTTCTCCACGCAGGTAGCAGTCCGTGAGCACCGTGTTGGGCGAGTCGGAGACGATGGCGCTCTCCACGCGCACCTTCCACCAATCGAGCCCCACGCTGAGGCCTTCGACCTGCCGCGGGCTGTAGACGAACCCGAAGGTCAGGTTGCGCGAGGTCTCGGGATCGAGATTCGGATTGGAGCCCGAGAGGAACGGCACGTTCGACTGCGAATTCGGACCCGGCGCCGGCAGGCCGCCCGATGCTTCCTGGCGGAAGCCCGGCGGCACGTCGGCGAGACATGCGGCCGTGCCCCGCGCCGAACCGAACTGCGAATCGCAGGGATCGGTGTAGTTTTCGAAGGACTGGTCCTGCGGGCCATACAGATCGGAGATCGTCGGCGCGCGGAAGCCCTGGCCCCAGGTGCCGCGCACCATCAGGTCGTCGATCGGGCGCCATTCGACGCTCGCCTTGCTGCGCGTCACCGCACCGAAGGTGCTGTAGTTGGAATAACGCGACGCAAGATTGAGCGCGAGCGATTTCGCGAACGCCTTGTCGCGCAGCAGCGGCACCTGCAGTTCCGCGTAGAGCTCATCGAGGTGGTACTGGCCACCCGTGTTGCCGGAGCCGAGGTCGGTGGACAGCCCGGACTGGCGCAACGCATCCGGCGAGAACGATCCCTTCTCCTGTCGATGCTCGTAACCCACCGCCATCGCGAGGTCGCCAGCGTCGAGTTCCGCGAGCACGCCGGAGGCATTCGCGAAGTACGCATTCGTTTCCGTCTGCCCGACATCGTGGCCAATGGGGAACAGGTAGGCCTGCAAGGCCGGATCGGCAAGCGAGCCCGGTGCGTTCACGCCGGCGGGCACGAGCGGATTCCACGGAATGCATTCGCCGTTGCCGAAGCTCGCGCCATACGGGATCGGGCTCGCCGCCGAGCCGCACTCCACGCGCTGCGTCGCCGGGTTGAACCACGACGGACCGGTCGCACGCTGTGCCGCGGGCAACAACAGGTTGCCGGTGCCGTCCTTCACGGTGCGGAACTGGCTCTGGTAGAAGCCGGCGTCCCATTGCCACGGCTGCGGGCCGAGGTCGAACTGGCCGACGAGCTTCGCGCCGAGGCGATACGTCGTCGCCTTGCTCATCGTGATGCGCGGCACTTCCCAGGTGCGGCGGAAATACGTGAGCGTTTCACCGGGACGCGGGTTGTAGGCGCTGTCGGCATCCAGCGGCGCGCTCCATTCGCCCCACGAATTCGAGCGATACGGGTAGCCGGCGATCTGCTGCATCGTGTCGCGCTGGTTGTACAGCGCGTCGATTTCGAGCGTGAGCGCATCGGTGAGGTCGCGGCCCGCGTTGAGGTAGAACGCGCGGCGCTCCTGCCCGGTCGAGAGCGTCATCTGCTCGTTGGGGTTGGAGTTGTCGAGCAGCGTGTCATAGAGGCGGTAGTCGCCCCACTTCGTCGGATCGCCGCCGTCCTTCAGCGTGTAACGACTGTCGCCCACGAACAGCACGCCCTTCTCGCTGATGCCGCTGCGGCCATCGTAGGGATGCAGCGGGCCGTTGCCGCTCGCGCTGAAGGCGCGATCCTTCGCCCACACCGGATCCTCCTTCGCGTACTGCACGCTCGCGGTGAGCCAGCCGTTGTCGTCGCTCATGCCGAGCGTCAGGTCGTATTGCTGTTTCGCACCGTCGCCCTGGTCGTACTGGCCGAAGTAGACGTTGGCTTCGCCCCCGTCGACATGGCGGCGCGTGATGATGTTGACGACGCCGGCGATGGCGTCGGAGCCGTAGATCGCCGACGCGCCGTCCTTGAGGATCTCGATGCGTTCCACCGCGGAGGTGGGGATCTGGCTCACGTCGGCCAGGCCGCCGCTGGTGATGCCCAGGCGCTGGCCGTTCACCAGCACCAGCGTGCGCGCCGCGCCGAGGTTGCGCATCGAGACGAATGCACCGCCCACGTTCTCGCCGGACGCCAGTGCGTCGGAACGGCTGATCGCCGGCGAGCCCATCGAGGTGGAGGCCTGCAGGACGTCGGCGACCGACTGGAAGCCGGAGCGCAGGATCTCCTCGCGGGTGATGGTGGCGACGGGCTGCACCGTTTCCAGGTCCACCGCGCGCGCGATGCGCGAGCCGGTGACGGTGATGGTGTCGAGCTGCTTCGGCGCAGCGGGGTCTGCCTCGGTGCTCCCCGTGCCCTCCTGGGCATGCAGGGGCAAGGAGAGCGCCACAACGGCGCCGGCGAAAAGCGCGCGACGGATCGCGTCGCGCAACAACGAATGCTTCATCGAACAGTACTCCGGTCGGGGGGAACGTTAGCCGCGCTTAACGCGGTGACCGGAAACTACTGTCGGGAAAGTCCTACAGGGGGCAGCAAAAGCCCGGAGTTCCTTCCGAGCTTTCACAGATGCAATTGGAAACGTCGCACGCGGCGACGATGAACCTCACGCCTGCTCGAGTGTCACCGCCACCGCATGCACCACGGCGGCGATCTTCAGCGCGCTCTGCACGCCCTGCGCGCTGATCTCGTGCTGGCGCAGCGTGCGCTCGTGCGAATCCATGCACGCGCCGCAGCCATTGATGGCCGACACCGCGAGCGAGGCGAGTTCGAAGGTCATCTTGTCGATGCCCGGGTTCGCCATGATGTTCATGCGCAGGCCCGCGCGGAGCTGGCCGTATTCGTCGTTGTGGATCATGTGCGTGGCGCGGTAGTAGATGTTGTTCATCGCCATGATCGCGGCGGCGGACTTCGCACCGTTGATCTCTTCGGCGGACAACTGCTCGGCCGCGAATGCCTGGATCGCAGCCACCAGCGGCGCATGGCGCGACGCGATGGCGCAGGACAGCGCGACGGCGCGGATCTGCTTCGCGGTCAAGCCGGGCGAGCCGCCTTCGCTCAGCACCGAATCCAGGTTGAGCTTCATGTCCTTGGCGTAATCGGGCAGCGCGTTGCGCAGGTCTTGCAAACTCATTCCATGTCTCCGAAAAAGAACGTGGCCGGGAAGACCCGGCCACGAGGGCCCCGCATTTCCAGGGGAGGGAGCGCGGCGCGAGAGGGGGAGTCTGCGGCGCGCGCGGGGCCAAAACGAAACTAATGCAGGATCAGGCGACCTTGAGGGTCTGCTCGCCCTGCTTCCAGTTGCACGGGCACAGCTCGTCGGTCTGCAGCGCGTCGAGGACGCGGAGCACTTCCTCCGGGTTGCGGCCCACGGAACCGGCGGTCACGTAGACGAACTGGATCTCGCCGTTCGGGTCGACGATGAACGTCGCACGCTGCGCCACGCCGTCGGAACCCAGGATGCCCAGCGCCGAGGTGAGCTCGCGCTTGATGTCGGCCAGCATCGGGAACGGCAGGCTGTTGAGGTCCTTGTGGTGCGTGCGCCAGGCGTGGTGCACGAACTCGCTGTCGGTCGA
>Ga0074048_10070695_pt1 | contig 11335 bp, 8 predicted proteins | sample SoimicmetaTmtLPB_FD_74462 | JGI IMG/M metagenome (GOLD analysis project Ga0074048, IMG submission 74462) | Soil and rhizosphere microbial communities from Centre INRS-Institut Armand-Frappier, Laval, Canada - Soil microcosm metaTmtLPB... | ecosystem: Engineered > Artificial ecosystem > Soil...
CGGCGCCACGTACTCCGGTGAAATCCGCGCACGCCGCGAAGCCGCGCTCGGCTTCATGGTCGGCGGGCGCATCCAGCAGCGCGCCATCGAAATCGGCGACACGGTGGAGAAAGGCACGGTGCTGTTCCGCCTGGATCCCACCGACGCCGCGCTCAACGCGAACGCCTCGCGCAGCCAGGTCGCCTCCGCGCGCAGCCAGTACGAACAGGCGAGGGCCGACTACGCGCGCTTCTCGCAGCTTTCGGGCATGCAGTACGTCTCGCGCTCGGAACTCGACAAGGCGCGCATGAACCTGCAGACCGCGCAGGAAGCCTTGCGCGCGGCGCAGGCCAACAATGGCGTGGTGGCCAACCAGGCGAGCTACACCACCTTGCGTTCGACGGTGGCCGGCGTGGTCACGAGCCTGGAAGCCGAATCGGGACAAGTCGTCTCCGCAGGCCAGGTCGTCGCGCGCATCGCCGAAGACGGTGAGCGCGAACTCCTCGTCAGCGTTCCGGAATCGCGCATCAACGAACTGCGCGCCGCGCGCGACCTCAGCGTCGAACTCTGGGCCGACCCGGGCCATCGCTATCCGGGCCGCCTGCGCGAGCTCTCGCCCGACGCCGACTCGGTCACCCGAACTTACACCGCGAAGATCAGCGTGATCGGCGCCGACGATGCGGTGCGCCTGGGGATGACGGCGAAACTGCACGTCGCGCTGCCCGCGTCGGGCACGCTGCGTCGCTTGCCCCTCACCGCGATCTACGACCCCGACGGCAAGTCCTACGTGTGGGTGGTGGATCCGAAGACCCAGCGCGTCGCGATGCGCCAGGTCGAACTCGCGCACGCGCAGGACGACGGCGTGCTCGTGAGCCGCGGTTTGCGCGACGGCGAAGTCGTCGTCACCGCCGGCGTCCACCTGCTGCATGCGGGCCAGAAGGTCCGCGCCACGCCCGCTTCCTGAGGTACGCCGTGAAAGGTTTCAATCTCTCGCGATGGGCGCTCGCCCATCCGCAGCTCGTGTTGTTCCTGATGCTCCTGTTCGCCGCGGGCGGCCTCTACGCGTGGCGCCACCTCGGCCAGGCGGAAGATCCGAATTTCACGGTCAAGGCGATGGTCGTGCAGGCGCAGTGGCCCGGCGCGAGCGCGGACACGATGGCGCAGCAGGTCACCGATCGCCTGGAGCGCAAGCTGCAGGAAGTCGCGGAAGTCGATTACCTCAACAGCTACTCCAAGCCCGGCATCACGCAGATCACGGTCGTGCTGCGCGAATCGGTGCCGCCCAAGCGCGTGCCCGACGTGTGGTACCAGATCCGCAAGAAGCTCGGCGACGCGCAGCGTGAGTTGCCGGAAGGCGTGCAGGGCCCGTTCTTCAACGACGAGTTCGGCGACACCTTCGGCAACCTGTATGCCTTCACCAGCGACGGCTTCAGCTACGCGGAGCTGCGCAAGTTCACCGACCAGGCGCGGGACGAATTCCTGCGCGTGCCCGATGTGAGCAAGGTGCAGTACCTCGGCTTGCAGGACGAGAAGGTCTTCGTCGAGACCTCGTCGGCCAAGCTTGCGTCCATCGGCCTGGACCCCAAGGTGCTCGAGGACACGCTGCGCGCGACCAACACCGTCGTGCCCGCCGGCACCGTGCAGGCGGGCGAACAGCGCGTGGCGCTGAAGATCACCGGCGAGTTCGATTCGGTCGAATCCATCGCCGACATCGGCCTCAACGCGAACGGGCGCATCGTGCGCCTGGGCGACGTGGCGCGCGTGTATCGCGGCTACAGCGATCCGGTGGAAAGCAAGATGCACTTCAACGGCAAGGACGCCATCGGCCTGGCCATCGCCATGCGCGAGGGCGGAGACGTCATCCGCATGGGCCACGACCTCGATGCCGCGGTGGAGCGCGTGCGCCGCGCGATGCCGGTCGGCGTGGAGATCCACGCGGTCTCCAACCAGCCCAAGGTCGTGCACGAATCGGTGCACGAGTTCACCAAGAGCCTGGCCGAAGCCATCGTCATCGTGCTCGCGGTGAGCTTCCTCTCGCTCGGCTGGCGCACGGGCATCGTGGTCGCGTTGTCGATCCCGCTCGTGCTCGCGATGACCTTCCTTGCGATGTATGCGCTGGGCATCGACCTGCAGCGCATCTCGCTCGGTGCGCTGATCATCGCGCTCGGCCTGCTGGTCGACGACGCGATCATCGCCGTGGAAATGATGGCGCTGAAGCTGGAGCAGGGCTGGGACCGCACGCGCGCGGCGAGCTTCGCCTACACCGCCACTGCATTCCCGATGCTCACCGGCACGCTGATCACCGCCGCGGGCTTCCTGCCGGTGGGCCTGGCGAAGTCGAGCGCGGGCGAATACACGATCTCGATCTTCCAGGTGGTGGGCATTGCGCTGATCCTGTCGTGGCTGGTGGCGGTGCTGTTCACGCCTTACCTCGGTTACAAGCTGCTGCCCGAACGCAAGGACGGCGCGCATGCGCACGACCATGCGATCGACACCACGCGCGGGTTCTACGGGATCTTCCACCGCCTGCTCGAATGGTGCCTGGAACGCCGTGGCCTCGTGCTCGGGTGGACGGTCGCGATGTTCATCGGTGCGCTCGCTTTGTTCCAGGCCGTGCCGCAGCAGTTCTTCCCGGCGTCCAGCCGCCCCGAGCTGATGGTGGACCTGTGGTTGCCGGAAGCGGCGAGCATCTCCGCGACCGACGCTGCGGTGTCGCGCCTGGAACAGAAGCTGCTGAAGGACCCTGATGTCGTCGACGTCACCGGCTACATCGGCACGGGCAGCCCGCGCTTCTACCTCCCGCTCGACGTGCAGTTGCCGAACACCAACTTCGGCCAGGTCATGGTGATGACCAAGGGCGAGGAAGCACGCGAGCGGGTGTACGCGCGCCTGGAAAAGACCTTCAAGGAAGACTTCTCCAACCTGCGTGGCCGCGTGTCGCGCCTGGAGAACGGCCCGGCCGTCGGCTATCCGGTGAAGCTGCGCGTGTCGGGGCCCGATCCGCAGAAGCTCACGGAGGTGGTGCGTGAAGTGCAGGCCGTGCTGCGCAAGGATCCGGCGATCCGCGACGTCAACTCCGACATGGGCGAACGCCTGCAGACCGTGCGCCTGATCGTCGACCAGGACAAGGCGCGCACGCTCGGCGTGTCGTCGAAGCAGATCGCCGACACCACGCAGAACTCGCTGTCGGGCCACGCGACCACGCAGTACCGCGAAGGCGACCAGCTCATCGACGTCGTGACGCGCCTGGAAGGCGCCGAGCGCACGGACCTCGACAACATCAAGGATGTGAAGCTCTACACGCGCGACGGCAAGTACGTGGCGCTCTCGCAGGTCGCGCGCATCCAGCTGGGCAGCGAGCAGAGCGTGGTATGGCGCCGCAACCGCATGCCGACCGTCACCGTGCGCGCGGACGTGGTGGGCGCCGAAGGCCCGGATGTCACCAAGCGCAACTGGCCCGCCGTGCAGAAGATCATCGACAAGCTGCCCTTGGGCTATCGCATCGAGATCGGTGGTGCCGCCGAATCCAGCGCGACCAGCCAGGCGTCGATCGCCGCGGTGGTGCCGTTCGCGGTCGCGGTGATCCTCGTGCTGCTGATGCTGCAGTTGCAGAACATGAAGAAGACCGCGCTGGTGATCGCGACCGCGCCGCTGGGCATGATCGGCGTGTCGCTGATCCTTGCGGTGTTCCGCGTGCCTTTCGGCTTCGTCGCGCTGCTGGGCACCATCGCGCTCGCCGGCATGATCATGCGCAACTCGGTGATCCTGATCGACCAGATCGACCAGGACCTCGCGCAGGGCCACACGCCGTGGGAAGCCATCGTGGGGTCCACCCTGCGTCGCTTCCGTCCGATCGTGCTGACGGCGATGGCCGCCATCCTGGCGATGATCCCGCTCACGCGTTCCACGTTCTGGGGCCCGATGGCGTGGGCGATCATGGGCGGGCTCACGGTCGCCACGCTGCTGACGCTGATCGTGCTGCCGACCCTGTACGCCTGGGCCTACCGCATCCGCCGCGACACCCCCGCGCGCGTCCCCGCGGCCGTTCCCCATGCCCCGGATGCGCCGATCGACGCATTGCCGCAACCAATTTGAGCCCTCGCGCATCCGAAGATGAAATCAACTCGCTCCCTCGCCATGGATCTTCGCCCCGCGCTGTGCTTCCTGCTGCTTGCCGTGTGCGGCCTGGTCGCGGCCGCCACGTTGGCGGTCACGGGCAACGACTCGGTATGGCGGCACATGGCGGAACAGGACCTCGCGACGATCCGCGACACCATCCGCGATCGTCATCCGGGGCCGCTCGACGCGCGCAATCCCGCCTTCGCGGAATGGAATGCGCGCGGATACGACGAAGCGATGGGGCTCGCCGCGAAGGCGACCGATTTCGCCGGCTACGAAGCGGCCCTGCGGGATTACACCAACGGTTTCCACGATGGCCATCTTTCGCTGAGCCTGGACATGCAGACGAGCCGCGCGTGGTGGCCGGGCTTCGTGATGGCCTGGCGCGACAACGCATGGCGCGTGCATTCGGTGGCGAGCGATGTCGCCTCGCCGCGCGTGGGCGATGTGCTGGTGGCCTGCGATGGCGTCGACGCGGAGACGATGTTCCAGCGCCGCGTGCTGCCGTTCTACGGCAACCCCGAGATCCGCAGCAGCCGCGTGATCGCGGCGCCGCGCTTGCTGGTCGACATGGCGACGGACAAACCCGACGCACCGTCGAACTGCAGCTTCCATGGCGCGAGCGGCAACCGATCGGTCGCGCTGCAATGGCGACGCTCGCATTGGGATCGGCTGCTGCCGCTGTTGCAGGCGGCGCGCACGGGCCCGCCGCCGACGCTCGGCGTGCGCAGTGTTGCCGGCAACGGGACCTGGATCAGCCTGCCGAGCTTCACCTTGCAGGGTGCGGAGATCGACGCAACGAAGGCGGCACTCGCGCAACTCGCTGCGCATCGCGACAGCGACTACATCGTGGTGGACGTGCGTGGCAACGGCGGTGGCAGTTCGTATTGGGGCAGCGCCGTCATCGCATCGATCTACGGCGATGCCTTCGGCAAGTGGATGGACGACGAGGCGCAGCGCAAGCAGGCGAATACCTACGTCGAATTCCGCGTCTCGCAAGCGACGGCCGACCATTTCCGCAGCGAACTGCCGCGCATGGCGGCGGGCGCGGGCAAGGACTCGAACGACTACCGCTACTTCGACCGCGTGGTGGCGGCGCTGGATGCAGGCGTCAAGCGCGGCACCCCGCTGCTCGACGATCGCGCGATCCAGCGCGAGGTGTTCGGCGCGCCGCAGGCCATCGCCACGCCGCGTCCCGATCCCGCCTACCGGGGCCGCGTGTTCTTCCTCACCGATGCCAACTGCGCCAGCGCGTGCCTGGACTTCGCCGACCTGATGCTGTGCGCACCGAACGTCGTGCAGGTCGGCGGCGAAACCAGCGGCGACACCGCGTACATGGACGTCGCATCACGCGAGTTGCCCAGCGGCACCGGCAACATCGTCTACGCGACAAAGGTCTACCGCGACCGCGCGCGCGGCCACAACCAGAGCTACGTGCCGGCGCTCGCGTGGACGGGCGATGCGTGGGATACGCCCGGTCTTGAGAAATGGATCGCGGGCCTGCAGCAATCCGGCCACGTGCCGGCGCCCAAACCGCCGAAACACTGCTGAAGGATCACAGGCGCTCGGTGGGTTCCAGCGCCGCCGATTCGCCTGCGAAAGGCGCGGGCATGCGCGCGTTCGCGCCGGATTCCCAACGCCAGAACAGCCAGCCCAGCGTGCTGAACACCGCAGCGCCCAACGCGAGGTGCAAGGCCGAATGGCTGAGCAGCGGCGAAAGCACGCCAGCGATGATCGCGTTGGACACCAGTCCGCAGAACGCCTGCAGCGACGACGCACTGCCGCGCTGGCGCGGATACATGTCGAGGATGGCGAGCGTGAGGATCGGGAAGACCAGCGCGATGCCGAAGGAGTTGAGCATCATCGGCAGCACCGCCCACGGCACGGAAGGCTGCGGCACGAGCAGGTTGTAGCCGATGTTGGCGAAGACGGCGAGCGCGCAGAACGCGAACCCCATGCGCACCTGGCGCGTGCCGTCGATCCTGCCCGCGATGCGGCCCGACACGAACGCGCCGAGCATCATGCCGCTGATCATCGGCACGAAGAACCACGCGAAGCTGCGCTGGTTCAGGTGCATCAGGTCCATCACGAACGCAGGCGCCGACGCGATGTAGAGGAACAGCGCGCCGAAGTTGAACGTGCCCGCCGCCGCGAGCCGCTGGAAGCGCGGGTTGAGGAAAATCGCGATGTAGTCGCGCAGCAAGGGTTTCGCGCGCAGCGGCAGGCGCGCCTGCGGCGGATGCGTCTCGGGCAGCGCCACCAGCGTGGCGATCCACAGCAGCGACGAGAACGCGACCAGGAACCAGAAGATCATCGGCCACCTGGACCACCCGAGGATCCAGCCGCCGATCACCGGCGCGATCGCCGGCGCGATGCCGAAGATCATCGACACCTGGCTCATGAGGCGTTGCGCGTCGTGCCCGTGCAGCACATCGCGGATGACCGCGCGGCCCACGATGAGGCCGACGCCCGCGCTCAATCCCTGCAGGCCGCGGAACCACAACAGCGTCGTCAGGTCCTGCGCAAGCGCGCAACCCACCGACGCCACGGCGAAGATCGCCAGGCCGCCCAGGATCACGCGCCGACGGCCGATCGCATCGGACAAGGGCCCGTGCACCACGCTCGTCAGCGCATAGGCGATGAGATACGCACTGATCGTCTGCTGCATCGCCACCTTGTCGGCGGCGAGCTGGGCGCCCATCTGCGGGAACGCCGGGAAGATCGTGTCGATCGAAAACGGGCCGAACATCGCCAGCCCGCCGAGGAGGACGGCCAGGCGACGCGTGGAAAGTGTGGCCGTCCCTGGCGCAGGCACGATCAGCGTTCCTCTTCTTCCTCGCGCTGTTCGTCGGTCACGCGGACCTCGAGCTTGCACGACTGCTGCGCACCGGCGGCGGTGCAACTGCACTGGCCGTCGTCCACGAGCGAACGGGCGCGGCCCGCGGACTTGCCTTGCTTCACCCAGTCGCGCGCCTGCTTGTTGGCGGCATCGCACGCGGCCTTTTCGGACGCGCCGCTCGCGGTGAAGGTCTTCTTCGCTTCCTGCGCATGCAGCGCGGGCGCGAGGAGCAACAGGGCGGAGGCAATGAGGGCAAGACGCATGGGCGACCCCTTGGGCTTGTGAACGTGCGCCGTATTCTACTTGCCGGTCCTGTACGTAGCCCGCAGCAGTTCATGGAAATGGTGGACCGCGTTCTCGCGCAGCGGATTGAGCCGCCCGGGGACGTAGGAGCCCGAGGACAGGCCGCGCTGCACGTCCGCGCAGATGGTCAGGTCTTCCACCTGGACTTCGTCGCTGAAGCTCAGGTCCGCGGCGCGGCGCGCCTTGCCGGCGTCGCTCTCGTCCATCGCGTAGTAGAAGTCGAATTCCACGCGGCAACTGTCCGCGCCTTTCGGGATCACGCGGTTGGTCTGCAGCCGGCCGGGGACGATGTTCAACATCGTGTTCGGCCACATCCAGTAATAGAGCGCGTCGCCGCCGCCATACAGGCTGTCGTCGCTCTCCAGCGGGCTCCACTGGAACGAATACCACTCGGCCGTCGCGGTGACGTAGCTGCGGTAATCGAGCAGTCGGTTGAGGCCCGGGTGGATGTGCGGGACGTGGTAGCCCTCGAGGTAATTGTCGACGTACACCTTCCAGTTGCACGGCACGTCGTAACCGACGCGGTGGTGGTGGCCGTAATGTTCGAGCCCGCGATCCGGACCGATGCGCGCATCGATGCCGGCGACGAAGGCATCGAAGTCCGGCGCGCGCGCGGGATCCACGCAGGCGAACACCATGCCTTGCCACACGCGCACCGCGAGTTGCGGGAGCTTCACGTCGGCGACGTTGAAGTCTGGCGCGCCGCTCATCTCCGGCGCCGAACGCAGCGTGCCGTCGAGCGTGTAGGTCCAGCCGTGGTAGCGGCAACGCAAGGCCTTCGCACCCAGGCCATCGCATTGCGCGAGCGGGCCTGCGCGATGGCGGCAGACGTTGTGGAAGACGCGGATCACTTCGTCCGCGCCGCGCACCGCGATGACCGGCAGGCCCGCGAAATCGGCGATGGCGTGGTCGCCTGCGTTCTGCAGCTGGCACACGTGCGCGATGAGTTGCCAGCCGCGATCGAAGATCAATGCGCGATCCACCGCGACGAACGCGGGATCGGCATAGAAGCGCGCGGGCAGGGCGGTGGCGTGGTCCAGCGGCTGCGGATCGAGGTCCGAAGGCGGCGGCGGGACGGCGGGGCGGGAGGTGGTGTGCGACATGGTGGAAGTATGCCGCGCGTCCCGGCGGCGCGTCCGTGATGGGTCACGCCCCTGTGATCGGCCCCGCGCTACGGTCCCGCAGAGGCGGGCATGCGTGATTTCGGAGTCCAGCGCGAATCCATGGTGAGCCGGCAGATTGCGGCGCGGGGCGTCCACGACCTCGCGATCCTGGAGGCGATGCGCCAGGTGCCGCGGGAATGCTTCGTCGACGAGGCGATGCAGGAGTACGCCTACGAGGACGCGCCGCTCCCCATCGCGGCGGGGCAGACCATTTCGCAGCCCTACATCGTCGCGCGCATGATCGAACTTGCGCGCATAGCGCACGGGGATCGCGTGCTGGAAATCGGGGCGGGCTCGGGTTACGCGGCCGCGGTGATGGCGCAGATTGCCGAACGCGTGTTCACCATCGATCGTGTCGGGCAGCTTGCGGATCTCGCGCGGCGACGCTTCGTCGCGCTGGGTTACGACAACATCGAAGTGCGCACGGGCGACGGCACGGGGGGATGGCCGCAAGAGGCACCGTTCGACGCGATCCTCGCCTCCGCTGGCGGTCCCGAAGTGCCGGACGTGTTGCGCATGCAACTCGCCATCGGCGGCCGCCTAGTCATGCCCGTCGGGCAATCGCTGCATCACCAGCAACTGGTGCGCGTGACGCGGGTGGACGAAGTCACGTTCGAAGAACAATGGACCGACCACGTCGCGTTCGTGCCATTGATCGGCACCTACGGTTGGCCGGATGACGGCCCGGCCGCGTGGCGAGCTTGATCAGCGTGCCGCGCTGATCGCAGAGACCATCGTCCGCACGGCGTCGCCTGGGGCGAGCCCGCTGTCGCGCACGAGGCTGCGCCAGGTGAAGTAATCGAGCGCGAGGCGGAGCAGGGCGCGTGCAGGTGCCCCCAAGCCTTCGCTGAGCACTTCGTCGTACGCCACGTGATACGGCGCCCAACGCAGTTCGACGATCTCGCGCACCAGCGGTTGCGAATCGGCGTCGCGCAACACGCAGCCGGTGAGGTCGGCGTTGCGTTCGTACCAGGCATAGATTGCGGTGAGGCCCGCGGTGAGTCGCGTTGCGCGATCTCCGATGCCGCGCCATGCATCTGCATCGGGCAACGGATCGCGTTCCAGCGAAAGCGCAGAGCATGCGAGCAACAACGTGCGCTCGTCGGGGAAGTGCGAATAGAAGGTGTTGCGCTGCACGCCCGCACGCTCGGCGACCATGCTGAAGGTCGTGCGCGCGGGGCCCACTTCCGTGTGCAGGGCCACGGCCGCCTCGACGATCCGCCGCCGCGTATCGGCCTGCTGCTCAGCTCGCTTCCCGAGGGTGTATGTGCGGGTCATGTGGATTCACTATACACCTGTGCTCACCCATATTGACAAGCCCGGATATTGGGAGCACATTCGCGTTCGCCCAAATAGGGCGCCTTCCTCCCCCAGCGAGCACGGCCCCATGCAAACCCAAGTCGATGAAATCGCGGATGGCATCTACCGGCTGTCGACCTTCGTGCCCGACGTGGCACCGCCCGCCGGCTTCACGTTCAACCAGTTCCTGGTCCTCGGGGACCAACCCCTGCTGTTCCATACCGGCCCGCGGAAGATGTTCCCGCTGGTGCAGGAGGCCGTGAGTCGCGTGATCGCGCCCTCGCGATTGCGCTGGATCTCGTTCGGGCACGTGGAAGCCGACGAATGCGGCGCGATGAACGAGTGGCTCGCGGTCGCGCCGGATGCGCAGGTGGCGCATGGCGAGATCGCGGTGATGGTGTCGTTGAACGACCTCGCGGACCGCGCGCCGCGCATGTTGAAGAACGGCGAGGTCATCGACCTGGGCGGCGGCAAGCGCGTGCGTTACCTCGATACGCCGCATACGCCGCACGGGTGGGATGCCGGTGTGATGTACGAGGAGTCGAGCGGGACGTTGCTGTGCGGTGACTTGTTCACCCAAGTCGGCAAGGCGCCTGCGCTGATCCACGGCGACATCGTTGGGCCCGCGCTCGTCGGTGAAGACATGTTCGGATATTCGTCGCTCAATCCGAACATGGGGACGACGATCCGGTCGCTCTCGGAACTCGCACCGCGCACGTTGGCGTTGATGCATGGGCCGTCGTATGCAGGCGATGGCGCAAGTGCGTTGCGGGTGTTGGCCGAGGACTACGATCGTCGTGCGTCGCTGCGTGGTGTTGCGATCGATCAGGCGGTGGCGGCGTAATCGAGGCGATCACACGGCCAACAAAAAGCCGCCCTTGCGGGCGGCTTCTGATCGACCAAGGCTGGTTGGCTTGGCCACGCCTTCCAGCCTGCCTCCGGGGGGCGCACCTGACCGAAGGACTTTAGCCCGCAGAGCGGGGACGCGGCGGACTTTACCCGCGTGGGGAGCGCGTCACAAGTGCCCGTGCCACGGGTGTCCCAATGCATTCAAAACGCCTTGCCGGATGGACTGGAGCTCTTTCAGCGAGACCCTCATCTTGTGGTACTCACGCCTGCCTCTCCAACGTCGGAAGTGCCCGCGCAAGCGGTCAAACGACACGACGTTGATCATGTCGCACTTGGCCCATACCTCGTCAGCGCCTCCCTCCGGCAACGGATCCCGATCGAGCCGGACATGCCAAGGCCGAACAAGCCGCGGCGGCGTCGTACTCAGTGGAACGACGGTTGTCAGACGAGAGCGCTGACACGCCCTCGGCACAATGACGATTGCGATGCGCGTCTTGATCATCTCCGGCTCTCTGCCTGAGTAGTCGCACCACAGCGCCTCGCCCAAATCCGGGTGGTAGTTGATGCCCATCGACGCGTTCGATCTCCTGCGTCGAGCGTGCGCTTTCCGTCGACTCATGCAAATGCGACAACAGCGCGAAAGCGATGAGATCGATCTCCGCTGAGATGGCAGCGAACCGCACCTGCACACCCGGCTAACATCCCCTCCGGCATCACTCCCCATTCGGCAGCGATGGTGGAGGCAGCAATGGAAACGTATACCGTCGGTTATCTCGTCGGCAGC
>Ga0074048_10075550_pt1 | contig 11160 bp, 11 predicted proteins | sample SoimicmetaTmtLPB_FD_74462 | JGI IMG/M metagenome (GOLD analysis project Ga0074048, IMG submission 74462) | Soil and rhizosphere microbial communities from Centre INRS-Institut Armand-Frappier, Laval, Canada - Soil microcosm metaTmtLPB... | ecosystem: Engineered > Artificial ecosystem > Soil...
GTGGCGGCGGCGGAGTTGCACGCGCTCGGCGCAAGGGTCGTTGCGGTCTCCGACGTCTCGGGCGGGCTGCACGCGCCGGCCGGACTTGACGTCCAGGCGCTTCACGCCTACGCCGACGAGTACGGCTCCCTCGAAGGCTGCGAGGCCGGGAGCCGCCTCACGAACGACGAGCTCCTCGAGCTCGACTGCGACATTCTCGTCCTCGCGGCCCGCGAGGATCAGATCACCGCCGAGAACGCGCCTCGTATCGGCGCTCGCATGATCGCCGAGGGCGCGAACGGGCCGACCTCGCTCGAAGCGGACGCGATTCTCTGGGAGCGCGGCATCCCCGTGCTGCCGGACGTGCTCACGAATGCGGGCGGCGTGACGGTCTCGTACTTCGAGTGGGTGCAGGACCTCGGTCGTCTCTTCTGGACGCGCGACGAGATCCGCGCCAAGCTCGCCGAGAAGCTTGCGAATGCATTCGACCGGGTGTGGGATCTGGCGGACGAGCGCACGATGCCGCTCCGCACGGGCGCCCTCGTCGCAGGGATCCGCGAAGTCTCGGATGCGCTGCAGGCACGAGGGATCTTTCCGTGAGCGCTGTGGTCCGCGAGGCGATGGTGTCCCACCCCGGTCAGCTGCCCGGCGACTCGACGGCACAGGCCGCGGGGGAGCTCCTGCAGCGCCCCGAAGTCCGGGCGGTCTACGTGACGGAGGACGAGCGGCTCGTCGGGGTGGTCACGCGGAAGACACTCGTACGTGAGGTGATCGCGCTCGGGCTCGACCCGAAGCTCACCGAGCTGCGAACGATCGCCGAGACGCCGCATCTCACGATCGGGCCGGACGTGCCGCTCGACGAAGCGTTCCGCTTCCTCGAGGCGGAGGACGCCGAGCGCGTTCCCGTCGTCGACGAGCACGACCGCCTCCTGGGCGTGCTGTCGCGGAGCGTGCTGCAACGGAGGCTCGCCGAGGACGAGGACGAGCCGCTCCCGCCCGCGGCGTAGCTCGCCGCTCTCAGCAACACGTGTACGCGCCGGGTGGTGCTGCCCCCTCCTCGGGCTCGGGCAACTCAGCGGCCGCGAACGCGGCACCGTGGAGGATGTCGCGCTCGGACACCCCGATCTCGGCGAGCCCGTACGCGGTCATGATCTCGCGGAGCACGACGAGGCCGGCGACGATGACCGGCGCCCGACCGGGCTCGATCCCAGGCACCTCGACCCTCTCCTCGATCGTCATGCCGGCGAGCCGATCGAGCTGCACGGCGACCGACTCGAAGGAGATCCGGTGGCCGTGCGTGCGCGCGGGGTCGTACTCCGAGTCCCCGAGGTCGAGCGTCGCGAGCGTCGTCACCGTGCCCGCGACGCCGATCGCCTCCCGGGCGTCCAGATCCGGAAGAAGTGACCTCACGTATGCGCCCGCCCCCGCGAGCTCCGGCCGCGTCGGCGGGTCGGAGGCGAGAAACCGCTCCGTGAGGCGCACGCAACCGACGTCGAGGCTCGTGGACGACTCGACCGCGCCGTCCGCGGCGTGCACGAGCTCGGTCGAGCCACCGCCGATGTCGACGACGAGCACGTCGTCGAGCGCAGGCCGCCCCGCCGCCACGCCTCCAACCATCATCGCCGCCTCCTCCGTCCCCGTGAGCAGGCGTGTCGTGAACCCGTAGCTCCACTCGATCTCGCCGAGGAACGCCTCGCCGTTCTCCGCATCCCGCACGGCACTCGTCGCGATCGCGAGCGTGCGCTCCGCGCCGAGGTCCTCGAGCTGCCGCCGGTAGTCGGACAGGCAGTTGCGAACCCGTGCGATGGGCACCGGAAGCAGACGTCTACGCCGGTCCACGCCCTCGCCGAGCCGCGTGATGGTGAGGCGCCGCACGATCTCCTCGAAACCGTCGCCGGACACGTCAGCGACGAGGAGCCGGGTCGAGTTCGTCCCGAGGTCGACCGCTGCGACACGGGTCATCGGGTCGGGAGGAACGCGCGTAACCAGCGCGTGCGGCGTTGCGCTCTCTCGAGCGATGCGAGCAGCACCTGGAGCTGCGCGCGCGAGCGGCGAAGGCGTTCGGCCGCCGCCTGGAGCTCCTGGCTCGACTGCTCGGCCTCCGCGAGTAGGCGCTCCGTGCGTGCGGCGCGCTCCTCGAACGATGTGAGCTCGCTCGCGATCGCGCCGCCCGAACGCTTGCCGTGGCGCCACAGCTGGATCCCCCGGATCACAACGAAGACGATTCCGGCGACCGCGAGGGCCAGTCCGACGAGGAACGCCGCGAGGGTCACGGCGTCAGTCTAGGCGGCTAGCGATCCTCCAGAAGCGGCTGCATCTCCGGATCGCGCTGTCCGTATGGCTTCAGCGCCTCGACGAGGGAGTCCCCGTCCGTCTGGGCGGCGGGCGCGCCGAGGAGCTCCTCGAGCTGCACTGTCATGCGGCGCATGCCGGCCAGGGCTTTCTTGAGGCGCTCCTCGACTGCGCGCGACTCCTCGCGTAGGGCCTGACCGCGTAGGCGGGCGTCATCTTCGATCCTCCGTGCCATCTCCTCGGCCGCCTCGCGCGTCGCGCGCGCCTGGGCCTCGGCATCAGCGAGCTGCTTCCCGATCTGCTCCTCCGCCGCGCGGCGCTGCTCGGTCGCGAACGCGTCGACCGCATCTCGGGTGTCGGCCTCGTAGGCACGCGCGTCGTTCCGAACTCGCTCGGCCTCCGCTCTCGCTCCGTGCAGGAAGTCTTCGGCTTGCGCCTCCGCGTCGGCGCGGATCTGGTCGGCGGCCGTCTCGGCCGCGCTCAGGACGCCGGCGACGCGCTGGCCGATCTCCGCATATCCGCCAGAGTCGGAAATGGGTGCCATCGGGGAGGGGGGAAGTTCGTGATCGGCGGTCTCGGACACGGTTACGGCCCCTTCCTCTCGCTGACTGGCGAGCAACATATCGCACTCGGCCGCAAGTGCGAAGGCTCGCGCAACCAGGTCCTCGGTCGACCCGACGCGTCCGGACGACATGCCGCCTCGCCTTCGCCGCCTGCCCCGTACCACGACGAGACCGGCGCCGAGGGCAAGGGCACACGCACCGGCGACGACGGCGACCACCTTGGGGCTCCAGGCGCTGCCTCCATCTTCCGGACGCGCCGCGGTCGTCGTCGTCGGCGCGGGAGCTCGTTCGGGAGGACGCGCGGCCGGCGCCTGGTTCGTGGTCGTCGCCGGACGTTCGAGTGGGTACTCGTTCCAGAGCTGCTCGAGGGATGAGGGAGGCCGCTCGCCGCCCGCCGCAGCTGCTCCTGTCACACCGCCTCCGAGCAGGAGGAGGCAGCTCGCCGCGACGGCGATGCAGAGCTGCCGTGGCGTTCGCGTCTTCGTAGACGCCACCATACGCCCTCACCGGGCAGGCGAGCCTCGCGTGAGCGCTTCTAGAGGCCCTTCTTCAGCATTCCGAACATGCCGCGGACGACCTCCCTCGTCAGTGCGTGTCCGCTCGATGACTTCAGGAAATCGCCGATCGCGTCGGCGCCCTTCCCTGCCGCGCTCGCCGCTCCCTTCTGCCGCTCCGTGGGCGCCGAGGGCTTCTCGCCGGGCGGCGGGGGATCGAGGCGCGACGCGAGCATCTCGCGCGCGCTCTGGCTGTCGAGACGCGTTCCGTACTTCGCGTGGAGCGCGCTGGCGGCCGCAGCGCCGGACACATCGTCGGCGGGGCCCATTCTCGACAGCGGAGGACGCATCCGCGTGTGGACGACCGGCGTCGGAACGCCCGACTCGCTCAGGATCGTGACCGCGGCTTCGCCCGTCCCGAGCTGTGTGAGGAGCTCCTCGAGGTCGTACGCGTCAGACCGAGGGAAGGTCCGAACCGTCGCGCGCAGCGCCTTCTCGTCGTCGGGCGTGAAGGCGCGGAGCGCGTGCTGGATCCGGTTCCCGAGCTGGCCGAGGACCTCTGCCGGGATGTCCTTCGGCGTCTGCGTCACGAAGAAGACGCCGACCCCTTTCGAGCGAATGAGCCGCACGGTCTGCACGACCGACTCCGCGAATGCCTTGCTCGCGCCCTCGAACAGGAGATGCGCCTCGTCGAGGAAGAAGACGAGGCGCGGCTCGTCGCGGTCTCCCACCTCGGGCAGGTGTTCGAACAGCTCGGCGACGAGCCACATGAGCACGGTCGACCAGAGCCCGGGCTTGTCCTGCACTGCAGGCAGCTCGAGGCAGGAGACGATGCCCCGCCCGTCGGGAGCAGTGCGCAGGAGGTCGGCGATGTCGAGTTGCGGCTCCCCGAAGAACTCGGTGCCGCCACCCGTCTCGAGCGACACGAGCGAGCGCAAGAGCACGCCGACTGTCTGCGTCGAGAGGCCGCCGATGCCCTTCAGCTCCTCGCGGCCGTTCTCCGAGTCGAGAAACGTCAGCAGGGCGCGGAGGTCCGAGAGGTCGAGGAGCGGGAGCCCTTTCTCGTCGGCGTAGTGGAAGACGAGAGCGAGGCTCTGCTCCTGCGTGGCGTTCGCCCCGAGCACCTTCGCGAGGAGCAGCGGACCGAAGTCGGAGACGGTCGCGCGTACCGGGACGCCCGGGCCGATGCCTCCGAGCGAGAGGTACTCGACGGGGAAGCCGACCGGCTCGAACGGGATGCCGAGCTCGGTCGCGCGCTTCTTCGCCGGACCATCGCTCGATCCGGCAACAGCCATCCCCGAGACGTCACCCTTGACGTCGGCGGTGAAAACGGCGACGCGCGCGGTGGAGAGCTGCTCGGCGATCACCTGCAGCGTCCGCGTCTTTCCCGTGCCGGTCGCGCCGGCGATGAGCCCGTGGCGGTTCATCGTCGAGAGCGGCAGGCGCACCGCGGCGCCGGGCACGAGGGCGCCGTCCAGCATGCCTGTCCCGAGCTCGATCGCTCCGCCCTTGGTCGCATATGCCTCGGCGATCGCGGATCCGAAGCTCGCGGCGTCCGGGGCGGTTCGGGCCATGGCGCGCGATCGTACCAGCGCTCGAATCGCATCCAACAGGAGCGTTTCTTGGATGCAAGAATGGGGATAAATCAGGACTTGATCCCCATCGATTGGCCGCTCTAGGATCCAATCTAATCAAGTTGCACACAATCCGAGGGAAGGGGAGAAGAGGATGAGCGCCGCCGACGGAGCCGACCGCTGGGCAGGAGTCGAACGGCCGTACACCCGCGACGACGTCGAGCGCGTGCGCGGGAGGTTCCGCATCGAGCACACGCTCGCCCGACTCGGATCCGAGCGCCTGTGGAGCCTCCTCCACACGGAGGACTACGTCGCCGCCCTCGGCGCGATGACGGGCGCCCAGGCCGTGCAGATGGTGAAGGCCGGCCTTCGGGCGATCTACGTCTCCGGCTGGCAGGTCGCCGCGGACGCGAACCTCGCCGGGCACACGTATCCCGACCAGAGCCTCTACCCCGCGAACAGCGCCCCCGCGCTCGTGAAGCGGATCAACGCGGCGCTCCTTCGCGCGGATCAGATCGACGCCGCCGAGGGTAGAAACGGCACGTACTGGTTGGCGCCCGTCGTCGCCGACGCGGAGGCGGGCTTCGGCGGCCCGCTGAACGCCTTCGAGCTCATGAAGGCGTTCGTCGAGGCGGGCGCCGCGGGCGTTCACTTCGAGGATCAGCTCTCCTCCGAGAAGAAGTGCGGCCACCTCGGCGGCAAGGTGCTCGTCCCGACGAGCCAGTTCGTGCGGACGCTCGTCGCCGCGCGGCTCGCCGCAGACGTGCTCGACGTCCCGACCGTGCTGGTCGCGCGGACGGACGCGCTCTCCGCGACCCTCGTGACGAGCGACGTCGACGAGCGGGATCGCGAGTTCACGACGGGCGAGCGCACGCCCGAAGGGTTCTTCCGCGTCGGGCCCGGAATCGAGGCGCCGATCGCACGTGCGCTCGCGTACGCCCCGTACGCCGACGTCCTCTGGTGCGAGACCTCCACGCCCGACCTCGACGAGGCCGCGGCGTTCGCAGAGGCCGTGCACGCCCGCTTCCCCGGGAAGCTGCTCGCGTACAACTGCTCCCCCTCATTCAACTGGCGGAAGCACCTCGACGAGCGGACGATCGCGTCGTTCCAGCGCGAGCTCGCCGCGATGGGTTACAAGTTCCAGTTCGTGACGCTCGCGGGCTTCCACGCGGTGTGCAACTCGATGTTCGACCTCGCGCGCGGCTACGCCGCCGAGGGCATGAGCGCCTACGTGCGGCTGCAGGAGGAGGAGTTCGCGAACGAGGAGCATGGGTACACGGCGACGCGGCACCAGCGTGAGGTCGGCGCGGGCTACTTCGATGCGGTGCTCGAGGCGGTTGCCGGGGGCGAGAGCTCGACGCTCGCTCTCAGGGGCTCGACGGAAGAGGCCCAGTTCGACGCGGCGCCGGCGACGTGAGTACGACGACCGACGTGACGGTGCACGCGCGCGACGAGGCGGGCGTACTCACGCCGGAGGCGCTCGACCTCGTGGTCGAGCTCCAGCGCGAGTTCGCAGGTAGGCGGGAGGAGCTCCTGCTCGCCCGCGCCGAGCGACAGGAGCGGATCGCGGCAGGCGAGCTCCCCGACTTCCTCGACTCGACACGCTCGGTCCGTGACGGCGACTGGCGCGTTGCGCCCGTCCCGGACGACCTCCAGGACCGTCGCGTCGAGATCACCGGCCCGGCCGGCGACCGGAAGATGGTGATCAACGCGTTCAACTCCGGCGCTCGCATCTACATGGCGGACTTCGAAGACGCGAACTCGCCGACGTGGGAGAACGTCCTCGGCGGCCAGCAGAACCTGACCGACGCGATCGAGCGCACGATCTCGCTCGACACGGGCGAGAAGCAGTACGCCCTCGTCGACGACGTCGCGGTCCTGCTCGTCCGGCCGCGCGGGTGGCATCTCCAGGAGCGCAACGTCGAGGTGGACGGCAAGCACGTCTCGGCGGGGCTGTTCGACTTCGGCGTGTGCCTTCAGCGCAACGCCGAGCGTCTCCTCGAGCGCGGCTCGGGGCCGTACTTCTACCTCCCGAAGCTCGAGAGCCACCTCGAGGCACGGCTCTGGAACGACGTCTTCTGTCTCGCGCAGGATCGGCTCGGCCTCCCGCGTGGGACGATCAAGGCAACCGTTCTCATCGAGACGATCCTCGCGGCCTTCGAGATGGACGAGATCCTCTACGAGCTCCGGGAGCACTCGGCCGGGCTGAATGCCGGCCGTTGGGACTACATCTTCTCGGTCATCAAGAAGTTCCGTGATCGCCCCGAGTTCGTCCTCCCGGATCGCGCACAGGTGACCATGGCGGTCCCCTTCATGCGTGCGTACACGGAGCTCCTCGTGCGCACGTGCCACGCGCGCGGCGCTCATGCGATCGGAGGGATGGCGGCGTTCATCCCGAACCGGCGCGACCCCGAAGTGACGGAAGTCGCGCTCGCGCGCGTGCGCGAGGACAAGCAGCGTGAATCGGGCGACGGCTTCGACGGGACCTGGGTGGCGCACCCCGATCTCGTCTCGGTGGCGATGGCCGAGTTCGACGAGGTGCTCGGCGACCGCCCGAACCAGCTTGAGCGTCTGCGCGAGGACGTCTCGACGGAGGCTGCGGATCTCCTGAACGTTGCCGCGACGCCCGGCGAGATCACCGAGGCCGGTGTGCGCGCGAACGTCTCGGTCGGCATCCGCTACATCGCCGCCTGGCTCCAGGGAGTCGGCGCGGCAGCGATCGACAACCTCATGGAGGACGCAGCGACCGCCGAGATCTCGCGCTCGCAGATCTGGCAGTGGCTCCATCACGGGCGTATCGAGCGGGACGACGTCGAGCGAATCATCCGCGAGGTCGTCGCGGAGCTCCCGGACGAGCCCGTCTATCGCGACGCGCGCGAGGTGTTCGAGAAGGTCGCGCTGCGGGAGGTCTTCGTCGAGTTCCTGACCCTCACCGCGTACGCGAAGCTCCTCGGCGACGAGAGCTGACGATGTCCGACGGGAGGAAGGCCGACGACATCGCCCTCGCGCTCGAGGAGGCGATCGTGTCGGGTGAGATCCCGCCGGGCAGCGTTCTGAGGCAGGAACACCTCTCGGAGCAGTTCGAGGTGAGCCGCACCCCGGTGCGCGAGGCCCTGCGCAGGCTGGCTGCGCTCGGCCTCGTCACCTTCGAGCCGAACCGAGGCGTTCGCGTGCGCATGCTGTCCCGTGACGAGATCCGCGAGGCGTTCATGGCTCGCGCCGAGCTCGAAGGGCTTGCAACCGAGCTGGCGACGCCGCGCATGACGGACGCGGACCTCGCGGCACTCGAGCAGGCGGAACGGCGCTTCAGCGCCGCCACGCGCGCCCTCGTCGAGATGAGCCACGCGGGCCGCCAGGACCTCGAGCTCGCCCGCGAGTGGCTGCTCGCGAACCACGCGTTCCACGACGTCGTCTACGAGGCGGCTCAGGTGCCGCTCATCGAGCGCATGGCGAAGGCGGCACGGCGCACGTTCCTGGTCAAGCCCGTGTGGGCGACGGGGGCCGATCTCGACGAGCTGTACCTGACGAACGACCGGCAGCACCGGGCGATCCGCGACGCGATCGTTGCGCGCAGCCCGGAAGGCGCGCGCGTTCTGGCCCGCGAGCACGTCCTCTCTTCCGGCAGGCTGCTCGAGGCGATTCTCGACAAGGTGTCGCAGCAGTCGCGCGAGCCGTCGGCGGCTCTCTAGCCGAGCTCGTTACGCGGCACCGCGGGTGACGTGTGCCGCCACCGCGGGCCAGCGACCATCGTGTCGTGCCCAGACGTCCGTGTAGCGGCCGGCTCCCTGCCGACCGTCGGGGAGGGTGTACGTGGTGCGCGCATGGATGATCGCGACGTCACCGAGCAGGCGCACCTCGACGTCGTGCGCGGCGAGGTATGAGATCGCGACTGGCCCCGCAGTCTGCTCGAGGAAGCCGGCGCGATCGACCAGGGAGCCGTCCGCGTTCGAGCACACGAAATCCTCGGCCAAGATCTCGTCGAAGCGCCGGACGTCGCCCTTCTGCACCGACTGGACGTAGTCGCGGTTGAGCGCAACTAGTGCGTCCCGATCCTGCGCGGCGTCCCGTCCGCTCACGATCCGGATGATGGCAGCTCGCGGCCCGAGCGATAATGCGGCTCGGTGGGCGAGCGGGGAGGGGTCGTCGAGATCCGGTCGTACAGGCTCAAGCCTGGATCCGGCCGGGCGTTTCATCGCCTCGTGATGGAGGAATCGATCCCGATGCTCGAGCGCTGGGGCGTGGACGTGCTCGCCGTCGGTCCGTCGCTCGACGACGACGACCTGTATTTCCTGATCCGTGGCTACGCAAGTGTCGACGAGCTGCAACGCAGCCAGGGCGCCTTCTACGGAAGCGAAGAGTGGCGTGCCGGGCCGCGTGAGGCGATCGTGTCGCTCATCGAGAGCGACATCTCGGTCGTGATCCCCGCCGATTCTCTGCCGGCCGCGCGGAGCTCTACCGAGCCAGCGTGATCTTCGACAAGCCCCGGGGCGCGTCGGGGTCGAGGCCCCGGGCGCGCGCCAGCGCCCAGGCGAAGAGCTGGCCGGGAACGACCGAGAGGAGCGGCGCGACGAGCGGGGACGACCGCGGGCTCGCCAGGACGTAGTCCGCGCCGCGAATCCGATCTGCGGCGCTGCCGCTCGCTATCACGGTCGCGCCCGCCTCTTGTGCCCGCTCGACCGCTTCGACGACGGCCGGAAGCGTTGCGTCGTTCGACGCGATCGCCCAGATAGGAAAGAGAGAATCGAGCGCGGCGATCGGGCCGTGTGCGAGATCGGTCGCCGTGAGCGGCTCGGCCGCGACTCGGCACGTCTCGAGGAGCTTGAGCGCGATCTCCCGTGCAGTCGCGAACTCGGCGCCTCGCCCGACGACGAACATCCGGCCGGCATAGGCGAACGGCATCGCCACCGCCGCAATGCGCGTCTCCAGCGAGCGAACGAGCTGCCTGATGTCCTCCGCGGCCGAGCGAAGCTCCTCCGCGAACTCCACGCCCTCGTTGGCAGCGTGGGCCGCGAGGAGCCCGAGCGCGGCGACCTGGTTCGAGTAGGTCTTCGTGGCGGCGACGGCGCGCTCGAGGCCCGCGTGGAGCTCGATCACGGCGTCGGCCACGCGCGCGAGCTCGGAGCCAGGGTCGTTCGTGAGCGCGACGGTGAACGCCCCGCGACGCCGAGCGTGTCGGAGGTACTCGACGACGTCGGGCGTCTGGCCGGACTGCGAGAGCGCGAGCGCCGTGCACCCCGACATGTCGAGCTCCGCGCCGTAGTAGACGGAGAGCGAGATCGAGTCGCGAAGCGCGGTCCAGTGTGGGAGGAGGCCGAAGGCGTACACGCCGTACGACGCGGCGTTGTCCGACGACCCGTGCCCGACCATGCGGACAGTGATCGCTCCCCGCGAGCGCATCTCCTCGGCTACTGAGGCGAAGTCGGCTTCCCGCTCGACGAGCCGGAGGAGCGCGTCGGGCTGCTCGCGGATCTCGTCGAGGAACCTCGCGCCCGGTTCGCTCACCGGCAGCTCAGCCGACGACACGCGCGCGCCCCTCGACGAGGACTCGCTCGATCTCGAGCTCCTCGCTCAAGACGACGACGTCGGCCGGAAGGCCGACGCCGATACGGCCGGATGCCGGCAGCCGGAGCACGCGCGCGGGGACCTCCGTAGCGGCACCGACGGCATCCTCGAGCGCGACGCCGAGGGAGTGCAGGTTTCGCACGGCCTCGATCATCGTCAGGGTACTTCCGGCAAGCGCGCCGGTCGCGCCACGGGCAACGCCGTCGCGGATCTCCACGTCGACGTCGCCGAGGCGATACGACCCGCCGTCCAGGCCGGCGCCCGACACAGCGTCGGTCACCAGGGCGACGCGGCCTTGCGCCGCCTGCCACACCATGGCGGCCGTGACCGGCGCGACGTGCACCCAGTCGAGGATGAGCTGCACCACCACGTCGGGGCGGGCGAGCGCGGCTCCGACGATCCCCGGATCACGGTGATGGAACGGTCGCATCGCGTTGAAGAGGTGCGTGACGCTGCGCACGCCGAGGTCGAACGCCGCTTCCGCTTGCTCTGCGGTGGCGTCCGAGTGGCCGAGCGAGACGGCGATCTCGCGGCGGAGGAGCCTCTCGATGATCGCGCCTGCACCGGGCAGCTCGGGAGCGAGCGTGACGAGTCGTACCGGCCCCGCATCGAGGGTACGCTCGAGCAGCTCCGGGTCGGGGTTCCGACGGGCCTCGGCCGGGTGGATTCCGAGACGCAGAGCGGACAGGAACGGTC
>Ga0074048_10073012_pt1 | contig 11117 bp, 9 predicted proteins | sample SoimicmetaTmtLPB_FD_74462 | JGI IMG/M metagenome (GOLD analysis project Ga0074048, IMG submission 74462) | Soil and rhizosphere microbial communities from Centre INRS-Institut Armand-Frappier, Laval, Canada - Soil microcosm metaTmtLPB... | ecosystem: Engineered > Artificial ecosystem > Soil...
AGGCGCTCATCGCCGAACTCGACGCGCCGGCAGAACTGCCGGCCCTGCCCGACCACATCGATGCGGGCACGCCGGGCGAACTGCTGCGCCGTCGCCCCGATGTCGCGGCGGCGGAAGAACGCCTGCATGCGGCCACCGCACGCATCGGCGTGGCCACGGCCGATCTGTTCCCGCGCTTCACGCTCGGCGGACTGATCGGCAGCCAGGCCGCGGACGCGAGCGCCTTGTTCGGACGCGACAGCGAAACCGGCTTCGTCGCGCTGGGCATCGATTGGTCCTTCCTCGACGCCGGCCGCGTACGCGCGCGCATCGCCGCCACGGATGCGAACGCCGAAGGCGAGCTCGCGCGTTACCGCCAGACGGTGCTGCTCGCACTCGAGGACACCGAGAACGCGCTGATCCGCCAGGCGCGTGCGCGCGTGGAGGACGAACACCTCGCACAGGCCGCACTCGAGAGCGCCAATGCGGCGCGGCTCGCGCACGTGCGGTTCGAAGCAGGCGCGGTCGACCTGTTCGAAGTGCTCGACGCGCAGCGGACGCAGTTGCTGGCGCAGGACGCGCTCGCCGGTGCGCGCACGCGCAGCACGGTCAGCGTCGTGGAGCTGTATCGCGCGATGGCCGGTGGTTGGCCGGGGCGCATGCCCCTGCGCGAAAAGATCGCACGCGAGTAATCAGAAGAGCGTCCCCGTCGACGGCTCGGTGTAAGACAACCGACCGTCGATCAAAGTGGCAGCCCCGGTCCACGGATGCTCGTCCGTGCGACCGGGCGCCAGCAGGTGCAGCACCGTCCACCCGCGCGCCTTGAAGTCGTCCGAAACCAGGCTGCGGTGGCACTGCCACCACATCGCCTCGGCGCACATGATCGCCGTCGGTGCGCGCGTGGCGATCCCTGCGAGGCGATCGCGGGCCTTCGCATATTCCACCGTCTCCATGTAATCGGCATACCCGCGGAAGGACGCATTCCGCCATCGCGTGTTGTGCGAATCCTTGCGCGCCGGCCGACGGCCGCCGAGATCCGGCATCGCCACGTATGCAATGCCCGCTTCCGGCAAACCCTGCGCCATCGCCTCGCCCGAGAACTGCGGATTCCGGCGCGATCCCGCGAAGCGCCGCACGTCGACCAGCGTCGTGATGCCCGCGTCCTGCAGCATCGCGACGAAGACCTCCCACGGCCGCGTCGAATGCCCGATGGTCCACAGCGTGCCCATCCCGTGATGCTGGCACGCCAACGGGTGAAATCGCATTGACGGCGCGGCGACTACGCTTTCCGCATGAATGGGCACCACCCCGCCAGCTTCGCGCGCAGCGCACAGATCCTGCGGTTCCTCTTGAAGTACCGCAGCGCAGGCGTGTTCACCGGCATCGACCTGGACACCGCGGCGCTCGGCACCGAGGTCCTCGTCGAACCGCAGGCCGGTGCGCCGGAAGAGTTCGTCGAGGACCTGGAGGCGCTCGGCCCGACCTTCGTGAAGATTGGCCAGGCGCTGTCCACGCGGCCGGACATGGTGCCGCCGGCCTACCTCGCCGCGCTGCAACGCATGCAGGACGAGGTCGCGCCGATCCCGGTGGAAGCCGTGCGCGCGGTGATCGAGGAAGAACTCGGCGTGCGCGTGAGCAAGGTCTTCTCCGAATTCGACGACGTGCCCATCGGCAGCGCCTCGCTCGCGCAGGTGCATCGCGCGAAGTTGCGCAACGGCCGCGAGGTGGCGGTGAAGGTGCAGCGCCCCTGGGTCAGCGAGATCGTGCGCAGCGACCTGGACACGCTCGCCAACGTCGCCGGCAAGGCCGATCGCATCACCGACATCGGGCGGCGCCTGCGTTTCGCCGATTGGGTGCACGAGTTCCGCAAGACGCTGCTCAACGAGCTCGACTACCGCACCGAAGCGGAGAACCTGGATCGTTTTTCCGAGCACTTCGAGGGCTATCCCGAGCTGTTCGTGCCGCAACCGGTGCGCGACCTGTGCGCGACGCGCGTGCTCACGATGGACCTCGTGCACGGCACGAAAGTGACCGAACTGTCCGGCCTGCGCCGCACCGAACAGGACCTGGGCCGCCTGGCCGAAGCGCTGCTGCGCGGTTACCTCGACCAGATGTTCGTGCACGGCGAGATCCACGCCGACCCGCATCCCGGCAACATGCTGGTCACCAACGACAACCGGCTCGGCCTCTTCGACCTCGGCATGATCGCGCACGTGCCGCCGCGGCAGCGCGAGCGTTTGCTGAAGCTGTTGTTCGCCTGCGTCGATGGCCGCGGCGAGGAAGCGGCGAACGAATCGATCGCGATGGGCACGCGGCTGGAAGACTTCGACCACGAGCGCTACGTGCGCGAGATCGGGCAGCTCGTCGCGCGATACGCCGCGCACGCGGGTTCGCAGGCAATGTCGGAAGGTCGGCTCGTGATCGAGCTGGTGCGCATCGCCACCGCCTGCGGCCTGCGCACGCCGCCGGAGCTGAGCCTGTTGGGCAAGACGCTGCTGAACCTGGAACAGGTGTCCTTCGCGCTGGATCCCGAGCTCGACGTGAAGTCGATCGTCGAGTCCCACATCCAGCGCGTGATGCGGCAACGCCTGAAGCAATCCTTCTCGCCGGCCAACGTCGCGGGCGAAATGCTGGAGATGCAGGCCCTCATCCGCGAATCGCCGCGCAAGATCTCCGACGTGCTGTCGCTGCTCTCCGAAAACCGCCTCACCGTGCACATCGGCGGCCTGGACGACTCGCAGCTGATGGAGAACCTGCAGAAGATCGCCAACCGCATCAGCGCAGGGGTGATCACGGCCTCGCTGATCCTCGCCTCGGCCCTGCTGATGCGCATCGAGACCCCGGGCTGGAAGCTGTTCGGCTACCCCGCGCTGGCGCTGGTCAGTTTCCTGCTGGGCAGCGGGGTCGGGCTGGCCCTGGTGTGGAGCGCCTTCCGCCGCGACCACCGGGCCCGGCCGCGCGAGGAGCGCGGGCCGAGGTGAGCCCGGTTTAAAATCCGCGCTCCCCCGCAACACCCGCCCCCCGCATGTCCTCCCCCTTCGGCACGGAAACGGTGCTGGACGTCCGCCACTGGACGGACGCCTATTTCAGCTTCACGACCACGCGCGACGACGGTTTCCGTTTCGAGAACGGCCAGTTCGTGATGATCGGCCTGCCCGTCGAACAGCCTGACGGCAGCACGCGGCCGATCATGCGTGCGTATTCGATCGCCAGCGCGAACTGGGAAGAGGAGCTGGAGTTCTTCAGCATCAAGGTGCAGGACGGCCCGCTCACCTCGCGGCTGCAGCACATCAAGGAAGGCGATTCGATCCTGGTGGGGCGCAAACCCACCGGCACGCTCCTGATCCACGACCTGCATCCGGGGCGCAATCTTTACTTGCTGGGAACGGGCACGGGCTTTGCGCCGTGGCTGGCGGTGATCAAGGACCCGGCGACCTACGAACGCTTCGAGCGCGTGATCCTCTGCCACGGCGTGCGCAACGCGGCCGACCTGGCGTACCGCGACTACATCCTCAATGCATTGCCGCGCCATGAATTCCTTGGCGAGCAGATCGCGAAACAATTGCATTACTACCCGGCCGTCTCGCGCGAAGATTTCGTCTTCGACGGCCACGACCAGCGCGGGCGCCTCACCGACCTGATGGACAGCGGCCGGATGATGGAACACCTCGGCCTTGATGCACTGGACCCCGCACGCGACCGTGCGATGGTCTGCGGCAGCCCGCAGATGCTGGCGGATTTCCGCGCGCTGCTGGACCGGCGCGGCTTTACCGCGGCGCCGCGCATCGGCACGCCGGGGCAGTACGTGTTCGAGCGCGCCTTCGTCGAGAAGTAATTTGTAGAAGCGGAATCAGCCCGCGGCCAACGGCCGCAGCGCATCCCGGTACTTGCGGCTGCACGGCACCACGGTGCCGTCGCGCAGCACCACGCGCGCGTCGCCCGTATCGAGCGGTTCGATCTCCGCGATGCAGTCCAGGTTGACCATGTGGCTGCGATGCACGCGCACGAAGCGCGCGGGATCCAGCTGCTCTTCCATCGTCGCCATGGTGCTGCGCAGCGGATAGTCGCGGCCGCGCACGCGCAGGTTCACATAGTTGCCGGAGGCCTGCAGCGCTTCGACATCGTTGGCGGCAATCAGGAATTCCTTGCCGAGCTTGCGCACGAGGAAACGCTCCGGCCGTTCGGGCGCGACGGGCGTCGGCGTGTCGTCCGGCGGCGCGAGCACGCTCGCTTCGCCCTGCCAGCGGCGGAGGAACCAGCGCCAGGCTTCGATCGTCGCGACCAGGGCGGCGTAGCTGCGCACGTCCTTGAGGTATTCGTAGCCCCACTCGCGGAGCCAGTTGCCGAAGTCGTAGTCGGCGCCGTTCAGGGCGTAGGCCCCTTCGCGCAGCGCGACCATCCCGCCGACGTGGAGCGCCGACCATACGACGCTCCCCACCAGGTGCAGCGGTAACGCCCGCTTCCAGGTGTCGAAACGGACCGGGTTCCAGCGCGTGAACCACACCACGGCGGGCACGAGCGCCAGGCACAGGAGCGCGCTCGACCATTCCCACACCGCCGGTTCCCAGCGTTCGAATTGCAGGTGCGCGCGCTGGATGTCGAGCCAGGTGACTTCGGTGTTGGCGATGGCGTTCAGCGCATAGCTGACCACCCAGAAGCCGACCTCGAAGGTGCGGCGCCACGGTTGGAAGCGATCCCAGACGTTGGGCGGCGGCGGTGCGGCGAGGGTCGACATGCCGCGCATTGTGGCCGAGCAGGGCACGGGGACGGCAGGGGTTCGTCCCACGGGTCCGCGATTCGTCCCTCGCGACGCCGATTTGGTCACTCCGCGCTGTCTTCCACGCACCCGGGGCCGGAAGGTCGTTGCCACATCCACCGCGGACACCCGCCATGCAAGCCGCCCTGCCCTCCACCCGACGCCACGACATCGACGCCCTGCGCGCCATCGCCTTCGCCGCCCTGATCCTCTATCACTGGGGGATGCTCTACGTGGGGGGCGACGACTGGGGCTGGCACCTCAAGTCGAGCTACACCACCGAAGCGATCCAGTTGCCGATGCTCGCGATGAACCGCTGGCGCATGGACCTGATCTTCCTGATCTCCGGCCTGTCGGTGCACTTCCTGTTGCGCGACACCAGCATCGGCCGCTTCATCCTCCTGCGCTCCTGGCGCCTGCTGCTGCCGCTGACCTTCGGCATGTGGGTCGTCGTGCCGATCCAGCCGTACGCCGAAGGCGTGTCGAACGGCCTGGTGGAGCCCGGCTTCCTGCATTTCCTCGTGCGCTACTACGGCCATACGACCTGGCCGGAAGGCGCCTTCGCCGGTTGGGAACACGGCTTCACCTGGAACCACCTCTGGTACCTGGCCTACCTGTGGACCTACACCTGCGTGCTCGCGCTGCTGTTGCCGCTGCTCAAGCGCCTGCCGAATCCGCTAGCGCGCCTGCGCGGCCTGCACCTGCTGGTGTGGCCCGCCGTGCCGCTCATGATCGCGACGCTGCTGCTGCAGCCGCACTTCAAGGACACCGGCGACCTGGTGCACGACTGGTACCGCCACGCGATGTATTTCACCGTGTTCCTGTACGGCTGGTGGCTCGGCACGCTGGACGGTGTGTGGAATGAACTCGCACGCCTGCGTCGTCGTGCACTGCTCGGTGCGGTGGCCTTGTTCGGCTTCTACATCGCCTGCGCCACGCTGCTGCCCGACCCGATCGCCGATGCGATGCAGTCGGTCATCTGGATCCTGCGCAACCTCTACGTGTGGTGGATGCTCTGCGCGATCCTGGGCTACGCACGCACGTACTTGAACCGCCCGTTCCGCTGGCTGCCGTATGCGACCGAAGCGGTGTACCCCTGGTACATGCTGCACCAGAGCCTGATCGTGGCGATCGCCTTCGTGCTGGTGCCGATGCACCTGGGCCCGGCGGTGGAACCCGCGCTCGTGTTGCTCGGCACCGTCGCCGGCTGCGCGCTGCTGCACGCCATCATCCGACGCAGCAACCTGCTGCGCCCGCTGTTCGGCATGAAGCGCCGTCAGGCGAGCGCGGCTTCGATGTCCTTCGCGAGCGATTCGGGCGTGTCGGTCGGCGCGTAGCGCTTGATGACCTTGCCGTCGCGGCCCACCAGGAATTTCGTGAAGTTCCACTTGATCGCGTCGATGCCCAGGAACCCGCCCTTCTCGTCCTTCAACCACTTGTAGAGGGGATGGGCCTGGGCACCGTTGACGTCGATCTTCGCGAACAAGGGGAAGTCGACGTCGTAGTTGAGCGAGCAGAAATTCTTGATTTCCGTTTCGTCGCCCGGTTCCTGGTGGCCGAACTGGTCGCAGGGAAACCCGAGAACCACCAGGCCGCGGTCGCGATAGGTTTTCCACAAGGCTTCCAGCCCCGTGTACTGCGGCGTGAAGCCGCACTTGGAGGCGACGTTGACGATCAGCAGCGCCTTGCCCTTGTAGTCGGACAGCGCGCGCGCCTGGCCATCGATGTCGGTGGCCGAGAAATCGTAGACGGTGGACATGGGGAGACTCCGGGTTCCGTTCGGCCCGGAGTCTAGCCGCTCGTCAGTGCTTGCGGCGTCCGGGCTCGGAGACCTGCTTGACGACCTGCGCGGTCTGCACGTCCTTGCCCGCCAGCGCGATGTCGGCGACGGACACGATTCCGGTCAATTTCCCGCTGGCATCGACCACCGGAACGCGCCGAATCTTCGCCGATTCCATCAGCTCGGTCGCCTCTTTCAGGGAGCTGTCTTCCCGAACGGTCTTCGCGGGCCTGCTCATCGCGTCCCCGGCGGTGGCGCTCATGGTGTCGCGGGCCTCGGCCACGATGCGCACGGTGATGTCGCGGTCGGTCACCACGCCCACGGGATGGCCCTTGTCGTCGACCACCGGGATCTCGCCGCAATCGTTCTCCACCATCATCCGCGCCACGTCGCGCAGCGGGGTTTCGGCGGTACAACAGGCCGGGTTGCCGGTCATGACCGAAGTGACGTTGGCCATCTGCGTTCTCCTTGTGTGCAAGGCCCGCAGGATGGCGCCGGTCCGGTCCCCGGGGCGTGAACCCCCACCCCTTCACCCACCCTGCCTTAAGTCATTCGTAGGATCACGCGGCCTCGGGTAAATTTCCGGGTTTCCTCCGACGAGACCCGCCCCGATGAAGCATCCGCTCGCCTGCGCCGTCGCGCTCGCCCTCACCATGAGCAGCGCCCTCGCCGCGCCGCAGGCCCAGCCGCAAGGAACCGCCGTGTCCGCGCCTGCCACCGCCGCCAATCCCTTCTTCGCCGACAGCCCGCTGCCGCTGCACTACCCGGACTTCGCGAAGATCAAGGACACCGACTTCGCACCGGCCTTCGACCAGGGCATGAAGGAAGACCTGGCCGAAGTGGAGCGCATCGCCAACGATCCGGCCGCGCCGACCTTCGACAACACCATCGTCGCGATGGAAAAGGGCGGCCGCACGCTTTCGCGTTCGACCACCGTGTTCTACAACCTGCTGGGCGCCGACAAGAACGACGCGCGCGAAAAGATCGACGAGAAGTATTCGCCCATCTTCGCCGCGCACCAGGACGAGATCCGCCTGAACCCCAAGCTGTTCGCGCGCATCCAGTCGCTCTATGACCGCCGCGCGTCGCTGGGCCTGAACGCCGAACAGTTGCACCTGGTCGAGCGTTACTACACCGACTTCGTCCGCTCCGGCGCCAAGCTGAGCGACGCCGACAAGGTGAAGCTCAAGGACATCAACGGCCAGCTCGCCACGCTGGGCACGCAGTTCGACCAGAAGCTGATCGCCGAACGCAATGCGTCGGCCGTGGTGGTCGATACGCGCGCCGAACTCGATGGCCTCACCGATGCGCAGATCGACGCCGCCGCGGACGTGGCCAAGCAGCGCAAGCTCGATGGCAAGTACGTGCTCACCATCCTCAACACCACCGGCCAGCCGCCGGCGGCGCAGCTCACCAACCGTTCGGTCCGCGAGAAGCTCTATCGCGCCTCGATGGCGCGCGGCAGCCGCGGCAACGAATACGACACCACCGGCATCATCGCGCAGGTGGTGAAGCTGCGCGCGCAGAAGGCCAACCTGCTCGGTTATCCGACCTGGGCCGCCTTCGTGCTGGAAGACGAAACCGCGAAGTCGCCGCAGGCCGTCAACGACATGCTCGGCAAGCTCGCTCCGCCGGCCGTCGCCAATGCGAAGCGCGAAGCCGCCGACCTGCAGGCGATGATCGACAAGGAACAGGCGGCCAAGGGCCAGCCGACCTTCAAGCTCGAGCCGTGGGATTGGTCCTTCTATTCCGAGAAGGTGCGCAAGGCGAAGTTCGCGTTCGACGAAAACGAACTCAAGCCTTACCTCGAGCTCGACAACGTGCAGCAGAACGGCGTCTTCTACGCCGCGCACGAGCTGTACGGCCTGACCTTCAAGGAGCGCAAGGACCTGCCGGTGTACGAGCCGGACGTGCGCGTGTTCGACGTGTTCGACAAGGACGGCAAGCAGCTCGCCATCTTCATCTCCGACATGTACGCCCGCGATTCCAAGCAGGGCGGCGCGTGGATGAACTCCTACGTCGACCAGTCCGCGCTCACCGGTTTCCTCCCAGTCGTGGCCAACCACCTCAACATCACGCGGCCGCCGGCGGGCCAGCCGACGCTGCTGACGTGGGATGAAGTGACCACGATGTTCCATGAGTTCGGCCATGCGCTGCACGGCATGTTCTCGAACGTCACCTACCCGCGCTTCAGCGGCACCTCGGTGCCGCGCGACTTCGTCGAGTACCCCTCGCAGGTCAACGAGATGTGGGCCGACTGGCCGTCGGTGCTCGCGAACTACGCGAAGCACTACCAGACCGGCAAGCCGATGCCGAAGGAACTGCTCGACAAGGTCGTCGCCGCGGGCAAGTTCAACCAGGGCTTCGCGACCACCGAATACCTGGGCGCGGCGATGCTCGACCAGAGCTGGCACCAGATCCCGGCCGACCAGGCGCCGCAGGCGTCCGGCGTGATGGCCTTCGAAGCCGCCGCGCTGAAGAAGGCGGGCCTCGACTTCCCGCCGGTGCCGCCGCGTTACCGCACGCCGTACTTCAGCCACATCATGGGTGGCTACTCGGCGGGCTACTACGCCTACATCTGGTCGGAAGTGCTCGATGCCGATTCGGTGGAATGGATGAAGCAGCACGGTGGCCTGACGCGCGCCAACGGCGACCACTTCCGCGACACGCTGCTCTCGCGCGGCGGCACCAAGGATGCGCTGGACCTGTTCAAGGATTTCGCGGGCCGCAGCCCGGACATCCAGCCGCTGCTGAAGCGTCGTGGCCTGGATACGCCTGCGAAGAAGTAATCGTTGCAAGCGATGCAAAGAAAAAGGGCCGCGCAAGCGGCCCTTTTTCATGCGCGGCGATCGGTCAGGCGACGTTCGACATCGTCACCGGCTGGTCGTCGCAGCAACAAGCATCCTTGCTCAACTTGGCGAACTGCCAAGCCGAGTGCGCTTCGTCGCGCACCTCGTTCCACCCCAATCCCGATTTGCCACGCACGCGATTCCAGTCGCTGGCCATCTGCGGTTCCACGTTCTGCCACGTCAGGCCGGGATAGAAGCCGGTGGCGAGCTCGCCCAATGCACGAGCGCGAGCGGAGCTGACCTCGTCGAGTTCGCGAGGCGGCGCATTCAGATGGATGACCATGGACGGGCGGACTCAGCAAGGGGGATGGCGCGCAGTGTTGGCGCGCGCATGTAACCGCTGAGTGAAAGGCAAACCGTTGATTCGCCTGGGAATCCTGTTCATTTTCATGAGGTCGTATGCTCGCTTGCATGAAGCGACCCCCTTCCCCCTACCGACACCCCGCCGGCGGCCGCGGCGCCATCCGCGGCTCCGTGCAAGCCTGGGCCCGCCAGGGCATCCCCATGAAGCTCGTGGGCTCCTTCCTCACGGCCAACAAGGTGCATGGCTTCGATTGCCCGGGCTGCGCCTTCCCCGACAAGACCGGCCGCCCGCTCGTGGACAGCTGCGAACAGGGGCAGAAGGCGATCGCGTGGGAGATGACGCGCAAGGCGGTGGGGGCGGAGTTCTTCGATGGCCGGACGCCGGAGGAGCTGCGCGCGCTTGGCGATTTCGAGCTTGAGTTCCAGGGCCGACTCACCACGCCGGTGCTGCACGAGCACGGCACCTTCCGCCCGATCGGCTGGGACGAAGCGTATGCGATCGCCGCGCGCGAGCTGCTGGCATTGGCGCCCTCTACCGTTGCGTTCTACGCCTCGGGGCGGAGCAGCAACGAAGCGGCCTTCCTGTGGCAGCTCGCGGCGCGCACCTACGGCAGCGCGCACCTGCCCGACTCGTCCAACTTCTGCCACGAGCCGTCTGGCTTCGCGCTGAAGCAGAGCATCGGCACCGGCAAGGGCACCTGCACGCTCGAGGACTTCGAACATGCCGAGTTGTTCCTCGTCATCGGCCAGAACCCGGCGAGCAACCACCCGCGGATGATGCACGCGCTGCACCAGGCGAAGCTGCGCGGCGCGACGATCCTGGCGATCAATCCGCTGCGCGAACACGGCTTCATCGAATTCTCCGATCCCAAGGACATCGGCGAACTGCTGCGCGACCGCGGCATCGCGGTGGCCGATGCGATCCACCAGGTCGCCATCGGCGGCGACTTCGCGGCGCTCAAGGGCGTGATGAAGGCGCTGCTGGAGATGGAACGCGCGGCGCCGGGCACGGTGTTCGACCATGACTTCATCGCGGCGCATACCGAAGGCGTGGAGGCGTTGCTCGCCGACCTGGATGCGAGCGACTGGGCGATGCTGGTGGCGCGCTCGGGCTTGAGCGAAGCGCAGATGCGCGACATCGCCGCGCAGTACGCGCGTTCGAACGCCACGATGATCACCTGGTGCATGGGACTCACCCATCACCCGGAAGCCGTCGCGACCATCCAGCAGGTCGTCAACCTGCTGCTCCTGCGCGGCAACATCGGGCGGCGCGGTGCGGGCGCGATGCCGGTGCGCGGGCACTCCAACGTGCAGGGCGACCGCACGATGGGCGCGACGTCGACGGTGACCAGCGCGTGGCTCGACAACCTGGAAACGACCTTCCCCGGCGCCCCGCTCTGCCGCGATGCAGGACGCGATGCGGCGGGCGTGCTCGAAGGCCTGTTCGACG
>Ga0074048_10056003_pt1 | contig 11116 bp, 6 predicted proteins | sample SoimicmetaTmtLPB_FD_74462 | JGI IMG/M metagenome (GOLD analysis project Ga0074048, IMG submission 74462) | Soil and rhizosphere microbial communities from Centre INRS-Institut Armand-Frappier, Laval, Canada - Soil microcosm metaTmtLPB... | ecosystem: Engineered > Artificial ecosystem > Soil...
GTGCTCGAGTTCGGCCAGGCCCAGCGCCTCGAGCAGCGGCGGCACGTACATCCCGAACCGTCCTCGGAGTCCCTTCTTCAAGCCGTACCAACCGCCGACCGGGTTGTCTGGCGAACGGCCCCACGCCTCGACGGTCCCCTCGGCGGGCGGCTTCTGTTCGTCCGCACTGCCGAGCGGCACCCAGTCGCCGTTCGACTTCAGCATCGCGTGCAGGTCCTCGATGCACCGGAGCTGGTAGCCGAGTTGAGTCTTGCCGACCTGACACACGAGCGCCGGCGGGTCGGCCTGCTCGTCGCGCCACATCTGGTACTCGGAGGTCCCCGGCGGCGTCTTCAGCACCCAGGGATCCTGCTTCGTGCCGCTGCCCTTCGCCCCACCCATCGCTCCTCCTTCCGAACGCTGCCGTCACCTCGAGCGGCCGAGGGTACCCCTCACCTGTGTCGGGCTTCGCGCTTGCGCGCCGCTAGTCGAACAGCGCGTCGAACGCGTGCAACGAGTCACCCACGCGTCCCGCGAGTGTCGTCGCGAGCCACCGGTGCAACGCGGCCGCCAGCTCGGGATCCTCGGACTCGATCCGCTCGATCGAGACCTTGCCGAGCTTCAGGACCACGCTCGGGCCCTCGGCCACCACGTCGGCGGTTCGCGGCTCCCCCGAGTACATCGCGACCTCGCCGACGACCACGCCGGGTCGCAGCGTTCGAAGTCGCATCCGCCTTCCTCGTTCGGTCACCGTCTCCACCCGCAGGCGGCCGGACTCGAGCACGAACACGTCGTCGGGCGACTCGCCCTGGCGGATCAGCACGGCGTCGTCGGGGAGCTCCATGCGTTCGAGGTAGGACCGCAGGCCGGAGGGCATGCCGCTAAGCGCGTCCCCGTCCGGCTCGGACACCTCGACCGCCTCGTCCCGCAGCAGCCCCTCCTCGCAACGCTGCAGGCCGCGGTCCAGATCCGGCTCGAACCGCACGATCTCCGAGGCGACCAGGCCCCCGCGCGCCATCTGGCTGCGAACCGCGTCGGAGGTCCCGGCGAACACCAGCTCGAACCCGGCCGCCTCGGCCAGGTGCAGCACCTTGACGAAGGCAACCACCGCCGAGGAGTCCACGCCGGTGACGCGGCCAAGGTCGATCACCAAGAACCGCGGCGGGTCCGTTTCCACGCGCTTCCGGATCCGCTCGAGCAGGCCGTTGGCCGAGCCGAAGAACACGAACCCATCGACCCGCAGGATCTGGACCCGCTCGCCCATCGTGCGCAGCAGCGCCCGCTCGGCCGGCGGGCGGTCCACGTTGGAGTGGTAGGTCTCGCCGAAGGCGACCTCGCGCACCAGCTCGATCCGGCCGTAGTCGATCGCGAACAGCACGACCGCGAGCACCAGGCCGATCACCACGCCGGGCAGGTACCCCCTGCCGATGATCACCGCCAAGATCACCAGCACGACCCCGTACTCGAGCGGTGGCAGCGCCTTGCGCTTGTCCCAGACCCAATCGACCAGGAAGGCCAGGCCCAGGAACACGAGCACCCCGCCCACGATCATGCGCGGGATCAGCTCGATCGCCGAGGCGCCGAAGACGACCGCGGCAAGGGGCACGGCCGCCGCGATCAGCCCGGCGACCCTGGCGCTCACGCTCATGCGCTCGGCGAGGGCAGTCAGGCTGAGGGCGTGGTAGCCGGGGATCCCGCCCAACGCGCCGGAGATCACGTTCAACACCCCGGCGTCGCGGAGCTCCCGGTTGGTCTCCAGGTCCCGGTGCAGCACGACCTCGGTGCCCGAGACGTTGAACAGGATCGCGATCGTGGCCACGAAGACCGCCGTGGCGATCCCCGCCGACTGCCCCAGCACCGCCGACCAGTCAGCCCCGGTGAGCGCTCGCAAGGTCCACGGCTGCCACAGCCGGGTCGACTCGAACGGCCCGAGCAGCCATCGCCCGTGCTTGGCGGCCTCGATCGAGGAGCCCGTCACCAGCATCCCCACCGCGAACACCACGAGTCCGATCCCGAGCACGATGGGGATGACGAGCGGCTTCTTCACCAGCCGCACGGCGACGTACAGGATCACGCCGAAGGCGAGCGCAGGCACCCAGCGCTTGAGCGTCACCGGGCTCACCAGGAGATCGACCGTGCTCACCAGGAGATCGACCGTGCGGAAGTGCAGATCCACACCCCCGGCGACGAAGATGCCTCCCTTGAAGAGCAGCCATCCGGTGCCGGCCAGGAACCCCCCGACGACGGGGTAGGGGACCAAGCGAACCAGGTTGCCCGCCCTGAACCTCCCCAGGGTGGAGAAGACCACGCCGCACAGCACCGTCACCAGCAGCGTGGCGCCGATCACCGTCAGGAAGATGTCGGGTCGCTCGTAATCGGTCGCCCCGCCACGCTGGGCCTCGATCGCGAGCGCGGAGACCCTGTCCCCCATGGTCAAAGCGACGCCCGCCAGCACCGCCGTCGCCGCGTCCTGCACGCTACCGACGACTCCTCGGCTGCCCGCCCTCCAGGCCAGGAAGCCGAGCGTCAGGGCGGCCGCGACGAGGTAGAGGCCGATGCCGTCGCCCAGGTTGCGGACGAGGTCGCCGCCGAACACGAGAGCGGCGAACGCGACCGCAAGGACCACCTCGACAGCGCCGATAATCAGCCCGGCGACGAGCCGCACCAACCAGCCCTGCGACCGTTGCTCCTCGGACACCGTCTCTCCCGTCTAGTCGAGCAAGGCGTCGAACTCCCGCAGGGTGTCGCTCAGCCGTTCCGAGAGCACACCCGCGAGCCACCGGTGCAGTGCCGCGGCCAGCTCGGGATCCTCCGCCTCGATCCGTTCGATCGACGCCTTGTCGAGCCGCAGGACCACGCTCGGTCCCTCGGCCACCACGTCGGCGGTGCGGGGATCCCCCGAATACATGGCGACCTCGCCCACGACCACGCCGGGGTTGATCGAACGAAGGCGCATCCGCGTCCCGTCCGAGGTCTGCATCTCGACCTGGAGCGTGCCGGACTCGAGCACGAACACGTCGTCGGGCGACTCGCCCTGGCGGATCAGCACGGTGCCGTCGGGGAGGGTCTGACGCTCGACGTATCGATCCAGACCCGGCGGCATCCCGGCCGTCCACCCGCCGTCCCGACCGCCTCGGCCGTCGACCGCGGCGGGAACAGTGACCGCCTCGTCCCGCAGCAACCCCTCCTCGCACCGCTGCAGCCCGCGGTCCAGGTCCGGCTCGAACCGCACGATCTCGGAGGCGACCATCCCCCCGCGCGCCAGCTGACGGCGCACCGACTCGGAGGTACCAGTAAACACAAGCTCGAAACCGGCCGCCTCGGCAAGGTGCATCGCCTTGACGAAGGCCACCACCGCCGAGGAGTCCACGCCGGTGACGCGGCGAAGGTCGATCACCAAGAAGAGCGGGGGGTCGGTTTCCGCGCGCTTTCGGATCCGCTCGAGCACGCCGTTCGCCGAGCCGAAGAACAGGAATCCGTTGACCCGCAGGATCTGGACCCGGTCGCCCATCGTGCGCAGCCGCGCCCGCTCGGCGGGCGGGCGGTCAACGTTGGAGTGGTAGGTCTCCCCGAAGACGACCTCGCGCACCAGCTCGATCCGGCCGTAGTTGACCGCGAACAGCACGACGGCGAGCACCAGGCCGACCACCACGCCGGGCAGGAACCCGCGGGCGATGATCGCCGCCAAGATCACCAGGACCACCCCGTACTCGAGCGGGGGCAGGACCTTGCGCTTGTCCCAGACCCACTCGACCAGGAAGGACAGGCCCAGGAAGACCAGCACGCCGCCCACGATCATCCGCGGGATCAGCTCGATCACCGAGGCGCCGAAGATCACCCCGGCAAGGGGCACCGCCGCGGCGATCAGGCCGACGGCCCGGGCGTCCACGCTCATGCGTTCGGCCAGCGCGGTCAAGCTGAGGGCGTGGTAGCCGGGGATCCCGCCCAGCGCGCCGGAGACCACGTTCAGCACCCCGGCGTCGCGGAGCTCCCGATTGGTGTCAAGGTCCTGGTGGAGCACGATCTCGCTCCCGGAGATGTTGAACAGGAGCACGATCGTTGCCACCAACACGGCCGCCAGGATCCCGGCCCACTGGCCGGCCACCGCCGACCAGTCGGCGCCAGTGATCGAGCGCAGGGTCCACGGCTGCCACGACTGGAACGAGTCGAACGGTCCGAGCAGCAACCAGTGGCCCGATCGTGCGCTCGGGATCGAGGACCCGGTGACGAGCATCCCGATCGCGAAAAGCACCAGGCCGATCCCGAGCACCACGGGGATCACGATCGGCCGCTTCACGAGGCGCGTCGCGACGAGCAGGACCACCCCGAACGCGAACGCCGGGCCCCAGAGCTGCAGCACGGAGGACTGGAAGAGGTCGCCGATCGGCGTGAGGGACGGGAACACGTCCGCGGACACGTAGACGGCGCTCTTCACGAGCAGCCACCCGACGCCGGCCACGAAGCCGCCGACGACCGGGTACGGGACGAACCGGATGAGATTCGAGCGCCGGGAGGTCCCGAGTACCACGAAGGCGATCCCGCACAGGATCGTCACGACCAGGCTGGCGGCGACGACGGTGACGAAGGCCCGCTCGATGCTCCCGAACGCGGTGACCGCAACCGTCGCCGAGACGGTCGCGAGCACGACCACCGTCGCCGGCTGCAGTCCCCCGACCACCCCCCGGGGGCCCGCGAGCCAGGCGAAGATCCCGAGCGTCAGCGCCGCCGCCCCCAGGTACAGGCTGATGCCCTCGGCGATGAAGTCCTCGACGCGGCCGCCGAACACGAGGGCCGCGAACGCCAGCGCGAAGATCGCCTCGACGGCGCCGATGATCAGCCCGATCGTGATCCAGGCCAGCCATCGGCCCGTGCGTCGCTGCTCGGCCACGGTCCCCCTCCCGTGCGGACTGTAGGCCGAACGGCAACGGCGCGTGCAACGCGGGGCGGGTATGGCGAGACCGTGCTCCCTTCTACAGGTTCGGTGGCTGCCACCGGTCGAACCTGGAGATGAGCGAGGTGGCTCGCGCGCAACGGAGGCGGGAGGCTCCCGACCGGCCAACGCGAGGCGGACTCCCGTACGGCGCGAACGCGCACTCGACCGGCTTCCTCGAAGCAGCGGCTCACGCCCGAGGGTGTCGAGCTCTTGCGATCGGAGATCATCTCGACCGGACTGTTCGAGGACGACCTCATCGTCGACATCGCGGAGCCGATCTCCGCCGGCCGGGGGCTACCCCGGCAGGCCGGCAGGGACGGCACGCCATCCGCACGTGTACCTGACAGGATGGTTACCCGACTATCCGGCCGCGGGGAACTTCATCGAGCCGCAGTTCGCGTGCGGCGAGCGAGGGTACGGCAACCCATCGGGGTGGTGCAGCGAGAGCCTCGACGGGCAGATGGACGAGGCGCTCCCGCTGTTGATGTCCGACCCGGCTCGGCGAACCGCGCCTGGGTCGACATCGAGCACGGACTGGTCGAGCAGGCGGCGCTGGCACCGGTGACGAACCCCGTCACCACGCACGCCGTCTCCGCGCGCGTGGAGAACGTGCAGCTCCACCCGCAGTGGGGGCTCCTGCTCAGCCGCCTCTGGGTGCAATAGGCGGCGGCCTCAGCGCGTCGTGGCGGGCGATGGATGCCACCTCCATCGCCCGCCTCGCGGCTGCGACCGTCGGCTGACGCTCTTCGCATGTCTGGAACTCTGTCGGCGACAGTCTGAGGCAAGAGCCTCGACTACCGGAACCTGCGACACGCCTGGACGGATCGTCCGTGCCGGGTGTTCATAGGGTGGAGGCTCGGGATGGAACACGCGGAAGCGACGTGGGAGGGTGTGGCGGACGTCGTGGCGGTCGAGCACTCTTTCGAGGACTTCTTCGAGCTCGAGCAGGAACGCCTGCTGCGCGTGCTCTGGATGGTGACGGGCAGCCTTCAGGAGGCCGAGGACATCGTGCAGGACGCGTTCCTGCGTGTCTGGGAGCGCTGGGCCAAGGTCTCATCTATGGAGAGCCCCACCGGCTACCTCCACCACGCAGCGATGAACATCTTCCGGAACCGGTACCGACGGGCGCGGCTGGGCCTCCGCCAGGCGATCGGGAGCGATCCGCCAGTCGACGCGTTCGGCTCGGTCGAGGACCGGATCTCGGTCTCGAACGCCCTGGGGCGCCTCACCCGCAAGCAACGGGCGGCGCTCGTGCTGACCGACCTGCTCGGGTACCCGGCCGAGGAGGCGGGGCGGATGCTCGGGGTTCGAGGGTCGACGGTCCGGTCGTTGCGCTCGACGGCCCGAGGCGCACTGCGGCACGCCAAGGAGCTCGCCCATGAGTGAGTACCGGAGCACGTTGGAGCGCGAGCTCGAGCGCCTGTCACCGCCGAGGATCCCGTTCGACCAGCTCGCCCGGCGCCGGGACCGTAAGCGTCGCGATCAGCGGATCCGGGCAGGGGTGCTTGGCCTCGCGATCGCGATCGCCGTGGGCTGGCTGGGCGTGAACGCGATCCGATCGACGCCGCCGGTCCCGGCCGACGACTCGACGCCGAGGCCCGAGCTCCGCCGGGACGGAGAGGTCCTCGTGTTCGAGCCACGGGCAACCGGCAAGGGGTGGGATCTGGGCGCCCAGGATCCGGAGACCGGCGAGGTCCGCAAGATCGTGGAGACCGACGGGATCGTCGACTGTCCGGACCGCGAGCGTTGTAGGAACTTCGTCAAGGTCGCCGAGTGGTCATCCGACGGCCGCTGGGTTGCGTTCGAGGTCTCCTTCGCCAGCCTCGATGGTCCGCCTCTTGGTCCGTGCGGTCCGACGGCGGGAGTCTGGGTCAAGAGCGCGCTCGGAAACCCCAGACAGTTGACGACGCCGTGCGACGCGCCGCCGCCGGGGTCCGACATCCCCATCGAGGAGCTGTGGAAGTGGTCGCCAGCTGGCGCTCGGCTCGCCTATGCGCGGGTCGACGGTGAGACCGACGAGCTGTTCGTCGTCGACCCTTCCGATGGCCATTGGACATCCCTCGGAACGGCGGACGGGGACGTGACCTTGATGGAGTGGTCGCCCGACGGCACCCGGGTCGCCTACGCGGACGGAGGCTCCGTCTACGCGGTTGACGTGGATGGGGGGGAACGGTCGCTCCTGGCGGACTCGTTCGTCGACATCATCGACATCGCCTGGTCGCCAGACGGCACACAGATCTTGGTCCACGACCAGACCCGATACAGGCTGCAGGTCATGGACGCCGATGGGTCGGATCTCCACCTCCTGCTCGAGGGTGAGGACGCCTGCTGCAACACGGAATGGTCACCGGACGGGGACCGGATCCTCTACATGCTCTCCGTCGTTCGGCCGGGACAGCCCCCGTATGGTCTCTTTGACTCCGAGGTCTGGACGGTCTCGCCGGACGGCTCGAACGCGATCAAGGTCTTCGACTCAGACGGATGCGACATGGATGGCGAGAGTGACATGGGTGTTGTGGGCGATGCGCTCCCGGTCTGGGCCCCGAACGGAACGCAGGTCGCCTATAACGCCTGCGGCGTTTGGGTGGTCGCGAACGCCGACGGAACGGGTGGGGCCCAACCCATCGGCGGGGCGCCGAGCAGATCTGGTAGCCCTCCGCTCATGCACAGGAGCTGGGATGGCGGCGGGCTCTCCCAGTGGGACCTTGCCCTGATCGGTCAGGTGTACCACTAGGCGACCTCGACGGTCGCCACCGCCGGCATCAGGCGGCTACTCGATGTAGCCGAGACCGCGGAGGTGCTCCTCCATCTCGTCGGCCTCGGTGTCGCTGACCGCGTGCGCCTCGTCACCGCTCGGCATCCCCGGGATCTGCACGGCCGGCTTGGCCTCGGCTTGCGAGACCTTCGCTTCCGAACCCACGATCTCGTTGAGGACCCGTCCGGTGTGCTCGATCGTGGCGGGCGCGTCGAGCGCGGCCAAGATCGTTGGGGCCATGTCGACCAGCAGCGGCGGCTGTTCGTACGGCTGCACGTTCGGCCCGGCAGCCACGATCACGCCCTCGAGCCGGTGGTCGCCCGAGATCCAGTCGGCGTCCTCGAGCGCGGTCTTCGCGTGCGTGAGCGAGTACTGCTCGGCCGGCTCCATCAAGATGTCGGGCGCCGTGTCGGCGTGCTTGCCCTTGAAGATCTCCTCGCGCCGGTAGATCGCCTTGACGGGCCTCCGGCCGGTCTTGGGGTCGACGAAGCTCGAGAGCGCGTCCATCACCTGGTCGCGCACCTTCTCGAAATCGGCCGGGTCGACGATGCCGTCGGGCTCGCGCCCGGCCAGGTTGATCGAGACGCCCTCGCCCGTCGAACGGATCGTCGTGAACGCCTTGGTCTTGGACCAGTTCACCGACTGCGGCAGCGAGACCTTCCCGTGCAGGCCGAGCTTGTCGTAGGCCTTGCGCGCGAACTTGCGCACCGGCCCCCACTGCATCGGCCCGAAGACCACGTTCGACGCGCTGAACTCGAGGAACCCAAACTTCTTCAGCAGGCGGTCCATGTGGATCGTGCGCGTGACCGACTGGAACCCGTGGTCCGAGATGAACAGGACGAGGTCGTCGGGCCGCGTGCGCGAGACGAACGAGCCGATCGCGTCGTCGAGCTGCGCGTAGACGTCTCGAACCTTCCAACCGATCGGCGTCTCGCGGTTCCTCTCGGTGTCGGGGTGATCGGGCGCGACGTAGTTCGAGAGCGCGTGCTGCGTCCGGTCGACCGAGACCCACACCGAGGCCATCAGGTCCCAGTCCGAGTTGTCCATCAGCCACTCGGTCGCGCGGATCCGCTTGCCGGTGATCTCGAGCGCCTCGTTTAGGTACTGCTCGGGCCGGTTGCGGTAGGTGGTCCAGGACATGCCGTTGATCACCCACGGCACGCCGGCCTTCTCGAGCTGCTCGGCCAGGTCCGCCGGCTGCGTGTAGGTGCGCCCCTTCGGCAGCACGCCGCCGGCGGCGATCTTCCCGTCGATGTCCGGCGGTGGGAACAGCAGCGGCACGTCGGCGTACACCCCGACCTTGCCCGCCGCCGAGAGGTCCTCGACGAACGTCCGCTCCTTGATGGAGCGGTAGGTGACCGGGTACTGCTTGTGGGTCCCCGGCACGGTCTCGAGGATGTCGTAGACCCCGTGATCGGCCGGGTCGACCCCCGTCAGGAACGACGGCCACGCGGCCCACGAGTGGGTCGGCACCGTCGACCGCAGGACGCCCTTCTCCCCCCGGTCGATCAGGGCCTGCAGGTTCGGCAGGGCGCCCCGCTCGAGCAGGGGTTCGAGGATGCGCCAGTCGGCACCATCCCATCCGATGAGCAGTACTCGTGGCATCGACAGCCTCACAGATTGCTCTAGACGCCGGGCAGTCTAGCGACGCATCAATGTCGCCGCCGGCGGCATCAGGCTCCGGTTCCGCCCCGAGGAGCTCAATTTCCATCCCGACCGCACCTGAGCCGGACGCGAGTCCTGGCCGCGATCGGCGGCGTGGTGCCCGACTCGACATACTCCCGTTGTGACCGGGCGGTTCTGCCTGCGCTGCGACTGGGCCGGCGAGGCGGAGAGGCCCGAGTGCCCACGCTGTGGCGCTCCCCTCTACCGGCTGAGCCGTCCCGAGCCAAGGGCGCCTCGAGATGTCGACCGGTCAGCCCGACCACGGTCGGGGATCCTTGACGCACGCCGCGCGGCCGTCGAGGCCTTTCCCGACGAGGAGGTCCATCCACCTGTCGCGAGGGCCCGTGGTCGGTGGGCGGTCATCGCCCTTGCCCTCGTCCTCGCGGGGACCAACTTCGATTCGCGGTGACCCGCGGCCCTCGGCCCGACCCGGTGGCTGCGGTCGGACGGGAGGGGGTTCGGACGGACCCGAGTCACCTCCCGGCCTCGCCTCTCCGAGCCCGGTGACTACCCAGCCAGGGCAACCCGGCCCGTGCTCCCCAGATGGCTCGCAGGTGGTGTTCCTGCCTCAGGCCGAGGCCGTCACGGTGCCGGCCGCCACGGCCGACTATCGGTTCCAGGGCTCGCTCGGCAGCATGGTGGGAGTGGCCACCGACCTCGTCGAGATCGGTGAGGGAACCGGCGCCTTCACCGACGAAGGGATGATCGGCCGCGCGGTGCTCAGCTTCGCTCGAGGCAGCGGGCTCTCACTCAGTCCGACGACCGGTGTCATCGAGGGCACCGAGTACACGATCGAGATCCTGTTCCGCTTCGATCGTCTGGACGGATACCGGAAGATCATCGACTTCAAGGACGGCTCCAACGACGACGGCTTGTACGTGCTTGATGGATGCCTGAACTTCTACCCGAGGCGCCCGCGCTCCTCCATCCCGATCGAGGCGGACTCGTACGTGCAGGTCGTGCTCACGCGGGACTCATCGGCCAAGGGTCGTCGGGTACGTCGACGGGATCAGACAGTTCGTGTTCCGTGATACGCCCGCGCTCGCAGAGATCGCGTCGGAGACGCTTCGGTTCTTCGTCGACGACTCGGTCACCGGAGGAGACGAGTACTCGAGCGGAGCCGTGTCGCAGATCCGCCTGTACGATCGTCCACTCAGCGCCAACGAGGTCGCAGCGCTCGCCTGCGCCGAGATCCGCATCCCACTTGCAACGCCCCCGTGCCCGGATCGCCGGTGACCAGCGCCTCCGCTTGGCTTCGTCAGGAACCCGGACACGGAGGCTCGGCGCCCGTAGGTATCGTGACCCACGTGCCCTCTGCTCGCGTCCTGACGAAGCGCGCGCTGAACCGCGCGTTGCTCGAACGTCAGCTGCTCCTGCGACTCCGTCGGGTGACGGCGCTCGAGGCGGTGGAGCGGCTCGTCGCGCTCCAGTCGCAGGTGCCGCGCGATCCCTACGTCGCGCTCTGGTCCCGGGTCGAGTCGTTCCGCGCCGAGACCCTGTCCGACGCGCTCGAGGAGCGCCGTGCCGTTCGGATGACGCTGCTCCGCTCGACGCTGCACCTCGTGACGGCGCGCGACGCGATCAGTCTGCGCGCCCTCGTCCAGCCCGGCATCGAGCGGGTGATCTACGGCTCGAGCCCGCTGCGGAACGCCGTCGACAGCGTGGACATGGACGAGCTGTTCGCGGCGCTCCGCGGATGGCTCGAGGAGCGCCCGCGCAAGCGTGCCGAGCTGGTCAGGGAGATCGCAGCGCGATGGCCGGACGCCGACGCCGACGCGCTCGGA
>Ga0074048_10124616_pt1 | contig 11095 bp, 6 predicted proteins | sample SoimicmetaTmtLPB_FD_74462 | JGI IMG/M metagenome (GOLD analysis project Ga0074048, IMG submission 74462) | Soil and rhizosphere microbial communities from Centre INRS-Institut Armand-Frappier, Laval, Canada - Soil microcosm metaTmtLPB... | ecosystem: Engineered > Artificial ecosystem > Soil...
GTGTACGCGCCGCCGAAGGCCTTGCAGTTCTGGTATTCGCCGTCGACGGTTTCCATCATCAGCTTCTTCAGCACGCCATGCGTGTCGCGCGCGAGGAGCGGATCCCAGTAGCTGCCCCAGATGAGCTTGAGGACGTTCCAGCCCGCGCCGCGGAAGCTGCCTTCGAGTTCCTGGATGATCTTGCCGTTGCCGCGCACCGGGCCGTCCAGGCGCTGCAGGTTGCAGTTGATGACGAAGACAAGATTGTCGAGGCCTTCGCGGCCGGCAACCGAAATTGCGCCCAGCGATTCGGGTTCGTCCGTCTCGCCGTCGCCGAGGAAGCACCACACCTTGCGGTCGGTCTTCGGCATCAGGCCGCGGCCTTCCAGGTATTTCCAGAAGCGCGCCTGGTAGATGGCGGAGATCGGGCCCAGGCCCATGCTCACCGTCGGCGTCTGCCAGTAATCGGGCATCAGCCACGGGTGCGGATACGAGGAGATGCCGCGGTGGTCAACTTCCATGCGGAAGTTGTCCAGCTGCGATTCGCTCAGGCGGCCTTCGAGGAAGCTGCGTGCGTAGATGCCCGGGGAGCTGTGGCCCTGGATGTAGAGCAGGTCGCCGGGATGTTCGGCGCTCGGGCCGCGCCAGAAATGGTTGAAGCCGACGTCATACAACGTGGCCGCCGACGCGAACGAGGCGATGTGGCCGCCAAGGTCGCCGGGCTTGCGGTTCGCACGCACGACCATCGCCAACGCGTTCCAGCGGATGATCGAACGGATGCGCCATTCCATCGCGGCATCGCCGGGGCTCTTCGCCTCCAGGTGCGCGGGGATGGTGTTGATGTATTCGGTGGTCGGTGCGAACGGCAGGTGCGCGCCGGCGCGGCGCGTGAGTTCCACCATGTGGTCGAGCAACTGGTGCGCGCGCTCGGCGCCGTCGTTGTCGATGACCGCCTTGATCGACTCGACCCATTCGCGGGTTTCGGTGGGGTCGGGATCGTTCTGGAGCAGATCGGTCAGCCAGTTCATTGCGGCGGGGGGCCTGGACGAAGTAGAGCCGCGATTCTAACAAGCGAGGCTGGAAGCGGTTTCCATGCTTTCCGGTGCAACTATCACGGCGGCCGTTGGGTAGAGTGCCGACCATGACGTCCGACCTACCCCGCGTCTCCGTCGCCCTGTGCGTCTTCAACGGCGCGCGGTGGTTGCCTGCCCAGTTGGACTCGGTGCTGGCGCAGGAGGGCGTGGACCTGGAGGTGGTGGCGCTCGACGACTTCTCCTCGGATGACTCCCTCCAGGTGCTCCGCGAATACGCCCGCCGCGATCCCCGCATCCGGGTGTACGAGAACGACCAGAACCTCGGGCACCTGAAGAGCTTCGAGACCTGCATGGCCCTGTGCACGGCACCGCTGATCGCGCCCTGCGACCAGGACGACGTGTGGCACCCGCGCAAGCTGGCCGCCCTGATCGAGGCGATGGGCGAGGCGGACCTGGCGTATTGCGATTCGGAATTCGTCGACGGCGAAGGCCGTCCGCTCGGGCGCACCGTGTCCCAGGACATCGGTCCGATGCTCGCCGGCAGCGACGCGCTGTGGTTTGCGTTCCGCAACACGGCTTCCGGGCACGCGATGCTGGTGCGGCGTTCGGTCTTCGACACGGCGCTGCCCTTCCCGTCGATCCTCTACCACGACTGGTGGCTCGCGCTGCGTGCGGCGGCGGGCCATGGCGTGGTCTACCTCGACGATCCCCTGGTGCGTTTCCGCCGCCATGACATGGCGGCCTCGCCGATGGGCAAGGGACTCGGCGGAATGCATCGCAAGCGATCGGCTTGGCGCAACCGGAAGTGGCTGGCGCAGTGGCTGTATGTGTTCGAGCAGCTGATGAATGTCGACTGGTTCCCGCGGCGCGTGGCGGTGGATTGGCACGCAGCGATCCGCGCTGGCGAGAGCGGGCGGATCTGGCCCCTGTGGCGGGTGGCCTGGCGTTACCGGGCGTCGATCCCGCCCCACGAGGGGCCCCGCTGGGTGGCTGCGCTGCGGTTCTGGTTGAAATATGCGAACAAGGTCCGCCGCGCGCGGCGCGAACGGGCGTTCGAAGGTCCTTTGTTCAAGTAGGCTAGGCCCATGGCGCACTCCAATCGCAGCATTCCTGTCTGGCTGGTCGGCATCGTCGCGATCGCCCTGGTCGTGGTCGGCTGGATCGAGTGGAACTCGCGGCGACACGAAGCGCCGCCGGTGGAGACGCCGGTGCCCGAGGAAAAGGCACCCGTCGCTGCGGCGCCTGCCGCGAAACCGGTGGGCAATGTCGTGCAGCAGCCGACGCAGGTGGCCGCCGTCGATCTCGCCGCGAAGGCCGCTGACGATGAAGCCCGAGAGGCCGAGTGGGCGAAGATGCGCGAGAAGTCGATCGAAGTGCAGAAGAAGCTGCGCGCCGAACAGCAAGCGCAAAAGACGCAGGCGCTCGATGCCAACGAGCGGTGCATGGACGGGGTGAAGTTCAAGCGCGCCGGGAATGGGTGGGTGCAGACGGGGAATTGCTAACCCGGCTCGAACCACGGCCGCGCCAGCGAGACGCGCGGCGGCGATGCGAAGTGGAAGCGCCCGCTCGTCCCCAGGTTGTCGTTGTAATGCGCGTCGCGCAGGGCGGCGAATCCCCAACGCTTCGACACGCGCTCGGCATCGATGGCGGCCACGCGGCGCGCGCGCCAGTGGCGTGGCACGAGGGTCGCTTCGATCATCGGCACCCATTGGTTGCACCGGCCATAGGCGTTGAGGCGAAACGTGAAGTCGACGATGGCCGCGTCCATGTCGCGATACGACGCGTCGAGCCAACCCGCGTGGCGCAAGTGGTCGGTGCGCACGACCACGCAACCTTCGCCGAGCGCAGTGACATGTTGCGGCAGGCGCGCCCGACCGAAATAGCCGCTGCGATGCGCGCGCGTCTGGCTGGCAAGCGCGACGTAGGCGCCATCCGCGCCGAGGAGCTGCGCGCTACCGACGATGCGCCCGCGCTTGGACAGCAGCTTGACGCCGATCGCACCGGCCTCGGGGAGCCGAGCGCGCGCGACGAGCGATTGCAAAGCGTCCGGTGCGTGCAAGGTGCAGCGGCTGTCGATGAGGGCGACGATGTCTGCCTTCGCGGATGCGATGGCGCGATTGCATGCGTCGGACAAGGTGCTGTTGCCGCCTGCTTGCGCGACGACGATGTCCATGGCGGCGTACGTTTGCCGGCGCAGCGAGGCCATGCAGGATTTCAGGCGGCGCGGACCTGCCGAATCGGCGACGACAACCAGCAGGCGCGGCGGCGGCTCAGGCAAGCGATAGTCGCAGCGATACCAACCCTTTGGATCGCACGTGACATCGCACGCGATGCCGAGTCGCGCAAAGTGCGCCTCCAACGCACGACGCCCCGCGACATGCGCATAAGGCTTGGCCGCCCCACCCGACGCCGTGCTGCGCGGATGCACGCGCCAGTGATACAGCACGTGCGGAATGTGCACGATCTGCGCGGGCGCGATCTGCTCCACGCAGCGCAAGGCGAGGTCGTAATCCTGCGCACCTTCCAGCCCCGCGCTGAAGCCGCCGACGGCACGCGCCAGGCCAGTGCGATACACGCCGAGGTGCGAAACCATGTTCTGGCTGCGGAACAACTCCAGGTTCCAGTCGCTCTTGAAATAAGGCTCGCAGCGATTGCCATGCGCGTCGAGCTTGTCTTCGTCGGAGTACAGGACCTGCGCATCGGGGAAGCGGGCCAGCGTTTCGGCGACGCACAACAAGGCGTGCTCGGGCAGGCGGTCGTCGTGGTCGAGCAGTGCGATGTAAGCGCCGCGCGCCATGTCGAGTGCGGTGTTGGAGGCGGCACTGATGTGCCCGTTGCGCACGCGCCAACCGATGCGGATGCGCAGCGGATCTTCCGCCGCGTGGCGGGCCAGGACATTGCGCACGCGCGGATCGCTCGAGGCGTCGTCGGCGATGCACAGCTCCCAATGATCGTAAAGCTGCGCGCGCACCGACAGGATGGCTTCGTCGAGCCAGGCCGGCTCGGGGTCGTGCACGGGCATGAGCACGGAAATTAACGGCCTCGCGGACAAACCTGCGGCGCGCGCCAGCAATTGCGCCCGTGCCGCGTCGTCCAGCGTGTCGTACTCCGCGATCCATCGCGTGTAATCGAGCAGTTCGCCGCTTTGTTGCGCGCGCCGCTCCTGTCGGCGCAGCAGGCGCAGGCGATTGAATTTCCGAATTGTTTGCGTGAGGGAGATCGGCATCGCGCGAGGTTAAGGGCCGCGATCTGCGTGCATCGACGCGACGATTCCCTTACGGACGCTGAACCGTGCGTCCGAAACCCGCATCCTCATCCGTAAAACAGTGCAGAAAGTCCCACCCCGACCCTTACCATTGCCCAATTCGGACAACACCGCCCCTTTATGGACATGCAGGTTGGCGCAGAAGACCCCAGGGCGGACAGGACGTCCCCGCAGGCCCCGGCCTTGCCACGGGTGTCTGTCGCGCTGTGCGTCTACAACGGTGCGCGTTACCTGCCGGCGCAGTTGGATTCGCTGCTCGCGCAGCAGGACGTCGACTTCGAGGTCGTGGCGATCGACGACCAGTCCACCGATGGCTCGCTCACGATCCTGCGCGATTACGCGCGGCGCGATCCGCGCATCCGCGTGCATGCGAACTTCACCAACCTCGGGCACCTGCGCAGCTTCGTCAATTGCATGGCGCTGTGCACGTCCGAGCTGATCGCGCCATGCGACCAGGACGACGTGTGGCATCCGCGCAAGCTGGCCACGCTCGCCCATGCGATCGGCGATGCCGACCTTGCGTATTGCGATTCGGCCTACATCGATCACGACGGCCGCCCGCTGGGACGCCGGATTTCGGAAGACCTCGAAGCGATGCATTCGGGCCGCGATCCCTTGCGCTACGCCTTCCAGAACACGGTGTCCGGCCACGCGATGCTGGTGCGCCGCGAAGTGTTCGACGCTGCACTGCCCTTCCCCGCCAAGCTCTACCACGATTGGTGGTTGGCGATCCGTGCGGCCGCGGGCAACGGCGTGGTGTACGTGGACGAGCCGCTCGTGCAGTTCCGCCGCCACATGCAGGCGTGTTCGCCACTGGGCAAGGACGCCGATACGGGAATGGATGAAGAACGCGCGCGTCGCCACGCGGCCTCGCGTGCGTCGCGCAATCGCAAGTGGCTCGAGCAGTTGATGTACGTGACCGGCGCCATCGCGGAAACGAACTGGCCGCAGAGCGCGAAGGCGCGCGAGTGGAACCGTGCGCTGCAGGCGGGGATGGACGAGGATTTCGCCGCGCTGCGTCGCCTGTCCTGGCGCGACCGCGCGTCGGTGCCGCCGTGGAAGGGCCCGTTGTGGCTGCGCGCCCTGCGTTCCTTCGTGCGTTTTCGCCGCAAGGTCCGTCGCGCGCGCGGAGAACCCGCGCTGTCGACGCCCTTGTTCAGCGGCTGATCGTCAGCGGTTCGCCGCGATCGCCCGGCTGCTCGCGCCGCAATGCAGCGGCACGCGCGGCGGATGCGCGAACCACCAACGCGTCGAAGCAGTGCCCATGTTCGGGTTGTAGGCCGGATCCAGGCGCGTGGCGAGTTGCCAGCGCGCTTCGAGCTTGCGGCGATCCGCCTCCGTCGCTTCGAGCGCCGCACGCCCGCCGTCGAATCGCATGCGCAACGCGGGCAGCCAGGTGTTGCGCAGGCCTGCCTGGCCGAGGCGCAAGGTGAGATCGATCGTCGCGGCGGCCATCGATTCGAAGGTCGCGTCGAAGCCACCGGCGGCAGTGAATGCATCGCGCGCGACGACCACCAACCCGTGCGTCAACGCACTGAGGTTCTGCGGCAACTTCGCGCGGCGCGCGTAACCATCGCCATCGACGCGCGCACCGCCATCCATCGCCGACCATGGACCGGCGACGCCAAGCAACACGCCGTTGCCGACCACGCGCCCGTCGCCTTCGTACAACTTGCCACCGACCGCGCCGGCGCCCTCGCGCATGGCCCAGGCGATCGCGCGTTCCAGCCATTGCGCATCGTCGGGCATGCAATGGCCATCGATGAAGACCAGGACGTCGGCGTCGCCTTCCAGCGCCGCGCCGTTGCAGGCGGCGGGGTTGGCCGTGGCCGTGCGCAGTTCGAGCGAGGGGAATCCGATGCCTTCGATCGCGGCGCGCGCCGCATCGTTCGGCTCGACGAGCACCACCGTCACGCGCGGCGTCGGTGAAGGCATGGTGTAGTCGATCCGATAACCCGAGGCGTGCGGGTGCACTTCGCCTTCCACGCCGTTGCGTTGCAGATGTTCGGCGATCGCGCGACGCCCCGCTTCCACCGCATACGGCTTCGCCGCATCGCCGCCGGACGTGCTCGCCGCGTGGAGGCGCCAGTGGTACAGCACGTGCGGGATGTGCACGATCTGCGAGGGCGAGATGCGGTCGACGCAACGCAGCATCAGGTCGTAGTCCTGCGCGCCCTCGAAGCCCGTGCGGAAGCCGTCGATCGTACGCAGCAATTCAGTGCTGTACACGCCGAAGTGCGAGACCATGTTGTAGCTGCGCGCAAGATCGGGATTCCAGTCCGGCTTGAAATGCGGCTCGCGGCGCTGGCCAGTGGCGTCGATCTTGTCTTCGTCCGAGTACAGGAGCGCAGCTTCCGGATGCGCGGCGATCGCTTCGGCCACGCACAGCAGTGCGTGTTCGGGCAGCAGGTCGTCGTGGTCGAGCAGGCCGACGTAGGGCGCGGTGACCATCGCGAGGGCGGTGTTGGAGGCCGCGGAGATGTGGCCGTTCTCGGTGCGATGCGTGACGCGGATGCGCGGGTCGCGGCGTGCGGCGTCGTCGAGCAATGCGATGACGGCCGGATCGGTCGACAGATCGTCCGCGATGCACAACTCCCAATGCGGATACACCTGCGCGATCACCGAATCGATCGCCTCGGCCAGCATGGCGGGTGCCGGATCGTGGACCGGCATGAGGATGGCGATGGGCAGCGGCGGCAAGGCGCGCGCACGTGCGACCAGGTCGGCGCGGTTGGCGTCGGTGGTCGTGTCGTACTTCTCCACCCACGCTGCGTAATCGATGCCTTCGCCGCGCTGGTCGGCGACGCGGATGCGGCGCTGGTCGACGCGATTGCGGTTCCAGTCGCGGAGACGACGCCCCAGGCCTCCCACCACATCCGTGCGCCCGAACGTGCTGCGCGGCAGGAACAACTTCACCGCGCGTTCCAGGCTCTTTCGACGCAAGCCCGGATGGCGCACGCCGCGCCACAAGGGCCCGAGCCAACGATGGCGCGGCGCATCGAGCACGGCTTCGCGCATGTCGGCTTCGAGTGCGTACATGTCGGCGAGCTGCGCGCCCAGGCGGCGACGCTGCATCGGCAGTTCGGGATGCGCGGCGAGGCACTTGCGCTGGTCGGCCGCGATTTCGCGATACATCGCGAGCACGCGGCGATTGCGGCGTTCGTATACCGCCGGATCGTTGGCGCTGCGGTCGAACACCCACGACCCGAGGTTGCCTTCGTGCCGCCGATACCCGAGCAGCGATTCCTGCAGGCAGAAGCAGCGCCCGGCGAGCACCGCGCGCAGCGTGAGCATGTTGTCCTCGACCTGCCCTTCCATCGGCGGGTAGTCGGTGAACAGCGTGCGGCGCACGGCCATCGACGCGCCGAGCACGGCGGCGAGCTTCCCGCGATGCAGCAGCCACGCCTGGTCGATCTCGAAGGGCGTGCCGCGCACGCCGGCTTCGATCACCTTGCCGCTCGGATCGATGTCGTCGACGAGCGAACCGACGATCTGCGCATCCGTCTGTTCGGCGAACACCTGCAGCAGGCGCTGCACGCGCTGCGGATAGCCGACATCATCGCCCGCCTGGAACACGAGCACGTCGCCACTGGCGATGGAGGCAAGTTCAGTGAGGTGCGCGCACAGCCCGAGGTTGCGCGACGTGCTTCGCACCGTGATGCGATGCGGGCCCGCGTAGCCTTCCACGGCCTTGCGGGCGGCGGCGAGCGTGCCGTCGGGCGAGCAATCGTCGGAGACGATGATCTCGCAGGGCACCGTCTGCGCAAGCGCGGAGCGAATCGCTTCGCCGATCATCGCCTCCATCTTGTAGGCGATGACCAGGACCGTGGCGGTCGGCTCTGCGATCGGCATCCTGGATCAGAAGCCGCGCTGCGCCTTGCGGATCTGCGCTTCGACCGCCGCGATCGCGGTCATGTTGACCACGCGGCGCGGCGTCGAGGCCGGCGTGAGCACGTGCGCCGGCTGGTCCACGCCCATCAGGATCGGGCCGATCGCCACGCCGTCGGTCATCACGCGCACCATGTTGTAGGTGATGTTGGCGGCGTCGAGGTTGGGCATCACGTACAGGTTCGCGCGGCCCTTGAGCGTGGTGTTCGGCATGATGCGCACGCGCAGGTCTTCGTCCCACGCGGTGTCGGCCATCATTTCGCCGTCGACTTCAAGCTTGGGCACGCGCGTCTTCAGGATCTCGCGCACCTGGCGCATCTTGCGTGCGCTCGCGTCGTCGTGGCTGCCGAAGTTGGAATGCGAGAGCAGCGCGATCTTGGGCTCGATGCCGAACAGCTTCAGGCGATAGCTGGCCTGCAGGGTGCTCTCTGCGATCTGCTCGGCGGTGGGATCCAGCTGCACGTGCGTGTCGAGGAAGAACCACACGCCCTGGTCGTTGATCACGCCGGTCATGGCCGAGGTGCTGGTCACGCCGGGATCCAGGCCGAACACGCTGCGCAGGTAACCGAGCTTCTTGTGGTAGCGGCCGACCAGGCCGCAGATCATCGCGTCGGCTTCGCCGCGTTCGACCATCAGCGAGGCGATCAGCGTCGGGCGCGAGCGCATCAGGTTCTTCGCCGCCGCCGGCGTCACGCCGCGGCGCTCGGTCAGCGCGTGGTACTGCTGCCAGTACTCGTTGAAGCGCGGGTCGTCGTTGATGTTGGTGAGTTCGAAATCCACGCCCGCGCGCATGCGCAGGCCGAGGCGCTTGATGCGCGAATCGATCACGTCGGGGCGGCCGATCAGGATCGGCGAGGCCAGGCCTTCGTCGATCACGGTCTGCACCGCGCGCAGCACGGTCTCTTCTTCACCTTCGGCGTACACCACGCGCTTGATGTCCTTGCGCGCGCGGTCGTACACCGGCTTCATCAGCAGGCCGGTGCGGTAGATGAACTGGCCGAGCTTTTCTTCGTAGGCATCGAAGTCGACGATCGGGCGCGTGGCGATGCCCGAATCCATCGCGGCCTTCGCCACCGCGGGCGCGAGCATCACCAGCAAACGCGGGTCGAACGGACGCGGGATCAGGTATTCCGCGCCGAAGGACGGCACGTCGCCGCCGTAGGCCGCGCCGAGGTCGGAGGCTTCGCGACGCGCGAGCGCAGCGATGGCGCGCACGCAGGCGAGCTTCATCGCCTCGTTGATTTCCGTCGCGCCCACGTCGAGCGCGCCGCGGAAGATGTAGGGGAAGCACAGCGCGTTGTTGACCTGGTTCGGATAGTCCGAACGGCCCGTGGCGATGATCGCGTCGGGGCGCACGCGCTTGGCGTCTTCCGGCAGGATCTCGGGATTGGGATTGGCCAGCGCGAGGATGACCGGCTGCTTGGCCATCGTCGCGACCATCTCGGCCTTCAGCACGCCGCCGGCCGACAGGCCGAGGAAGATGTCCGCGCCGTCCACGATGTCGGCGAGCGTGCGCTTGTCCGTCTCGCGCGCGTAGCGCTGCTTGTCCGGGTCCATGTGGCCGCGGCCGGTGTACAGCACGCCTTCGCGATCGAAGGCGAGGATGTTCTCCGGCTTCATGCCCAGCGCCACCAGCATGTCCAGGCACGCGATGCCCGCCGCGCCCGCGCCCGAGGTGGCGAGCTTCACCTCGCCGATCTTCTTGCCCACGATCTCCAGCGCGTTGAGCACCGCGGCGCCGACGATGATCGCGGTGCCGTGCTGGTCGTCGTGGAAGACCGGGATGTTCATGCGCTCGCGCAACTTGCGCTCGACGATGAAGCACTCCGGTGCCTTGATGTCTTCCAGGTTGATGCCGCCGAAGGTGGGTTCGAGCGAGGCGATGATGTCGACCAGCTTGTCCGGGTCGCGCTCGTCGATCTCGATGTCGAACACGTCGATGCCGGCGAACTTCTGGAACAGCACGCCCTTGCCTTCCATCACCGGTTTGCCGGCGAGCGGGCCGATGTCGCCCAGGCCGAGCACGGCGGTGCCGTTGGTGATCACGGCCACGAGGTTGCCGCGCGCGGTCATGGCGCTGGCTTCGTTCGGGTCGGCGACGATGGCCTCGCACGCATAGGCCACGCCCGGCGAGTAGGCCAGGGACAGGTCGCGCTGGGTCACCATCGGCTTGGTGGGGACGACCTTGATCTTCCCGCGCGGCTCAAGGCGGTGGTAGTCGAGCGCGGCGTGCTTGAGATCGTCGGTCATCGTGGTGGTGTTCCGGGTGCGCTGCGGCGGCGGTCGCGGGACCGTCGATTCTACCCATCCCCCACTTAGAATCGCGGCTTTCCCCGTGAGCCATGTCCCGGATGCAGCCACGCCCGCGCTTCCTGATGCCCGCGATGGCCCCGCTCTGGGTGCTGGCGATCGCCTTCGCCGTCCAGCTGCCGCTCGCGCTGGCGCCGGGCTATTTCAGCCACGATGAGCTGCAGTGGGCCTGGCGCGCGGCCACGGTGGACTTCGTGCCGTGGTGGGATCACCGCGAAACCTTCCAGTTCCGTCCGCTCACCTTCAACCTGTGGATGGCCCTGTCGCGGGCCTTCTTCGACACGCCCCGGGTCTTCCATTCGATCCTGGTGCTGTGGGGGTCGCTGAACGCGGCACTGTTGTTCGTGGTCGGGCGCCGCTTCGGGATGCGTCCGCGGGCCGCGGCCGTCGGTGCCATCGGGTTCGTGCTCACGCCCTTCGCGGCTTACGTGCACGGCTGGGTGGCGACCATCGCGGATCTCATCTGGGTGTCCTGTGCGTTGATGCTCGCCTGGTGCGTGCTGCGCTTCGAGCGGGGCTGGGCGATCGCGTGCCTGGCGTTCGCCTTGTCGCTCGTCGGCATCCTCGGAAAGGAAGCGGCGGCGGCGATCCCGGTGTTGTGCGCGGTGGCGTGGCTGCT
>Ga0074048_10040219_pt1 | contig 11024 bp, 6 predicted proteins | sample SoimicmetaTmtLPB_FD_74462 | JGI IMG/M metagenome (GOLD analysis project Ga0074048, IMG submission 74462) | Soil and rhizosphere microbial communities from Centre INRS-Institut Armand-Frappier, Laval, Canada - Soil microcosm metaTmtLPB... | ecosystem: Engineered > Artificial ecosystem > Soil...
CCAGCCTGAAGTACGAGGACGAGCTGACGACCGCGCAGAAGCAGCGGGTGGTCTCGGGCATGCAGCGGCTTCGGGAATGTTTCCACGCCAAGCGCGAGCCGCCGCTGCGGACAATGGACGATACGGTGATCGTCGCCACCTGGAACCTGCGCGAGTTCGGCAAGTCGAAGTTCGGTTACCGCGGCCCCGAGCCTTACTACTACATCGCCTCGATCCTCGACCGCTTCGATCTGGTCGCGCTGCAGGAAATCCGCAGCCTCTACGCCCTGCAGCACCTGTGTGGACTATTGGGCAGCCACTGGAGCTACCTGATCACGGACGTGACGCTCGGGCCCGGCGGCAACGCGGAACGCATGGCCTACCTGTACGACAATCGCAAGGTGCGTTTTTCCGGCCTGGCCGCCGAACTGGTCTTGCCCGACAGGAACAAGAAGACCGCGGTGCAACTGGCGCGGTCGCCGTACATCGCCGGCTTCCACGCGGGATGGGCGCAGATCAACCTGTGCACGGTGCACATCTATTACGGCAAGGCCAGCAAGGACGATCCCCGCCGCGTGCGGGAAATCAAGGACCTGGCCTCGACCATCGCCGCGAACGCCCGCGGTTATTACAGTGGCCGCGCACCGAGGAACGACGACAGCAGCCGCAGGAAGCCGGAAGACATCCTCCTGCTGGGCGACTTCAACATCTTCAACCGCGAAGACGTGACGATGGAGGCGCTCACGGGCGCGGGCTTCAAGGTTCCCGAGGCGCTGGGACAGATCCCCGGATCCAACGTCGAGCGCGACAAGCATTACGACCAGATCGCGTACTACAGACAGACCGCGACGATGCAGGCCACCGGCCGCGCCGGCGTCTTCGACTTCTTCGAGCACGTCTACCGCGACGCGGACGCACAGGTCTACAAGGCGGAAGTGCCCAATGGAACCTTCAAGAACTGGCGCACGTTCCAGATGTCCGACCATCTGCCGATGTGGTGCGAGTTCCGGATCGACAGCATGGACGAGTACTTGAATCAGCTGGCGAAGGAGTTGGAGCACTAGGTACGAATCCACCCCTTCACGCGTCGGAGTCATCACGCCGCGGAAGCCGTATCCAACGTTGGTCGCGTCAATTCGTCAGGCCGTAGGCACGCTGGCCCGCTTGGTTGGATCGATATCAGGAAACGTCTCCCGCATCGTTTCCCGTGACCACGACCCTGGCGCCTTCCGCTGCTACCGGCTTGGACGCTGACGGTGCGGCGGCAGGCTGGCGATTGAGCCCGCCCAGCACGTAGCCTGCGACGCCGCTGAGGATGCCGGTGATGCCGTTGGAATCCAGGATCCCGAACAGCCCCAGGAGCGTGGCTGCGGCGATGACCAGCATCACCGTCAACAACTGCAGCACCTGCAGGCGCTCGAACATGCGGAAGAACGAGCCGGCGCCCTGCTTGCCCTCTCGCCACACCGCGATGGCGCCGACCGTGCTGAATCCCAACGTGACGATGCCGACCAGCACGACGGCGGCTTCGATCAGGTCGAGAACGTTTTGAACGGGAACGGGAGGCATGGCGGGATCCATCGCTGTGTACGGCCCAACGGTTTCGAGTCGCTGAATCGGTCAGGTGGCGGTGCGTGAGGTGAACGACGGGGGTACGGGGCCGGACCCTGCGTTGGAGTGGCTGCGTGGCGCGAATCGCCGCCGTCGCAATCCTGGCATCGCATCGCGCCCCGGTCTGGCGGAGGTGGGTCGTGTCCGTTCCGTCATCGGCCGGGCCTTGCTAGCGGCTGCCCAATGCCGCAGCCCACACGAGATGACCGATTTCAGGCCGCGCGATATCGCTGTGCGCTCCGGACGGCGGACCTCCTTCGCGAATCACGCTGTCGCAGTTGATGTTGTAGATCCGCCCGGACCGGAAGTCGTACGGGAAATCCGCGGCGCCCACAGTGAGATCTTCAATGTCCAGTCCGCTGCCGCGCAGTCCAAATGTGCCGACACCGCCATATTTCGGTAGTTCGCCGGGCGCAAAATCCACCTGGCGTGCAACCCCGGCGGCGATCGGATAAAGCGAACCGACCGCCATGTCGTGTTGGGAATGCGTGGTGACGATCGGCCCTGCCACTACGCCGCCGGACGCAAGGCGCCGGAAATAACCGGCCTTGTTCGCCGATCCCGGAAGACTGTCGCTGCACGACCACAACGACAGCGCGCCCTGCACCAACACGATCGAGTGCACAGGGCGCGGCAGCTTCGCCTGCGCCGGCCCACACGCAGAAGCGGACACGGCGATGCAGCCGAAGCTGTGTCCCATCAGGTGAAAGCGCACGTCCGGGGACGATGCTTGCATCAAGGAAGACAACAGAGCGAAGCCGCCGCTTTCGCCGACGCGTTTGGCGCGTGCCTTCATCTTCCAGAAGGACAACTGCACCAACGGGGAAAGCAGCGCCTTGCGTGCCCCACCACCACCGAAACTCGCGGGATCCCGGGATCCTTGCGCATAAGCCTTGTCAGGATCGAAAGCTTCGCGGTCGGCGCCGGGATCTCCTTCGACACCGTCCGCATTCAATCCCGATTCGCGATCGAGGATGCGATAGGCCTCCGCCACGTCGGGCGGCAGCGACGCAGGCGTGAATTCGACCTGCCGCGCGGCTTCGAAGATGGTGCGCAACGCCGCGCGCGCGGCAGGCGTACCGGCAATCGCCTGTGCGGCGTCATCGATCGCGCTTTCGGTCGCGTCGTCGCCCACAGCGAAGGACACGTCCTGGCCGAACGACTCGTCACCGAACGGCAGGCTCGGCCAGTGCACGCCGACCAGCAGCGGTACGAATCTAGGCCGATTCGCACGGGCGCGCTCGAGGTCGCGTGCCTGGCGCATCAGGGTCGACATCCAGGCCGCGTACTGATGTCGCGCGGCATTTACGTCGCCCTTCCATCCATGGATGAAGACGAAGACATCCGTGGGGCGGTTGGCATGAAGCGCCTGCGTGATGCGCTCGCTCATCCTGCCATCGGGGTCGTCGCCGCGTTCCTTGCCGTCGGCATCAAGCAAGACCAGGTGATAGCGAATGTCAGTGCCTGGAATGGTTTCCAAGGGCATGTCAGCTCTCCGTCACGTCGTGATCCTGACGGCCGGGTCGCCGAGGACTACGTAGTTGCGTGCGTCGTGGTGCACGCTCCAGAGACTGGCGACCTGGAAATCGTCAATCCGCGCGTCGTGCCTGATGTCGTCCAGCACCCGGTTGAGACCCACGGCCAGCTGCGCATGCCTCATCGCGAACGCTTCCATCGCGAAGCCGATCCGTAGCCCGGACATCAATGTCCGCAGGCACAACTCGAAGGTATTCGTCTGCGCGCCGAACTCAGGCGAGGCGAACGAATACGACCAGGCGCGCTCGACATGTCCGATCACGGCCAGGGCGCCGCCACCGGGCTTTCCAAGCAGGCGCTGCGGCAAGCGCGAGACGAACGGCGCAGGGGCGATTTCCTTGCGTGCACCTGCCGCGCCGAAATCGTCCTGTGCAGGGGTGCCCGCGCCGTAACAGGCGAAATGGAACACGACCGAGCCCGTGAGGTCGGCGTCGTCCGGGACATCGCCTCCGGCGAAATACAAGTCGGGCCCGATCGCGCCGCGGTGTCGAAAGGGACCTTGCCAGTCCTGGCACAACAGCGCGCCCTGGTGCTCGCTCTGACTTGCGTGGCCGTTGGGAAACGCCATGCCGTGGCTGGCGGTGAACAGCAGTGATGGCGAGGATCGCAGGCACTTTGTCAGCCCCGCTTTCGTCGCATCTGCGGCGAACAACCGATCGAACTGCCAGCGGTCCTTGAGTCTTGCCTCGAGCGCGTCGGCCAATGGCGTCACGAGCATCGTGCTGCTCATCTGCGTTGCGCGGTCATCTTCGTTGCACACGCCGAAGAAGCTGGCGCGTTTGGGCGCGGCTCCGTCGGCGACCGCCTCACCTGCCACGACATTCGCCGCGTAGTTGCGATACTCCTCGATCGTGTCGAAATGGATGCGCCCGACCGCGTAGTTCACGCCGAGCTCGTACTGGAAGGCAAAGGGAATGACCTCCGGTCCGCCGACGATCAATACGTAGTACGGCACCTTGGTGACCTGCGGGATGCCGGGCTCGGCTTCTTGTCTGCCCAGCCAGTCGGTCACCGTTTCGCCCGGGCGGTAACCCGAGACTGCCCTGAAGACCTTGTACCGGGCGCCCGCCTGTTGCTCGCGCAGGGTGCGCAATGCGAGCAGCGCCTCGAACGTTTCTGGCGGAGCGTCGTATGCGAACAGAAGCGACCATCCGGACTCGTCGAGCTTTCGTGGATCGACGTCGAAGGGAAGCGCCATCGACTCGGCGCCGGAATTCCGTTTGGCAACGAGGAGTGGCTCGACAGGTTTGGGCGCCTCCCCCCGCAGCGTCCTCGAAATGTCCTCGACCGACGGCGACGGCAGGTAGCCGCCGGTGACGGCATCGATGCCATTGAAAACAGCGTCATCGTGCGGTTGGGCGTTCATCGTGCAGGCGACTCCGTCGGTTCGACATAACTGCGCTTTGCGTACGACTCCGCTGTGGCGAGAACGTTGCGCGACGACAGGTCCCAGGCCAGCAGGTCTTCGCCGGCGGTCACCATGAACGTGCCGTCACGGCTGAGCGCGATCGCGTCAAGCTGCCCGCTACTGCGTCGCGCGAGTTCCGACGCCGAGGTGCGATCCGGTGCCTGGGAACGGCGGCGCGTCCAATCCGGGAGATACCGGCGCATCCGTTCCAGTAGGGAACCTCGGGCAGCCACGCTGGGCCGTCGCGACCACTCCAGGATGTAGCCGCCGACGTCGGCGGTCATCCATCGGGGCTCACCGGATGGCGCGCCGATATACGCAACGCCTGAGATCGCGCGCTCGTGCCGCGACGTGAACTCGCCTTTGGCAAGCCCGGGCACCGAATACTCGGTGATGAACCCATCGTCGCCGCCGGCGCGAAGCGATTTGCCCGCGGGGTGGAATGACAGCGCACGCACCGCCATGCCGATGTCGACGACAGCGACAGGCTTCATGTTCCCGGAGGCGTCGATGCGCCAGAGATGTACGGCGCCCGATCGGGTTCCCACCGCCAGATGACGCGCATCCGCGCTGAACGCCAAGGCGGAAATCCAGTCCCTTTTTCCTGCCCTGAGGTCGGGATCGCCAAGCAGGAGGAGTTTCCGGGCGCCGACGGCTTCCAGGGCGCCGTCGCTGCCACGTCCGCTCCGTTTCCAGAGCCGCAGGCGGTCGCGATCGGTGGTCGCCAACAGTCGGCCGTCAGGGCTGAAGGCCGGCATCGCCGCCGATTTCTTCGCGCAATCCATCGACTCAGCCACGATCGAGGCAGGTTGCGGAGGAGACCGGGCGCGCAGCGACCACTCCCTCGGCACACCATGGCAATCGACCGTCACCAACCGGCTCCCGTCGGGCGTCAACGAGAATGCGTTGACGTTGGCCCCGTCAATGGTCCATTCGGGGACCGAATGAAGGCCGCGGGTGGTTTTCTCCCACAACGCGATGGGACCGATGCCGCGGCTCGCCGCGATCCGTGTGCCCGCCGCATCCATGGACAACCGACGCCACGGTCTGAAGCCGACGGAGGCAGGGAGCAGCTGCGACAACGCGGATCCCGGGCCCCGATCCAGGTCGAGCAAGTAGATGGAGCGCGTGCCGCCGATCGCGACCTGGTTCCGCGTGTGCGGGCGCCACGCAACGCTGTACAAGCGCTCGCCAAACCTGAAACGCTGTGCGGACGTGCCATTCATGAGGTCTTCCACGCGGCCGGGGTGCACCGGCAACGTCCATCGAACGAGGTAACCGTCGAGGCCGACGCTGACGAAGGCTCGCGAATCCGGCGCGAAGGCGATCGACTTCACGTGCGTGTCCAGTGCGCTGCCGCGATGATCGCCTCGCTTCAGCGTGACACCCTTGTCGTCCTGGCTTGTCGAAGCGAGATCCCAGACATGCAGGTACCCTTCGGTGTCGCCGGCGACGAACCATTGGCCCGAGGGCGATGCAGCCGATGCCGAAATGCCGACATCACGGCTGTCAGCGCGCTGGTCGCGAACGGCGAACGCGCGCACGGGTCGCGACTGGCTCGACACGCCCTCGCCGATTGACCACAGCCGAACGTTTCCGTCGTAGTCCGTCGATGCCAGGCGTTGACGACCTGCTGCATCGCGGCCCGGGATGAACGCCATGCTCTGGATGGGTGCCTGGCCATTCGCGATCGAAGCGACGTGCTTCGGGGAGCGCGGATCCCCGGCATCCCACACATCGATCCGCTTGTTCCACCCGCCGACCACCAACCAACGCCCGTCGTCGCTGATGGCGGCGGCCGGCAACCGTTCGAGTCCCTCGCGCGCCGGAACGAGATCGCTGACGCTGTGCAGCGTCGTGCCGTCCCATTGCCACAGCAGTACGCGGCCATCGAAATGCGTCGACGCGACGAGGCCCGTCGCGTCATGGACGACCAACGCATACGTCTCCGATTGCAGATCCGGCGAAACGATCGGCTTTTCCTTCGGACGCTCGATATCCTGCACGGAGATGTGCCCGTCCCAGGAGCCTGCGAACAAGTGACGACCGTCGCCGGTGAACGCAAGCGACCACACGACGTGGTTGCGTGGTTGCAACTCGCGTACGACCACAGCCGGTGAACGCGTGAGTTGCTGGCGGATCGCATTGTCGACGGTGCGCAACAGGAAGGCGTTGCCGTCCGACTTGGCCACGTCCTTCCGCAGGTCGAGCAGGCTCGTCAGCGCCGCCCCGACCGAGCTTTGATCCCTTGCGCTGCCCGTGCCCCGATAGACCGCGGACCGCATGGCTTCCATTTTTCTTTCGCTGCGCTCGTTGATGTTCCATGCCGCAAGCACACCGACGATCACGATCGCGCAAGCGATCCACATTCCAACGATGCGTTTGTGATAGCGGCGTTCCTTCACGCTGCGCGAGACTTCTTCCTCCGACGCCTTCAGGAACTTGAGTTCCGTCTCGGTGACGTCCCTGGGGTGCTCCCGGGCATATTCGTTGGCCTCCTTCAACTCGCCTTCGGTGAGCAACAACAGGCGTGTGTATTCCCCCTCCGCGGTATGCCATTGCTTCGCGCGCACCTGGAATGGCTTCAGGTGGCGAGCCGACCACATGCTATTGGCCTCGCGCACCGGTCCTACGAGACGGTCGTGCGGCAACTCGATCCAATCCCGCCCCGCGCGCTTCTCCAGTCGCAGCACGTGGGCGTCGACCAGGCGTCGGATCGCGTCGCTGTCGCCACCGAACATGTCCGGCTCGTACAGGCTCTGCGTCCGGACGCCCGACGACGAGATCAGCTCCGCCTCGATCCAATCCCGCAACGCGCGTTCGGGAACCTCGGTGCCGCGCACGGCACGGGCCACCTCGTAATTGTAGAAATCGGCCAGCGCGCGATTGACCTCGCTGTGGTCGTGCGAGGTGACGTCCCCGACCGTGATCGCCCGCCCCTCCGAGGTGACCCTGTCCCACAGGCCCCGGCACACGATCTGCAACTGGACGGGCTCCACCACCGGTCCCGGTACGAGCGTCTCCTTGCCATCGACGCCGCGTACCGACACCGTGGACAGATCGTCCACGATCACACTTGGCACATCGGCGGCGATCCATTCCTTCCCTGTTTCCCGAATGACTTCGCGCGCGGCTTCGACGCCCAATGCGTCCAGCCGGTACCGGAAGGCCAGCGACGTCGGGATGAAATCCAGGTAGGGCTGCAGCTCGGCCAGACGATCCTCGCGGATGGCGAACAACGCCCAGATTGCCGCACCGGCCTCCGCGCCTCCCTTGCCTTGCGTGTCGCCCCGGAGCAGGTCGCCGAGCTCGACGAGGAATTCGCGCTTGCACACCACGTCGAGCGGGTCGACGAACAATTCCTCGAACTGATCAAGGATGAGCAACGGATACTTCGGCCGACCCTCGGCATCGCGATCGAGGCTTTCGAAAACGCACGTGTCGAAATACTGCTGCAACGACATCTCGCCCAGCTCGCGCGCCGACCGTCGCGCCGCTTCTGGTCGCATGGTCTCGAGTGCCGACAACATCGCCAGGCGATAACGGTTGATCCTCGCGTCGCGATGGCATTCCGGGTCCTTGTAGCCGAGTCGCACGATCGGCAGCGCCTGCATGTCGTAGCGTTGCAACTTCCCGAGCAATCCCGCGCGGATCAGGGACGTCTTGCCGGCACCCGAAGGCGAGAACAACAGGACGATCCGCTTGCCAACGATCAGGTTGGACAACTCCTCCGTTTCGCGTCGGCGCCCGTGCAAAGGCTGCCCAATGTCCAGCGGCTCTGGTCCCACGAAGGGATTCGGTGGGGGTTGCACCGGCGCTTGCGTGCCTTCCGGCACAGCCGCCGTGTCGACCACGCCGCTCATGGCACGGTCACCCCACGATCGGCGTTCACTGCCAGTTCGTAGCGCGCCATCAATTCATTGACGAAAGCTTCCGGCGAACTCCAGAAGAGCGTGACGTCCTTGTTCTCCGAGAAATACCGGCCCAGGTAGTCGCACGTCCGCTCGAATGCCACGCCTTCATCCGTCAGGTTCATCTGGATGGCGACGCTCGTGCGGCGCCCCTGCCCCATGCGACGCCCGGGTTGACGCAGCACGCTGCCGAGGACGACCCGGAAATCCCAATCCTCGACCTGGAAGCCGAGCATCAGCCACCCGCTGTTGGCGATCGCCGCGGACACGACGGATGGGATGCGGGTGGCCTCGCGCGTTTCGTTGCGCGTCACGCCCATCAGGAATTCGAAGTAATCGTCCTCTGTGACGATGAGGCGATCCGGGTACTTGAAGTTGCCGAAAACATGGAAGACCAAGGGCTCCTCCACGCTGGGCACGTAGGTCGGATCGAGCTGGGGACCGGGTTGCTCGTCGCTTTCCCATGTGCACACGTGCATGCGCGGTTTCTTGTGCTGTTCCTCCAGCGCGTCGAAGAGCAGGTTGTCGCGATTCGCGTTGATGTAGATCGGGACCGGCATCCGCGCCAACATCGTGTGGACTTCGTTCGGGCTCGACGCCCGCAACTCTTTCCCGATCTGGGAGATCATCCTGTCGACGAGCCCTTTCTCGACACGGGCATCGAGCAACTCCTTCGGCAGTTGCTCCTGGAACTTTTTCCGCAGATAGCGAACGACGTAAGCGCGAATCGAATCCCGGACGAAGAACGCGTCGTTCTGGTAGGCCAGGTGCTGCGCCACCTGTGCAAGGTCGTCGCGATTCCGGGCCAGCGGAATCTCGTAGCGTTCCGCCCATGCCCGCGCCATCTCGCGCGTCGATCCGATGACCGATTCGACCAGGCCCGGGCCCAGCACCGGGAGGCATACCTCGTTCTGCAGGCTCATCACCACGGAGTTCCACTTCTGGAAACTCTTGACGTCCACGCTGCGGGGCGGCCACACCATGCCCCGCTTCGAATGCGTGTACAGCACGGGCATCCACCAGTCCGGTGCGTCCAGTATCTCCGCGCGCGCGGCGGCGACCGCGCGATCGATCTGGCCGTGCGCCGCGAGCTCGCTGAAGAAGCGCGGCATGAACTTCTGCATCGATTCGATCGACACTTCGCCCTGCATGGCGAGGACATGCGGCACGCCAGCCTGCGCCAGGCGAGGCGCGAGCGCGACCAGCCCCGGCGCGCCCTGCCCGCCTCCGCTCTTGCATGACGCGAGCACGATCAACCGCGGCAGCTTGCCGGAGGCGACGAGGCGGTCCACCAGTTCCTCGCCTGCCACGACTTCGCCCTCGCCGCCCTCTCCTTCCAGCAACAGGTGCGGCGCGCCGTCGGGCGTGATCGAGCCGTGGGCGACGAGGTAAAGGACCTCCGCGTAGTCATCGCGCAACGACGAAACGAGGTCGTAGATCGAAACGCGCCCCTTGAGCCGGCGCGCCGTCATCACCCGTTGCCCGACGCCGTTGCGCGGCAGGATGGCTTCCTCGGCGCGTCGATACTCCGCCTCGACGTCGATCGGCGGGTGTTGCCATTTCGTCTCCACGTCGGTCGGATTCGCCACCGCGACGAGGACCTGGACGTGGTCCGGATTCTGCAGCGGCCCCAGCCTCAATTCGTCGGCGCTGAGGAAACGGGAGAACCAGACGCGTTGGTTCCAGCACAACGGCGTCGTCTTGCCGGGCTCGTGCATGAGTTCCCAGCGCAAGGCGTGCAACTCGGGCGCGCCCTTCTGGATGTGGAGTCGAATGCGCAACCCGTCGCGCGTGCCGGAGGCATCACGCGCACGTTGGTAAGCACTCAGGACCGGCGCGCTGCCGAAGACCATCCGCGACAATTCGGCACCGTACTTATCGGGATCGTCGGCGACGGCGCGCAGGGCGGCGTGATCGATCTCGATGGATTCCCGGTCGATCAGATCGGTTTCACTATCCTGGTCCGGGTCGATGTAACGCCCGGCGATGACGTACTTGCCGGGGTCGGTCCACTGGATGCGAAGTTCGAGCTCGTAGTAGGACATGGCCAGGTGCTCCGCCGGGATGCACGCCACCCTGCGCTCGCTTCAGCGCGCGAGCAGGCCGGGATTGACGCCGCCATTGCGCGCCAGGACGGCCGTGTGGCCTTGCACCTCCGGCACGGGCACAAGGCGACGCACGATCGCGAGGGGCACGGTCTTTTCCAGATGCCCGGACGGACCGCAAGCGTTGTTGGGGCTGGAGCCGCTCACGTTCACGTCGCCGCCGTCGCCGGGGTCGATCACGATGATGGTCACCGTCGCACTCCTGACGCCTCTTCGCGTTCGATCAAACGACCGTATCGGCCGGGACCGGACAGAAGTGCGATTCGAAGCGAAGGTGCGGTGTCCTGAATTGCGACTCTCACGCGCTGGACGTTGTCGTTGGCGTCGCGTCAAACAGCCCGCATGTCGCATCGGTTCTGGCGCCTGACTCGATGCGCAAAAAGCCGCCGCCCGGCGGCCTCTCGCAAAACCAACAAGCGTGGCGCCGCTTAATCGTCAAGCACGCCCACGTCGCGCGCTCTTACGAAGAGCAAG
>Ga0074048_10048103_pt1 | contig 10899 bp, 9 predicted proteins | sample SoimicmetaTmtLPB_FD_74462 | JGI IMG/M metagenome (GOLD analysis project Ga0074048, IMG submission 74462) | Soil and rhizosphere microbial communities from Centre INRS-Institut Armand-Frappier, Laval, Canada - Soil microcosm metaTmtLPB... | ecosystem: Engineered > Artificial ecosystem > Soil...
AGCGCGTCGAGCACGCCGGGCGGATCGGTGGCGGGGCCGAGGGTGGCAAGGATGCGGGTACGGCGGCGTTGCGGATGCGTCGGGGTTGGCGTGGTCATGGCAAAGTGCTCGGGATCGGCCTGTTCTACCACACGCCGGCGAAGCGGCCATGCCACTGCATACGTATTCGATGAAGGCACTGCCCGGTTTTCCCGAACTCACCGGGCGTCGTACGCATTTGCGCGCACCACGTGCGGACGATGCCGCCTCGCTCGAAGGCGTTGTCGCCGACCCGGCGGGCTATCTCGTCGAATGCGTGGAGTTCCTCGCGCAGGGCGACAGGATCGACTGGATCGTCACCACGCGCCGCAGCGACGATGCGATCGGGACCTGCACGCTGCACCACATCGATGCGCGCGCCCGCTGCGCCGAGATCGGCTATGCGCTGCATCCGGCGCATCGCGGGCAGGGATTCGCCACCGAGGCGGCGGCGCAGGCGATGGCGTGGGCGACGCGCGTGTTGGGCGTCGCACGCTTCGAAGCGGACGTGGATCCCGACAACCTCGCCTCGCAACGCGTGCTCGCGAGGTTGGGGTTCGCGAGCGATCCGGGCGATCGCTCGCGCTTCGTGTTCAACAACCTGCGATAGGTCAGCCGCGCGCTTCCAGCGCCGCGACCGCCGGGAGCGTCTTGCCTTCCAGGAACTCGAGGAACGCGCCGCCGCCGGTGGAGATGTAGCCGACATTCTTCGCGATGCCGCACTTGTCGACCGCCGCCAGGGTGTCGCCGCCGCCGGCGATGGAGAACGCATCGGACTTCGCGATGGCCTGGGCCAGCGCTTCGGTGCCCTTGCCGAAGGCGTCGAATTCGAACACGCCGACCGGGCCGTTCCAGACCACGGTGCCGGCCTGCATGACGAGTTCGGCGTAGCGCTTGGCGGTATCCGGGCCGATGTCGAGGATCATGTCCTCGGCGGTCACCGCGTCCACGGATTTCACGGTGGGCGGCGCATCGGCGGCGAAGGCGGGGGCGACGACCACGTCGCTCGGCAGCGGGATGTCCGCGCCGCGCGCCTTGGCATCGGCGAGGATCTTGCGCGCCGTGTCCACCAGGTCCGGTTCGTACAGCGACTTGCCGACCGGGTGGCCGGTGGCGGCCAGGAAGGTGTTGGCGATGCCGCCGCCGACGATCAGCTGGTCCACCTTGGAGACGAGCGAGCCGAGCAGTTCGAGCTTGGTCGAGACCTTGCTGCCGGCGACGATGGCGAGCAGCGGGCGCTTCGGGTTGTCCAGCGCGCGCGCCAGCGCATCGAGTTCGGCCATCAGCAGCGGGCCGCCGGCGGCGACCTTCGCGAACTTGATGACGCCATGCGTGGAGGCCTGCGCGCGATGCGCGGTGCCGAAGGCATCCATGACGAACACGTCGCACAGCGCGGCGTACTTCTTGGACAGCGTCTCGTCGTCCTTGCCCTCGCCCATGTTCATGCGGCAGTTCTCGAGCAGGACGATTTCGCCGGGCGCGACTTTGAAATCGGCGCTCAGCCAGTCGCGCACCAGCCGCACGTCGCGGCCGAGGTGGTGGCTCAGGCGTTCGGCGACGGGCTTGAGGGAATCGGCCTCGCTGAAGTGGCCTTCGGTCGGGCGGCCCAGGTGCGACATGACCATCACGGCGGCGCCTTGGTCGAGAGCGCGCACGAGGGTCGGGAGCGCGGCGAGGATGCGCTGCTCCGAGGTCACCTTCCCGTCCTTGATCGGCACGTTGAGGTCTTCGCGGATGAGCACGCGCTTGCCGTGCAGGTCGAGGTCGGTCATGCGGACGATGGGCATCGGAGGCGGCTCGGCGCGAAAGGAGCCGCGAATTTTACCCCGCCGGGCGTGACCGGCCTACAGCGACACCCGGTTGCGCCCGGCGTTCTTCGCCCGGTACAGGGCCGCGTCGGCGCGGGCGAGCATGACCTCGGGGTCGTCGCCGTCTTCCGGGAGGTTGGTGGCCACGCCGATGCTGACGGTGAGCACGCCCATCGGCGAGCCGGCGTGCGCGATGTCGGCGTGGAGCACGCTGGCGCAGATGCGCTCGCCCACGCGGATGGCCTGCTCGAGCGTGGTGTCGGGCAGGAACACGATGAATTCTTCGCCGCCGGGGCGCACCACGACGTCTTCGCGGTGGTAGAGCGCGCTGCGCACCGCGCCAGCGAAACGCTTGAGCGCCTGGTCGCCGCGCGGATGGCCGTAGCGGTCGTTGTAGGCCTTGAAGTGGTCGATATCCAGCGCGAGCGCGGAGAGCAAGGTGCCGCTCTCGCGCGCCTCGCGCCACAGGCCGGAGGCGACTTCGCGGAAGCCGCGATAGTTGAGGCAACCGGTGAGCGCGTCGGTGCGGCTGAGGCGATCCAGTTCGGACACTGCGTTGCGCAATTCCGCGGTGCGCTGCGCGATCTCGCGTTCGCGCTGGTCGACCACTTGCTCCAGCGATGCGCGCAGGCGGCGTTGTTCTTCCAGGCTGCGGCTGGTGGCGCGATATGCGTCGGCCATGCGATCGCTGAGCTGGTTCATCGCGTCGGCGAGCGGCGCGAGTTCCTGCGGCATCGATTCCGGCGCGATCGGTTGCGACGCATGTTCCAGTGCGAAGCGCTGCATCTGCACGAGCAGCTTGTGCACGCTCAGGGACAGGCGCCGCATCTGCCACCACGCGATGCCGAGCACGCCCGCGGCGACCGCGACGAGCAACCCGACCATCATGCCGATGGTGCGCCACAGCTGCGTGGCGAGCGTGTCCTGCGGCAGCAGCACGAGCAGGCGCCAGCCGTCTTCGAGCGGCATCGCCACCGCGTAGGCGTCCTTGGCGTCGCGCAATACGCCGTCCACGCGCACCATGCCTTCGGGCGCACCGAGCGGCACGCCGCGCAAGGAGGTGGGTGCATCGCCGTTCGGGAGCGCAGTGCCCGGCGCGAGCGGCACGCCCTCGCTGGCGTAGGCCACCGTGCCGCGGCTGTCGAGCAGCACCGCTTCGTATCCGTAGCCGCGCAGCCAGGTCGCGCGCATGTGCGCGAAGGACGCGACGGGCAGGACGCCTTCGGCGATGCCCGCGAAGTTGCCGTTCGCTTTCAGCGGCGCGCCGGTGCAGATGTATGCAGCATCCTGGCCGTAGACGCCGGACACGACCGGCGCATTCGCCTTGGCGGCGTCCGCGAAACAGGGCGAGGCGAGATCCGCGCCCTCGCCAGCGGGCGACGCTGCGAGCAGGCGGCCCTGCGCATCGAGCACGCGCATCGAAGAGAACGCGGGGTAGTTGCTGCGCAGGCGCGCGAGATCGTCGTTCCAGCGCGCGCGATCGTTGAGCGTGCGCTCGTTGCTGCGGCGATCGGCGATGACGCCGGTCACCGCCGTGTGCACCTGCAGGAATTCTTCGAGGCCCTGCGCCGTGGACTCGGCCACCGATCGCAATTGCGTGGAGGCGCTGAGGCGTTGCGAGGAGGCTTCGCTCCAGGCGAGCAGGGCGCACAGGATCAGCGCGGGCAACACGACGGCCACGACCAGCAGGCGCGCGAAATCGCGCCGCAGGGCCCACTCGGGCGCTGCCGACCGGAGACCGAGGGACACCGCCGTTGCCATGCTTCGCACGCTACCGGGGCCCCGGTGCCCGCACAACCGGAAATCCGTCACGCTCCGGTGCCTTGGGTCCCAAAACGACACAACCCCGCCGAAGCGGGGTTGCGAGGGGAAGTCGCGGCCGTGACCGCGTCCGCAAAGTTGCTGCGGTGCGTCAGCCCGCCCTTACTTGGACGACATGACGCGGACCATCTCCAGGCACTTGTTCGAATAGCCCCACTCGTTGTCGTACCAGCTCACCAGCTTGACGAAGGTCGGGTCGAGCGCGATGCCGGCGTCGGCGTCGAAGATCGAGGTGCGCGCGTCGCCGCGGAAGTCGGTGGCCACGACCTTGTCTTCGGTGTAGCCCAGCACGCCCTTCAGCGCGCCTTCCGACTGCGCCTTCATTTCCGCGCAGATCTCGGCATACGTCGCCGGCTTGTCGAGTTCCACCGTCAGGTCGACCACCGACACGTCGGAGGTCGGGATGCGGAAGGACATGCCGGTGAGCTTCTTGTTCAACTCGGGGATCACCACGCCCACGGCCTTCGCCGCGCCCGTGCTGGAGGGGATGATGTTCTCGAGGATGCCGCGGCCGCCGCGCCAGTCCTTGTTGGACGGGCCGTCGACCGTCTTCTGCGTCGCGGTGGCGGCGTGCACGGTGGTCATCAGGCCGCGCTTGATGCCCCACTTGTCGTTGAGCACCTTGGCGATCGGCGCCAGGCAGTTGGTGGTGCACGAAGCGTTGGAGATGATCGCCTCGCCCTTGTACTTCGCATGGTTCACGCCGTAGACGAACATCGGCGTGTCGTCCTTCGACGGGGCCGAGAGCAGGACCTTCTTCGCGCCCGCGTCGAGATGCTTCTGCGCGGTGGTCTTGTCGAGGAACAGGCCGGTGGATTCGATGACGATGTCGGCGCCGACTTCGTTCCACTTCAGGTTGGCCGGGTCGCGTTCCTGGGTCAGGCGGATCTTCTTGCCGTTGACGATGAGCGCGCCGTTGTCGATCTTCACGTCGCCCTTGAAACGGCCGTGCACCGAGTCGTAGGAGAGCATGTACGCCAGGTAGTCCGGCTCCAGCAGGTCGTTGATCGCGACGATCTCGATGTCGCTGAAATTCTGCACGGCGGCGCGCAACACGTTGCGGCCGATGCGGCCGAAGCCGTTGATACCAACCTTGATCGCCATGGAAGCTCCTGGAGCGAGGGAGTGACAGTTCGGCGCGGTGGCCCGCACCCTGGAAAGCCCGGTATTTTAACGGACCCCACCGCCCCGGCGCCCGTGATGCCCGCATTCCGCCCCACCCTCGCCTGCCTCGCAGGCGCCCTCGCCGCCCTGTTCGCCGCCTCGCCCGCCCATGCCTGGAGCGGCCTTGGCCACCGGATGGTGGGCGAACTGGCGGAGCGGCACGTGCAGCCGGCCACCCGCGCGGAGATCGACAAACTGCTCGCCGGAGAGCCGGACCCGACCCTCGGGGGCGTGGCGACCTGGGCCGACGACCTGCGCAACAGCGACCCGGCCCGCTTCAAGGCCACCTCGCGCCAGCACTACGTGAATACGACCGACGGGACCTGTCACTTCGTGCTGGAGCGCGATTGTCCCGATGGCCAGTGCGTGGTCGGCGCGATCGAGGCGCAGCGCAAGCTGCTGGCCGACCGCTCGCAGCCGCTGGCGGTGCGCCGCGATGCGCTCAAGTTCCTCGTGCATTTCGTTGGCGACGTGCACCAGCCGATGCATGCGAGCAACCACCCGGACAAGGGCGGCAACGACTACCAGATCAGCCTGCGCACCAGGCTGGAACCGGAAGCCTACGCGCGTTCGAAATACATCGACGGCGTGATGGGCACCAACCTGCATTCCATCTGGGATTACTACATCCTCGGCGAGGTCGGCGTGGACAAGCCCGGGCACCCGGGCCTCGGCATGAAGGGCTACGCCGATCGCCTCGACAAGCTGCCGTGGCCGCCGGAAGCCGGAGCGCAGAGCGCGCCGCTCGCCTGGGCTTCGGAGTCCTGCCGGCTCGTCGATGCACGTTCGCTCTATCCGCAGGGCCACGTGATGGACCAGACCTACCTCGACACCATGCGCCCGCTCGCCGAACAACGCGTGCGACAGGCGGCGTGGCGCCTGGCGAAGCTGCTCGACGACACACTCGGCACTCCCACCCCCTGACCCGCGAGGGCAACGCCATGGCACCCGAGGTCGCGTCCTTCCACGATCCCGCGACGGGCACGTGGAGCCATGTGGTCGTCGATCCGGCGACGCGCGCCGCGGCGATCCTCGATCCGGTGCTGGATTTCGATGCGAAATCGGCGCGCACCTCGCACACGTCGGCGGGCAAGCTGCTCGAACATGTGCGCGCGCACGACCTGCGCGTGCAATGGCTGCTCGAAACGCACGCGCACGCCGATCATCTTTCCGCGGCGCAATGGATGCGCGAACGCTTGCCGGGCGCGCGCGTCGCGATCGGCAACGGCATCCGGCAGACGCAGCGCAGCTTCGCGCCCGTGTTCGGATTCGGCGACGACGTGCCGTCCGATGGGTCGCAGTTCGACCATCTGTTCGATGCGGACGAGCGCTTTTCGATCGGCGACATGGACGCGCTCGTGATCGCGGCGCCCGGGCACACGGCCGACAGCGTCGGGTATCTCATCGGCGATGCGCTGTTCTGCGGCGACACCTTGTTCATGCCCGACTCGGGCACCGCGCGCACCGATTTCCCGAATGCGGACGCGGCAACGTTGTACCGCACGATCCAGCGCTTCTACACGCTGCCCGACACCACGCGCGTATTCGCGTGCCACGACTACGCGCCGAACGGTCGCGCGCCCGCCTGCGAAACCACGATCGGCGCGCAGAAGCGCGAGAACATCCACCTGCGCGGCGACACCACCGAAGCCGAATACGTCGCCATGCGCCAGGCGCGCGATGCCACGCTGCCGATGCCCGCGCTGATCCTGCCCTCGCTGCAGGTCAACCTGCGCGCAGGGGCGCTGCCGGAACCGGCGGCGGACGGTACGCGATACTTGCGCATTCCCCTTGATCGGATCTGAGGTCCACGACTTCGCATGACATCGATCGAATGGGCCGCCGCGGCCCTGTTCTTCATCGTCGCGACGCTCTATTCCTCGGTCGGCCATGCGGGGGCGAGCGGTTACATCGCATCGATGGCGCTGCTTGGATTCGCGCCCGCGCAATTGCGACCCACGGCGCTCGCGTTGAACCTGCTTGTGGGCGGCATCGGTGTCGTCCGCTTCTGGCGTGGCGGGCAAGTGCATTGGCGGAACGTCCTGCCCTTCGTGCTCGCATCGGCGCCGGTCGCGTACTTCGCCGCGCAGATCTCCTTGCCGAAGGAGGCCTACTCGACGTTGCTCGGCGTCGTGTTGATCGCGGCGGCGCTGGGCATCTTCCACGGCGCATCGCGCGCCGACGTACAAGACGCAGCCGCGGAAGGTCGACGCGTTCCCTGGTCGCTGGGCTTGCTGATCGGAGGCGCGATCGGTCTGCTGTCCGGCCTGACCGGCACGGGCGGCGCGATCTTCCTGACGCCGCTGCTCCTCTTCGCACACTGGATGCCGACGCGCGAAGCGAGCGGCACGTCGGTCGCCTTCGTCTGGATCAATTCGTTGACCGGACTGGCGGGCTTGATGCACGCGACGGGCACGTTGCCCGCCGCGTTGCCGGCATGGTTGGTCGCGGTCGGTGCCGGTGCTTTGCTCGGCACGCAACTCGGTCTGCGCTGGCTGCCTGTCGCGCGATTGCGGCAGGCGTTGGGCGTGGTGTTGTTGATCGCGGCGGCGAAGTTGCTGTTCGCCGCCTAGCTCCTTTTACGCGAGGGCCTTCGCCGCCTTCACTACATTCTCGACCGTAAACCCGAAATGCGGGAACAGCGCCTCGGCCGGCGCGCTCGCGCCGAAACGATCGATGCCGATCACCGCGCCGTCCAGGCCCACGTACTTGCGCCAGAAATCGGTGACGCCCGCTTCGATCGCCACGCGACGACGGCACGCATTCGGCAGCACCGATTCGCGATAGGCCGCATCCTGGCGGTCGAACACGTCGGTCGAAGGCATCGACACCACGCGCACGCCATCGCCGAGCTGGTCGGCGGCCTTCATCGCGAGATCCACTTCGGAACCGGTGGCGATGAGGATCGTGTGCGGCGCGCCCTTGCTGTCGCGCAGGATGTAGCCGCCGCGACGAATGGCGTCGACCTGGGCGTCGGTGCGCGCCTGGTGGGCCAGGTTCTGGCGGGTGAACACCAGGCACGACGGACCGTCGTGCTGCTCGATCGCCGCGCGCCAGGCCACCGCGGATTCGACCGCGTCGCACGGGCGCCACACGTCGTTGCCCGGGATGTAGCGCAGCGTGGCGACGTGTTCGATCGGCTGGTGCGTCGGGCCGTCTTCCCCCAGGCCGATGGAGTCGTGCGTGTAGACGTGGATCGCATGCGCGCCCATCAGCGCGCTCATGCGCACGGCGTTGCGCGCGTAGTCGCTGAACACCAGGAAGGTGGCGTCGTACGGAATGAAGCACTCGTGCAGGCCCATGCCGTTGCTGATCGCGGTCATCGCGAATTCGCGCACGCCGTAATAGACGTAGTTGGCATTCGCGTCGTCGGACGTGACCGACTTGCTGCCCTTCCACAAGGTCAGGTTGGAATGCGCGAGGTCCGCCGAGCCGCCGATCAGTTCGGGCAGCAGCGGACCGTAGGCTTCCAGCGCCATCTGCGACGCCTTGCGCGAGGCGACCACCGGGCCGTCGGCCTGCAGCTTGCGGATGTAGGCGTCGGCTTCGGACGCCCAATTCTCCGGCAACTCGTTGCGCGCGCGGCGCACGAGTTCGTCGGCGAGTTCGGGATGGCGCGCGGCGTAGGCGTCGAACAAGCGGTTCCACTGGTCTTCGCGCACCAGGCCCGCGTTGCCCGCGCGCCAACCGTCGCGGATGGCTTGCGGGATTTCGAACGGGGCGAACGACCAGCCCAACGCTTCGCGCGTGTTGGCCACTTCATCCTTGCCGAGCGGCGCGCCGTGCGAGGACTCCTTGCCCGCCTTGTTCGGAGAACCGAAACCGATCGTCGTGCGGCAGCAGATCAGCGTGGGACGATCGGTCGAAGACAGCGCGGTGTCGATCGCGCGCTTGATCTCGTCGGCGTCGTGGCCGTCGACGTTGCGGATCACGTTCCAGCCGTAGGCTTCGAAACGCATCGGGGTGTCGTCGGTGAACCAGCCCTCCACGTTGCCGTCGATCGAGATGTGGTTGTCGTCCCACAGCGCGATCAGCTTGTTCAGGCCCCACGTGCCGGCCAGCGATGCGGCTTCGTGCGAGATGCCTTCCATCAAACAACCGTCGCCCATGAACACCCAGGTGTGGTGGTCGACGACTTCGAATTCGGGGCGGTTGAAGCGCTGCGCGAGCAGCTTCTCGGCGAGCGCCATGCCCACCGCGTTGGCGAAGCCCTGGCCGAGCGGGCCGGTCGTGGTTTCCACGCCCGGGGTCATGAATTGTTCGGGGTGGCCCGGGGTCTTGGACTCGAGTTGGCGGAACTGCTTCAGGTCCTCGATCGTCAGGTCGTAGCCCGACAGGTGCAGCAGCGCGTAATGCAGCATCGAACCGTGGCCGTTGGACAGCACGAAGCGGTCGCGGTTGAACCAGTTCGGGTTGTTCGGGTTGTGCCGCAGGTAATCGTTCCAGAGCACCTCGGCGATGTCCGCCATGCCCATGGGCATGCCCGGATGGCCGGACTTCGCGGCCTCCACGGCATCGATGGCAAGGAAACGGATGGCGTTGGCGAGTTCGCGGCGGCTGGGCGTCGTCATGTGGGCAGTCGGGGGGAAGGCGGCGGGCGGCGCGAATTGTACCCTGCGCCCTCCGTCCCCCCGGCGCCCGATCAGCCCGCGACGGGCTCTGCAGCGGGCGCGTCGGCCGGCTCGCCCGCCGAAACGACGGTGGCAAGCATGAGGTCGCCGGTGACGTTGAGCGTGGTGCGGCACATGTCGAGGAAGCGATCGACGCCGAGGATCAGGCCGATGCCCTCGGCCGGCACGCCGACCATGGTGCAGATGAGCGCGACCACCGGCAGCGAGCCCGCCGGCACGCCGGCCGTGCCGATGCCGCCGAGGATGCAGACGAACATCACCGTGGCCTGCTGCGTGAGGCTGAGGTCCACGCCGAAGAACTGCGCGAGGAAGAGCACCGTCACGCCTTCGAACAGCGCGGTGCCGTTCTGGTTGGCGGTGGCGCCCACGGTGAGCACGAAGCGCGAGACGCGGCGCGGCAGGCCGAGCTTTTCGTCGGCCACGCGCAGCGAGGTCGGCAGGGTGGCGTTGCTCGAGGCGGTGGAGAAGGCCATCACCATCGCTTCCTGGATGCCGCGGAAGAAACGGATCGGCGAATAGCCGCCCACGAACTTCAGCACCAGCGAGTACACGACGAACTGGTGCAACGCGAGCGCGAGCACCACCACGCCCACGTAGGCGCCGAGCTTGGCCATCAGGTCCCAGCCGAACAGCGCGGCCAGGTTGAACATCATGCAGAACACCGCGTACGGCGCGAGGCGGATCACCAGGCCGATCAGCGTCATCGAGACTTCGAACAGGCCTTCGATGCCGCGCTTGAGGATGGAGGCGTTCTCGCTGCGCGTGAGCACCAGGCCGATGCCGAGCATCAACGCGAAGAACATCACGGCCAGGATCGTGTTCTCGGCCGCGGCCTTGACCACGTTGTCGGGCACGATCGACATGATCATGTCCAGGCCCTTCGGCTGCACCGTCGTGTTGCTGACGATCGCATGCGCGCGTGCGCTGCCCTGCTGCAGGAGTTGCTGCGCCTGCGCGGGATCCACGCCGTCGCCGGGGCGGAACACGTTCACCAGCACCAGGCCGAGCAACACCGCGATGCCCGACACCACCACCGTGTAGCCGAGCGTGCGCCAGCCGATGCGGCCGAGCGCGCGCACGTCGCCCATCTCCGCCACGCCCACGACGAGCGCGGAGAACAGCAGCGGAATGACGAGCATGAAGATCAGGCGCAGGAACAAGGTGGCCGCCGGCTGCGTCACCCAGGTCGTGAGCCACTGCACCCACGCGGCATCGGCACCGGAGATGTAATGCGCCGACAGGCCGAGCAGCAGGCCGGCCGCGAAGCCGATCGCCATCTTCCAGTGGAGGGGCAGACCCTTGCGGGCCTTGTGCTCGTCAGTCATCGCGGGTCCCCGGTACTACCGCGGACGCCCGCGGAACGGGCGCCACTGTAGCCGGTATCCCGGACCGCCGGAACCTCAGGCGGGCGGATACAGCGGCGGCAGCACGGCGCGCGCGGGCGCGGTGTCCTTCAC
>Ga0074048_13383875_pt1 | contig 10881 bp, 24 predicted proteins | sample SoimicmetaTmtLPB_FD_74462 | JGI IMG/M metagenome (GOLD analysis project Ga0074048, IMG submission 74462) | Soil and rhizosphere microbial communities from Centre INRS-Institut Armand-Frappier, Laval, Canada - Soil microcosm metaTmtLPB... | ecosystem: Engineered > Artificial ecosystem > Soil...
CTGGCCTAGATACCTGACTACTTCTAACTATTTTGCCCTAGGTGGTTGATCTTCTCCGATCTTCCGAGTAGTTTCTCTGCCATACCACTCAACAACTCACTCGGAAGGTCGACCAGTGGCAGATGTAGAGCCGATCTTTGTCTCGGTGAAGGAAGCGGCCACCATCCTCGGTGGCATCACGGCATGGCAGGTCTACCGCTTGCTCGACGCGGACGAGATCGAGTCGCGCTACATCGGCAAGCGCCGCATGGTCGTGCTGACCAGCGTTCGGTCCTACGCCGCAGGGCTGCCGACGTCGCGGGAATCGGCATGAGCCTCGTTCCTGTCGACACGTCCAGCGAGGTCGCGGTCTCCGACTACCTGACCCGCGCCCGTGACTGGCTCGCCACCGCCGTCGAGATGACCGGCCCCGAGCAGATCGCCGCGGCCAAGGCAGAGATCGCCACTGCCGCCGAGGCGACCAAGCAGCTCGGGCTGTCGAAGGAGATCCAGCTCGACGCGCAGGAGATGGTCCGCCGCGCTGAGTACGCACTGGGCAAGGCGATTCGCAAGGGGCAATCCGAGGGCACGGTGGCGACGCACGGCGGCGGTCGTCGTTCAACGACTGCCACACCACCTTTGAAAAGTCCGTCCGAGTTCGCTTCCAAGCAGGAGCTCAGTGGCGCTGGGCATGGGCAGCCTGGGATCTACCACCTTGCGGATGCCGACGCTGAGGACTTCGAGGCTGCGATCACCGAAGCCAAGGCCGAGGGCAACCTGTCCCGCGCCAATGTCGACCGCAAGGCGCGTGAGGTAGGCGGCGAGACGCCTCGGGCCACCCCGAGGCGAGCGCTCCCCGACCAATTCTTCGACGCCGCGTACGACCTGACCAAGGTCACCGAGCGAATCGACCGGCTCGTCAGTGACGACCGGTTCCCCCAGAACGCCGAGAAGGTCAGCGCGAAACACCGCACCGACCTTCTTCGCGCAGTCGAGTTGCTAACCAAGGCCCTCGACCGACTTTCCGTAACCCCCGAAAGGTAACAGACCGACATGACGCAGCAGCACATCTCGTCAGTGACGCCGCTGGCACCCAAGCCCGCCGTCTCCTATGTCCCCGTCGACCCCGCCAGCGCTGAACGATGGCTCGCCGGAAACGAGGTCAACCGTTCACTTCGCCTCGGCAAGGTCGGCCAGTACGCCAACGACATGGCGGCTGGCCGCTGGAAACTGTCGAACGACGCACTTTGCTTCGCGCCTGACGGGACGCTCCTCAACGGCCAGCACCGCCTCCATGCTGTCATCAAGTCCGGTGCGACCATCACAATGCTGATCGCGCGCAACATGCCGCCCCAGTCCATGACTGCGATGGACATCGGCGCCACCCGATCTGCTGCCGACGCGCTCGGCTTTGCCGGCGAGAAGTCCACACACCTACTGGCCGCCGCATCGAAGCTCGCAATCATCTATTCCGATGACCGCATCTACAAGGACAACAAGGTCCAGTCGGTCAGCCCCGGTGAGATCCAGGCGTTCGTCGACGCTCACCCTTTGATCCGCCACTCGGTATCCGTCGCCGCGGGAGTCAAGCAGGGGATCGACGCTGCACCCAGCGTCCTAGCGACGGCTCATTGGATCATCGCTGACAGGGCTGGCGTGTCGGTCGCCGATCACTACTTGCACCAACTGGCCAAGCGTGCGGGCGAGCGCGAGGGAAGCGCGGTGCTCGCGGTCGATTCCAGGCTGCGGCAACTCCGGCACAAGCGGTCGGTGTACTCGCAGCGCGCCTACCTCGGCTTGCTCATCAAGGGCTGGAACCACTACGCCCGCGATCACCAGGTGGCCTCGCTCACCATCTCGGCGAGTGGCCGCATTCCCACGCCGTCCAAGTGGTGCCGATAGCCCCAACAGACCCCCGACGCAATCCCTCCGCGTCGGGCCGGGCGGTCCTTGCCGCGTCCTGTGGGGACAGGGCACGTCAGGGCAGGGACCGCCCACAAGACCAGCCGGTGCCCCCTCTCGTCGGGGGGCAAGAGGGTGCATCGGCACACAGCACAGCAAGCAAATGACAAGCGCCCCGCGCGGACTGGAATCCATAGCACGGGGCACCGACAGAAAGCAGGATAACCGATGAACACCGCGCACGTCCTCCCGCTCGCCCTCTGCATCCTCGTCGCGTTCTGCGCGGCGGTGCTGATGATCGCGGGTGTCGCATGAGTGACGCCCTCCTCTACCTCGGTCGCGACCACCACGCCGACCGCGAGTACCTACTGACAGTTTGGCCCACGGGTCAGATGGAGCTCGCCACCCGTTCGCCGGCCCACCAGTCGGTGACGTGGTCGCCGCCCGTCGCTCTGGGGCTGACGTCATGACCCGCCTAGCCCGCCTAACCATCATCCTCATCGCGCTCCTGCCGATGCGCGTGCTGGATCGTCTAGCCCCCCTAGACATCGGCCCCGACACCGAGCTTGAGGACGAGCGCGACTACCGCCTCGCGCAGGTTGAGGACGCCGCCAACGAGGTGTGGGGCGACCTGACCTGCTTCATCGGGCACATGCAGGGCTGGGAGTCCGAGTGGGTTGAGTACCGCGAGACCGAGCTGATGGGCGGCCAGTCATGAGCGAGCAATCCGCCGAGAAAGACGCGCCCCGGCACGACTGCGACACGGGCCACTTCGACCGGACGCTCTGCGGGTGCGGAGCCATGCATTCGTACTGCTCCACTTGTGACAGGCGGGCTGACGACTGCTCACTGGACGAAGACCCGCCGCAATTCGCCGAGAGAGACGTGGCTCTCACCGAGCAGGAACTGATGGCCCTAGAGGGTGCCGTGGCGTCCCATCGCATCAGCGTGCAGCAGGTGGTCGAGGCCATCATCACCCGTCGTGTCGCCGGACTGCTTGACGAGATTGAAGCGGTCGAGTCGCTGAACGATCTGTCGTTGATGCACGCGGGCAAGTGGAAGGACCGCGCCGAGAGGGCCGAAGCGGCGCTGGCTCGGGTGAGTGATCTGGCCGACGCGATGGGCCGACCTCATCAGCCGTTCGGGTGGGACTACCGCAACATCACCAAGCAGATCCGCGCCGCTCTGGACACCACGGTCATTCCGCCCGAAGCGAGCCAGCGATGACCACCCTCGCCATCACCCTCGCCTTCATCGCCGCGTTCTGCTTCACCGCGTGGCAGGTCATGGAGTCCGCCTACCTCGCTGAGCGTCGAGCCCACGCGCAGACCAGGGGTGCGCTGAGGATCGCGTACGCCGCCATGTTGGACGCGCAGGCGGTGCTGGTGGATGCGGACCGGACGCCTGTGTTCGATGCGCTCCGGGATGAGTGGTCATTGTGAACGGCTTCCGGCTCGTGCAGGTGACGGCCCAATGCCCTCACTGCGACGTCAGGAAGCACCAGATCGACGGCACTGAGGAGCGCGCGCTACAGGTCGTCCGTGACGCCATCGCCCGCCATGTCCAAGAGGTGCACCCCGAGATCGAGGCGACGTCATGACCACCTGCCCCGACCTGACCTGTCACAACGAGGCCGAGCACGAGGGCGGCGGACGTGGCTGCGTGCACGAAGCCGAGAACGGCTCATGGGTTGACGACAAGCATGGGGGCGCGTCATGAGCCCGCAGCGGATCCAACGCAAGCGCACCAAGGGATGGCGGATGCCCGAGGGCGCGGTCTACGTAGGAAGACCGAGCCGATGGGGCAACCCCTTCACTGTCATGAACGGGTTCCGTCAAGGCTGGCTGGTCTGGGATGACCGAGACCGTCTAGGGCTCGCCCCTGGCTACACGACCAGTGATGGCTTCGTGGCGTCGTTCCACACCAAGGCCGAGGCGCAGGCGGATGCCGTCAAGCGCTACCGACGCTGGTTGTTCGGTGCTGCACAGCGTTGCGCCGACCTGACGCCGATCCTCGTCGGCCATGACCTCGCCTGCTGGTGCCCGCTTGACCAGCCGTGCCACGCCGACGTGCTGCTGGAAAGGGCGAACCGATGACCGCCGACCACCCCGCCAAGCGCCGCATCGCCCAGGCCAACGAGGTCCAGTCGATGCGCATCCTCAGCGTCACCGAGCAGATCGAGGCCCTGGGTCGCTGCATCGCCGAACTCGCGTGTCTGGTCTGCGGTGACCCGTGCGCCGAGAACGACCGCCCCGACTGCGGGACGAACCACTGCACCGACCGACGGGCCTGCGTGCAGAACTGCCCGTGGTGCTGCTCCGACGCGAACCTGCGAGGTGCGTGGTGACTCCCGAACAGACCGCCGCACAGCTGGCCGCATTGCAGGCCGAGCTCGCTGCCGGGATGCCTGCGTACGACCCGAGCACCGATTCCGGCTACGACGCGCGAACCGCCGCCGTCATGGACGGACACCGCCGCACCGACACCGACAGCGTCCGCGCCTCCTACGCCCAACTCCGTGCCGAGTGCGCGTGTGGCTGGGCTGGCGAGTGGCGTCCGTACTTCCGGCCCCTCGACATCGAGGCGGACTGGCTTGAGCACTTGGAGGGAACCGCATGACCGACATGAACGCCGAGGCTGCGACTGCGCTTCGGAAGCCGTTCCCGCCCGAGAGCGTGGGCAAGCTGCCGAAGGGTGGCGTGATGCTCGACTACGTCGGGCACGCCGCCGTCACTGACCGCCTGCTCACCGTCGACCCGAACTGGTCGTGGGAGCCGTTCGCCACCGGGCCGGACGGACTGCCCGCTCCTGACCGCGAGGGCAACCTGTGGATCAGGCTCACCGTCTGCGGCGTGACCCGAATCGGCGTGGGCGACGGCAAGAGCGCGAAGGAGCGCATCGGGGACGCGCTCCGCAACGCGGCCATGCGCTTCGGCGTGGCCCTCGACCTGTGGGCGAAGGAGAACCTCGTGGAGTTCGCGATGGCCGCGAACAGCCACGCTCGGCGCGAGGCAGAACCGTACACCGAGCCACCGACACAACCCGCCGCCGAGGCTGCGACTGCTGAGACCGGCGAGTTGATGAGCACCAAGACGCGCGGCCACCTGTTCGTCCTGTTCGACAAGAAGGGTGTCACCGAGGCCGAGCAACTGCCCGGGGTCAACCACCTGTGCGGCACCGACTACACCTCGCGGTCACAGATCACCGAGGCCGACGCGCAACGGGTCATCACGGCGCTCAAGAAGCGGCCTGACGCCGAGGCGACGTCATGAGGCGATCTGGCGTCAACAACTCCTATGACGCCACAGAGGCGGCCGAGATGGAGGCACGAGCACGCGCCGCAGCCCCCGATACCCGATGGACTGTGATTGTTGGACGAGTGGCCCTGGGTCGCCACCGGGTCTGTGTGCGCTGCGCTTGCGGCACGGAGCGCGAGATCAGGAAAGACGGGCTAGTCGGCGGCACTACTCGATCGTGCGGATGCCTAAGCCGCGAACAGGCGCTGATCAACGTCCAGATTGCGCACCAGACTCCGCGCACGATCATCCCGCCTGAAGTGCGCTTCTGGCGGAAGGTGGTGGGCGGCGATGTAGACGAGTGTTGGGAGTGGCAAGGCCAGCGCAACAAGGGCTACGGCGAGTTCTACGTCGGCATCATCGAAGGCCGCGGGACGATGACAAGGGCTCATCGCTGGGCTTACGAGGCGCTGCGGGCCGAGATCCCTGACGGGCTATTCCTCGACCATCTCTGCCGCAACCCGCCCTGCGTGAATCCCTGGCACCTCGAGCCAGTGACCAATGCCGAGAACGTGCGTCGTGGACTAGCGCCCCAACTAGCGCGTGCCCGCGCAGCACTCATCACCCATTGCAAGCACGGGCATGAGTTCACGCCGGAGAACACGCGTTTCGACGGCAACCCCAGCGGCGGCGTCAGCCGCACCTGCCGGGCATGTAGGCGTAACCGCTGGCGCGCCAAGTATGCGCCGCACCTGCTGGAAGGCGAGGCGTCATGACGAGCTGGCTGCTCGGGCTGGGGACGAGCGCTGTGGTCGAGATGGCAGCAGGTGCCGCATGACCACCCTCCGCACCCACCTCGCCACCATCCTCGCCCGCGCCATCCACCGCGCGCTCACAAAGCCGTGGACGCCGAGACGTGAGGTGCTGGTGTGCGGGGATTGCCGCTGCGAATACAGGGAGGGCTGCTGCCATGAGTGAGGGCGCCGAGAGCGACGCCGAGATCGCCCGCGGCTGCGACCCCTACGTGCACCTCGTGGAGGGTAAGTGGTGGTGGAACTGTCTCCGGCAGCAAGAGGGTGGGCCTTTCCGGCGCCGCATGGATGCCGCTGACGACGCCTACGCGCACGAGTTGCTGAGATGCCCCGTCACGCCCACCGAGCCCACGCCATGACCGACCCCCGCGCAGACGAGATCCGCGACCTGTGGGCAGCAGGTCAACGAGCCCGCGCCGAGTACAGGCGAATGACCGCCGAGTACGAGCGCCAAGACCCCAGCCTGTGCATCGAGGACGGCTGCGACGACGTGCGCCTGGAGGAGACCAATCAGCGCGGGCAGCACAAGGTCCGCGAACGCTGCCAAGAGCACCACGCACAGGCCAAGCGCCGCAATCACAAGGCATGGCGGGTCCGCAACCCCGCAGAGAGCACCGTGCGAGTTCGTGCCTACCGCGCCCGACTCAAGGCCAAGGAGACTGAGAAGTGACACCCTGCCAAGCCGAGCCCGAGGTCTGGTTCAGCACCAACGCTGCCGACATTGCCGAAGCGCAACAGGCGTGCCGCACCTGCCCGGCCCTCGTCATGTGCGACGAACTGGCCGACCAGATGAAGCCCGCCGATGGCATCTGGGCAGGCAAGACCGCCGAGGAACGCGACACCAACAAGACGCGCCCCTACCAGATCCTCACGCCTGGCCATGTTCGCCGTGCCCGAGCCCTCCGAAGCGCCGGGAACACGTGGCGCGAAGTGGCGCGGGTCCTCGACGTGCCGGTCAGCGCGATCAGCAAGGCCGCACATAGGGCCGAGATCGCAGAGCGTGTCGCATGAGTGCCACCGTCGTCCCCACACGCGCCACAGCCAAACTCGCAGCCGCCATGGTCGCCACCGCACGCCGCGAAGGGTCCGGTGCCGAGGCCGTCATCCTGCACCTCGACGACCTGGGGGCCGACCAGTACGCCGCGCTCGTTGGGCTGCTTCTGGAGGCCACCCGAGCACCGGCCAAGCGCGGCCGATCGACCGCCAAGCGTGTCGACGCCGAGGACCGCGCGTTCACCGAGGCCGACGCAGTCAAGGCATGGCGGGCCTACAGGCAGGGCGACAGGTCCGAGTGGGTGCTGATGGGTGCACGGGTCTACCGACGTCGATCTGCGCGCCGGGTTCGGGCCAAGCGCAACCTGTTCGTGGTCGTGGAGATGGGGCGTGCGTCGTGAAGCGCACCGCCTGCACCGCCGCGACCATCTGGCCCGAGATAGGGACCCACGGAGCACGGCTCGCCTGCTGCATGCCCGCGGGTCACGACGGCGATCACGCGTGTGCGGACATCGAGTACCTGGATGCTCCAGTGGACGGCGACGGCTGATGGCCTTCTTCCGCGTCGAGGACACCTTCGGGTTCCACCACAAGGCCGTGCTGGCAGGCAATGCGGCGGTCGGCCTGTGGACGCGCGCGGGCTCGTGGTCCATGCAGACCCTCTCGGACGGCTTCATTCCTGACGTGATCGCAGCCCAGCTCGGCACCACCGCCCAAGCCAGTCGTCTTGTCGACGTTGGCCTCTGGGACCGACTGCCGACCGGATACGCCTTCCATGAGTGGGACGGCCGCAATCCAAGCAAGGGCGACGTCGTGCACATGCGCGAAACCAAGGGCGCATCAGCCCAGTACGGCAACCACATCAAGTGGCACCGGAACCGCAGTCAGATCAAGGACGACTGTCTCTGGTGTCAGAGGGGAGAGGCATGAACTCGCACTCGCAAACGGATCGCACCTGCGACTCGGTGCGATTCCTAGACCATAGGTATCCCTATCACTACTGCTCTCGTCCCCATCCATGTAGGTACCTCACTGGTTCGCGCGAAGCCATGGATGGAGCTTCGACATGCCAGTGACCAAGGACCAGGCCGCAATGCTCGCCAGCCTCGCCATCGCCTGCCGCCCCAACGGCGCACCCCACTGGGAAGCGCCCGGTGTCGTCGCTGCCATTGCCAAGGTGGCCAACCTGCACCTGCCCGACGTCGCTCTGGCCACCATCCGCGCCGCAATGGACCCGACAGCCAAGACGCCCGGCGTCATCGCGTCAACGAGCTCGGTCCACTGGCACGAGAAGACCCAGCCGATCTCACCGCGCGAGACCCCAGTCCGCGAGCGCTGCAACGACTGCGGCAAGCCCGAACTCCACCCGCTACACCCGACCGACCACCCGTTCGAGCGCGTCCGTCGCACCGAGGGCAACGCCTACCCGACCGAGGTCGCACACCTGCGCGGCCTGATCCGAACCGCACCGAAGGAGACCTCATGAGCACGCAGCACGACTGGAAGCCCGGGGACGTGGCGATGCTGGAGGTCGGATGCCACGCCAACCGGCACGTTGAATTCTTCGTCGGTAGCGGCTGGCAGTACGGCGAGAAGTGGGTGGTGAACGATCCCGCGATTGTCACCGCCCGCCCCCTGCTCGTCATCGACGTCGAGGACCGCGAGCAGGTCGAGCGGCTGGTGAGCCTGCTGCACGAGACGCCGTGGTTCCGCGATCAGAGCCCTAACAAGCCCACTCACACGTCAGTGCTGCAGCAAGCCCTCCGCGCCATGCTCGCGCCACCGAAGCCGCCCATTCTGGAGCCGTCAGGACTGGGCGCCGTGGTCGTGGACTCGGCTGGCGTGCGTTGGGTGCACGCCCCGATGGAGCCCTCCGACCCCGAGCCGTGGACGAGTCGAGACGGATGGCGGACATGGCCCGAGATTGACGCCCGCGAGGTGCTCTCCGAGGGCGTGACCTCATGACCACCCCGAGTGACGCGGGGCGGGCTGGGGAGCGGGAGGTGAGCGGGGACGTGGACCGGGTGAGCGAAGCGACGATCCATGTGGACCTGTTCGACGTCACCGACGATGAGGCGCACGCCGTGATGGACGCGATCTGCGACATCGCCACCGCCGCCGGGGTCTCGATGCACACTGACGGACACTGCGAGAACTCGGCGCACTACTGGGGGCCGGGATCGAGGCAACTGGCCACCCAGATCGCAGCCGCCGAGCAGCGAGGGTGTGAGGACGAGCGGGAGCGGATCGCGGACCTTGACGCGCGGTGCGCCCGGGCTGAAGAGCAACTGCGTGAGGGTCAGGCTGCCCATGAGCGGAACGGCTTCGACACCGAGGCCGTGCGCCTATCCGGCAAGCGTGAAGGCGTTGCGCTAGCGCGCGACTACCTCCGCGCGCTCCTGGAGGAGCGATGAACCCCGTCGCAGGCATCCCCTCGGCCAACGTGCAGCCCGTGGGCGTGTTCGACGAGGGGCGCACGTGCTGCTGCGGGGACGCCGAGCTCGACACGCTGCGGGCCCTGGTTGCGGGTGGCATGGGGCAGGCGGAGGCGTCACGGTTGCTGTGGGGGCCGCCGATTTCCGTACAGACCGCCGAAAATGGGCCAGAAACGGCCACAGGAGCGATGCACACCATCGAGCGGCACCGGATTGCCACCGAGGGGCTGGCGGGCGCTCAGATCGCGATTACGGGGGATGTTGCATGAAGACGCAAGTACTGCCGTGCTACCGAGAGCAGACGAACGGGGTGCACTTCACCCGCAACGCCCACCGGCACGACTGCGACGACGTCGACTGTCGAGGCTGCACGCCGTGCCAAGGAAGCCACTGCACTGCCCGACCCAACTGCACATGGCACATCGCTGAGGGCGAGCTGACCTGTGGCCGGTGCATCACGAGCGTGCGGCGAGACCTGCGCTGGATCAGCGAACTGTCCGCGCTCATGATCACCGCCGCCATCACAGACGGCCTCGACTCCGAAGCCGCCAACCTCGCCGGCCCCGCAACGGACGCCGAAGCGTGGTCGTGGCGCAAGGTCACAGCCCGACAAGGCCGAGCGTGGCACGCCTCCCTGATCGAGGACGACGACGAGTTCCACCCCGAGCGCGTGCTGACCGTGTGGGAGCGGATGATCCGCGAGGACTACACGCACACCCGGGCCGAGATCGGCTGCACCACCGTCACACCAGAGCGCCGAGACTGGGAGGCGCGAGTAGGCACCGACCGTGCGCACCAGTCCTGCATCGCCAACCATGGCGCACGCTGCTGGGACGTGCGGGAGCGCTCCAACAGCATCGGCGCGGCAGTCGACTACCTGGGCCGCACGCTGCACCGGATCGCCAACGACGACGAGCAGGACTTCCCGCTCCTGCGCGCCGAGCTCAAGAAGTGCCGCCAGCACCTCGAGGCCGTCCTGCACAACGACACCAAGCCCGAGCGAGGCGCGCCCTGCCCGACGTGCCGCGAGATCGGTCACTTCGTCAGGCTCAAGCGGGAGTACGCCCACTGGTGCACCGACGAGGCGTGTGAGCGGATGCACTTCGAGGCCGACGACTCCGACGTCTGGCACTGCCCGAAGGACGCCAAGCACTGGTGGACCCAGCAGGGCTATGCGGACATGCTCGAGGAGCGACGGGTTGGCGCGTGATGCTCGCTAATGACAGGCCGCGTGGTCTAGAATGAAGCCATGAGTCCATACCCCCTCAAGACCGCGCCTCGCGTGCCCGTCGACGTCCGCCTCGCTCGTCGAAGGTTGGTCGATCCGGTAACTCAGTGCTGGGAGTGGCAGGGCCATCGCGACCGGAACGGCTACGGCCGGATCACAGTGGAGGGCCGGTCCGCGTACGTCCATCGAGTCTCATGGCAGGAGGCGTTCGGGCGGCCTGTTCCGAAGGGGCGGGTCATGGATCACGTCTGCGAGAATCGGGCATGCTTCAACCCTGACCACCTGGAGCTCGTCAC
>Ga0074048_10124241_pt1 | contig 10737 bp, 12 predicted proteins | sample SoimicmetaTmtLPB_FD_74462 | JGI IMG/M metagenome (GOLD analysis project Ga0074048, IMG submission 74462) | Soil and rhizosphere microbial communities from Centre INRS-Institut Armand-Frappier, Laval, Canada - Soil microcosm metaTmtLPB... | ecosystem: Engineered > Artificial ecosystem > Soil...
GCACACGTACCTCGGACCCGACGTCGTGTTCCCGAACATGCCCGACCCGCCGCCCGGGTTCGTCACGCGGATCACGCCCGAGCGGTTCGGAGGCGTCGGGCCCTGGAACCCGTAACGGGGCAGATGAAAGGGGTTGCCGTGAGTGACGACTCGGCGCAAGAGCACGCCAGCGTAGCCGAAGAGGCGAGGCGGACGGCGAAGGAGCGGGCGAAGTCTGAGCAGGAACGGGCGAGCGCCGACGCGGAGCGGATGAAGGCGGAGATGCTCAACGGCCCGATGAGTCAGGAAGTGCTCCGCCAGCTCGGACTGATCTACGGCGGCTTGATCCTCATCGGCGTGTACATGGTGCAGCCGTTCCTCACGGCTTCATCGCTCGACGCATCCGCCACGATCTCCATCGTCGCGTTCGCGGTGGCGATCCCCTTCCTCGCTGCGCTCGTGATGGTCAACCGGCAGGAAGCCTTCCGCGGCCGCCGGACCCCGTCCGTCACGGTCACCGTCGCGCAGGTCGTCGGCCAGGCGGCAGCCTTCGTCGGGATCGTCGCTGGGTTCTGGCACATCACGTCGATCGCCGGCGTGACCTTTCTCGTTGCCGGGCTCGTCGCGGCGTTGATCCACTCGGCCGGCTTCTGGCGCCTGGAAAGCACGCAGGAGGCGTCGGAGGACCGCGGTTAGGCTGACGAACGTCGGCCGAGCGGCTGAATCTCGAGGGAGGTAACGGCATGGGAAGCGTGATCTACGACAAGAGCATGTCCCTCGACGGCTACATCGCGGGCGCGAACATGTCCGTCGAGGCGGGGCTCGGCCACGACGGGGAGCGTCTGCACGACTGGGCCCTTCAAGGACCCGGCCGGCATGGAGGGCTTGTTGTCCAGATGGACCCGTGGCCCACTTGCCGCGGGTCGCAGATCCAGCGAAGGCGTCAACGGAGATTCCGGCGTCTGGCGTCAGCGGATCGAGGGGTGGTGGACCGTCTGTTTGAGGGGGAGGAGGCGGTTCTCCACGTGATCGAACGCATCGTGGCACGACTGGGTCTCCGGGAACGCAGAGGGCTCGGTTTCCAGGTGGAGACCGAGCCCTTGCGACTACATCAGGTCGTCATCACGGCCAAGCCATACGCATCGACTCCTTCGAAGTCGACGACTGCCTAATTCTCGGACCGCCTCCTGGGTCAGTCAAGGACGTCGACGGATTCTCGCGACTCCTGGTCGGTATACGCATAAAGGAACGTTGCCGCGGATCGAGAGGCAAGGGCGCTGTCCCGGACCGCTAGCGCCATAACTTGTCGCGCGCGCCAGCGTGTAAGGCTAGCGTAAGGTAGCTAACGCCCCCCAGACACCTCATCCTTGTGTTCGTGAGCTGGCACCCACCCCGGTCATTCGCGGACAGAACTAGATGGGCGAGTGCCCGACCGTTTCTTGCGGGCTTCTGGTTCGGACTTTGGATGGCGCGATCGGCGGATCGCTCGAGATCCAGAGCTCGCCCGGAGCGGGGACGACGATCGCGGGTTCCGTGCCGCTCGTCGTCGACCTGCCGCAGCACCAGGCGCCGACCACGACCGTGGACGACCGTGATCCCCGTCTAAGGAGGGACATGCATGGACGTCTCGCAGGAGGGCTCGCTCTCGAAGACGCGTCGCACCTGGTTCAGCGTGATGGCGGTCGTGTTCGCCCTGATCTTCGGCGTGGGCTTCTTCAGCTGGATCGGGCTCGTCAGCGGGTGGTTCGAGGGCGGTGAGCGGCAGATCCACCGCGTGCACGATGTGGGTGCGTCGGGAGTCGCCACCGGGCTTCTGATCGCGCTGCCGCTGCTGATCCTGTCGTGGCGGCGGGACGACATCGCGCTCCTCCAGATGCTCGGGATGGCTGCGCTCGCGACCGTGGTCGGAGCGGTCCTCGCCACCGAGCCGGGGTACGCGGTCATCGTGTTGATCCTCGCCGTCCCCGTCGTGGTGCTGCTCGCGATCTCACGGGGGTGGCGCCGCTTCCTGGCTCCGGGCGAAGGCTGGATCCCGGAGCTCCTCGTCGCGGCGCTGCTGGGAGCGCCGTTCTGGGGTGCGTTCGCGTGGACGATGGCGAGATACCAGGCGAACCTGCCGGCCGACGACCCGCACGTGGAGGAGTTCCACTGGGTCGGGATGGCGGTCATGGCAATCGGGCTCGTGCTGATGGTCGTGCTCGCATCGCTCCGCACCCAGGGCTGGCGGATCGTCGCGTGGCTGACGGGTCTCGGATCGATCGTCTACGGCGCTGCGTCGATCCTGTTCGCGACCTACCCGGGCAGCGATGTGCCGTATCCGAGTAGCGAAGGCTCCGTCTGGGGAACGCTCGCGATCGCATGGGGGGTTGTGGTGATCGCGCTCGCCGAACGACGGTCGCGAGCGACGTGACGGCGTCCCGGGAGTCGCCGAAGCCCAAGGGCATCCGACGATTCGAGCGATGGCTCGTAGGGATCGCCCTGGCGGTCGTCGCCTTGGTTGTGGGGTAAAGAGACTCGGTCGCGCTCCGTGAGTGAGTCGTTGTGTCGACCCGGCGCCGTCTTCTTTCCACACCACGTGCCGGATGTATGGCCCAAGGCACCATCTGGCACCGACGGGCGGGGCCGTCAGCGCGCTCGAGATCGATGCGAGGTGGTCCCTCGATCGCCGGACGATCAGCAGCCGGCTGATCACACTCGGAGCAATGTCGCTTCTGACGAATCCGATACTCCAGGGTGAGGCATCTACCACCTGCCATAACTTGTCACGCGCCCCGGCGCGCCAGGCCTACTCGGGGCCCAGACAATCTGCTGGAGTACAGTCAGATTCACCGACGGCTCGCAACACCAGAAGGCAGCCTGGAGGCATCGATGAAGTGGGTGACACGAGAGAAGGCCAACGTAGACCGGATCGCTTGCCCGTGGCTGATCAAGCGGTTCATCGACCCTGACGCCGAGTTCCTCTTCGTCGCTCGCGACGAGGTGCTGGAGGTCGCCGCTCGGGAGTCTGCGCACTCCCATGACTCCCCCGGCGCCGAGTACACGCATCGTGACGGCAAGTGCTCATTCGACGTCTTGGTCGAGGAGTTCAAGCTGACGGACGATCCCGGCTTGGTTCGCCTGGCCCAGATCGTCCATGCGGCGGACGTGTCCGAGGACATCGACTCCTCTCCTGAAGGGCCAGGCCTCTCCGCGATCGCACACGGCTTCGCGCTGCTGCACGGCGCCGAGGACTACAGGAAGATCGAGCTGGAGACGCCCATGTACGACGCGCTGTACGCCTGGTGCCAGGACGAGGCCACGTCCGGTTGACGAACGACCCACCAACTCACAGCCTGTCGATGGTCCAGGACCACGGAGCTTCCTCGGCGTCAGCCGGTGATGCGCACAGACTTGCCACGCGCTCCCGTGCCGACGGCCTGTGTGTGTGAACGCACGCGGAGGAATGCCGCTTTTTGGCGCGAGCGTTGGCGAGTGTTCCCGAGCTTCCGCTAGTCCACGGGGCCTCTGGTGGAGCGGAGCGCCGCTTCCGCTTCCTCGACGAGGCGTGCGACGATCTCGGCCCCCGGCAGCACCTCGCGTACGAGGCCCACCGTCTGTCCGGCATACAGGGCGGTCGCCTCCAAGTCCCCGGTCCATCCGGCCGAAGGGTACGAGACGTCGTAGCGGGCGATGGGCTCGCCGCTCTCATCCCACGCCACCGTCTCGCCCTCCCCAGGCCGTACTCCCGGCGACGGGCCCCCGGCTTCCTTCCACCGCCTCCACGTGCTGTTCGTGATCGTTCGATGAGGCGAGTTCTCCCAACCGATGTCGAACAGGGATGAGTGCACGGTGTCGCTCTCACTCGCTTCGATCAAGAGGGACCGGTACGTCGGGTGGATCGCAGCCTCCTCCGCAAGCAGGAAGCGTGTCCCTACCCACCCAGCCTGGGCTCCCAGCGCCAGCACAGCGGCCAGGCCTCGACCGTCCCCGATCCCCCCGGCGGCCACGACGGGCACTGGAGCGACGGCGTCCACGACGGCTGGCACGAGCGCGAGCGTCGACACCTGCCCCCAGACGTGGCCACCTGCCTCGAGCCCCTGCGCGACCACGGCGTCCACACCGGCGTCGACGGCGAGTCGAGCTTCCTGTGCACTCCCAACCGTCAGCGTGACGAGTGCACCAGCCTGGTGCGCCATGCGGACGTAGTCGTCATCGGCCGCAAGTCCTCCCCAGAAGAGCGAGACGACCCGAACGCCCTCTTCGAGGCCGGCCTCGAGTCGGTCGTGCTGATCCTCGTCCAGCTTCAGGTTCATGCCGAACGGCGCGGCTGTCAGGTTGCTCGTTTCGCGGATCAGCCGGCGGACCTCGCTGGGGTTGTCCCAGCTGAGTCCGAGCATCCCGAGGCCACCTGCATTCGACACCGCGGCCGATAGTTCCGGCCAGGAGCCGATAGGGGCCTGGACGATCGGGGCGTCGATACCGAGAAGAGCGCACAGAGGCGTTTGGAGGGTGGCCACCGCGACGCCATCCAAGCATGGGTGCACCAGACCGGCCACCGTCGAGGTGGGGGATGGGATTAGGGCTGGAGCGCCGCGCTCCGAGCGGGGCCTGTGCGTGCAGGAGGGCGGGCTCGCCCGCCTGCGGGAGTACGTGCCATCCTCTCCTCGCGCGACCTGGCGCGTGTGGTGAGCGAAGCTCCGATGAGCTCGTCGATTCGGACCAATCGAGTTCCTGCTGAGGAGCCCGGCGGTCACCAAGGGCTTGCTGTCCATTTGGCCCTTCACCGCCGACGTGTACGCGGAGCGGAAGGGGCGGATCGAAGAGGATGGCGGGCCGTCTGCTTGAGCGGGAGGAGGCGGTCCTCCACGTGGAGACGCCAGTTCCTCCTCATCACGCGTGCGGAGTCGCTCTCCGCCGACGCGAGAACCCGAAGCCAACGACGAGGGTCAGGACGGCTGCTGCGGGCAGAAGGATCGAGACCGAGGCCGAGCCTTCGCTCGCCTCGGTGACTTCCGCTTCCGACTGGACGAGCGGGCTCCACGGCCCAGGTTTGGCGTAGCCGAACTCCTGGACATGCGTCCCTTCAACCGCCGCGATCTCGAGCGTGCCGAGTGAGCCGGCGATGGAGGTCACGACCCATCCACGTGGTTTCCTCTCGATACCCGAGACAGCGACATACGCGATGTGGGTGCCGTCCGGTGACCAATACGGATACGCCCCATCGGGGATTGCGAGCGTGAGTCCCGAGCCGTCGGCGCCGACGATGTAGATCCCCTTGGATTCGAGTCCGAACGCGAGCCGTTCCGCGTCGGGAGACCAAGCGAGGTTGTAGACACGAAGGGCCTCTTGGCTCTCGAACAGGACGCGCCCGCCGCTTCCGTCGGCGTTCATCACCCGAAGTTGGTGAACGATTCCTTCCCCGCTGACTCCCGCCCCGTCGAAGTAGGCGATCTGGGTCCCGTCGGGGGAGTACGTCGGGTTGTAGGCCAAGGCGTGGACCCGGCGCCCGTTGACCGAGAACCAGCGACGGCTTGCGGTTCGGAGCACGCGCGGCGTGCCGCCCTGCAAGTTGACCAGGTAGACGGACGACTTGTTCGCGAAGGCCATCTGGGATCCGTCGGGGGGAGAACGAACCCCCGATGTCGGGGGAGGACCAACCTCCGCCGAGGACGTAGTTCTTGCTCGTGGTCAAGTGTGTCTCGGTGCCGTCTGCGTTGAGGACGAAGAGGCGGCGCGGCACCCGATACCGGTCTTGCTCGGGTCTCAGGATGAGTAGCTTCGAGCCGTCGGTCGACCAGGCCAACGGCGTCCCTCTAGCCGTGCTCAGCTGGATCTGGCTTCCCGGATCGCCGGGGCGCGACGGGTCCACAGCCCAGATCCCGTCCTTGTCCCCGTACACAATCCAGCCACCGACCTCCAAGAAGATCCCATAGGGCCTTGGCGTCGGTTCGTCCGCCGGACGCTCGGCTGAGCGGAAGGTGCGCGTCAGGGCCACAAAGCTCACGAGCGCGAGGATGATTGCGAGCGTGACCGCGCCGGAAACTCGCGGTCCCGAGGGCTCATCGGGAGGGTGCGGACACGGAGGTCACTCCGAGGCGACCGGGTGCCCAAGCTTCTGACGAGAACGACCCGCCGCGCCAGCTCTTGACAGTCAGCACGTCAATGGGGAGTGGCTCGCCGATCTCCCCCATGTCGACAACGAGCCCTTGCGTCGGACCCCCGCCCCGGCTGACGGTGAAGCCCAACCGGGAGCCGTCAAGCGACCACGCCGGGCTAAGCGAAACGGCGCGGCAGCAGCCCGGATCGAAGACCATCGTTGGGTTCGAGCCGTCAGACGAGACCGTCCAGATCTGCTCGCTGTACGCGACCCACGACCTCTTGGGGTAGGGGACAGTGATGGCGTAGGCAATCTGGGTCCCGTCCGGCGACCACCTCATCCGGGGATCTTCCAGGAACGGGCCGCCCCCTGGGACGGGGAGGACGAAGAGCTGCGAGCCTTCGACGTCCAGGACCTGCACATTCCACGCGTATGTGGGGGCCCGGTCGGTGTGGGTTACGAGGGCGATCTTCGTTCCGTCAGGCGACCACATGATCCCGGCGGGCCACCCGGAGCTGAACCCAGCCTCTGCGATCCCTTGATAGGTGGCGATCCTCGACCGCTCCCCGCTCCCAAGGTCGACCAGGTAGAGAGCACTGCCTGCCGCGAGCGCGATCTGGTTCCCATCCGGGCTCCAATCCAGCGCGGTGATCGGACCGTCGATCCGTCCCAACGACCGTCGCGTTCCGTCCGACGGATCGAAGACGAAGAGCTCGCTTTCGCTAGAGTGGTCGTCGGCGTAGGCGACCCCCGCGTCGGCCGGTCCCCACGCCCACACCAACTGGGGCCAGTTCTGCGGGCATGAGGTGCAAGGACCAGCCACAAGCCGAGGCTCACCTCTGACGCCCACGACCCAGAGACCGACCTTGGACAGGCTAGGCCGACAGGACTCATCGCCCTGACCGCCCCCATAGATGCAGGCCGCTTCGAACGCTACCCACCGGCCGTCCGCCGACCAGGCCGCGCGGCCGGGCCAGATGTCGCAATCCTTCCCGCTCGACGTGCAATCGATGACGGCTGAAGTGTTCGCGAACAGACGGAGCTGACCCGTCTCCGGATCCTGGGCGGCGATGTCCAGGGCGGAGGAACCTGCTACGTCTTCGAACTGGATGAGCTCTCCGTTCCGCCGCGGACCTGGTTCGGGCTCGGCGGGGCGTGGATGCGCGGACCGGAACGCCGACCAGAGGATCGCGAGTGCTCCGAGGAAGACGACGAAAGCGACGACGGCCGCTACCAACCGCTTTCGAGGGAGTCCCCCAGGCCCTCCGTCATGAGCCGGAAACTCGGTCGGTCCCGGCCGTGTCGCCCGGCCCTCGATCTCAGCCCACAGTTCGGAGGGGGGGAACCCTTCCAACTCACGGTCTAGCTCCTGCTTCAGTCCCATGACACTTCCTCCCCGAGGAGCTCTTTCAGCCGATTCCGCGCGCGGTGCAGGTGGACCCGGGCAGTGGATGCCCTCAGGCCCAGCGCCATCGCTACCTCGGTGATCGGTCGGTCGGCGTAGTAGCGCAAGAGCACCGCAGCCCGTTGCCGTTCGGGCAACGCGCGGATCGCGTCGAGGACGCGAGTATCGGCGAACTCGGGTTCGTAGGCGCGTTCCGGCACGTTGGGAGAGAGCGTTGACCTTCGCTTCAGCTCACCGGCCGCCAGCCGGAAGGCAGCGGTCCAGATCCAAGTGGTCGCATCCCGTACATCGTCTCCACGGCGAAGCAACTGGGCGAAGGCTTCAGCAACGGCGTCGTCTGCGACGCCACGATCGGCCGCGTACGCGAACACGGCCGACCACACCCGACCGCCCTGATCCCGATACAGGCGTTCCACACTCTCCGAGGCCACCTGCGCATGCTGCACGTCATCATCTATGGGCGCGAATGTGGCGCTTTCGTTTACATCCGTCAGCAGTTCCCCGGTCGTGATTGGGAATCGACCGACCGCCGATGCGGCCTCTGGTCGTCCTTGTATCACTGAAGGTAGAGCATCTCAGCGCGCGAAATCTGTGGGAGGCGAAGACTTCTGTCGACGCACCCCGTCCGATTGGCGGTCACCCCGGCTCCGTCTGCCTCGCCTCAAATGCTGGACCGTCCTTCAGTCGCCAGGCAAACGAAGCGTCCACGAAACGGCCACGGGCGTGCGGGCGCCCGCGCCGGCGTGGCCGTTTCGTGGACGGGCCGTCAGCTTGGGCGAAGACAGCGCCTAATCTGAGAGCTGGAGCCCGAGATCGAGCTGACCAGGGAAGGTGTGCTGATGGATAGGTCGAACCTTCTGCCGGAGGCGAATCACGCGCTCGCGGCCGAACTCAATGAGCTCATCGACGAGTTCAACGCCCAGGCGACCGGGATTGACGACGGGCGCCTCCTTCAAGCGGAACTCCGAGACGAGGAGGGTGCTCTCGTAGCCGGGCTGACCGGCTGGACTTGGGGCGGGTGTGGCTACATCGATGTGCTGTGGGTTCGCGAGGACCATCGAGGAAGAGGGCTCGGCCGGCGGCTCCTCGACGCCGCAGAGACCGAGGCGCATGAGCGCGGCTGTACCCAGATGGTCACTTCGAGCCACAGCTTCCAGGCCCCCGAGATGTACCGGGCACGCGGCTACGTCGAATATGGACGGATCGACGACTACCCACGTGGGTTCGCGCACATCCATTTCCTGAAGGATCTGGCAACCTGAAGGTTCGCTTACCGCCCCACCGAGCGTGGACGAGTCTCGGATCCATGCCAGGAATCGAGGCGGGGGTGATGGGCTGGGTGGGGCACCCGCGCCCGAGTGGCCGTTTCGTGGACGGTCGGGCTCCTCAAGCGAAATCGCAGTCCTCATAATCAAACCTCGCCCTCCGGGCATTCATGTACCGACGATGGTTGAGCCACTCCGCCTCGTGTCCGATCCGGCCTCCCCGGAAGGTCTTGCCGCCCCTTCGGAGCAGTTGACGGGCTTCGAGGACCTGGTCGAGGCTGAGAGTCCCGGGCTGTACGGCGCCTTGTGCCTAATCGCCAGGGATCGCTTCGAGGCTGAGGATGTGATGCAAGAGGCGTTCTTGAAGGTCTGGGAGCGCTGGGACCGTGTGCGGGTGATGGAGGACCCGACCGGCTACCTCTACCGCACGGCCCTGAACCTGTACCGCCAGCGCCTGCGTCGCGCATCGTTGGCGCTCCGAAGAGCGATCCGCCTCGCGCCTCCCCGAGACGAGCTCGGCCAGGTGGAGTCGCGCGACGCGGTCGTGCGAGCACTCGCGGAACTCACCCCGAGGCAGCGCATGAGCGTGGTGCTGGTCGACCTCCTCGACCTTTCCTCGGAGGAAGCCGCGCGGGTGATGGGTATCGAGGCGGCCACGGTCCGGGTCTTGGTCTCGCAGGGACGAGCGGCGCTCAAGCGGAACGCGGGTGATCGAGATGAGTGACACGAAGCAGATGTTGCAGCGTGCTCGGGACCAGTTCGAACGTCCCGAGGACGTGATGGGCTCGCTGATCCGCCGGCGCGACCGGAGGGAGCGCAACCGACGTCTCTCCGCGATGGCTCTCGCGACCATCCTCGCGCTCGTGAGCTTCGTGGCCCTGACACGTGCCTTCCGCACTGCGGAGCTTCCAGCCGACGAACCCACGCCGAAGCCCTCAGGCATCTTCTCGGAGGTCGGCGGGTGGATCGTGTACGGGCGGCCGCTGTTCGAGAAGTGCGAGCCATCACCCTGCGGGAACGAGGAGGGGATCTGGGCGGTGGATCCCGTGCACCCAGACGACCCGAACAGTCAGATCCAGCTGAGCACAGGTAACGGGACCCCGCTGGCGTGGTCGAGCGACGGCTCGAAGTTGCTCATCCTGCGGACTCACAACGTCCCTCACCGGGCCTCCGCGGGCAGCAACCTCTTCGTGTTGAACTCGGACGGAACCGAGACGCGGTTGACGGAGGGTGACGCCTGGATTGCCAGCGGCTCGTTCTCCCCGGACGGCTCGAAGGTCGTGTACGCCATCCCCGACGGCTACGGGGTCGAGCCACCAGGCATCTTCGTGGTCGACGCCGCGGGTGGCACGCCGTTGCTGCTCCTCCCCGGCGGGGACCTGCAAGCGCCGACGTTCTCTCCTGACGGGTCGAAGATCGCCTATCTCGCATGTTGTCGGTCGTTCGATGGCAACTACCGCCTGCGAGTGATGAACGCAGATGGAAGCGGCTCGCGGGACTTGAGCCTCGATACGCTCGACTACGCGGGCTACATACTCGGGCTCGTCTGGTCTCCCGACGGCACACGCCTCGCGATCGATCTCGCTGGAGATATCTACACGATCGGGGCCGACGGATCGGACCTCACGCTGGTGATCCCGCACGGTGGGAATCCGCAGTGGTCGCCGGACGGCTCCCGCATCGCGTACGACTTCGAGGACGTCTCGTACCCCCCCGGTCCCCAGCTCCAGATCGCGGACGCATACGGGAAGAACATTCAGGAGTTCCGGGGCGCCCGATCTGGGCCGTGGAACCCGCTCGTCCAGCCGGAGCCGGAGGTCGCTGAGGTGCCTGCTGGGAGCGAGGTCGCCGGGGTGCCTGCGGAGAGCGAGGGCCTCTCGTTGATCTCGACGCTTGTTCCCATGGTGGCCTTGATCGTCTTGGTCCTGGGCGCCTTCCTCATCCGTCGTCGGATTCGCAAGACGAGGAGTGCGTGAACAGGGTCGATCTGTCGAACCGAAGCTGTAGGGGGG
>Ga0074048_10046362_pt1 | contig 10722 bp, 11 predicted proteins | sample SoimicmetaTmtLPB_FD_74462 | JGI IMG/M metagenome (GOLD analysis project Ga0074048, IMG submission 74462) | Soil and rhizosphere microbial communities from Centre INRS-Institut Armand-Frappier, Laval, Canada - Soil microcosm metaTmtLPB... | ecosystem: Engineered > Artificial ecosystem > Soil...
GTAGCCTCACCTTGTTGGAAATGGCTGCCATCAAGGGCGACGGAGACCTCGAGCGCTCCGGATCCTGGTCTCAGACGGGAAGGGGCATCGGCTCGAAGAGGTCACGCACACCGTGACCAGCCTCGGCCACGAGGTCGTGGGCCACTCGAGCCTCGGTGAAGTCGCGGCGTCCACGACTTCCATCCGCCCCGACGCCGCGATCGTGATCGTCGGTGAGAGCTCCGAACACGCGCTCGAGCTGATCGGCAGGATCGTCACGGAGGCGGCGTGCCCGGTGATCGCCATCCTCGATGTGGAGGACGAGGCGTTCATCCGCGACGCCGCCAAACGTGGGATCTTCGCCTACATCACGCTCGGCCGGGATGCCTCGGCGCTGCAGAGCTCGCTCGACGTGGTCCTGTCTCGGTTTGCCGAATACCAGGGTCTGGAGGGTGCGTTCGCCCGCCGTGCGATCACGGAGCGGGCCAAAGGCATCCTGATGGAGCGGCACTCGATCGACGAGCAGCGGGCGTTCGAGATGCTGCGCGACGAGGCACGCCGCTCGAACCGCAAGATCATCGAGATCGCAGAGGCCGTCGCCTTCAGCGTCAGCCTGCTTCCCAGGTCGCCTGTTGAGTAGGGTTCGGCGCCCGTTCCTGTTCCGCGGACCGAGGGTCTTTCAACGGCGGCGCTCCCTCCGCAGTGTGTCCACTCCTTCGGGCACCCCGTAGCCTCGGGGCTCGCCTTTGTCGGGGAGGCACGCGAGGTGCGCGGCCATCCGACGCGCCGTCTCCTGCTCCGTGGATCGCAACCGATGACGCTCAGAACAGTGGCGCGACCACGGTGGGATCGGTCCTCCCAGCTTCGGTCAAATTCTCGGCAAAGTTCGTGACGGATCCTTCCGGGAAGGTGGTGACATTGTTACTTCAACCCCCTCGTGACACCTGCCGGCACGCGAGGGGTGTCTTCCGCACGTAGAAGGGCGTATACTTACGTGCAGTTACGAGTAAAGAGAGGTAACGTGGACGCGAAGTTCGAGCACGGGCTCGCGCTCATCCGTCAGGGGTTGGCGATCCTCGAAAGAAGCAGCAAGGGCGAGCCCGTGGGCAGCATGGTCATGTCTCCCCGATTGGCGAAGCTCGGCAAGATCGCCCATCTCCACCTGAAAGCGCTCGAGGATGGTGGCGGGGACATGACGCTCGGACAGTCACGAGAGATCCGTCGGCACCACTGGGGCCCAACGGTCCGGTCTACGGCGAACCTGTTCGGGACGAAGGACAGCGGGGCCATCCTGTACCGCAAGGGGCCCGCCGGCCAACGGCCCAGGGACACCGACCCCATTCGGTTGACGAAGGAGGGGGAACGACTCGCCAAGGAGTACCGCAGGCTGCAGGGGCATGCGGCGTAGGTCAATGACGAAGGTCCGCGGAGACGGTGAGCTCGGTTGCCTATCGCTCCCCTGGATCGAAGGAGCTGTGAAGTTCGAGGAAGCCGCATCGTGGCCATTCGAGGGCTCTCACTGGGAGGTGCTCGATCAGATCTTGCGTTCCACCGGCAAGTAGCGGCCGGCCGGCGTCGCCGGTCGTCACCACCGAGGCATCAGGAAAGGACAACAGATGGCCACGACCTTTGGATTGAAGCCGCTGGAAGACCGCATCGCGGTGCTCCCCAGCGAGGAGGAACAGACCACAGTCTCAGGGATCGTGATCCCGGACACCGCCAAGGAGAAGCCCCAAGAGGGTGAGGTCATGGCGGTGGGCCCGGGGCGATTCGAGGAAGGGCAACGTATCCCCATGGACGTGAAGGTCGGGGACAAGGTCATCTATTCGAAGTACGGCGGGACCGAGGTCAAGGTGGAGGCAGAGGAGTACCTGATCCTCTCCGCCCGCGACGTGCTCGCCGTCATCAGCTCAGAGAGGAGCGCGTCATGACTGCGAAGGTATTGAAGTTCGACGAGGAGGCCAGACGAGCCCTCGAGGCCGGCGTGGACAAGCTCGCCGACGTCGTGTCCGTCACGCTTGGCCCGAAGGGCCGCAACGTCGTGCTCGACAAGAAGTGGGGTTCCCCCACCATCACGAACGACGGGGTGACCATCGCCAAGGAGATCGAGCTCGAGGACCCGTTCGAGAACATGGGCGCCCAGCTCGCCAAGGAGGTGGCCACCAAGACCAACGACGTGGCCGGTGACGGGACCACCACCGCCACGGTGCTCGCCCAGGCGATGGTCCACAACGGGATGCGCAACGTCGCCGCGGGAGCCAACCCGATGGCCCTGAAGCGGGGCATCGAGCGAGCCGTGGCGGCGACGGTGGAGCACCTCGGCAAGCACGCGCACGACGTCGAGGGCAGGGACGACATCGCCCACGTGGCCGGCCTGTCCGCCGCCGACCATTCGATCGGTGAATCGATCGCCGAGGCGTTCGAGAAGGTCGGCAAGGATGGGGTCATCACCGTGGAGGAGTCACAGACCTTCGGCATTGAGCTCGAATTCGTCGAGGGGATGCAGTTCGACAAGGGCTACATCTCGCCGTACTTCGTCACCGACCCGGAGGCCATGGAGGCGCGCCTCGACGATCCGTACATCCTGCTGGCCGGCAGGAAGGTCTCGAGGATCCAGGACCTGCTGCCCGTGCTGGAGAAGCTGGTCGAGAGCGGCAAGCCTCTCCTGCTCGTCGCCGAGGACGTGGAGGGCGAGGCTCTCGCGACGCTCGTCGTGAACAAGCTCCGCGGCTCGTTCACCGCCGTCGCCGTGAAGGCCCCGGGGTTCGGCGATCGTCGCAAGGCTATGCTCGAGGACATGGCGATCCTGACCGGTGGCCAGGTCATCTCCGACGAAGTCGGACTGAAGCTCGAGAACGCGACGCTCGACCTACTCGGACGGGCCCGCAAGGTCATCGTGACGAAGGACGACGCCACCATCGTCGAGGGCCAGGGAGACCCCGAGAAGATCAGAGGCCGGGTCGGCCAGCTCAAGGCGGAGATCGACAAGACCGACTCCGACTACGACCGCGAGAAGCTCCAAGAGCGCCTGGCCAAGCTCGCCGGCGGGGTGGCGCTGATTAAGGTCGGGGCGGCCACCGAGGTCGAGCTCAAGGAGAAGAAGCACCGCATTGAGGACGCAGTGTCCGCGACGCGGGCGGCGATCGAGGAAGGCACGGTGGCCGGCGGCGGAGTGGCCCTGATCCGGGCCGAGGAGGCGGTCGACGTCGACAACCTCGGTCTGTCCGGCGACGAGGCGACCGGCGCGCTAATCGTGCGCCGTTCCCTACAGGAACCGGCGAGACTGATCGCCGGCAACGCCGGCTTCGAGGGCGCCGTCGTGGTGGAGCGCATCCGCCGGGAGTCGGACTCCATCGGCTTCAATGCGGCCACCGGCGAGTGGGGAGACCTCAGGACGGCCGGGATCATCGACCCCAGCAAGGTCACTCGTTCCGCGCTGCAGAACGCTGCGTCGATCGCGGCGCTGCTACTGACCACGGAGTGTGCCATCGCGGAGAAGTTAGAAGGCGACCGCGGCGCGGGGGAGTACGGCCACATGGAGTAGGGGACGGGCCGAAGTCCGCAGGCGCATCGAGCGAGGGTCCGGGCAACCGGACCCTCGCATTGCAAACAGGGACGCAGCCACCGATGGACGGCCGATGCGACACGTCGAACCCGTGGGCGACCTCGACGATCGGTACTCCATCGCAGATCACCCCGAGCATTGCTTGGTATCTCTGCTCCACGACGCTCAGCTTCAGCAACATGCTCGGGAGTGTCACGAGTAGGAGGAGCCAGCGTCACGCATCGGCCGGAGCCGCGTAACGCCTCACCCGGAGCCGAAGTGTCACGCGTCAGGCGGAACCAAACACACCTCGTGGTGGGCCCCCGGGGACTCGAACCCACCTGCGGGAGTCTGGTGCGAAGGTGCAGGTCAGTGGCGTGAGAATCGCTGAGCTGCGCGTTTGCGTCTCAGTGCCTCCCATCGTTTCCCATCGTTTCCCGTTCCGTCACGGGGATGAGACGGGGACGCGACGGCGGCGAGCTTTGTCATTTCGCTCGCACGAGTGGTCACGCAGCTAAGGAGAATGCTCCGCACACGACGAGAGGTGTGCTTGAGGTTCTCAACAGGCCTCCGACACGCCAACCACCAGCGGGAACGCAAGAAGCCCCCGGAAACCGATCGGCTCCAGGAGCTCTCCATTCCCCCAACATTCCCCCACGAGCTTAGGATCGACGTCGATGGACCTCACGCTGCGCCCGACCACGCTCGAGGACCTCCCGATCCTGTTCGAGCATCAGGCGGATCCCATCGGAGCGAAGATGGCGGCGTTCGCGTCCCGGGACTGGGACGCCTTCGTCGTGCATGACGCGAAGCTCCGCGACGATCGCGCGGCGATCCGACGGACGATCGTCGTCGGCGGCGACGTCGTGGGCAGTATCTCGTGTTGGGGCGACGACGAGCGCGAGATCGGGTACTGGATCGGCCGCGAGCACTGGGGCCGTGGGATCGCCACCGCGTCGGTCCGCGCCTTCATCGCCGAGATTCCCGATCGGCCGCTCCACGCCTACGTGGCGGAGCACAACGTCGCGTCGATGAAGGTCGTCGTCGCGAACGGCTTCGTCCAGGCGGGCCGGCACGAAGACGAGGGGGTCGTGCACCTCGTCTTCCGGCTCGACCCGGGCGAGACGCCGTCCATCGAGTCAGAGCCCTTCCTCATCGAGCCCCGCGCCCATGCGGGGCCTTCTGAGGCTCAGCTGACCTAGTCCGTCGCCGACCCCGGGAACCGCCTCGAGCCCACGGTCGGCGTCGGGGCCCTCCAGCGCGACCGAGATCGCCGCGATGAGGGCGTCGCGCATGGAGTGGGTCCCACGATGAGGGCCGAGCTCTGCAAGCAGCTGGGCCGTGTCCGGCAGCGTGAGGTCGAGTATGACCTCTGGAGCCGCGGCGCGCGTGGGAGAAGATGTCGCGACAAGCACGGCCATGGTCTCAGCCGGTATCAGCAGGTGGGGTCCGATGCCTCGACGGCCTCGTCGGGACGAGGAAGGGGATCTTTCCAAGGGCTTCATCCAGACCAAGCCGGGCTTCGATCAGACGCGACCATCCTCGTCCTCAATCAAAGTTCCTGCCAAGGCAAATGGACGTTGGCTCATACGATGAGTTCGCCGTGAGGGCGGGCTCCCGGTGCGCCCAACGCCCCTCGATCGGCAGCGGGCCGGAACCCCCAGTCACTTAATGGTTTCGCCCTCGGAATCCCGAGTCACCGTCATCGGATTCGTCGTCGCCGGACTCGTTGTCGTCGCCGGACTCGTTGTCGTCGCCGGACTCGTTGTCGTCGCCGGACTCGTTGTCGTCGCCGGACTCGTTGTCGTCGCCGGACTCGTTGTCGTCGCCCTCGTTGGAGTCGTCGCTGGAACCGTTCACGGAGCCCCCGTCGCTGGAATTCGAGCCGTTTGAACTCGAACCCGGGCTGGAACTCGGGCTCGAGTCCGATCCCGCGGTGACAGGCCTCGACGCAGTGAGGGTGGTCGAGGATGCTTCCGCTATTCCGCTTGGGCCAGCTTCGTTCCCGTTTCCGGTGGTGGGAAGCGGGACTCCGATCTCGCTACTGCTCAGGTTGTCGAGGGCCGCACTGAGCCTTCGAAACGCCGTACCTCCCTCGCCGATTTGCTCTGGCCTCCCGAGCGCAACGGCGATCAAGGAGCGGTCCTCGTCGAGCAGCCGATACGCAAGGATCATGTTGGCCAAGACCAACCCGGCCACCGCCACATTGGCGGCAAGGCGGACCGGGCTCGTACGAAACGACGGCGTTGGCCGCTTCGGGCTGCTCCGGCCTGACCAGCGTCCTCGTAAGGGACTTCCGAAGGTGCCCCGGCTCATCGAACCACCCCCTTGGGTCGACCCTGGGAGAGCGCAGGGAAGACACCACCTGCATATCACATCTCAGTCTTGGCGCAATAGGGCCGTCTTGGCGCAGGGCCTAGCCGTGCGGCGTGCGCCCGGTGACCCGGAGCGACACCAAGCCCGCTGACCAAATACACGTCGAGGCCGCACTTCGAGCAGTTGAGCAAGAAGTCCTAGAGTTCGCGCTCGAGGTCGGGCTTCACCTTGAGCAGCTCGAGGCGGAGCATCTTGGCGTGGTGACGAGCGGATCGGAGCGACCGTGCCCGGCCTCCATCGCCTCGTCGACTGGATCATTGGCCTTCGCGGCTTGCTCGGTGACGGCGTGGACGGCGTGCTCGAGAATCTGGCGCTCTCGCCGCGCCATCGTAGGACTGTAGGCAGGGAGGCGACCTGGATGAGTGCGGGGGTGGAAGATACGCTTTTCGCGCTATCGCGGCTACGGCTTGCTGGCGATGCGTCGGACACTGCCCGTGCAATAGCGTCGCCGCGCGACCTGGGACACCGGACTAGGAGGCTTGCCGACGCCGCTGCTGTGAGGTAGGTCGAGCGCATCCCCCGTTGGTGACCATCGAGGACTACGACGATGCGCCACAGCGCAAGGGCTGACGCCCGGCCCCTTCGGCCCCTGCACTCGCGCATGGACAGCACCTGTGCATGGACCTCCGGTGTCCCAGGCCGCCCATCCCTAGCGCCACGGCCTCGCGGCTCGCCATTCCTTCGCCCATGCCGTGACCTCTCGCCGATCCCAGGTCCGGCTCTCTCACACGCGCCCGATCTGGGTGGGCTTCTTCGCGCTGTTCAAAGGCATCATGCAGATCGTGCTCGCGTTCGGCATCCGTCACGCGGGCAAGGAAGCCGAGGCCGCCTCCGCGATGTCGCAAACCAAGGCTCGGAGCCATGCCTCCCCCGTCCGGTCGGCCGGCGGGACAGTGGAGCGAGCGTGGATAGACCGTACGACCCGGCATCGCAGGGCAAATCGACGCTACCAAGGGCGGGGCTGCTCCGGCGGTGCCAGACTTTCGGGCATGGGCGATCCTCCGGAACCCGGGCCCGAGCAGCCGATCGGAGATCGCCCGACACCTGCGGCGAGTCGCCGACAGTTCGTCAAGTCAGGTGTCCTGCTCGCCATCACGGCGGTATCGCTCTATCTGCTCCTGCCGAGCCTGCTCTCGGTCCTGTCGTCGTGGCCCTCCCTGGAGCATCTCGACTGGCCTTTCGCGGTCCTCGTGCTCTTGTTCGAAGTGGCGAGCTCGATCTGTCTGTGGGAACTCGACCGGATCGCGTTGGGGTCGAAGGGGTGGTTCATGGTCGCGTGCGGGCAACTCGCGGGGAACGCGCTCGGACGGATCATCCCGGGCTCGGCGACCCCGTTCACCGTCGTGATGCTGCGCAAGGCCGGGATCGATGGAGGCGTTGCCGCTGCAGCTCTCACCGCGTCGACCGGACTTCAGATCGCAACCGCGCTGGCGCTACCCGTGCTCGCTGTCCCGGCGATGCTTGGGGGTGCGCCGGTCAACCACGGTCTCGCCATGGCCGCCTACTTGGGCGTGGCGGTCCTGGTGTTGCTGGTTGGAACCGGGGCCATCCTGTTCACGACGGACGCTCCACTCGAGCGGGTCGGACGTTGGATACAGTCACTGCTCAACTTCACGGTCCGGCGCCGCCGTCCGGTGAAGGGTCTGCCCGATGAGTTGATCTCGGATCGGAACTTCATCCGGACGACCCTCGACCGCCGATGGAGGTCCGCGATCCTTTCGGCCGCCGGGAACACCGGTTTCGACTACCTCGCGCTGCTTTGTGCCCTGCGCGCGGTCGGAGCAACCCCCCGGCCATCGCTCGTGGTGCTTGCCTACGCGTCCGCAGAACTGCTGGCACAGGTCCCCTTCACACCGGGCGGGTTGGGCTTCGTGGAGGCTGGGCTCATCGGCACGCTGACCCTCGCTGGTGTCCCCGGGCATGAGGCGCTCGCCGCAACCCTCCTGTACCGACTCGTCTCGTACTGGCTACCGATCCCTGTGGGTGGGGTCGCCTATCTCCTCTTTCGTCGTCGCTACGGATCGACGAAGTCGGTCGATCGTCAGGCTGGCGAAGGAGCCTGATCAACGCCTACCGCTGGACCGGGTCCCCGTGTGTGCTCGACCGTCAACCGGTGGATCGCATCCGTGAGCTCAAGGATCTGCCTCGACAGGTCGAGCAGCTGCTCGTTCTGCGTCTCCTCGAGCTGGACCCATTGCCACTCCTGTGCCGCCATCACCTGACGCTTCTCGTCGGCCCGGTTCTGGCTGATCATCACGAACGTGGACAGGAAGATCGCCTCGAGCGAGACGATCAGGGTGAGGGTCGGCCACGGACTCTCCTCGATCAGGATCATCCAGACCGCGAAGAGTGCGATGTGCAGGTAGACGAAGTGCATCGACCCCGCGTACCGCGTGATCCGATCGGCGATGCGATTCTGGAGGTACTCGGCTCGCTGCTGCGCATGATCTACGAGCGCGGGATGCGGGATCGTCGGCGTGAGTCGCTGCCTGCTCACCGTTGACTCCCTTCGGTCAGGTAGGTCACACGCTACGCCAGCGGCCCGAGCCGGGTGGTCGGCAGCTAGACTCTCGAGCATCCGCGGCGTCCAGCCCGTGGTCTGGGATTCGATGACCGGCCACGGGAGCCTGATCTCCGGAGATGCCCGATAACCGCTCTCCCACGAATGATCTAGATCTTGTTGGGCCGGACCTTGTCGTACGAGACGACGTGCTTCTGAGCGCACCGCGCTGCAAGCGAGAGCGTGGCAATTCGTTGAGGGATCTCGCCCGAGCCTCCTACCGAGATGCGAACCGGAGCATCTTCGCGTGGACCGTGATCTGAACCGTCCGTACGCCCCTTGCATCTTGAGGGCCCAGTGCGTTTATGGGGGGGTGGAGGTTTCAAATCCCCCCTCCGACACGCCAACCACCTGCCGGAATCGGACCGGGGGGGTCGCGAAGTCCGGTGGGGTGGAGGACGTACGCCAGCCAAGGCCTCGAGGTCGGCATCCACGCGGTGGCTTGTGACGTGCTCGACGCAGATGAGGTCCGGCCGTTCCCAGGCGCCGACGAGGAAGAGCTGCGTGCCGATCCGAGGTCGATCAGCACGCGGCTGGGCCCACCGGGCCGGGTCCACCACTTCGAGCGGGGGCGTCGATAGTCCGAACGGGTGACGGCCGGGTGGGCCGCGTCGTGTCGGCGACCGTAGAACCATCGTGCGACATGACCAGCAGCGCGCGCGATGGTACGCAAGTGGTTTGGTAGAGGAGGTCGTCTACGGCAATCCACCGGGAGCCTACGGCCATGTCGATCCTCGATGGTTCCGCCTCGCCACAGGCTCCGGCCGCCGGTTCGAGCCCGCCCAGCGATCGCCTCCGCGTGATCACGGCGGGCCGCGTCGGCAACATGGAGGCTCGGCTCGGGACGAGTGGGTTTGACGTCGTCGCGGCCGCCGAGACGGAGGACGGGCTGATCGATGCCGTGTCGGCTGACGAGCCGGACGCGATCGTCGTGGAGGCCGACCTCTGCACCTCGCTCGAGCACGTTCGAGATATGGCACCCGATGCCGTGCTCATTGTCGTGGGCGATCACACGCCCGCCGGCGCGCTCGGTCGCGTCGAGCGAGGTATGTCGGGGACAGCGATGGCCGGACTCCTGCACGCCCTCGTCGCCGAAGGCGTCGGCGCGGCTGTCGTCTGGGGGCTCGTGCCCACGTTCCGGGCAGGGGCCGCGCTGCAGGTTCCCCAGCGCGTGGGCCTATCGCTCCTGTCCGCGAAGGTGGATCTCGTCCGAGAGCACCTTGTGAACGCGCTTCGCGACCCCGCGCAACTCGTCACCGCGGCGGGCACCGTGGCGTTGACCGTTTCCGCGAGCTTTCTGGTGACGCTGAGCGCACCGCGCACGCACGAACGTCCGGATCGCGTCCCCGTTCCTGCGTCGACCGTGCGGCGCGCGCCGCAACGTCCGGTCGTCGCTGTGTCCCCTCCGACGCGAACACCCGCGCATGGTCCTTCCAGGAACGAGGGCGAGCCGGGCGACCGACGGGGGCCGAACCGCGGTGAATCCATAGAGGTTGGTCGCCACGACGACCAGGGTGGGAACCAGGGCGACGACGACCAGGGTGGGAACCAGGGCGACGACGACCAGGGTGGGAACCAGGGCAACGACGACCAGGGTGGGAACCAGGGCGACGACGACCAGGGTGGGAACCAGGGCAACGACGATCAGGGCGAGGACGAGGGCAACGACGATCAGGGCGAGGACGAGGGCGACGACGATCACGGTGGGAACCAGGGCAACGACGATCAGGGCGAGGACGAGGGCGGTCGGTGACCGCGAACGACCGGACCTCCGGGACATTCGGCATCGCGTCCCGATGGGGCTCCCGACCGGCGGTGTCGGGAACGCGGGACTAGGGTTGCCGCTGGCTGCCTCGACCGTGAACGCGTCGAGGTTCACGTACCGGCTAGCGGACGCCGATCTCGTCGAGGTGACGGAGGAGGGCGGCCGGGTCGTCGTAGACGCGGTAGGCGCCGGCGCGCTCGAGCTCCTCCAGGCCGTAGCCGCCGGACAACAGGCCGATCCCGAGGGAGCGCGCCCGCCGGGCGGCGAGCAGGTCCCAGACGCTGTCGCCCACGACGACGCAGTTCTCGGCGGCCATGCCCAGCGCGTCGGCCGCGGCGAGGAATAGATCGGGATCGGGCTTGGCCCGTTCGACGAGGTCGCGCGTGATGACGGGCACGTCCCCCGGGAGCCCGAGCAGCTCCAGGGTCGGGCCCGCGGACTCGCGGTAGCCGCTCGTCGCGATCGCCCACGGCACGCCGGTCGAGGTCAGGTGCGTCA
>Ga0074048_10079869_pt1 | contig 10368 bp, 9 predicted proteins | sample SoimicmetaTmtLPB_FD_74462 | JGI IMG/M metagenome (GOLD analysis project Ga0074048, IMG submission 74462) | Soil and rhizosphere microbial communities from Centre INRS-Institut Armand-Frappier, Laval, Canada - Soil microcosm metaTmtLPB... | ecosystem: Engineered > Artificial ecosystem > Soil...
AGTGCCGTCTGCAGCTCGTCCGCGGCGGGGCCACGACCGAGCGCCCGTCCGTCGACCTCCACGAGCGGCATCACCTCGCGCACGGAGGACGACGTGAACGCCTCGTCGGAGGCCAGGAGCTGCTCCAGCGGATACGAGCCCTCCTCGACGCGGTAGCCGCACTCGGGCGCGAGCTCGATGATCGTCGCTCGCGTAACGCCTGCGAGGATCCCGAGCTCGAGCGAGGGGGTGAAGAGGGTGTCGGCACGGCGCCACCAGACGTTCGTCACGGTGCCCTCGAGGAGGATTCCCTCCGCGTCGACGAAGAGCGCCTCGTCCACTCCGCGCCGGCGTGCCTCGGCCTCCGCAGCCATGTTCACCGCGTAGCTCGTCGACTTGACGCCCGGCAGGAGCCACGGCGCCGACGCCCTGATCCCCAGCAGGGAGACCGCAGACGCCCCTCGCTCCCGCGTCGACTCGATCCAGTCCGGAACAGAGCTCATGAGCGCGAGGGCCGACGGGATGCCGCCGGTGGGCCCGGCCGTCCAGACGAGGCGAAGCGACGCGTCGCCGCCGGCGGCCTTCGGAAGAACGAGCCCGACGAGCACCTGCAGGCGACGTCGCTCGACGGCCGGGAGCCCGATCGAGGCGGCCGAGGCAGTGAGCCGGTCGAGGTGCGCCTCGAGCCGAAACGGGCGTCCAGCGTAGATTCGGAGGGTCTCGAACGCGGCGCGGCCGCGCAAGAGGCCCTCGTCGTCCGCGCGAATGACGGGCTCCGTCGGCTCGACGAGCCCGCGACCGGTGACCGCGAGAGCGAGGACGTTCACGACCTGAATGCCGCCTCGGGCACGCGTGAGCCGATGCGCTCGAGCAGCGGCCGCGCCTTCGTCCAGGACTCCCCGACCTCGCCCGCGGGATCCGAGTCCCACACGACGCCGCCCCCGACCCAGAGGTGAATCGCACCCTCGGCGATCGCAAACGTCCGGATCGTGAGCGCGAGCTCGAGGTCGCCGTTGCCGCGGATCAGCCCAAGCGCTCCCATCGCTGCGCCTCGCCCCACCGGCTCGAGCTCGGCGATGAAGTCGACGGCGGCTATCTTCGGCGCGCCGGTCACGGAGCCGCCGGGGAAGGTCGCGGCCAGGATCTCGGCGAGCGTCACGCCCTTCCGGAGGCGGCCCTCGACCGTCGAGACCATGTGCTCGACGCCGGCCAGCTCGCGCGTCACCATGAGCTCGGGCCAGCGCACCGACCCCGGTCGACAGACTCGCGAGAGGTCATTCCGCTCGAGATCGACGATCATCACGTGCTCGGCGGCGTCCTTCTCCGACGCGCGGAGCTCCGCCGCGGCGCCACGGGGGCGGGTTCCCTTGATCGGCATCGTCCAGATGCGGTCTCCGCGACGAGCGAGGAACAACTCCGGCGAGGCGGAGACGACCGCCCAGCCGTCCACGACGAACGGAGCTGGGACCAGCGGCCGCAGCGGCTCGAGCCGCGCCGCGAGCACCCGCGGATCGCCCGCGAAGGGAGCCCGGAGATGCTGGACGACGTTCACCTGGTACACGTCGCCGCGCACGATCGCGTCTCGCACCTCCTCGACGGCTCCTCGGTACTCGGCGGCCGTCCACGTTTGCTCCCACTCGCCGACCTCGAACGAGCCGTCGTGCCGCTGTGTCACAGGCGCTTCCTCGGCGCGCACGCGACAGGCGACGAGCGGGAGCGCCGGACACGGCTCGGAAGGTGGCGGCGCGTCGCTGCGCCGTATCGACTGCGAGAGCCCGTAGCCGAGGTAGACCTCGGCGACGAGCTGCTCCCCGCCCTGCGCGAAGAAGCCGCGGGCACGCAACCACTCTTCGACGTGCGCGAACGCGCCCTCTGCGCCGCGGAGCTCCAGGACGTCAGGCACGCGCCGGCTCCAAGGCGGCCTCGAGCGCGCGGTACGACGCCGCCGGATCGTCGCTCCAGAAGACGGCGCTCCCGGCGACGAGGAGATCCGCGCCCGCCTCCCGTGCGCTCCGAATCGTCTCGCGGTTGATGCCGCCGTCGACCTGCACGCGAACGCCGGCCGGAAGGAGCGACCGCAGCTGCGAGATGCGCTCCAACGACTCCGGCATGAACTCCTGACCCGAGTAGCCGGGGTGTATCGACATGCAGAGGACGAGGTCCGCGCCGTCGGCCGCGGCGACGGCAGCTTCCACGGGCGTCTCGGGATTGAACGCGACGCCCGCCCCGAGGCCGAGCGAGCGAGCGAGCGAGATCGCTCGGGCCGGCTCGGCGCACGCCTCGGCGTGGAACGTCACGCTGTCGCCGCCGGCCTCGGCCATCGCGTCGAAGTGCCGCTCGGGCTCCTCGACCATCAGATGGCAGTCCAGACGGGCGCCGAGACCGCGGACGAGCGGGGAGATCGACGCGAGCACGACCGGGCCGATCGTGATCTCGGGAATGAAGTGGCCGTCGCCCACGTCGAAGTGGAAGACCGTCGCACCGGCGCGACGCAGCACCTCGATCTGCTCCCCGAGACGCGAGAAGTCGGAAGCGTAGAGCGACGGCTCGATCTCGACAGCATCGGCCCAATCGACCCAACCCATGTCGTTCACGCTACTGCTGGGCCTGCGGGTCTCGCCAGCCACCGTGATCCTCGGCGATCGCGTCCGCCGATGCGGGGCCCCACGATCCGCGCTCGTAGGCCTCGATCGGGGTCGGCGCATCGAGGATCGGCTGCACGATCCGCCAGGTTTCCTCGATCACCTCCCACCGCGGGAAGAGCGTGCTGTCTCCACGGAGCGCGTCTGCAAGAAGGCGCTCGTACGGGCCGGGCGGCACGCCGAGCTCCTCGACGAAGTCGAGGTCGAGCGAGACGGGCTGCGAGACCTCCTTGCCGGGCGTCTTCGCTCGTAAGAAGATCGACATACCCGCCTGGCGCCCGATCCGAAGGACGATGTCGTCGTGGCCGGGGCAGTCGAGCAGGTGCGCGCCCCAATGCAGCTGCGGCACGCGTTGGAGGCGGACCACGATCTCCGTAGCCGTCCTGGCGAGCGCCTTCCCCGCTCGAACGAGGATCGGGACGCCCGCCCAGCGCCAGTTCTCGATCTCGAACTGGAGCGCAACGAACGTCTCGGTATCCGAGTCGGGCCGTACTCCCTCGATTTCCCTGTAGCCAAAGTACTGACCGCGCACCGCACGTGACGGATCGGCTGCCGGCATTGCTCGAAAGACATCTGCGCGACGTCGTGGGATGGCGTCCGCGTCGCCGGACGGAGGCTCCATCGCCACCAGAGCCAGGACTTGCAGAAGATGGTTCTGCACGACGTCACGCAACGCGCCGACCGGGTCGTAGAACGGCCCGCGATCCTCGACCCCGAAGTCCTCGGCCATCGTGATCTGGATGGACTCGACGTGTTCGCGATTCCAGATCGGCTCGAAGAGGGCATTGGCGAAGCGGAGGTACATGATGTCCTGCACGGGCTCCTTCCCGAGAAAGTGGTCGATCCGGAACAGACGCTCCTCGGGGAAGATCGCGGTCAGGCGCTGGTTCAGCTCCCGGGCGGAATGGAGGTCCGTTCCGAACGGCTTTTCGACGAGGAGACGGGCGCCGCCGCCCGCCAGGCCGGCCGCGGCGAGCTCCTCCGCGACGTCGCGAAACATCGCGGGCGGTGTCGCGAGGTAGAAGGCCGGTGTCGTCTTGCCCTCGAGCGCGGTGCGGAGTCGATCGTAGAGCGGCCCCTCCTCTGCGTCTCCACCGACGTAGCTCATGCGCGACAAGAGCTCGTGCAGCACCTTCTCGTCGAGGTTCTTCTTCTTGGCGGCAGTGATCGCCTCGGTTGCGTGCCGGACGAGCTCCTCCTTCGAAAGCTCGCGGCGGCCGACCCCGATTACCGGACACGTCAGCAGGCCCTGCTGCGTGAGGTCGTAGAGAGCGGGCAGCATGCTCCGGCGGGCGAGATCGCTCGTGATGCCGAAGACGACGAGTGCGTCGGCCGTGTCGTTCACGATCCGAGGAGCGAGATCGCCGCCGAGCGGAGCATGCTCGTCCCGAGCTCGAGGTCGTCGACGGCGATGCGCTCGTTCGCGGAGTGGACGAGCTTCGTCGCGACCTCGGTGTCCATCTCCTTGAGCGGGAAGAACCCGTACGCGGTCGTGCCGTAGGCCTCGCGCAGGAAGTGGCTGTCCGTGAAGCCCGGGCACGCGAACGGCACGAGGCGGGCGCGGGGCTCGATCGTCGACGTGAAGGCCTCGAGCGCGTCCCAGAGCGGCGTCGCGAGCTCCGAGCGCGTACCTCCTGTCCCCTCGAGGAACTCGATCTCGTAGTCACCGTCACCGAGCGCCTCGCGCACGATGCGCTCGGCGTCGGCGGGCGTCTGGCCGGGAAGCAGCCTGCAGTCCACGGTCACTTCGCACAGCCCGGGAACCACGTTGCGCTGGTGGGACGCGTCGATCATCGTCGGCGAGAAGGTGAGGGCGAGGAGCGGCTGGACGATCGCCGGCAGCAACGGGTGTACCGCGGCCGTGCGCTCGAGCACCTCGTCGAGCGGGGGCACCTCGCCGAGCACCCCCTCGATGAGAGCCCGCGCCTCGGGGATCAGGGTCGGCTCGGGCTCGTACTCGCCGAGCGCTTGGATGTACCGCGCCGCCTTGACGAGGGCGTTGTCGGCGATCCCGGGCATGGAGGCGTGCCCGCTCCGCCCCCTCACGCGCAGGACGAACGGCGAGGACATCTTCTCGGCGGTCGCGCAGCCGTAGAACGGCGTTCCGCCGACCACGAGGCGGTCGCCACCCCCCTCGTTGATTGCGAAGTCGCACCGCGCCGCGTCGGGATGGGCTTCGACGAGCCAGCGCAGGCCCCAGCCCTCGCCGACCTCCTCGTCGGCGACGGAGAGAAACACGAGGTCGCCCGTCGGGGCGAAGCCTTCGCGCACGAGCGAGGCGAACGCGACGGCCGAGGCCGCGACCTGCCCCTTCATGTCGAGGGCACCGCGGCCCCAGACCTCTCCCTCGACGAGGTCGCCCGACCACGGGTCCCGCTCCCACTCAGCCGGGTCGGCAAGCACCGTGTCCGTGTGCGAGAGCAGCGCGAGCGACGGCCCGTCACCGCCGCGGAAGCGCGCGACGACGTTCGGGCGATCCGGCTCCCGCGCGTAGTACTCGGTCTCGATCCCGTGCTCCGCGAAGTACACGCGGAGCACCTCCGCCGCGCGGATCTCGTTCCCGGGCGGGTTCACCGTCTCGGTGCGGATCAGCGCTCGCAGGAGCGCCGTCGCCTCCTCCCGAAGGCTCACTCTGCAGACGCCTTCGACAGCGCGGTGAGCTCGTTGCGGACGTCCCAGAGCTCGGGATACGACGTCTTCGTCACAAGTCGTCCGAGGAGCTCGACGGGCGTGCCCTGCGTCCCCACGACGCTGTCGCCGATCACCCGAGCGACGATCTGGTAGTGGCGCATGCGCCAGAGCTGCGCCTGCTCGTCGAGCTCGATGAGCGCCTCGGCGAGCTGGTAGAGCTGCTCGTGGTCACGGCCCTGGACGTAGACCTCGGCGAGCGAGAGCCCGGCCTCTCGACGCGCGTTGTGAAACGCCTGACCGAGGCGCGGGAGGATGCGCCGCAGCGCGTTCCAGCCCGGCGAGTCGAAGCCCGAGCCGTGGCCGAGGATCTTGCGGATCTCCTGGTACTCCCACGGCGACATGTGCTCGAGCATCTCGAGCTGGGGGATGAGGAAGCGGATGCACATGATCGACCGCTTGAGAAGACGAAGGGCGCCCCGCAGGTCGCCCTCCTCGATCAGCCGGACCGCCTCCTCGGCGTCGTTCCAGGCGAGCTTGAGCCACAACTCAGAGGTCTGGTGGGTCACCTGGAACAGCAGCTCGTCGCGATGCACCCAGTCGGCGGCCGTCTTCTGGAGCGCGAGGAGCTCGTCCGTGTTCAGGTACCGCTCGTAGTCCGAGGCGGCCTCGCCGGGCAAGATCGGCTGAGAGAAATCCTCGGCCGCGGAGTTGTCTTCAGAACGATCGGCCATGTCGCGATGCGGCGCTGAGCCTCGCGCTGCGGCGTCCTCGGTCGCGCCCATATCTAGCGCGATATGGACGCTCCCTGCGTCCTTGCCTCGCAACGCTCATCGCGCGCCTCGCAACGGGCAACCGTCCTGAAGACAACTACAGACATGGCCCGGAGCATACTTCGCGCGTGTCCGACCTCTTCAGCGAAGCAGCCGCCGAGCGCCAGGCCGAGAACGCGCCTCTCGCGGTGCGTCTGAGACCCTCGACCTTGGAGGATCTCGTCGGCCAGCAGCACGTCCTCGGCCCGGGATCCGCTCTGCGCACCGCGATCGAAGAGGACCGGCCGCCCTCGATGATCCTCTTCGGCCCGCCCGGCACGGGCAAGACGACGATCGCGCGAATCGTCGCGGAGCGAACCGGTGCCGTCTTCGAGGAGCTCTCCGCGGTCTCCGCTCGCGTGGACGACGTCCGGGCGGTGATCGCGCGTGCGCGGGACCACCTGGGTGGCAACGGGGTGCGAACGATCCTCTTCATCGACGAGATCCACCGCTTCAACAAGGCTCAGCAGGACTCCGTGCTGCACGCGGTCGAGGACGGTCTCGTGACGTTGATCGGAGCGACCACGGAGAACCCCTACTTCGAGGTCAACTCGGCGCTGCTCTCCCGTTGCACGGTGATCGAGCTCCTGGCGCTCTCGGAAGACGAGCTCGTCACGATCCTCGGGCGTGGAGCGGCAGCGCTCGGTGCAGAGGCGACACCGGACGTGCTCGCACTCGTCGCGCAGCGGGGCGGGGGAGACGCTCGGGCGGCACTCCAGATCCTCGAGCTCGCACAGGCGACGGCGGCTGCCGATGGATCCGTGGTGACCGAGGAGCACGTCCTCGACGCCGCCCGGAAGCGTCCGCTGCTGTACGACCGCAAGGGCGACCAGCACTACGACTTCGCGTCGGCGTTCATCAAGTCGATGCGCGGCGGGGACGCCGACGCCTCCGTCTACTACCTCGCTGCGATGCTGGAGGCGGGTGAGGATCCACGCTTCATCGCCCGGCGGATGGTCATCCTCGCATCCGAGGACGTCGGGAACGCCGACCCGACCGCGCTCGTGGTCGCCGTCGCCGCCGCCCAGGCGCTCGAGCACGTCGGCCTCCCCGAGGCGCAGCTCAACCTCTCGCAGGCCGCGATCTACCTCGCACGAGCTCCCAAGTCGAACGCATCCGCCGTCGCGATCTGGGAGGCGCGCAACGACGTCCGCGAGCACGGGAATGCGCGTCCGCCGGCCATGCTCCGCTCGACCGGACACACCGGCGCCGCGAAGGCGCGTGGCCACGGCGAGGGTTACCTGTACCCGCACGACGAGCCCGCCGGGTTCGAAGTCTCGTACCTCCCCGAGGAGCTGCGCGGACGGCGGTACTATCGGCCGTCCGGATCGGGAGAGGAGCAGGCGGATGGCGGTGAGGACAGGTGACAGCGCGCCCGAGTTCGACCTCGACGTAGACCGCCGCGAGCGCGTGCGTCTCTCCGACTTCCGCGGGCGCGCGAACGTCCTCCTCGTCTTCCACCCGTTCGCGTTCACGCCGGTCTGCGAGGACGAGGCGCGCGACCTGCAGGAGAACCTCGGCGCGTTCCGCGATGCAGGAACCGAGATCGTCTTCGTCTCGTGCGACCCGCCGCCCGCCCGTCAAGCGTGGAAGCGGGAGCTCGGAGCGGAGTACACGTTCGCGTCCGACTTCTGGCCACACGGCGCCGCGGCGAAGGCGTACGGCGTCTTCAACGAGGAGAACGGCTCGCCCCATCGCGGCACCTTCCTCATCGACCACGAGGGCACGGTGATCTGGTCGCTCGTGAAGGAACGCGACGAGCAGCGGACCGAGATGGTGCCCGAGTCGCTCGACGTGCTCGCGTCCTCCGAGTGACCCTCGCCCTCCACGAGTGGGGCGAGCCCGGCTCACCTCGCGTCGTCTGCCTCCACGGTGTCCGAAACCACGGGGGTCACTTCGCGAAGCTGGCCGCTGCGCTCGGCGGTCGTCACGTCCTCGCCCCCGATCTTCTCGGACACGGCCATTCGCAGTGGGAGCCGCCCTGGGACGTCGATTCGCATCTCGAGGCCATCGTCGCGACCGTCGGGGCGCGCGAAGCCGTCCTCGTCGGCCACTCGTTCGGCGGGCGTCTCGCGCTCGAGCTCGCCGCGCGGGCGCCGAAGCTCGTCCCGAAGCTCGTCCTGCTCGACCCCGCGATCTTCCTCCCCGGCCACGTGGCGCTCGCGGCCGCCGAGAACGCGCGCACCGACAAGTCGTACGTCTCGTTCGACGAGCTGATCGAACGGCGCTACGACGAGAGCCAGCTTCACTCCGCTCCTCGCGACCTGGTCGTCGAGGATCTCGCGCGCCACGTGGACGTGGGCGACGACGGACGCGTGCGCTACCGCTACTGCCAGTCGGCGGTCGTGGCCGCGTACGGGGAGATGGCGTCTCGGCCACCGCGGTTCGAGGACGTCCGCGTGCCGACGCTCCTCGTCCTCGGCGAGCGCTCGTACCTCCCCTACGACCATCTCCTCGACGCGCACCGGGATGCCCTCGGGAATCTCCTGCAGCTCGCGGTCGTCCCGGGCGGCCACACGGTCCTCTGGGACGCCCTCCCGGAGACGACTGCCGCCATCGTGGACTTCCTCGCCGGCTAGCTGCAAAGATCCCGGGCGACCGCGGCATAGATCTCGACGCACTGCTCGAGCGAGGCGACGTCGACCCACTCGACCTCCGCGTGTGCTCCTTCGCCGCATGGGCCGAAGAGCACCGTGGGGATCCCCGTCTCCGCGAGGAGCGCGGAGTCCGCCCAGTACGAGACGCCGACGAGCTTCGGCTCGGCGCCGAGAACCGCCGTCGCACAAGCCCGCACGGCGCGCACGAGCCCGTCGTCTTCCGCGACCTCGAACGGCTCGCGCGACGCGAGAACGCGCACGCGCGCGGTGAAGTCGGGATCGCCGTCGCCCGCGGTCGCCGTGATCTCGGACAGCTCGCGCTCGACGAGCTCGACGGCCTCGCCGGGAATCGTCCTCCGCTCGGCCTGGACGACGCACCGGGCCGGATAGCTCGAGAACTCCTGCCCGCCCTCGATGAGCGACGCGTGGACGCTTCCGCTCCCGACGTACGCGTGTGTCGGGCTCGCGCGAAGTCGGCGATCGAGGTCCTCGATACCCACGAGGACACGACCCATCTTCGCGATGGCGTCGACTCCGAGGTGCGGCCGAGAGCCGTGCGCGGCCCGACCGATCGTCTCGATCTCGAGGTGGACGAAGCCGCGGTGCGCAACGGCGACCTGCAGCTCGGTCGGCTCGGTGACGATCGCGGCATCCGCGGTCGTGGTCGCCGCGACCGCCTCGGTGCCGACGCTCGCGAACTCCTCGTCCGCGACCGCCGTGAGCACGACGTCGCCCGCGAGCCCCGTCCGCTGTCCCTGGGCCGCCGCGAGCATGCAGGCGGCGAGGCTTCCCTTCATGTCGTACGCACCACGACCGTAGAGGCGGCCTCCGTCGAGACGCGGGGTGAACGGATCGGTCATCCCCGCGACGCCGACCGTGTCCATGTGCGCGTTGAGCATGAGCGTTCGCCCTCCGCCGCGCCCGCGGGCAACGGCGACGACGTTCGGCCGCCCCGGAGCGGCGTCGAAGAGCGTCGTCTCGAGACCTGCTCGATCGCACCACTCGGCGACGAACCGGGCGACGTCCGTCTCGCCCGAGCCTCCGGTCACGACATCGGGGTTGATCGACTCGACGGCGACGAGCCGGGCGGCCAGCTCGGCCACGTCGCTCACGCTAGGTGACGTATTCGTCCGCGACCGCGAGCGCCTCGTCGAGGATCGCGATCCCCTCGTCGACCTCGTCGCGCGTGATCGTCAGCGGCGGGACGACCATGATCACGTTCCAGTGCGTCATGAGGTACAGGCCACGCTCGAGCGCCGCCTTCGCGAGTCGCGCCATGGGGGCAGCCTCCTCGCCGGCCGCGTTGAAGGGCACGAGCATCTCGCGTGTCTTCCGGTTCCTCACGAGCTCGACGCCCCAGAAGCACCCGAGCCCACGCACGTCGCCGATCGACGGGTGCCTCGCCGCGAGCCCGCCGAGCTCATCACCGAGGTACGAGCCGACCTCGGCCGCGTTGTCGACCACCCCCTCCTCGCGGAAGGCCTCGATCGAGGCGACCGCGGACGCGCACGCGAGCGGATGGCCCGCGTACGTCAGCCCGCCGGGGAAGAAGCGGCCGCGCACCCACTCCTTCAGGTGCTCGCGCATGATCATCGCGCCGAGCGGGACGTAGCCGGAGTTGATGCCTTTCGCGACGGTGATGATGTCCGGGACGACGTCCCAGTTCTCACACGCGAACCAGCGCCCGGTGCGACCGAAGCCGGCCATCAC